>Ga0181516_10000173_pt1 | contig 68022 bp, 61 predicted proteins | sample PEATcosm2014_Bin_25_FD_121104 | JGI IMG/M metagenome (GOLD analysis project Ga0181516, IMG submission 121104) | Peatland microbial communities from MTU Mesocosm Facility, Houghton, MI, USA - PEATcosm2014_Bin01_10_metaG | ecosystem: Environmental > Terrestrial > Soil > Wetlands > Peat | place...
CACGTCTCTACCCCTCAGCAATGGCGGTCCTCCTCTGTCTCCAGAATCGGACCGGCGGCTCACCGCCTCAGGGTGGGGGATTTTTCGTTCAGCATAAAGTGGATTTTTGCATCAGCCGTGACACACCCACGCCCCCCCGCGCGTGAGGGGCGACAGTCCGCTGCTTCGCTTCTTCGGCCTGTGCAGCGTTTCAATCCACGCCCCCCGCGTGGGGGGCGACTTTCGTCAAGCAAAGGCTTGAGGAGATCGTAACGTTTCAATCCACGCCCCCCCGCGTGGGGGGCGACCGGGCATCTCGACGCTATGAGTGGAGATCTTCAGTTTCAATCCACGCCCCCCGCGTGGGGGGCGACTTAGCTCACGCAGACGGATGCACGGTTTTACAGGTTTCAATCCACGCCCCCCGCGTGGGGGGCGACCAGGGAGCCGCGTCGATCAATCAAGGCGCGGCTGTTTCAATCCACGCCCCCCGCGTGGGGGGCGACTCGCTATCGCCGCCGACCGGTATCAGATTCGAAATCAGTTTCAATCCACGCCCCCCGCGTGGGGGGCGACGACTCATGAAGTGCTTGATGCCGCAGCGCACGCCGTTTCAATCCACGCCCCCCGCGTGGGGGGCGACGGTTATATTGGCGGTCATGGGGTTCCGTCAATAGGTTTCAATCCACGCCCCCCGCGTGGGGGGCGACACCGCTTCACCGGCTCCTGGTCAGGTTCATCATTGTTTCAATCCACGCCCCCCGCGTGGGGGGCGACTCGCGAACGTCGATGTGAGTACGAATGGTGAGTTGTTTCAATCCACGCCCCCCGCGTGGGGGGCGACATCCCCCCGCCGCCACCCACACCTGTTGTAACTGTTTCAATCCACGCCCCCCGCGTGGGGGGCGACGAACATGGCGCGCTACGGCCGCCCCAATGTCGATGTTTCAATCCACGCCCCCCGCGTGGGGGGCGACCGCGAACGTCGATGTGAGTACGAATGGTGAGTTGTTTCAATCCACGCCCCCCGCGTGGGGGGCGACCCCCGACTCCTGTTTTAGCCGTAGGGTCGATATAGGTTTCAATCCACGCCCCCCGCGTGGGGGGCGACAATGCCCGTCAATGACCCATTCCCGGCATTGGTGTTTCAATCCACGCCCCCCGCGTGGGGGGCGACGCTGCCGCTTGTACTGCGGACGCATCTTGATCTTGTTTCAATCCACGCCCCCCGCGTGGGGGGCGACGTGATGCAGGCCCAGCATATCAGGACGGATCGGGTTTCAATCCACGCCCCCCGCGTGGGGGGCGACTCCAGGCGTTCCCGCCAATCCAGGTTTCCCAAGTGTTTCAATCCACGCCCCCCGCGTGGGGGGCGACAACGCACGGCGTAACAGACTCCATGCGCTAGAGATATCTTGCCACAATTGCGGACCGACCGTGCCGCGTACCTTTAGAGACAATGTCGCCAACCCAAAGCAGGAACATCTCTTTGAATGCACGCCGGTTAGCTCCAGCGCGGATGTACCGGTAAATCCATGCTCGCTTGAGGTCCGCGCGAGAGGTGCCCTCACTCTCTATGCAGAGAGGTCACAGAATGAGAGGGCCTTCTGGATCGTAAGCGACCTTGGCGCCAACGTGCTCGACCCGCCGCTTCCATTCAGACCCGAGAAAGTAGAATCTCAGGCTGTCCTGATCGGGGTCCGCTTCGGACACAAGCTTGGCCCGCAGCACCACCCACTGGGCGGAATCCACGAGACATTCGAAGACCGAGTTCTGCACCCGCTGGCCATGATTCTCGCACAGGCGGGCTACCCGGCGCAGTCTGCGGCGCCCGGCACTATCGAGGGTGCTCACGTCGTAACTGACAAGGACCATCATGATCGGGTTATCTCCAGAAGAACGCGGGATACGCGTCAAGACCGCCGCGCACGTAACGCGCCAGCAGCAGTGCCTGCGTATAGGGCACAAGCCCGAGCGGAATACGCTCCTTCAGGAAGGGGTGCTCGATTTCGTCCTGCTTGCGCAATTGCCATGCGGAGACGACTTCTTTGCGCGTCGCATCGTCCATCTGAATGCCGCCGCCATCCTGCTCGGTAAATCCCGAGCCTTGCACCTGCCTCCGGTTAATGAGAGTCAGGACCAGGCGGTCGGCCAGAACGGAACGCAGTTCCTCCATCAGGTCCAGTGCGAGACTCGGACGTCCAGGCCGGTCGGTGTGGAGAAGGCCGACTGCCGGGTCCAGCCCTACGCTTTCGATCGCGGATTCGATGTCGTGCCGAAGCAGCGCATAGACAAACGACAACAGTGCATTGACGCGGTCCAGCGGCGGTCGGCGAGAACGGCCGTCGAAATGGAATGCCTCACGGTCGCCCGCAATCATGTGGTCGAAGACCGAAAAATACGTCTGTCCGGCGGATCCTTCATGGCCGCGCGCCTCATCGATGGAGGGAGCCCGCACGGCTTCAAGCCCGGCCCAAGAGAGCCGGTTCGCTGCCTCGCGCAGTGCTTTCTCCTGTTCCTCGTCGGCTATCTCGCGGGCCGCTCTCAGTAGAATCACCCGGCTGTTTGCGATCTTCGCCGCGACAATCGTCCGCACTGCTGGGAGCGCGCTCTCCCCGCCGTCGGCCATCCGGTATTGTTGCCTTCGCAGCAGCACATTGCCCGAGACAGGCCCGGTTACCCGTGCCAGAAACTTGCCTTGCTCGGTCAAGAAAGATACGCCGACACCCCGCTCGCAGCACAACCCAAGCAGCGGCGGACTGCACGCAACCTGACCCCAGCACACCAGACCTTCCAGCGTATGCACGGGTACACGCAGCTTCAGCTCCTGCCCGACCTTGATGGCAATGGTCTCGCCGTCGCGATGCAGGTAAGCGCCCTGCGTCATCACATGCAGCGTATTGAGAAGTTTTCGCATGACGAGCTAGACCTCTTGATTGAGCGAACGCACCTGGCGCTCAACCCAGCGCGCCGCGCCGTCTGGCTGCTCCGTGGCCTGTGGAAGGCAGACGTGAACCAGTGAGCAATTAGCGCAGTAAGGACCTGGCTGAGCTGGCGGCGTCTCCCGAGTTAGGTAGAGGCGGTGCATCGTGGCTGCGAGTTCTTCAGTGCGCGCGCGAAGCTCCGGGGTGAAGACGATCTCCAGCCGCCGGCGCGGATTGCCGTAGAAGATTGCGCCGCGCTCAATGGCCGTATCGAGCATCTCTTCCAGACACAATGCTTGCGCGCAGAGCTGCACTGTATCGCAGTCAGTCGGCTTGTTCTTGCCTCGCTTGTACTCAACCGGAAATGGCTCTGGACGAAACTCGACGATGTCGGCGCGCCCGGTCAAGTGAAGCCTCTCCGAACGGAGCCACATACCGCGGACGGTTCGAAGGTCACCGCGCCGGCTCTCTCCGGGCAAGTCGGCGCGCTCGTGCAGCAAACGTCCCTCGGCCGTTCGCATGTTTTCAACCCAGACTTGTTCCAGGTGAATCAGCGCCCACTGCCTCGGACAAAAGGCCAAGTGCTGCAAGCCGCTGAGCGGTAGTGCGTCGTCGTCGGCTTCAGAGCCGGAATCTGTCATGTGCGGCACTCCATCGAATGACAGCGAGAAAGGACTAAACCCATTCTTCAACCGAAATGCCTGGAGGGACGGCGCCGGTAAATTCAATGACATAGTCGGATCGGGAACGCGCGGGACGGTTTTCGGCCTTCAACTCTGGACGTAGCGTCGCGGTGACCATGGAGAAGAGCTGGTCCGCCCGTGCGTCGCCGAGCTTGCCTTCATGGCGAAATGCGATGCACCGGACAGGAGCCATAAGACCCCGCGCGGCGGAGCGGTCGGTCTCGAACATGGAATTCAGAGCTTCCTTCAGGAGTTTGAGGTCGTCTTCGTTGAAGCCGGTCTTCTCCGCGAGGGTTGCATTGAGAAAACCGTGACAGCGGTAGAGGCCGTAGGGAATGTTGAACTTGCGACCGATCGTACGCTCCTTGTCGATGTCCTTCTCGTTTGTCACTGCGCAGCGGGTGATGGCAAACTCGGCGGAGACCACCGGATCGATGCTCCGCGCAAAGGTGAGTTGCAAGGGTCCGCGCACCTGGCCTGCCCTCATTCGCACCTTGCTTTGGCCTGATCCCGCGTCCTGCTCATCTCCAGTCGACATTACCGCGCCGAAGGTGCGGATATCGTAGAAATTCTGGCACATCCAGTCTTGCGCAATATCTTCAAAGTGCCTTTCTGGCTTCGGATGCTTCTTCTTGTCTTTCTTCCAGAGCTGCCAGGCTGCCAGCCCAGCTTTTACGTCCTCACTCATCTCGTAGGCGCGTTCTATCTGTTCATTGAGGACTGCCTTTTCTTTCACAAATATTTCGTAGCCGGCTGCTGGTCCCTTATTTTCGACAACGAAGTTCCTGATCTTGCGCTTCAGGCAGACATCGGTGACAAGGCCCTGGTTGGTCTCCGGGTCGATGCGGGGTAGATTGCCGGCATCCGGATCGCCATTCGGGTTGCCATCGGTGACGTCGAAGAAATACACGAAATCGTAGCGATTCTGGATGGGCGTACTCATGCTTTCACTCCTTCTTCCTTGTCCTTTTTGCTGGTGAATAAATCCTGGCGCTGATGAAAGTATCCGAGAACGAAATTTCCTTGATCTTCGAGCGAAAGAAGACGGGGAAAGAGGTGGAGCTTGTTCAGAACCTCACCTAACTGCTTTTCGCGATAGATTCTCGGGCCAGTGTCGAGCTTGGCCAGATGGTACTGGCTAAGCCGGCACAAACGCGGAAAGACGAGCGAAGGGGTAGTGCTCGCAGAAGAAAAATAGCTATCCTTGATCGTCTTGTTGAGTTCACCTTCAACGCTGTCCTTCTGGATCATCTCCAGCAACGCAAAAGCGCGGCCACAGCAGTATGCAGCATCATTGTTGTCCTTATCGAGCATCTTGGATACCTCCGATGGATTGCCGCGCAAGCGGGAGTTTCGATTCAGGCAGGCCTTGATGACGGCGACGCGCGCGTAAGCCACCTCGCCGTCGCAGTGAATACGGCGGAGCACGGTGGCCAGCAAAGACTGCGGATAGACGGCGCCGGTCAGGACCGAACGCGCCAGTTCGCCGGCTAACTGAGGCGAGACGTTCTCGGTATCGAACCTGGCTTTCTTTTCATCCCAGCGCCCCGTTGCACGGACAATCTCCCGCAGTGTGAGCAAACGGTCATCTTTTGAACCAGCAAGCTCAACATCTTGCAGATGCCGGCCCAGCCGTCGCCTGAGTTCCGCCCCATCTGCCTCTACCCAGAGGCGTACAGAGATGCGCGAAGCGTTGGGCGAGAGGCCAAGCAGAAAGAATCTGGTTGGCTGGTCATCGGGTGAAATCACTGTCGCTCCGGTGCCGTCGCGCAATTGTTTGAGCAACAGTGCAGCTTCTCGCAGTCGCTCCTGGTCCTCTTCAATGATCGGGCTTTCGTTCGGCAGCGGCTCGGCGAACATCGCACTGATTGCGCCTTCCAGCACGTTGTTTGGATGATCGGCCCAGAAGACGACCGTGCTGTCTCCGAGCAACACCCGCCGCTCCCGCCGATTCAGCAGATAATTCAGCGCATTAGTGTATTTGAATGCGGTCGCGGCGCCAACTGGAGCGTTGTAGCTTTGCGACTTGCCGTAAGACTCGTAGGCCGACGCATTGAACGAGACCAGAAGCGCCCCTCCAGGCTGTGCGTCCGCGACGCCCTTGATCTTAGGCTCATGTAGACGGGCTATCTGCCCACGTACACCGGATACAAGACACACTCCTTCTTCATTCTTGGATTCCGAGGCACGTTCGGTATCCTCAACCATCACAGGGGTTGTAACAAGTTCGTGAACATATCGCATCTCGCCCGCGATGCGAAACACGCCGAAGTTTGTGGTGACCTTCGAAAGATGATCTTCGATCTCCAGTGCTTTGTCTGGGTTCCAATCACGCAAGAACGTACATACAGCTGTGAACCATGGATGTTTGACCTCTTCTTCCAAGCTAATGTGCTTGTTGCGGAACGCTGCGAACTGCTTTCTCGTAGTGGACGGCTTTGGGTCTTTCGCTTTGTAACCAAGCATGTATGCAGCGTTATCCCATAGGAAGCATGGGGTTGGTTTTGATCCACTTGGTTTTCCCTGCCCTGGCAACAGCATCTGAGTGGCGACCAACGCCCGCCCCTTCTGTTGCTGCATCGACTGAATGGCATTCAACTTGCCGTCTAGCTCCAACACCACGCAAAAGCTGATTTTCTGCTGAGAGAATCCCGTCGGCACAATCTGATTACCGTCATCGCCCGCGGCGGCGATGCGATCATAGTGTTCAGCGAGCCGTTGCAGAATCACGCCAGCGCCTCCGTAAACTTTGGCACATCGATCACTCCGTCGCGCATCGTCGCACGGAAGAAGCGTGCCTGCATTTCGCCGGCAAAGTCGATGTCGTGCAGCATGTAGCCGAGGTCGCGCTCACCTGCAAAGCTGGCGTGGACGTGGGGAATGGCGCTCTCCGCTTCGAGCAAGGCGAAGTTAGCCGCTAACTCTCGACACCCTAGATAAGGCCGGGTGTAACAACTGCCCTTGCGAGCACGCCGATTGAATTGATCCAGATGCTTGGCGATGTTGTCCGGTCCGCTGAGGATTTCAATGTGAGCCTCGATGATGTAGCCCACATCCCGCAGCATCAGCGTCGCACGCTGCTGCCGGTTGTCGCCTTCGTCCACGTAGAAAGCGAGATTGCCTGCCCCGTCTTTCATCGCCTTCGTCACTGTGCCGGCGCCGATCTTGTCTTTCACCTCATTGCGGCGAATCGAGGTGAACCGGATCGGATTGAGCACCGTAATGCGGTCGATATGCCAGCGAATCTCGGGCTTCCAGTAGATCGCTTCAACGACGCCTCGCGCTGCCGAGGGTGTCATCACGTCGTAGCTGACACGCTCAACTTTCATCTCGGGGCGAGTGAAGCACGCCCACTCTCCCCAACAGTGCAGCTTGATGCCGTATGCCACTCGACCCTCCTAAACGCCCCAGAGCGATTCGTCCAACCGGGATGACGCCGGATCCAGCCCCTTGTTGCCGCTGTAGATCGAACGGTTGAGAAGAAGCCAAACTCCGGACTCATGCTCCAGGACGAACCCACGATCATTCATTTGCCGCAGGACTTCCTTCCTGACAGAGACCAAGTAAGGTTGTAGGGCGCGTTGCGGTACGAAAGGTACGCCTCCAGTCATCAAACTGTCAAGCAGGATGGCAGCCCTCTTGTAGCAGGGAATCAGAACTGGTATCTGATCGTCTTCTATCATGCGAAATGCACAGGCCACCTCACGGAACTGTAGGAGAGCGCGTCCTCGTGCGTGATCGAACCCCATCTTCTCCATGACCTTATGCTTGTCCCAGCTATCCTTCCGTATCCAGTAGAGGAGCCGGAAGTAGGCTTCAATCGCCTCCGGCGCAAGGGGATCGCGGTACTTAGATAGGAGTTCCTTTCCAGCCTCCGCCGCGGCTCGCAGTAACCCTGCGGGCGGCTTCTCTTCAGCTTCGAAAACATACGTCACTCCCAGCGCCAGCAAACCTTCTCTGTTGCAGCGACCGGAAGCTTGAGCTATCGAATCGAAGCCGGCTTCGGCCCGGTAAACCACCGGAAAGTCCAGATCGACGCCCGCTTCCACTAACTGCGTACTGACTACCCTGCAGGGCAGTTTCCGGTTAAGGCGCGCCCTGATCAACTTCAGGACTGTTCGCCGGTGCGCACCGCACATCCACGTACTCAGATGAAAACAATCGCCAAACTCAGACAGCGCAGCCACCTTGTCGAACAAGCGAGAGGCGTGTTTGCGCGTGTTCACAATACAGAGTGCGGCCTTCTCCTTCGCGAGCAGCAACGCCAGTTCGTTGTCAGGCAACTTGCCGAGCGTGCGCACTTCCACCCGTTTCAACGCATGAAAGAGCGGGGCCGCGTCCGGGATGATGCGGCGAACGCCTTCGAGGCCAATCTCGAATTCGTTGCGGTGTTCGAGAGCCGGCTGCGTGGCCGTGCAAAGTACGATTGAACATCCATAGTTAAGTACAAGTTCTCGAAGTGCTGCAAGCGCAGGCTTGAGCAATTCGACCGGGATCGTTTGCGCCTCATCCAGTACGATCACACTGCGGGCGAGATTATGCAACTTCCGGCAGGGTGTTGTCCGGTAGGCAAACAGGCTTTCGAATAACTGGACATTGGTGGTGACGACCAGCGGCGCGTCCCAGTTTTCGGTACCGAGCTGGTTTGAACGCGTGTCGTGCTTGGGTTGAAGATTTGTGTGATGTTCAACTAGCCCGGCCTCGGCGAACAGCCCAAGGGCCGCGCGGTATACATCCGCGGTTTGCTCGATAATGCTGGTGAACGGAATCGCCACCACAACGCGCCGGAGGTTATGAATGAGCGCATGATCAAGCGCGAAGGCTAGCGACGATAAGGTCTTGCCGCCACCGGTCGGAACATTGAGTGAAAAAAAGCCCGGCTGCAGATCGGCAGCTTCTCGGCAACGACCAAGCGCTACCGTCCGCTGACGATTGACCTCCGTCGGCTCCGCTTTCTTCTCCTTCTCCAGCAAGCTGGCGTCAAGTTGGTTCTTGAGCGAGGCAAGCGAAGGCCTGCCGTCCTCAGCGCACAAGCCGCCTCGTTCGAGTGCCTTTTCAGGATCGCAGAACTCCTCGGTTCTGGTGCGGTCCGCGTCGATCAGACACGAAAACAGCATGCGCGTGAAGAAAGCAAGCTGAAAGGGAGCTTCGCCTTTTCTCTCTTTGAATGGCAATCTCAGCGTCGGCAGAACTACAGCGGGCGTTGCGACGGTGGGAATGCAGTACTTTGCTTGGTCCAGCTTGTAGCGAAGCGTACTTCGCTGCGTCGCGTCGTCGGCTGACGTCTCGTCCGGAAGTCCGGTATGATGCCCGGCGATGCAGAACGCCAAGAGCTGACCGGGAACTTTTCCTGCAGCTTCCGCCACAACGCGAGCGCCAAGGGTGGAGTGATCGACCCGCACTTGGTGAAGGTCTTCGCTCTCCACACCCGCGTCGCCGGACGCAGCTCCGGCATTGCGGAGGTAAAGCTGAAACTCCTCAGAGAGCTTGCCCAAATCATGGTAGCGGCCGAGGATTTCTCCCCATTGCCGTGCTCCAAACGCCTCCGCGAAGGTGGACGCTGAGCGTGCCACTTTTTCGAGATGAGCGCCAAGGGGTTCCCAGTCGGAAGAAGGGTGATCAACAAGAGTGTGAGCATATCGTTCTGAGGAAGAGAGGTTTGGTGTCGTCATGTGGACCCAGCATAAGAATAGACCTGATCCAGCGGCGCTACTGCAAGTTGCCGGTGCGGAAGAGCGAGTAAGCGAATACTCGTGCAGTTGCGCCCCCGTCCGAATTTGCTGAGCCGGCTCTCTGTTGGGGCGTCTCAGTGATTACTACTTCGCCCAGCTGCAACGCGGAAGCGTGACAAAAGGCCACAGGCGGATTTTAGGCCATGAGGCTATGGCGCAGCGCCGTGACGGCCTGCTCAACCTTCTATCATGGGATACTGATCCGACGTCAGATGAAGGACCCGTCCACCTCTTCCCATCACGAGCCTGATCCAGCATTCGACCGGTCTCCTGATTCGAGAACAGGCCGCAACTTCGACTTCTGCGAAACGCCCTCAGTGCTGGAAACGCTTGATCAATGGATACGGCGCAAGCTGGCCACCGAGTCCACATTGAGGAATATAAAGCGAACACACCCTGGAGGTTGAAATAGCGGTCTTGAAAGAGCGGATCCGGACAGAACATCCTTTGTCGTGCAGGAGACGTTTTGTCGTGCAAAACAGGGGGAAGAGACGGAATTGGTGCAACAATTGCGACCAGGAGCGACAATAGAGAATCTAGATAAACGGCCTATTATCTATTGTTTATCAACGAAATCAAGGAGATACAATAATGTATGGCGGAGAGAGTGGGATTCTACGAGTTTCTCAGTGTCGAGTACCGTTCCCTTGTCAGGCTAGGAACACCCCGACCCGTCCAATCTCGATCGCCTGGTTCAGTGCCTGCCGGCTCTCCAGGTTGGACAGGCCGCCGCCCCGCTCAACGAGTTCAATCACCTTATCCGGGGAGGTGATGCGCAGCTTCTTGGACAACGGGGTATTGAGATCCAGTTCCAGGAACTGGCAGTGCCAGCCATTGCGGCATTGGAACGACATGTACACCCGGTGCCGGAGATCCTGGTTGGTCATGGATTCAGCATAGGCGAAGACAGGGCGAATAGCATTCGAGATCAGTAAATATACCCTTAAAGTAGGTTGGCGATTTGTCAAGACTCAGACGCAGAACGCAGATAAATATCGAAGTTTGGACTGGGTTGTGCGGTATTCTTGGCCGAGCGGATTCCGTATTGCGTCTTGGAGAATCCCATGGCTGAGTTCCACATGAGTACCTCAATTGCGCTGTTTATCTCTATCCAAATGAGATCACCGATAAAGCGCGCTCAATTGGGCGGTCATTCGTCCGCATTTTTCGGCGCTAGATGGCCGAGTGAACGGGTTCCGCGTCCCACGCCCCTGTGACTAGCGCGTCTAGCCGATCTTGCCGCCCCTTGACCCACTTTGCATAATGGCGCTCTGTTGTCTTGATGGACTCATGCCCCAACAGCTTGGAGACTTCCTCCAGGGGGACGCCCTTCTCAAGCAAGTCCACTGCGAAAGTGTCCCGGAGCCGGTGAGACATCATGCTGCCTCCGCGCCGTATCTTTGCCGCCGCAAAGACGGGCGCAATGAAATACTTCCGCCAGCTCTTAGTTATGGCATCAGAGCTGATGGCCTCATCGGACGAAAAGATGTAGCGCGGATTGCCGTCAGACACTTCCAGCAGTTCTTGGGCCACCGAAGGTGGGATGGGTACAGAGACGTGAACGCCGGTCTTCTGGCGGGCGGTGACAATCCGATAGAGACTCCCTGCCGCGTCCCGCTCTACCTCATCACGTCGCAGTGTCAGAGCGTCTCCGATGGCTAGCCCGCTCCAGCGCATGAGATGCAGTGCCGCGCAAACGCGCGCACGTTTCTTCGCGTCCGCAAAGACTTTGTCAACTGCGTGCATGAGCCGGGCGTACTCGTCGGCGGTCAGTGGCAGCGTTGGCAGTTCTTCCACCTTTATCTTGGGGAGTTGAGGTATGCGCGGTATCCACTGAGTCTCATAACAATAGCGGAGAAACGCCCGCACGCGGTCTCGGACACTGGACCGGGTCTGTGTGGATGGGTAAAGGGTCTCCCACGTCCCGCAAAAGCCCGTTAGCAGCTCGCGGGTGATGCCTTGGATTGTGTAGACGCCGGAGCTTTCGCAATACTGCCTAAGCCGGTCCAGTTCGCGCGTGTAGCGGCCTAACCTATCCTCCGCGATGCCCTGTACTTTCTTGTCCTGGATGAATAGGTCTATGCAGTCCTGGAGACCCCTCCCGCTCTCCGGCTTGTTCGGCGCGCGCCCGGCTAACTGGTCCTCCAGGTCATGCTTGACTTGCTCGGCTTCAGCCCAAGAACGGGTCCCTGCCTTGCGGCGATATTGGGTGCCGTTCTGAGTCCATCGGAAGTGCTTTCGGCATTGGCACCGCCGGGCAAATTCATCACCTCTATACTTGCAGTCTGCCGAGTGCCGGACAAAGATTGTGATGACCGGAGCCGTGCTCATTCTGTGTGCCTCCAATGCGACAGTCAGCATAGCACAGAAATAGCACAAGAAACCAATCAAAGTATGTAAGTTGTTGATTTATATGCAAGAAATTATTGGAGGCGCGGGCCGGGATCGAACCGGCGCATAAAGGTTTTGCAGACCTCTCCCTTACCACTTGGGTACCGCGCCTTGGCAGGGCTGCTTATAGTCGATTCGATCCAAACCACCCTAGCCAACCCGGCAGACGCCGGAGGGCGGATTGGAGCGGGAGACGAGATTTGAACTCGCGACCCTCGCCTTGGCAAGGCGATGCTCTACCACTGAGCTACTCCCGCTTGTTGCAAGATTGAGTATACCGGGCGGCCAAAACAAGGTCAAACCGCCATGACGCCAAACAAGCTATCCGGCCGTTGTTGTGGCAGGCCAGGCCGCGCCCGCCAAGGCCGTGGCTGAGGCCGGCAAAGCGATGTCGGACCGCGAACCTTTCTCCTCGCGCACAATCTCCCCGTCGCGCATGTACAGAATCCGACTGGCGATGGCCGCGGCCTCAGGATTGTGCGTGATCATCAGCGTGGTCTGGCCCAACTCCCGGTTCGACCTGAGCAGCATGTGCAGCACGGCGTCGGAGTTCTTCGTGTCCAGGTTGCCGGTGGGTTCGTCGGCCAGCACAATGGCCGGCTTTGTGATCAGCGCGCGCGCAATCGCCACCCGCTGCTGCTCGCCACCGCTCAATTCCGACGGCCGGTGCGGCAACCGCCCCTGAATCGACAAAAGATCGCTCAGATGATCGAGATACTTTAGGTCCAGCGGCTCCTTGCGCCCGCTGACGGCCCAGGCAATCTCGATATTGCCCATGGCTGAGAGCGTGGGCAGAAGGTTGAACTTCTGGAAGACGAAGCCGATGCGGCGTTTGCGCAGCCGCGTGCGCTCGGCGTCGCCGAGCGTAGCAAAATCCACGCCGTCAATCACCACGCGCCCCTGCGTGGCCTGGGTAAGCCCGCCCAACAGATAAAAGAGCGTGGACTTGCCGGATCCCGAGGGGCCCACAATGGCCACAAACTCCCCTCGCTCCACAGCCAGCGAAACCCCGCGCACCGCGGTCACTTCAAGTCGGCCCGCCGCATAAACCTTGGTCAGGTTTTCGGCGAGAATGATAGGCGAAGACAATTCGGGCTGCACACATGACATTGTAAATGCGCCGGCTCGACGGCTGCTTCAGGTTCAACTGCAACTCGACCACTAGGCGAAAGATCCGGGTTTCGGCTACCGCATTTTCTTGAACCACTCACTGACTGGAATGGCGATTTCGGGCTTGGCGGCACTGCCTTGCATTGAGACGGTCGCGGACAACCCAACATGCTTACCCAGGCAAAAGCTCCCGGAATCAACCGGCATTTCGGTTCTGGTTCCCCACTGTGCCCACGCTGACGCGATTTCTACCCTTGGCCTTCGACAGATACAGCGCGTTGTCCGCAGCCTGTATCAGAACCTCCGGTGTTACGTCGGCCTGCACACACGCACTCGCGATACCTATGCTCAAGGTGACGCATGGCGCAACATCGGACGAGGGGTGGACGACCCCGGACTCCTCCATAGCGCTCCGCAATCGTTCGGCCAGGGTCTGCGCAAGATCTGGTCCGCAGTTCGGGAGAATGACGGCGAATTCCTCGCCGCCGTATCGGGCTGCGAGCTCGCCAGGGCGCCGAAACGTCGTCTTCAATATCTGCGCGACTCGCTGCAGACACTCGTCGCCTCGCTGGTGTCCGAAGGTGTCGTTGTAAAGTTTGAAGAAGTCCACGTCGGCAATCAGGAGAGATATCTCGCCGTTCTGGCGACGGGCACGGCGAACCTCGCGATCCAGCGTCGCGGTGAACTGCCGGCGATTTGCGAGCCCGGTCAAAGAGTCCTCGAACGCCTGTTCCCTCAAAAGCTCATTTAGCCGCTCGAGCTCGGCCGCATGTTCCGCTAGACGGTGCTTGAGTTCTTCCCGCTCCGCTTCTGCTTGCTTGCGATCGGTGATATCGCGGACGATGACGACCATGCCGGTGGGCGATCCCTCTGCATCCCGAATGAACTCACTGTTTACTTCAATGTCGAAGGTGCTTCCGTCAACACGCCGCCCGTGGTATTCGGTCGGGCCTGTTACCGCGCCTTTACGCTTTAGAGCGATTTGGGACAATGCTTGCGCCCGTTCCTCCGGGACGATGAATTCGAGAACCGAGCGCCCCATAAAGTCTTCTTCCGCCGTGGCGCCGAACATCGTCAGGGCAGCTGGCGACACCAGGAGGATATGGCCCTCGATATCCGTGATCGTGACGTCGTCGGGAGAAGCGTGAATGATCGATCGATACAACCCCTCACTTCTCCGCAGCGCCTCCTCGACAAGCTTGTGCTGTGCAACCTGTCTGCCAAGCTCTTCATTTAATTTTTCTAAACTGTCTTTGGCTGACGAGAGTTGGATTGTCCGTTCATCTACCAGTCTCTCCAGGGACTCATTGCGCTCTGTCAGTTGCTTCAATGGGTAGATTTCGCCGGCGCTCACCAGGTGGTAGGGAATCGAGATACTGCTGTGGGCGATCTTCCAGCCTGCAGCTTCCTTGCGGAAGATGAGCACCAGGCGGGCTACCTGTCTTGAAAGAATGTGGTCTTTGATTGGCAGGTGAATATTAAAGAAGCCAGTCGCCACCGCGATTGTAGATGCCAGCGACTGGATGGCCAGATCTTTGAGTTCGATACGGAGCGGATCCTTGACTTGGGCAAAATCCTGCCGGGTAATCGCGACCCATTCTTCCTTGTCTTTGACCAGGAAGTCCCCACCACCGGTAAAGCCGGAAAAATCCTCGCTGAATTCCGCGGTGAGCAGGTCATCGCGGGATGAATACATCCGCACGTAGTCTTGAAATAGTTGCCGGATGGTTTGTTCGTCGGGCAAACCCTCCGAGTGGCTCAACTTTCGGATCAGGTCGGTGTTTTGCACTTCCAGCTCTAATTTTTGCCCATATAGATCATGCAGCATCTGCCGGAGTTCTACGGGTGACAGATCTGCGATGGACTCGCTCGAAAGGAGGGCTTTCTCCGTTACGTTGCCTTCAGTTTGCTGGCACACAGCCTGCCCTGAGGTTATCGAATGGCCGGCGATTTGCCTTTCTTCGGCATCCTGGTCCTTCACGGTCGCCCGCTCCGCTCCTTGAAGAGGTCTCTAAGAGTCGCTTTTTGATTCATTTAGGGTCTCTGCGCACTTATTCCGCCAGAAATAGCGGTCAATATGGATAGCACACATCGGCCAGAGCGCTCTGTTTATGAGCGTACCACAGGCTTCGTTCGCCTATATGGAGCCTCGATCGGGCAGTGGCGCTGGTCACTCGAAACCGGTCGAGAAGGACCGTCTCTCGCCGCTCGCCACACAAATCTCCTTGACACAGCCCTCCCCTCTGTCGCACAGTCAACAGCGCGACTCCTTTCAGTCCGGCCAGCGACTCTAACTTGCTTTTTCCTGAACGTCTGCCCGCCTGGAGGAGATTATTTTCGGTCACGGAGACTCCCCGATGAACTATCTTCAGTTCAATCACCTGCATATTCTCGCCACGGCCCTCCTTCAATGGATTCTCGGCGCGCTTTGGTACTCGCCAGTCCTCTTCGGCAAGCCGTGGAATGCCGTGGTCAACGTGCCCCCGGAGAAAAAGAAGACCCGCATGATCTTTGGCATGATTGCGTCATATATAGGAAGCGTGATCGTGGCGTTCATGCTCATGCACGTGCTTTGGTGGGCAGACGCCACAAGCCTCAAGCGCAGCGCGCTGGTGGGCTTCAGCCTGTGGGCCGGATTCGTCTTTGCGCCGCTCTCCGCACAGTATGTCTACGAGGGCCGGCCGTTCAAGCTGTTCGCCATCAACACCGGCTACTGGCTGGTTGCGCTCCTGGCAAGCGCCGCTCTGCTGGTGCGCTGGTAGCGAGAATCGACAGCCCCTGCGCGTAGCGTCCCGCCCATTACAATCGACGCATGAGCAGAGCAGTTGTTGCAACCCTTAAAGCCCCCGCCGCCATCGGGCCCTATTCCCAGGGTATCCGCGTGGGCAACCTGATCTTCACCGCCGGGCAGATCGCGCTCGACCCGGCCACACAACAGGTGGTTCCCGGCGGTATCACCGAACAGACCGCCCGCGTCCTTGAGAATCTAAAGGCCATCCTTGAGCAAGCTCATTCAGGCCTCGCCCACGTGGTCAAGGCCACCGTTTATCTAAAGGACTTCAACGACTTTGCTGCCATGAACGCCGTCTATGGCGCGTATCTAGGGTCGTCCGGCGTCCCGCCCGCCCGCACTACTGTAGAAGTCTCCCGGCTGCCCAAGGACGTGCTGGTGGAGATCGATCTGATTGCGGAGGCGCCTGGCCAGGTAGAAGCGCAAGGTGGTTTTGTCCCGTTTTCAAGCATCTAGTTCGCGCAACCGTTACAGGAGGTTCCCATGAGCGAATCGCCCCGGAAGGTCGTGCACAGCGAGGCCGAGTGGCGCACCATGCTGACGCAGGAGCAGTACCAGGTGCTGCGCGAGAAGGCCACCGAGCGCGCCTTCACCGGCGCACTCACCCAGAACCACGAAACTGGCAACTATCACTGCGCAGGCTGCGGAGCGCTCCTGTTTCTGAGCGGAGCCAAGTTCGACTCCGGCTGCGGATGGCCCAGCTTCATGATCCCCGCTGAGTCCACCGCCATCAATGAGCACGAAGACCGGAGCTTTGGGATGCGCCGCGTAGAAGTCACGTGCGCTCGCTGCGGCGGTCACCTCGGCCACGTCTTCCCCGACGGGCCCGCACCCACCGGCCTCCGCTACTGCATCAACTCCGCCTCGCTCACCTTCACGAGGCAAAAGCCATAAACCAGATCCGAATCCTGTCCGGCGCCGGCACTTCCAGGCACAACAAAACCCCGTCCGGGCTGGACGGGGTTCGTGTTGATCCTGCTTCAAGCGATTCCGGGCTCTGCGTACGGTGAGCCCATCGCTGTTACGCCTTGGCGATCTTGCCGCTCTTGATGCAGCTGGTGCAGACCCTGATCCGCTTTGAAGCGCCATTGACCAGCGCCTTCACTGCCTGCAAGTTCACGCTCCACCGGCGCCGCGTCACGTTGTGCGCGTGAGAGATGTTATTGCCGAACTGCGGGCCTTTCCCGCAAATATCGCATACCTGTGCCATGACTTCGCTCCAAACGTCTTAAGTTGTCCTCGGGATTTGCCCCCGTGAGCGCCATTCCAACCAGCACTCAGCCTGGGCCTGCCCACCGCGGCGTCTGAAGACACACGCCACCGGCAGCTTGCCGAATCTTCAGTATACGCGCAATCGGTCCTCGCGCCAAGCTGAACTTTTAATCCTCAGGACTGATTCGTCTCCAATGCCACCCATCCGGCCGTCCCCGCAGCCTCTCGGCTACCGAAGACCCTCAAAGCAAGTCAAACACTCCAGTGCTATACTTTAGCCCTGAGACTGCCGTTCCAGGCCCTTTTTCGAGCGTCTGCCGCGCCGGCGTCTGGAGGTTCCTCTCGCTTATGACTCCCCGCGCCCGTCGCGCACTCTTCACCGTCGTTCTCTTTTTTGCCGTCTGCGCCGTTGCCGGCAGCTTTCTTCAACGCAGAGTGGGCGCTCAGTCGTCCGCTGACGAGAGCCAGCTCCGCGACAGCCTCAAGTCGTTCACCAACGTCTACGCCCAGGTGGAGCAGAACTACGCCGAACCCCTCGACGGCGACAAGGCAGACACGGCCATCTACGATGGGGCGATTCCCGGCATGCTCAGAGTGCTTGACCCGCACTCGAATTTCTACGATCCCAAAGCCTACGCCAAGATGCGCGAGGAGCAGCACGGCCGCTACTACGGCGTGGGCATGACCATCCAGCAGCCGTTCGCCGGCGGCAAGACGTATGTTGTGTTTCCCATGGAGGGCGCGCCGGCTTTCAGAGCGGGGATTCATCCCGGCGACGTGATCGCATCGGTGGACGGCAAGAGCACAGACGGCATGACTTCGGACCTGGTGGCCAAGGCGCTCAAGGGCCCCAAGGGCACGCACGTTCAAGTGACGATGCAGCGCGAGGGCCAGCCCAAGCCGCTGGAGTTCGACCTGGTGCGCGATGAGATTCCCAACCCATCCGTGGACCTTAAATATGAGATTCGCCCCGGCGTGGGCTACATTCACCTGAAACAGTTCCAGGAGACAACGGCACAAGAGGTCATTGAGGCCGTGGACGGCTTTAGCGACCTTAAGGGGCTGGTGCTCGACCTGCGCGGCAACCCAGGCGGATTGCTGAGCCAGGCAGTGGATGTGTGCGACCACCTGCTCGGCAAGGGCCAAACCATCGTCTCTCAAAAGGGGCGCGCGTACCCCGACGTGGTCTACACAGCTACCCACGGCAACAATGGCCACACCTTCCCGATCGTCGTACTGGTCAATCGCAGTACGGCTTCGGCGGCTGAGATTGTGAGCGGCGCATTGCAAGACCACGACCGCGCGTTGATTGTGGGCGAGACCACCTTCGGCAAGGGACTGGTGCAGACGGTCTACAACCTGAGCGAGGACACCGGGCTGGCGCTGACCACCTATCACTACTACACGCCCTCGGGCCGGCTCATCCAGCGCAACTACGCCGGCGTTTCGCTTTACGACTATTACTACAACCACGCAGGCGCATTGCCCTCCGACGCAACCAACCGCGAGGTCAAGCTGACCGATGCCGGCCGCACGGTATACGGCGGCGGGGGCATTACTCCGGACGAAAAGATCGAGAGCCCCAAGAGCAACCGCTTTGAGGACACCTTGATGTTTAAGGATGTGTTCTTCCACTTCGCTCCGGTGTATGTAGCCAAACACACTGTCGACAAGAGCTTTGAAGTGAACGACGCGGTGCTGGGAGAGTTCAAGCAATACCTCACCAGCCAAAGCATTCCATACACCGATGCCGACCTGAACGGCGTGATGGACTGGCTGAAGACCAGCATCAAGGACAAGATTGTTACCATCCAGTTTGGGCAATTGCAAGGCCTGCGCACTCGCGCTGACTGGGATCCGATGATTCAGAGAGCCCTGACCTTTCTACCTGAGGCGCAAGCGCTCGAAGACAACGCCCACAAGGTGCTGACGCAGAAGGCTGAAGCGCGGAACACGCCGCAGTAGATTGGTTGTTCGCACTGATATTGAAAAGGCCATCCCGCGGGATGGCCTTTTTAAGGATGCACCCGCCCGTTTCACATCAGTCCAAATCCAGAGTCCAGACGATCAGCGAGGCGGTGTTGTCATCAACCGCGGCAAAGATTGCCTGGCCCCCTTTCGCGCCCACCGCAAGCCCGAACGATCCTCCCTGGCTTGGATCGACCGAGAGTTCCTTCACAAAGTGCCCGCCCTTTGTAAATTCGACGATCTCGCTGGGCTGATTCGGATCGGGATTCACGGTATCGTTGTTGGTGACGAGCAGGTGGCCATTTGGAGCTGCCGCCAGCCCCAGCGCCCCGTGCAGGTGAATGTCGTCCTGATAGACGATGAATCCCGTTCCTCCATCCGATGTCCGAGTTACCGGATCTGAAATCGCAAAGACGGCGTTGTCTCCCGTGGAAGCGACATACAGCAGATCGCGTTGGACGTCGTATACCAGGCCTGTGGGAGCGACGAAAAGCGCGACAGGATCGCCGCGGTGAACATACCCTGAGGCAATGATCTTCGAGCTTAAAAGTGTCAGCCCGTTCGAGCTTACCTGGAAGGTCAGCCGGCTCACCGTCCCAGTGAGCGCATTCGTGACAAACGCAATCGCCCGGTTTCCTTCATCGATCAGCGCCATATCCCACGGATACTGAATCGTCGAATCTGTGATTGTTTCCACCAGCTTGCCTTGATTGTTGATGACCAGGAGGGATCCAGGTTGCGCCGTTGCCGAAGTGCCATCGGCAGTGGGGGCATTGCCGACCACCACGAATCCGGCCTGAAGCGTTCCCAACGCGGTTGAAAGCCCCAGACCGGCGTTACCCTGGAAAAACACAGTCGGCGACCCGTTGGCCGGAACACGTACGATCGTCGTTCCCGTGCCCTGCAGATTCTGACTATTGTTGAAGTTCGAGACCAGAATGTCCCCATGCTTCAATGGACCCGATCCGGTTGGAAAGTTGTTGGGAACAAACGCAACACCGTATGGATTTTGATCTCCATTGGCGGGCATTGTAGAAACAGTTCTTACCGGGCTGGGCAGAAAAACTGGATCGCTGTCCGGGGCCTGCGCATGGACAACTCCAATTGCGCCGGTAAAAAGCATCGCGGCAAGCAGAGACAGGCTCGAGCCGGCCGCAATCCCCCGGCGAAGCGCCGGGGAACCCGTTTCACGTTGGGCGAGAGTTTCGCGGATTCGCATTTCATTTTCTCCTTAAGGTTCGAGACTCATGCATCGAGGGGGAAGGTGGAACCTATGCCTCGGCAGGAGACGAAAAGTCGCTTCGACTAGCACCAACATATCCGTGCCAACCTTCGATAAGTGTCCTTGGCTTGTCATTCCATTGTCAGTCCCTGTCCGACCACCCAAGCCGCCGCGTGTAACCTGCGTCACAGCGCGGCTCTTCCGGCGGTCGTAGGCTTTTGACGGAGTCGGGAGGAATATCGATGCCAGCAATAGTCGCTGAGAACACTACTACCATTCAGAACCTTTTGGCCGCCTTTGAGGGCGAGTCGAACGCGCACGCTAAATACACCGCCTTTGCGGTGAAGGCCGATGCCGACGGGTTGCACGGAGCTGCCAGCCTGTTTCGTGCTGCGGGGCGCGCCGAGCAGATTCACGCCGCCAATCATGCGCGGGTGATCAAACAGTTGGGCGGTGAGGCCAAGTGCGAAATTCACGCGGTCGAGGTGAAGACCACCCTCGAAAACCTGAAGGCTGCGCTGGGCGGCGAGCAGTATGAGGTCGACACCATGTACCCCGGCTTTTTGGAAGAGGCGACCGCGCGCAACAACACGGCTGCCATCCGCACCTTCCACGGAGCACTCGAGGCCGAGAAGACCCACGCACGCCTTTACGGCGAAGCTATCGCGCTGCTGGTTGGCGGGAAAAAGGACTCATGGATAGGCGCCGTACGCGAGTTCTACGTTTGCCCTGTCTGCGGCTACACCTCGGAGACGGAAGAGGAGCACGAACACTGCCCTGTGTGCAATTGCCCGTGGGAACGGTTCGAGATCATCCGGTAAGACAGCTTACTTTTTCGGAATCGTCAGCTCCGCGCCTTCGCCTACCTTATAGGTCTCGGAGAAGTTGCCCTGGTCGATGCCCAGTGAGAGACGCCCGCGGGAGTCGATGTAAAAAAGCTCTTTGCCGATGGGCACATCGCTGAAGGTCTTTACGAAGGGGAAGATATAACCTTTGCCGGCGAGCGTGACAGGGACCTGGTCGCCCAGCTTGTAGCCGAGTTGCCCAAAGGTCTCGGCCGGCACATTGAGTACGAGGTTTCCGAAGGGCCCATCGGTGCCGATCACTTGGCCGTGAAGGCCGGCCGAGTCGATGGTCGCCATTTTCAGGTCGAGACGAACCAGCTTGCTGACATCGAGTGCGGGGCCGGCCTTGGTCCAATCGTCGCCACGCGCCAGGTGCGCCCCAGCCGGCGAAAAAATATCTCTGCCGTGAAAGGTCGAGGAGATGCCCGAGCCGATCATCCACGCTGGGTTGGTGATCTCGCGGGCTTCGACAATGCCGTCGCGATCTTCAACCAAGGTGAGCAGGCCGTTGTCCGGTAGCACGAAGAACTGGCCCACGCTGGATTTGGCAATGATTGCCTTGCGCGTAGAACCGACGCCGGGATCGATGACCACGACGAAGACGGCGTTTTTAGGAAAGTAGGGGGCAGAGCCGGCTAGAAACCGCGCGCCCATGGCGACGTTGTAAGGCTCGGACTGGTGCGTGATGTCGATGATGCGCACGCCGGGTGCAACTGAGTCAATGACCGCCTTGCAGATGCCTACGGCATCGTCCTTCAGGTCGAAGTCGGTCATGAAGCCGATGACTTTGAGCGGCGCCGGAGCCGGCTGCTGCGCCGCGATCGCCGTTGCGGCCAACGCCACAAATACCAAAACCGCACCGATGATTATTCTTCCCAGTTTTCGCACGGGCAGCCTCGTTCTTCCCATCGTATAACTCGGCTGGCCAAGAGCCAACTGCGTGATCGGCGCAGGACCGCTTGGCGGAGGTAGGGTGAACAGTGGAGAATGCATGAGAGCAATTCTGCTGTCGCGGTAATAGCGATATCGTGCCATCCTGCCCTAAGCGCAAATACAGCGATGCGTCGAGGGTGAGCCGGGCGGTTATCGAATCTATGACCCGATATGAACGCTCTGGAACCCTATGGACTCTCTTCGCGAAAGCATACAGACATTTCTCAAGTTGTCGCCGATAAACGCTCTACCGGACGTCCATATTGTTAACGAAACGGAGGAGGACGGCTTCCGGCGAACGTTGATCCGTTACTCCGCCCCGAATTGCGACCCAACTGGCGAACAAATTGATGCATTTCTCCTTGAGCCAAAGATTGCGGAACTGCGGGGGGCGGTTCTCGCACTGCACCAACACAATAGCCAATGGGAAATAGGCAAGAGCGAAGTCGCCGGCCTGGCAGGCGACCCTCTTCAGGCCTTTGGCCCCGCCCTTGCACGCAGGGGAATCGCTGTCCTTGCACCCGATTCCGTTGGATTCGAATCGCGGATGAAGAGCGCGGGCTGGGGAGCATCGCTGGCGCCCTCGCTCCAAAAGGCCCACAGTACGGCAGAGGGATGGCTACAATACTACAATCACATTGCTCACCGGCTTGTGCGTGGGGAGCTGCTGATGAGCAAGATACTGGCAGATTGCGCGATTGCTCTGTCGGTTCTTCAGGACCGCACCAAACTATCGCACCTGGGGGTGATCGGTCATTCCTTTGGTGGAACCGTTGCTCTCTTTCTGGCCGCGCTGGACACACGGGTCGCATTTGCCTGCACCAGCGGAGCGGTGTGTTCCTATCGGCACAAGCTTGCGAACGGAACCGGCCTCGAGGGATCGCTGATTATTCCGAGTTTCAATGAACATTTCGATTTGGATGACCTGCTCCGGTGTGTGGCGCCGCGCAAGGTTTTCGTGGTCTCATCCGAGGACGATCCCCAGGCGGCGGACGCCGACGAACTGGTCAAGAACGCACTCCCGGCTTTTGAAAGCCAGCACTGCGCTGATCACCTACAACATCTACGTACCTCCGGTTCGCACGCTCTGGATCGAGGGCGATTTGAAGCCATCCTGGATTGGACAGTCGCGGAAGCCACTCGTTTGTAGCTTGTCCGGCCGCATAGCGGATGGCACACACGGCCCTGCCCTTCATCCGCTCAAGTCTCTTGGCGAGAGAGGGCTCAACAGAGCAAAATGCTTAGGTCCAACATTTTCTTTGATGGATTGCACTCCAACCTCCGTTGAAGCCGCTGGCAACTCCGCAGAAGCAAGGAAAACTCAATGCACTCTGTCTGGATTGGTGAGTTTATGGGCACGCTGGTTCTGGTGCTGTTGGGCACCGGCGTCAATGCCGGCGTAACCCTGCGCAAGTCCTACGCGGCGGATGCAGGCTGGATGGTTATCGCCGCCGGCTGGGCTCTGGCCGTTCTATGCGGCGTATTGGTGGCGCAGGCATTTGGCAGTCCCGGAGCTAACCTGAATCCGGCGATCACGCTGGCCCTCGCGGTGACGACCGGAAACTATTCGCAGGTGCTGAACATGTGGTCTGCGCAGTTGCTGGGCGCCATGGGCGGCGCGTTGCTGATGGCGCTGCACTATGCGCCCCACTGGAAGCTCACGCCGGGGCCAGTCGACAAGCTCGGCGTGTTCTGCACCAACGCGGCGGTGCGCAGCCCTGTGTTCAACCTCCTAAGCGAAGCACTGGGTACGGCAGTGCTGGTTGTGGTGGCCGGTGCGATCTTTTCACATGGAGTTTCAGCGAATGGGCCTGCGGCGGGAATGGGGCCGTGGCTGGTAGCCAGCTTGGTGTGGGGCATCGGGCTTTCACTCGGTGGAACCACAGGCTACGCCATCAACCCCGCGCGCGATCTGGGCCCGCGCCTCGTTCATTGGCTCTTGCCAATTCCCGGCAAAGGCGGATCGAACTGGCGCTATGCGCCGATTCCAATCATCGGCGACCTTGCGGGAGCGGTGCTGGCGGGCCTGCTGCTCCGCTATGCGCATTTCTAACCCTGCGCCGCCGGTTCACGCTGGCACTTGATCCTTCCAGTGTTCGGGCAACAGATCTCTGAGACTCATGACCTTGCCATTCCGGAGCAGAACCCTGGTCCCGGCATTTTGCTCATCCATCTGGTAGATGAATTCACGGCATCTCCCGCACGGGGCAAGGATCGCGCCGTCCCAATCGACGGCCACAATCGAAACGATGCAGCTCTCGCCGTTCGTCACCATGGTTCCGATGGCGTTGTGCTCCGCGCAGAAACCCATGCTGCATTTTGTGTCGATGCAAACGCCCGTGTAGACGTTTCCCTTGTCGGTGACAAGAGCGCATCCCACCTCGCCGGCTTCGGCAAAGCGCGACAGCTGCCGCGGATTCACCACCTCTCGGGCCTTGCGTACCAGGTCTTCGTCGCCGATCATGCTTATCTCTCTACTCCAAATAGGAAGCTATCACAGCAAGCGCGGCGATGGCCGCGGTCTCAGCGCGCAGAATGCGCGGACCCAGCGATGCGGCGACCCAGCCATTGGCGTCGAAGAGCGCTTCTTCCTCGGGCGCCCATCCGCCTTCAGGGCCGATGGCGATTTCAAGCGTGGGCATCTCATCTCCGGCCGCGGCTACGGCTTCATCGAGAGCGTGGCGCAGCGTGGTGGTGCGCTCCTGCTCTGCAAGCACAATGCGCGTGGCTTGCGAAGCTGCGCGTACGCGCTCGGTCAGCGGAGCCGGATCGTGAATAAGCGGCACATCGCTGCGGCGCGACTGCTGAGCCGCTTCATGCACAATGCGGCGCCATCGCTCGGCTCGCTTCTCCGCGGCCAGGGCAAGATGCTTCTCGGTTCGGCGCGCAATCAGCGGGGCCACCGCGGCAACACCCAGTTCCGTGGCCTTTTCGAGAGCCCACTCCATGTGATCGAACTTATAGATGGAGATCGCCAGCGTGACGGGCAGCGCGGGATCGGCCTGAACCTCGGCAATCAGATTGAAGCGAATCTCTTGAGCGGTGACGGCCGCCACCTCTGCATGAAAGACGTGGCCACCCGCCACCACATCCGCTTCCATGCCCGGCTGGGCGCGCAGCACGCGCGCCATATGTTCGGCCTGCGCGCCAAGGATGGTGGCGGTAGCCTCGTCCCAATGTTCGGCAATCCAGCGGCGGCGGGTCACAGGTCTCTCCGGATCGTTCTCTGCGTTTACAAGTCTAAACCTATTCCAAAAACACTGAGGGGGACGTTTTTAAGCGTCCCCCTCGCGTGTTGCCTTTTGTTGGTTGAACAATCCGCTACTTCTTTTTTGCGGCCTTTTTCGCGGGCGCCTTCTTGGCGGCGGCCTTTTTCGCGGGTGCCTTCTTGGTTGCCATTTGCCTATTCTCCCTTTTCGATGGTTTGCATCGATTCTGCAATAGTTATATTGCAGTTGAAGAATGTATAGATTCATGCTTCGTCTATGTCAAGAAAAAAACGAAGCCATGGTGGAAAAAAGGTAAACAATCTCTCAACATGGAATTGCAGATGGCGTTGTGATCTCACGCAAACCATCGCAGTTCGATCTCCGCACACGCCGATTGGAGCACCGTGAACCGCATCCGCACATTTGAAACGCTGCCTGCACAAAGAGAGCACGCAGTCCGCATCGCTATTTCTTGCAGGCCCCATCGGCGCGCTCCTTCACGAATTGCGCCAGCGTTCCGGCCTCGCGCCGTTGAATCAGCTCGTCGAGAATCATGCACGCATTCACGTTGATGTCTGGGACCTCGATGATCCAGGCCGTCAACCACTGCTTCTCCGGTTGGAGAGCGGGTTTGAGCGGATCGGCCTCGAAGTGCTGAGTGTATTCGAGCGCCTGATTCCGCTCTTCGGGAGTGGACGCTCCTCTATCGGCAGCTCCATGAAGCAGTAGAAGCGAGCAATATTGTGCAGCCCGCCAGAACGGCGGAAATCCGACGGAAGAACATGACTGGAATCCTCGAAGGCAAACTTACTTCATCTGTTTCGGTGGACGCAGGGAGCAATGCGCGGCGACGGGTTCGATGAAGACCCGAAGAAGTTGACTTCCTCATCCCCTACTATGGTCCCTATTCCCTGGTCCTTGGTAACTATTCCGTATCCCCTGCCTTCTGATACACTCGCTGCAACTTCATCCATGCTTTTTAAAGTTCTCAGCGCGGCCGTCTACGGCATCGACGCCAACCTCATCGATGTCGAGGTGGACTACAGCGGCGTGGTTGCGGACAAGGACACGTTCCACACCGTGGGCCTGCCCGACGCCGCGGTGCGCGAGAGCCGCGACCGCGTGCGCGCCGCCATTAAGAACTCCGGCTACCTGATTCCACCCACATTTATCACCATCAACCTTGCGCCGGCGGACATGAAGAAGGAGGGCGCGGGTTTTGACTTGCCCATCGCCTTGGGCATCCTGGGCGCTTATGGCGCGCTTCAGACCAACGACCTCAGCCGCTTTCTTCTGGTAGGCGAACTGGGACTGGACGGCAGCGTACGCGCCGTGCCGGGCATGTTGCCGGTGGCCATCCTTGCACGAGAGAAGAACATTCCCAACCTGATTCTGCCCGCAGCCAACGCCGCCGAAGCCGCCGTTGTGGAAGGCGTGAATGTCTACCCGGTCTCTTCGCTGCTTGACGTGCTCGAGTTGCTCAACAGCCAGATCGTCGGCGTCATCCAGCGCGAGCCCTGCCACGTGGCCACGGAGACGCTGCTCAACGAGCTGCAGCATTTCGCCGTGGACTTCAAGGATGTGCGCGGACAGCAGACGGCCAAGCGTGCCCTCGAGGTGGCCGCGGCCGGCAGCCATAACATATTAATGATCGGTCCGCCCGGCTCGGGAAAAACCATGCTGGCCAAGCGGCTGCCATCCATTCTCGCTCCGCTGACCTTTGACGAAGCTCTTGAGACAACCAAGATCCACTCCGTCGCCGGAGTGCTGGATGCCGCGGCCGGCCTGGTCACGCAACGCCCGTTCCGCTCACCGCACCACACTATATCGGATGCGGGACTGATCGGCGGCGGCATCGTTCCTCGCCCCGGCGAGGTGTCGCTCGCTCACAACGGCCTTCTGTTCCTGTACGAGCTGCCCGAGTTTCCACGCAATGTGCTCGAAGTGATGCGCCAGCCGCTTGAGGATCACACGGTGACCATCGCGCGTGCTTCGATGTCGCTGAGCTTCCCGGCCCGCTTCATGCTCGCGGCTGCCATGAATCCTTGCCCTTGCGGATATTTCAACGACAAGTCCCGCGAGTGCCAGTGCACCCCGCCGATGATTCAGCGTTATATCGCCAAAATCTCAGGCCCGCTTCTCGACCGCATCGATATTCATATCGAGGTCCCAGCGGTCCAATACAAGGAACTGCGCGGCGGAGCGGCGGCCGAAGGATCGGCTGAGATTCGCGGCCGGGTCATGGCCGCGCGCGAGCGGCAGCGGCAGCGATTCAAAAAGGCCGGAGAAAAGATCTACGCCAATGCGCAGATGACCACGCGCCAGATTCGTACCCACTGCGAGCTGGGCGTCGACTCCGAGCGGCTGCTCGAACGGGCCATGCAGCAGCAGGGCCTGACCGCGCGCGCCCACGACCGAATCCTCAAAGTAGCCCGCACGATTGCGGATCTCGAGCGCGCCGAACACCTGACCGTGGCTCACTTGGCCGAGGCAATCCAATACCGCACTCTGGACCGCAGTTATTGGGCGTAGCGATCGTTGCTCAGGGGATGCCGATGCTCCTGCCCCACATCTTGCGTGGCTCGCTGGACGCCGGAACCGTAACTTTTGCAAAGGGGAGCGTAGTGGTTGGCGACGAAACCAGCTCGATCACATAAGCGCGGCCTGCTTGCGCGGGAATCGTAAACTGAGAAGCCGTTGTGGGTGGAACCACGATTGCGCCGCTGGTTCCGTCAACAACCTGGATCTTTTGTGTGCCCCAGGGATTGCGTGTTAGGTAATTTTGTGTCGAGCCGGCCTCAAGGACTGCGGTGACGAGTTGGCCACCTTCGATCTGCACATCCACCTTGCTGCGGCCTTGAATGTAGACCGTGCCCGAGACGTTCCAGGTTTCCATCGGCCAGGCAGGGGCGATGCGCAGCATGCCATCGTAGTCCTGCACCAGCGCCTCCTGTACAGCATTCATAACGCCGCCGTTCAGTTCGTCATAAAAATTGTCGTTCTTGCCCGACCAATTTCCTATGCCGGATGGAAAGGTCTGGTAGGAGGCGATCAGCGCAATGAGGCTCTTGGCGAAGCCTGCGGAATCGCCCAGGCGCGCCGCCTGGACTGCGTCGAAGCTCCAGTCCGCCCTGTTGACAAAGCTGCGGTGCTGGAAGGTGCGCCGCGCGAGCGGAGTCAGGCTGGAGTTGTCGCCGATCAGGCCGAAGGGCCAGACAGGCTCCAGGTAATCGTTCTCGACATTGTTGCGCGTAGCGGCAGGCACGTAAGAGAGGCCGAGCATATCGGTTTCACCTGCGTCCGAGCTGGCAGTGAGCAGTTGTGTTTGGGTGGCCGTATCGGTGCGGGGATAATCCAGAATCTTCGGAATGGCGGCCTTGAGGCGCGCGACCAGGGCCGCGTCCGTATTCAGCGTCTGCGCCGCCAGGATGGTTGCCGGGAAAAGTGCCTTCATCGCCGCGACATCATTCATAGAAGAATCGTTGATTCCCCACTGATCCTCATGAGTATTGGTGGGGAACGTGTGAAGCATGGAATCGGGCTTTACTGTGGCGTAGTCCAACTGGAAGCGGGCCGACGCTACCATCATTGGATAGTTTGCACTCAGGAAAGCGATGTCGCCGGTGTAGAGATACTGCTGCCATATCCAGAGCGAGACTTCCGGCCCGGTACTAAGCGTGAGAGCGTTCCAGTTGGGAGATGCGGCTGGCCAGCAGGTCTGATTGCCGCCGAGACTGCTCCCGTTCCCGTTGAAGCGCATCACTTCAGGCACGCAGATGCTGGTTCCGTCTCCCGATGTAAACTTCTGCCGGGTCCATGCTTTTATGTTGCTCAGGTTCGAGGCGTAGAGGTTGAAATAGGGCGCGTTCAACTCGGGATGCCCGGCCGCCATGTTAGAGCCGACAAACATCCGCAGATTCCAATGCCAGTACAGCTCCGGATTCCAGCGAGGGTCATCCCTCGAAAAGTTGAACAGATCCGCCATTCCGGCATGATGACCGGGGAGTTGGCCGCTGCTCGATGCCGCTTGCAGAAACAGATTGATGTCACGAAGATTCTCGATGTAGGCGCCACCGCCATCGTCCGATGTCATGTTGATGAGGCCTGTTTTTTCCCAGAAGTCGTTCCACCAGGTGGTCGTGGCGCTTTGCAGGCTGTCGGGGGTGGCAGTGGCGTCCGTGCCGATCAGGTTGGCAACAGTTATCGCCGGATCTTGGCTGCCATTGAACGTTGGAGCAGCGATGACAATATGGAAGGAGCCATCTGGGTTGGGTTGGAAGCTGACCTGGACAGTGGTGGGGTTGACCACCGACGCGGCCACGTTTCGTCCCCCTGCCGTGATTCCCGCCAGTGTTCCGAATCTCTGGCCAGAACTGACTTCTGTCGTAATGTTGTCGACGAAGGTCTCAGAGAGCTCGGCCACGGCGCCGTTGGCGATCGCCGTGGGCGTTCGTCCGTTCCATAAGTGAATTTGGGCGGTCTGGGTGGTATTGGGATTCGCTCCGGTCACCGCAATGACCACTTCATCCTTGTCGTGCCGGACGAATACCCTGGCAGTCATGCCCCCGCCCGACTCCACAAACTGACCGTTGTAGAGATCGTCCGTGCCGCGATAATCCAATCCGGAGGTCAGGGCGGAAAGCCCCGGAATGACGACCCACCCCAGCGAATAGCGACCAGGGAATGTGTCGGTTCGGTTCAATTGAATAGTCATGCCGTTCGCCGACCATATCGCCGCGCCCACATTGCCGTTGCCAAGCGGCATTGCCTGGTCTGCACCCAGATTTGGGGTCTTGAGGATAATGTTCGACTGGGCAACCACGCTTGCAGTGTCGATGCTGAACTTGCCGTTTTGCCATGCGTTTGTCATCGCTTTGCTATTGATGTTGCTGGCGCCGTGAACAACAAGACCCGGCACTGCAAAGTTGCTGCCGCAGACGATCAGGCCAAACGCTGCGAACATCGCAAGGCCGAACACAGCAAATCTTCTTAGGAACACAGACACCCCCAACGGTAAAACTGGAGCGGCAATCCTGTTGCACGCGCGATGGATGAACCGCAAATTGGAATCCGAGACCCGTGATATTTGCGGTCAGCCGTCAGGTCGATTTCCGCAACTGAGCCTTCATCCCAACCTACCTCTTTAGTTGTAACCCATTGATTTCAATCGGCAAAAAACTATTGACGTGAATGTGAACTCAGTATATATTCATGATTGCTATCCACAAAGGGCAGGTTTCATAAAGCGATTTTGCGTGCCCTTCTGTCATTTCCCGCATCATATTGAGCAGAGACTCCGTTGGTGCCCCGGTGCGTTTTGAAGCTTGCCGGGATTGGGACTGCCGGACGTGTGGATTCCCATGGCGGCAATGTGTATCTCTGGTACTGCATCAAGCCTGTTACATGGCGTGAGATTTCGCGTCAAAATATTGAACTTGGCGCACACTTTAGCCGTCTATAACGTGAGAGTGAAATTTTTGGGGAAGACGTTTGTCGCTTTGGCTTCCCTGCTGCACCGGCGGCGCCAGGGAGCAATGGCTGGGCAGGCAACTCGAGAAGGAGAGATTCGCAATGCGTTCCGATTTAGTATTTGGGGCACTTTCTCATGTGTCCAATCGCTACCAGCTCTGTCAACTGGCTAGCAAAGCAACCCGCAAGCTGCACAAGCCGAATACACGGCTGCAGGACACCACCAATGAAGTTCTTGGCCGGTTTCAAACCACCAACCCTGGGTCTGGGGCGACGGTAGCCGCGCCCGCCAATCAACCCGTCGAACACCGCCGAGCCGCCTGACAGCCCTTGCCCGAGGTATAGTTGAATCAGGCAACTGTTTCAAGGCAGCTTCCCGCAGAGGGAGACTGCCCTTCGCCAGCGTTTCGATATTGCCCTCGAAATCGGGAGATGCTACCTGCGCGGCCCGCGCAGGTAGCCTTCATAACTCCCGTATGACCTTCCCTCTGGAGCAATTCCCCTTCGAATATCCCTTCACAACCATCCTTCCTTATTGCAGGTGAACATGACCATCGCTGAACTAAAAGAGAAGAACATCACCGAATTGAGCCGCATAGCGCGCACCCTGGAGATCCCGGGTGCCAGCGGCCTTCGCAAACAGGATCTGATCTTCAAGATTCTTCAGGCGCAAAGCGAAAAGGAGGGCCACATCTTTGCCGAGGGCGTGCTGGAGATTTTGCCTGACGGCTACGGCTTCCTGCGCTCGCCCGACTACAACTATCTGCCCGGCCCGGACGACATTTACGTCTCGCCATCCCAGATCCGCAAGTTCGATCTGAAGACCGGCGACTCGATCAGCGGCAACGTGCGCCCGCCTCACGAGGGCGAAAAGTATTTTGCCCTGGTAAAAATCGAAGCCATCAACTTCGAGTCGCCCGAGGAGACGCGCAACAAGATTCTCTTCGACAACCTGACTCCTTTGTATCCCCAAGAGCGGATCAAAATGGAGACGGTTCGCGAGGCCATCAGCGGGCGGGTGATGGATCTGCTTACGCCGGTGGGCAAGGGCCAGCGCGGATTGATCGTGGCGCCGCCGCGCACCGGCAAGACCATGCTGTTGCAATCGATCGCCAACTCCGTTTCCACCAACCACCCCGAAGTCGTGCTGATTGTCCTGCTGATCGACGAGCGCCCGGAAGAAGTCACAGATATGCAGCGCTCGGTCAAGGGCGAAGTGATCAGCTCGACCTTTGACGAGCCGGCAGCCCGCCACGTGCAGGTGGCCGAAATGGTCATCGAGAAGGCCAAGCGTCTTGTCGAGCACAAGCGCGACGTGGTGATTCTGCTGGATTCGATCACGCGTCTGGCGCGCGCCTACAACACCATCGTGCCTCCTTCGGGCAAGGTGCTTTCGGGCGGCGTGGACTCGAATGCATTGCAGCGGCCCAAACGTTTCTTTGGCGCGGCCCGCAAAATCGAAGAGGGCGGCTCGCTGACCATCATCTCCACCGCGCTCGTCGATACCGGTTCGCGCATGGATGAGGTCATCTTCGAAGAGTTCAAGGGCACCGGCAACATGGAAATCATCCTGGACCGCAAGCTCGTTGACAAGCGCGTCTTCCCGGCCATCGACATCCAGCGCTCCGGCACCCGTAAGGAAGAGCTGCTGATCCCCAAGGAAGATTTGCAGCGCATCTTCGTTCTGCGCCGCGTGCTCAACCCGCTCTCGCCGGTTGAGGCCATGGAACTGCTGATCGCCCGCCTGGAAAAAGTGCGCAACAACGCGGAGTTCCTGCAGAACATGAACCAGCTGTAGGATTACCCGGCGGGCGGCAGCCCCTTCCGCGATTTGCCGCTCGCTGGTAAGATAGTTAAGTCGTGGGGCTGTAGCTCAGCTGGGAGAGCGCCTCGTTCGCAACGAGGAGGCCAGCGGTTCGATCCCGCTCAGCTCCACCATTCCTATCAGGCTAGACTGCTTGTGCCAATCTGCCGGGACAACCGGAGTGTCTATGCCCTTGTTGTTGCCTGAGCATAGAAATTCTGTTGGACAGCCTCCCGCGTGTCTTCGTCGTCCCCAGATCGCTCCAGCGTACCCAAATCGGTGGGATACAGGCCGCCAGGGCATCCTGACGTCGTTCCCGATTCTGCTATCCTTCCACCTGTAGACCATCCCGAGTGCAGTCGCAATTGGCATCCGAATTCTGATTGATGAAAGCTCCTGAACGATGAGATCCCCGAAAGCCCTGGCCGTCGCTGTTGCTCGACGCATCCTCTCGCCCTTTGTTCCTTCCCGGAAGATGCTCCCGTTCATGTACTGCCTGAATAAAATGAGCACGGACTACGATCCCTACCTTGCGCATATGGATCGGTTCTGCGGGTCGGCGCGGACGGCGATCGACATCGGGGCCAACGTCGGTTTCTATACTTATTTTCTTTCGAAGCGATTTCAACGCGTCCACGCCTTCGAGATAAACGACGAGATCACATGCTGGATCAAGCAATACAACCCCGGAAACATCGAGCTTGTTCATTCCGGCCTCTCGTCCGCTAATGGCACAGTCAGGTTGTATCTCCCTGTGACCAATGGGCTCACCATGGCAGGCTATGGGACTTTGCATCCCGCCGTTCTGCCAAAGGCAGATGCGTGCGTCGAGAAAGAGTGCCGGGTTGCTCCCCTGGACGACTTTGCGATCACCAACGTCGACTTCATGAAAATCGATGTTGAAAGCCACGAGATGGAAGTTCTCAAGGGTGCTGCCAAAACAATCGAACAATCGCGCCCGATCGTTCTGATTGAAGTATGGACCGTCAACGAGAGAACAGTGGAGGCCTGGTTTCTGGCTCTCGACTATCGGCAATGCCGTTACGATCGGCAAGACCGTCTCGTTGTTGTAACCGAGTTTCTTCCCTCAACGGGAGACTGTCTCTACGTCCCCGCCGAGCGGTTGGCCCAACTCGGATTGGCAGGTTGAGCATTACGGCGGCTCTACGATAGCTCCGCTATATCCTGCGCCCACGCCTTCACCAGGGCAATCTCTTTTGCGTCGACAACCGCAAGTCGAATCATCTCCTCGTAACACCGGATCAGATTCTCTCCCATGGCTTCTGGACCCGCTTCAAGTTTAAGCGCCTCCAACCGGCCTCCAATCGCCCGGTTGTTCAGGTAACCCGGAACCTCATCGGCAAAGTCCCGCATCAGGCTGTGCTCGTTCCGCTCCTGAAACACGTCAGGACTCGTAAAAAGCACACTCCATCCGTTCTCCCACGCGATTCGCTGCGCCACGAAACTCCGCCAGATATCCGTCATGCGGAAAGAGCAATAGGAAGGCAAATAAAGCAGCGGATAGGCCTTTGGGAACCATGCCGTGCTCTGGCTATTGAACGGGCTCCAGGCTCCGGCGCCAAACGCCACCCGCCGGTCTGCACGGAAATGGATTGGCAGCGGAAGCACCAGCCGGTAAATCGCATCTACATCGGGATTTCCGTCCGCAAGTCCCTGGTGAATCGGGCAGTCCGACTCCACCTCCGGCAGCGTTTCAAATGCCGGCTGCAGCGTCTGGATCGCATCCAAAGGCAGTCCTCGCGGCCAGATATTGGTCTCGGAAAAATACGAATAGACATTGGTCCATCCGCTTCCGGAGAGCACCCGCACACGCTGTTCCTGCTTCCTCGCATCCCAGAACCCCGGCAACGGCATATTGTCGTCATCGGTCTCAAGCAGCATTCGAGACCGCGTCCGCATCGCCAGCAAGTAGCCAATGTTCTTTCGCGCATAGTGCCGGGTGGGCAGCAGCTCGGCAGTCTTCAGGCCCGTTGCTTGCTGCCGCGCCAAGCTATAGAACTCGCAGCCATCGATCGAGAAATCGGCCGGGCTGGGAACGTCGCCTATCAAGTAAAACGAAAACCCGCGCGCCTTGCACTGGCTCGCCAACTCCCGCAATGCCGCATTGGGCGCAGAGATCGAAGTAACCACCACACTGGCGGGACCTTCATAGAAAGAATGCATTAAAGCTGCTCCTTGAGACGCAATCGAAACAGTCGCCAAAGTTGCCGGAAAGCCTCGGTAATCGCCGACGAACCCAGCCGCGGACTCGCAGCCCGATATGTAATCGGCACCTCTACGAACCGCAGATTCCTGCAATAGGCTTTTATCTCGGTCTGGAAAAAGTGCGCCCTCGACTGAATACCCCGATCGATTGCCATGCGCAACGTATCGCGCGAAAACAACTCAAACCCGCTCGTCATGTCTGTCTGTTTCGTCCCCAGCAGCAGGTTGGCCAGCACGGTTCCTCCCCAACTCACAAACCGGCGTTTCAATGAGCTGTCCTCGAAGCAACCAATGAATCGGCTCCCGAACACGCAATCCATTCCCTGTTCCATTGCGTTGAAGAACTTTGGAATATCGCCCGGCTGATGGCTGAATCCGGCGTCAATTTCGAGAATCCAGTCGCATCCGGCCGCAAGCGCCTCTTTGAAACCGCGCATATAGGCGTCCACTACGCACCGGTCTTCTGGGGCCCACACCACCTGCAACCGCGGCTCAACCCGCTCCAGCTCGCGCATTTGATCCAGGCTTGAATCCTTGGTAACACGATCGAAAACCGCGAAGAATGTAACCTTCTTGAAGCCCGAACAATACTGCAACACATCCTTGCAGAACGCGACCGCCTGGTCTCCTTCATTCGCCATCGGACAAACGATGCCGAGGTCCACCACGCTGCGCAACAGTATTGCCGGCTTCATGTTCCTACTCTCATTTTCAGCAAGAGTTTGCACGTTCCTCTAATCTGTCAAAACGCGCTCATCTTCGCCGTGTTGGCACTCGTGAACGCGCTGGCTCTGCTTGAATCGCACACTATGGCGAAAGAAATAAACTGTGTTACAACCGATAATTCAAGCGTAACACGGCAACCGATATCTCCATGATTCTCGCCTCGCCAACCCGTTGGGAGTCGCGCACACTTGCGGATCTTTGCTATCGTCCAAGCGCGCTTCTCCTGGCATCGCTCTAGCCTGCGCAGCGCATTGAGAATTGTGGGCTGGGTCACAATTTTCAGCAGGGTGCGGGGGTGTACACTTCCCTTCGTTGTTTCAAAAGCAGGGCCCATGCCTGTTGAAGAGAACCTTTGCACCTTGAGCTACGCGCGCGGAGTCAGCAGACCGCTGCTGGAGCTGACGATTGGCGACCTGCTGCACCGGACAGCCGCCCGCTTCGGGGACCGGCTCGCGGTGGCCTCCTGCCACCAGGGGCAGCGGCTAACCTGGGCCGAGCTGAGCGACGAGGCGGATCGCGTCGCGCGTGGGCTCTGGTCGCTGGGCATCCGCCGGGGCGACCGCGTAGCGGTGTGGTCCACCAACTGCATCGAGTGGATCGTCATGCACATGGGCTGTGCGCGGGCCGGCGCGGCGCTGGTCAATGTAAATCCGGCCTACCGCTCCCATGAGCTTCAGTACACGCTCCAGAAGTCGCGCATGAAGGCGCTCTTCCTCTGGCACAAAGATAAGCGCGCCGACTACAAAGAGATCCTCGGCCGCGCCCGGCATGGGCTCAACCTTGAGCTGGAACACACCATCTACTTCGACTCGCCAGAGTGGATGGCGCTCAAAGACGCACCCGGTGAGCTGCCAGCGCACGTGGCCGTGGACGATGTGGCCAATATCCAATACACCAGCGGCACCACCGGCCTGCCAAAAGGCGTCCTGCTCACCCACCACAATATTGTGAACAATGGCCAGTTTCTCGCCCAGGGCTTCCACTACACTGAGCAGGACAAGATCGTCGTCCCGGTGCCGCTCTTCCACTGCTATGGCTGCGTCATCGGCACCATGTCCGCGGTCAACTCCGGCGCGGCCCTCATTCTGCCCAACTGGACCTTCGATGCGCGCGCCACGCTCAAAGCCGTCCACGACGAGCGGGCGACCTCGGTCTACGGCGTTCCCGCCATGTATGTCGCCGAGATGGCGCTGCCCGACTTTGCCGCTTACAACCTCACCAGCCTGCGCACCGGCATGATGAGCGGCGCTCCCTGCCCCGTCGAGCTGATGAAGCGCGTTCTCTATGAGATGAACTGCCGCGAGCTGGTCATCGCCTACGGCCAAACCGAAACCTCGCCGGTCGTCACCATGAGCAATGCCGAGGACACCATCGAGATTCGCGTCAAGACCGTGGGCCGCGCCATGCCCCAGACCGAGATTCAGATTGTCTCCACCGTCACCGGCAATACGCTGCCCGTGGGCGAACAGGGCGAGGTCTGCGTGCGCGGCTATGCGCTCATGAAGGGCTACGACGGCGACCCCGAAGGCACTGCGGAGGTCATCCACACCGACGGCTGGCTGCACACCGGCGACCTCGGCATCATGCACGACGACGGCTGCATCCACCTCACCGGCCGCTCCCGCGACGTGATCATCCGCGGCGGAGAAAACATCTACCCCCGCGAGGTCGAGGAGTTCCTCTACACCCACCCCAAGGTCGACGAGGTGCAGGTCGTCGGCATCCCCAATGCCAGGCTCGGCGAGATCGTCGCCGCCTGGGTCCGCCTGCGTCCTGGAGTTGAAGCCACCGAGGCCGAGATTCGCGAGTTCTGCCAGGGCCAGATCGCCTACTACAAAATTCCCGACCATGTCCGCTTCGTCGACGAATTTCCAGCCACTCTCTCCGGCAAAATCCAGAAGTACAAAATTCGCGAATTCGAAATCGAAGCCCGCGGCTTGCAGTCGGTAGCCAACGCAGCCACGGCGTGATGAGCAACGTCGTCTCAACCCCGGTCGGTATAATTCCGGCATGATCGGGAGCTAAAACAAAATCCTGCCCAGATTCCTCTTCGTGCGGCGAATTGCCTTTGCGTGTTCAGTATTCATACTTCTTTCTCTGTTTGTGGGCGGGGCAAGTCGTTGTTTAGCGTCCGAGAACCCGTCTCTCGTAGTGCGCGATGGGAAGAAATTAGTCTGCATGGTGCGGTTCATGGACACCTTATCTGGAGACTGCGGCACCGAGAGCTACGACGCGGTGTTCACCGCGAAGATATTGGCGGTCAAGCAAATGCCCGACAGCAGAGGCAGAAACGCCGCGAAGGCTTCTGGCGCAATTTTAGTAAGTGACTTGCGCTTGACCGTTGAGCCCGAAGAGGTGTTTAAGGGGCATCCTTCTCATGAAGTGCAGATCCTTGCCGAGCAGGGCGAGTGCTTTGCTGAGATTCGCATCGGTGACGATTGGCTTTTCTTTGGCGAGATGAGCGCGAAGACGAATGAGCTTAAAATCTCATACGATTTATCGAATCCCAGCAGACCGGTCGAGCAACGGCGCGAATATATCGAGAGGCTTCGTCGGCTTGAGCGCGGAGATGGGCTTAGCTATGTGGTTGGCGAAGTAGAGTACCCTTCCCCTTCCGGCGATTTGTTCAAAGGGATCCAACCTACCCCTCGGCCGAACCACCGCTTGCTCATCAAGGCGGAAGGCGGAAAGCAAAGCTACTCCGTAGCGACCAACACGGAGGGCAGATTTGAGCTTGGACCAGTTGCGCCAGGGGCTTTTTGGATTGATGCGAACACCGACTCGCGGTTTCAGAGCGATACGATAAATCGTGCGGTCACACGGGCCAACGGATGCTCCTTTGTGACAATTCCACTTGAAGCTAACGGTGAAATCAGTGGAAGGGTGATCCTTCCGGAAGGTTATCGGCAAAAGATATCGGAGAGTCATAACTACTTTCCGCTTTTCTCCGTAGAAATCGATACTTTGGATGGCGAAGTGCCCGCTGGGGCTTCGATGGGGGACGGCGTCAAGTTCACGGTGACGGGACTCGCTCCGGGAACCTATATTGTCCAGTTGGTCTACGGCCCAGACGAGCCGTGGTTAAGAATGCCTGTGTATGCTCCCGGCGTGACCGATAAGTCAACTGCGCTCCTGATCGACCTGGGTTTGGCCGAGCACAGGATCGGACTCGAGATTCGGGTGCCGCCGGAAGCGCTGAAAGCAGCGAAATAATAGCGGTTCGACCCAAGGCGGGCGCGTGGTGCCTGTCCCACGAGTAACAAATAAGTGATCCCAGGTCCGGATTCCCGGACCTGGGATCACTTGGATCTAAGCCACCAGCCGCATAGAACTTTAGCCGGCATGACTTTCCCGAAGCAGCCCTAGTTTACGAAACCGTTGACGGTCACGAAGACGTTGCCGCCCGTGATGGGCATTCCCGCAGCCAGGCATGTATGGGGAAGGTTGTCATATCCCGTTTGAGGCGTGAAAACCAGCGGGGTTGGGAAGGGGATGGCAATGGTTGAGTTCGGCTGCACCTTGACAATCATGAACGGGTCGGTGCCTGCTGAAACGTTGGCGACTCCTCCGCAGGTTCCGCTACTAAGGAGTCCGGCATAGATGTTCACTTGGTCGACGGCGGTCGCATCCAAGTTCGTGAGCGTGATCTGCGTTATGCCAAGCGTTCCCGTGCCTGGCCCGACGGATTGTGTGGTGAGTCCGCTGAGCTGCATGCGGCCGAAAAACGGATTGCCCGGCACGGCGGGCGCGGTTGGCACCGGGTTTGACGTCGTGTTGGTCACCTGAACGAGCGCGGCCGCCAGGGCGTGCACCGTCTTGGGCGAAATCATGACCACGCTCAAGAGGGCCAGTATCACGCCTCCCGAGCCCATCACCATCCACTTGCTGAATTTCATGCTGACCTTCCTTTGCTGTGCGGCGATCTGCGCCGTTTGTTGATTTATCTCAAACCGGCCATCCCCAGCAAGCCGGCATCCAAAAGGGAAACTGGTTGATTGATACTGGGGCTCGGCCACCCCTGTGGCCCCTTGCATCGGGGCGCATTGCGGCCGAACTACGGAACCGAAACGCTGTACCCGGTAACCGTGCAGGTCATGGTCGCTGCACCGTTGTTAAAGAGTGTCGCGCACTGCAACGGATTAAAGGTGTTGGGATCCAGATAGATCGCCGAGGGCTGACTCCCCACCCACTCTCCTTGCCCCTGCGCCAGCATTGGAACATAAAATTGGTAACTGCCGCCCGCGGTGCTGTAACTAAGATCCGTCACGAATGGCTGGACGGTGCCGGTATCTTGATTCAGCGCGATGTTCACGCTTTGAATGACGGTTTCGAAGCCAGTTGTGGGAGGCGCGGGCGTCGGCTGGCAGACAACGAACCCCCCGCCGTTGCCGTAGATATTGCACGTCGCCGTATACGGATGCCGCGCGGCGATATCCACATCCTGTGTGGGAACAGGGTTGCTGCGGGTGTTGGTCACCTGAACCAGCGCGGCCGCCACGGCATGTACCGTCTTGGGCGAAATCAGGATTACACACAATAGGGCCAGCAGGACGCCGCCAGATCCCATCACGATCCACTTTGCAAATTTCATGCTGATGCTCCTTAGCTGAGCGGCGACCTGCGCCGTCTGTTGGTCGTTCTCAAACCGGCCAGTCCCAGCAAGCCGGCGCCCAGAAGGTAAAGCGGCGATGGCTCCGGGGTTGCGGCCTGGCTCTCGTCGGGGGTTATTATGTCCACCGCGTAATCGCCGTTTGTGGTGATGCAGACACCATCGATCGAGTCGCAGGTCTGGAAGACCCCGCTGTCGAGAGGCGCGAATCCTGCCCCGAGCGTTGGGGGGTCAAAGGGGTAGAAGATGGCGTAGGGCTGGTAATTGGAATCGGACAGCACCAGCGTGTAGGTTCCGGCCCCAAGCGTGGCCTGCATCAAATCGTCGCCGCAGTCGTTGTTGGTCCCGATGGCCACCAACCCGGCGGGCCCGCAGTTGCCAACAAACGACCAGGGAGGGTTGTAAAGATTGTCCGCGTCGGCCAACGTGTTCCCTGAGCCGTCCGTCACGATCGTGGCCGTCGGGCCGGTGCCGGAGAAGAGCGCAATCAGGGGGTCGAATCCTCCTGCCGCGATCGTCTGTCCGGCGGCATTGATTCCTCCGCCGAAACCCCACGTCTGGATGGTGACGGGGCCGGAGGCAGTGAGCGTAAAGTTTGCCTCGAAGACATCTTCGGGGGTGCTCAGTGTGCCCGTGTAGGAAACACTCTCAGCCGATAGGCCAACGGCGGTAGCCGCCAGCAGACACAGTGTCCCGATTATGCGTTTCTTCATGAAGTCCTTTCATTCCGCAGTCCGGGTTTTCCCCCTGTACAACGAGCCGCTCTAGGGGCAGGCCCTCGCGCAGTTGGAAAGGGTGTGGCCGGAGGGGGATTCAAAATTGATGCTGCATTCGGAAAGAAACAGCACAACCTGAGTGCCGTCGCTAGTTGCAAATGAGACGGTATCGCCGCCAAACATCTTGCCCTGGCGGCGCTGGGGATGCTGAGGATGATGTGCTCGTCGTTGAGGACGCGCAGGAGGCCTATGTGAGCTACATCACGAAACTTATCGCATTTTGCTCACGCAGTCTACTTCTTTTTTTTAGAGGGGTAGCAGCCCTTGCCCGGATCATGCGTGAAGCCTGAGACCGCGAAAGTCTTGTTTTGCCACAAAAATGTTTAAAATAAATAATTTAAGCCACATTGAAGGGCCGGGTTCCGGATGCCGCATGTATGACTAACCAACAAAGCCGGGTGGACGGGTGGCGCAGATTCACAAGAAATAAATGAGAGTGCCTCAGGGCCGCGTCCTCCATGTAAGACAGCCGGGGCAGCAAGTCTCGATTTGGAGATCTCGGGGCCTGGAAACTTCTAATCAAAATCCAATCCCTCGCAGTTCAGAAATGGACCATGCAATACGGTCCATTCCGGTGGAGCATGACCGCACTGCCAAGCTCGGCGTCTATCTCTCTCCTTTCACTGTGTGGGAGATTGGAACTTTGGTTTCGAAAGGCCGCCTGCACCTAACGCTCTCGCCTCAAGTCTGCTTCGAGACATCACTGGCGTCGCCAGGAGTACGCCTGACGGCGCTCACTCCCGATCTTCTTATCGGTTCAACCGCATTGCCCGGAACCCCGCCCAGCGATCCTGCGGATCGCCTCATCGCCGCCACGGCCCGGCTCCACGGTTATCGCGTCATCACACGCGACAGCAGGCTCCTGATCTATGCAGCGCAGGGCCACATCCTCGCCACTGCCTGTTAACGCGTCGAATGCGTCTTCACGGCGTTGCGCGATGAATATGCTCGACCTGTTTGCCGTAGCGTCCGAGCAGGGCATTCCACCGGATGGTGGCGATGTCTTCGAGCATCTTGAGGCCATCTTTGAGATAGCTGACGCGGGAGCGCGAGTCGTGGGCCCAGCTCACCGGCACCTCGACGACGCGAAGGCCCCGCTTGAGCGCGATAAACAAGATCTCCGGATCGAAGCCCCAGCGCTCGATGGTCTGAAGCTGAAACACGGTCTGAGCGGCAGCGCGGGTAAAGGCCTTGATGCCGCACTGCGTATCGGCAAAGGGCAATGCCATCACGGCGCGGGTCACTGCATTGAAGCAGCGGCCAAAAAACTGGCGGTAAAGCGGCTGGCGGTGCGTCTGGCGGCTGCTCTCAAGCCAGCGGGAGCCGATCGCGATGTCCGCGCCGGCATCGATGGCGGCAAACAGGCGTTCGGCCTCCTCGATGGGCGCCGACAGGTCGGAGTCGGTGAACATGACCACCTCGCCAAGGGCCTGAAGCATCCCGGAGCGCACGCTGAAGCCTTTGCCGCGATTGCCGGGGTTTTCGACGAGCCGTACCTCCGGCGCCTTGCGGGCAAAATCCCGCACAAGTTCGGCGGTGGCGTCGCGGGAGCCATCGTTAACCACAATGACCTCCGCCTGCCAACCTCTTTCTCGGATGCACGCCACGACCGACTCGAGCGTCGCAGGGATGCGCGCGCTCTCATTGAAGGCCGGGATTACGATGCTGTACTTCGGATACTGGGTCACGTGAGCAGCCACCGTCTGCCGGATCTCCGGCTTCCGCCGACTCAATTTCGGGGGAGAGGCTCTCGCCATGATAACCCGGCGGGCAGACCTGCCGCATTCAATCTGCGCAACAATTCAATCTCATCAGGGCTGGCGATGGGCAAAGAATCAATTTCCGCAAGAAAGGCTTCTTTTTCACGCTCTTAGGGGTGGAATCCGGTTATGCTGTGAGCGGAGGCCTAGAGCACATGACAAAAGCAGACTTGGTGGAAAAGGTGACCAGCCTGGGCGATCTGACTCGCCGCGACGGAGAGGTCGTTGTTGAGACCATCTTTGGAGCGGTGATCGGTGCACTGCAAGGTGGCGACAAGATTGAAATTCGCGGTTTCGGATCCTTCCGCATCCGCCAGCGCAACCCACGCATCGGACGAAACCCCAAGACAGGCGAACGCGTAGAGGTTCCAGCCAAAAGGGTGCCCTACTTCAAGCCTTCCAAGGAACTGCGCGACCTGGTGAACCCCGGCGAGGCTTCCAAGGCATCCTGACAAAGGGACCGCTCTGTCGCACAATCCGCGCTACCGGACGCGGCTTCAGGATTACGAGGCTGGGCATGGTCCTACGTGCAGCGCCACCAGGGGTCAAGGGAGCGGCCGGTCAGTGGGTGGCGGCAACTTCGCGCGTTTCCGGTCTCTCGTTCGCGGGTTTTGATGTCTGTCGCTGGCTGATCCAATCCAAAGCGCACATTCCTGCGAGAAGCGGAACCAGCCAGACTACCCTGCATTGCAAGCGGTCTTCGACCATCGACAGAACGCCCATGACAAACGCGTTGGCAACCACCGTAAAGACGATTACGAGGCACAGCCCAGCGATTTGCGCAGAGTGGCGCCGCCAAAGCAGCGGCGCAAAAACAGCCAGGATCGCTAACGATGCCATCACCGCCCAATTCTGAATGGATGTGAGCATATCGAGGGGAAGCGCATTCTGGGCCTGTAGGCTCTTGACATAACTTGATCGCGCGCGCGGCAGCGCCGTTGCGAACTGGTCCAGCACCCAACCGCTGGCGTCCAGATCCTCGAAGCCAAAGGTCGCCAGTTGTCCCCAGAAGTTGGCGGCCGAACGGCCAATCTGCTCGCGCGGGTAAGCGCGGAGGGTAGCCAGTGCAAATGGAACCTCCTCGCTCACAAGCCGTTTGCTGTCGCTCTCCGAGATGGTCTGATAGACTCCGTCCGCGCCCCAGAGAAAGTTATCGGCATCGCCGGAGAGATTCTGGAGATGGTCGCAGATCACCCACTTCAGCGTGCCGCAATGCTTCTCCAGATACCAGCGTCCCGGTCCATCTTCAATAAGGCGAGCGGTCAAATAAGGCGGCCGCTCGCCGTTGAGCGATGGCGTGCCATAAAGATAGTCGTGCAGGGCCAACTCAGCCGTGGCCGCTAGCGCAACGATCGCGGCCACTTCGCAAAACGGCCTGAGGCGGCCAAGGCCCCGGGGGCCAGCGGCAAGCCGCGCAGCCAAAACTAGGAGCAGGCCGGCAGCCAGCATCAGATGAGTAGAATGGGCAGTTACCCCCCACCAGGCTATGGCGTATAGAGCCCAGCGCTCGGCGGGGCGCAGCGTGTCTCGCGCGAATACAAGCAGATAGATAGAGAGGTAGAGAAGCGGGCCCAGGATGTCCGGCATGATCATCGTCGCGTACCAGCTCATGCCAGTGAACAGGCTGAGCGGCAGGACTATCGCAAAGTATGGCAAGATGGTTTGCCGCGGCGCAATTGACCGGACTACCAGCCAAAGAATCCAGGCGGTCAACAGGCATTGCGCAGCCGCGACAGGCCAAACGGAAACATTCCAGTGCAGAGGCAGAATGGCCATGCTGTAAATGAAGGACCGCATCCCGTAGTAGTCCGATAACTGATGCAGGAAGACGGCGCGCGCCACGATTCGGCCGTCGTCGATATAGGTCATCGAGTCCGGATAAAGCAGCGGGAAGCCGTTATAGATCGCCGGCCACGCCATGAACAACGCGCCCAATAATACAGCGAGGCCATTCCAGAGCGGAAACCGGGCTTTCGTGTTGTCGATGGCTTTCGGCACACCAGCCAGCGCCTGCGTCATGGATTCGCTCTTCCAAGTATCATCGCGTGAATTGCCCCCCATCATACCATCGCGAAGAAACATGCGTGCAATCGAATTTACCGCGGCCAAATGCCTATGACAGCCATCATGCGTCCAGCGCGACCCTGTGAAGCTCGATGGGAGAAGAACAACTCCGGTTCGCAGCTTGTGCAGCCGCACACAACCTTGATCGCATGGGGTTTGAGGCCCGCTGCAAGCAATTGCCGGCGGTTAGCCTCCACCAGATCCAGGTGCAGGCTGGGGCCGATGGGCGAGTGGCCCGGCGCACGCTGCGTAAGAAACAGCATCGGGTATTTGGTTCGCACCGGATCGGTATCGTAGACCTCGCGGAAAAGATCGTCGGCATAAGCAAACTGAGACTCGAAGCTGGACAGCACCTCTTCGCCCACGGCGTAGCAGCAGGCGCCGATCCCGGGGCCGATGGCGGCAATCAAATCTTCAGGCCGGGAGCCGAATTCAAGCCTCATGCGGCCGACGCCGGTTTCGACGATTCGCTTCACCGTTCCCCGCCATCCGGCGTGGAAGGCAGCAACCGCGCGGCGTTTGCGGTCGGCCACCAGCACCGGGATGCAATCGGCCGTCTGAATCCCAAGGAGGAGCCCCGGCTCATCCGTCATCAGCCCGTCCGCTTTCCACGGGCGCTCGCGGACTGCGTCCTGGGCATTTGCAAGATGGAGAACGTTTGAATGAATTTGCCGAACGGTGACCAGAGGAGTTGCCGGGTCGCCCGTGATCGCTTCCGCCAAAAGCTGACGGTTTCGGCCCACGGCCTCCCGGCTATCGTCGGCCGTGAAACCAAGATTCAGCTCTCCCGGGGCCCCCTCAGCACAGTAGGCCAGGCTGGCGCCGCCTTTGCGGGTGCTAAGGCCGTGCCAGAGCCAAGGCATCTTGTTCCAACCGCGTACAGGAAGCCACTGAACGCCATTGGGGGCTGTGCGCGGAACGGGCGCGGCCTTGGACAACTCTTCCGGCGTGACGCGCTCAAAGCGCACCCGGCTCTTGACGTTGGAGGCATGGCCGCGAACGGCGCGCACCAAGCCAGCCTGCCGAAACAGAGCGTCGATCCCCTCCAGGTTCTTGGCGGATTGAGCGTCGGGATTGGAAGAAGCCTGCATCTGAATTCGATTCTATCGGGCGCGGATTCCACAGGGCCGCCGATGCTGGATGCGGTCCGGAATACGATCTAGGATTCGATCGGGAGTGAGCAGATGGGCCTACCTTCCGGTAGGCCCGCTCGAGAGGCATTTTGAGGAGGGGGGTCTGGGGGTTTGGGAGAAGAGGTCCATAGCGGACCTTCAAAAGGGAATGGATACCTTTCGTGGATGGGACAACTTCGGGGAAGCCTCTGCTTGTTAGTTGTATAGATGCGGGCGGGTTAAAAAGGTTGCATTGTTCGCAAAACTTGGAGATCTTACGATTCGAACTCGGCCATTGCGCCTGGAGAGCTGGCTGACCCTACCTTCAGCACTTCTGCGCGTGAGTCCGGCTCCCCGGCTTATTGAATCGCTCAGGCCGGCCGCGCGGCCTTCTCGACACAGTGGGTTATGAGACCGACGGGTAGGAAACGGACCAGGAACGCCGTGAACCTGCCTCCGAAGTAGGGGACAATGGTCCGCTGGCCGCGGGCCAGGGCGGCAACGGCCAGCCGCGCCACATCCTGAGCCGGCTGCATGTTACGGCCCTTGAATGCGCTGGCTCCGGCCACGTCAAAAAATTCGCTCTCCGTCGGCCCAGGGCAAAGCGCGGTCACCTTGATGCCAAACCGTGCCACCTCAGCGGCCAATCCTAGCGCAAAAAAGCGGTCGAATGCCTTGGTGGCCGCGTAGGTTGACAGGTAGGGCACCGGCTGGAAGCTGGCCGTCGAGGCAAGCACCAGCACCCAGCCACGGCGGCGCTCGACCATGGCCGGGACAAACAGCCGCGTAAGCCGCACCATGGCCTCGCAGTTGACGCGCACCTGACCGAGTTCCTGTTCGATGGGGCTCTGATGAAAGGCGCCGAACTGGCCGAGGCCGGCATTATTGACCAGAATGTCAACGATGAGACCGGCGCCTTCGGTTGCGGCAAAAATCTGCTCGGGCGCTGCCGGGTCGTTCAGGTCCGCGACGACGATCCGCACCTCGGTCCCCTTCGCTGTTAGCTCGGCCGCCAGCGCCTCAAGCCGGTCTCTGCGGCGCGCCGTGAGGATGAGCTTGGCGCCGTGACCGGCCAGTTCCCGCGCCAATGCCGTGCCGATTCCCGCGCTGGCCCCGGTGACCAGCGCCCATTTGCCGTTGAAGCCCTGTATGTTTGCCATCGCGGAACCATCATAACGGACGAGCGGCAGCCATTTGGTCAACGGTAAACTTCACGCCGGTTGCCGATGCGGACGATAAGGATGCGGACCAGCTTGTCTTCGATGCTGGCAATGATCCGGTAGTCGCCGACGCGGTATTTCCATAGGTCGCCGAATTCGGTACCCTTCAGTGCTTCGCCGATACTGCGAGGATTCTCAAGCGGAGCAATGCGCTCGAAGAGAAAGCGATTGATTCTGCGCGCGACCTGCGGATGGAGGCTGTCCAAATCGTGTACGGCCTTGCGGTCAAACTTAATCGACCATGCCATAACGCTTCATCACTTCCTCCAGAGACACAGTGGCACTCCGGCCGGCATGTATGTCGGCTAGCCTCCGCTCGGCAAGGTAAATATCCTCCAGGTCGTCAAGATGCTCCAGAATAGCCTCGCGGACGTAGAAGCTCTTAGTCCGGCCGGTTTCCTTTGCCAAGGCGTCCAGGCGCTTTTCGATCTCCACAGGCAATCGAATTGCAAGCATGGTGGTTCTCCTCAGAAGGCGCTATACAAGTATAGCGCAGAAGAGATATGCAAAGAGAAACAATGCGGTTCCTCTGCTCCACTTCGCGAAAAGCTAGGAGCTGGCAGCTAAGAGCTCTCCCTCGAACTCCTCATTCAACCACTTGCTGAATGCTGCAAACTCCTCGTCGCGCCCCAGGAAATCGCGCACCATCTGGCGCCCCGGCTTCGACCCGCCTTGTTCGAGCACAGTCTTGCGGTAACGGCTGCCGGCATCGCAACCCAGCAGGTCTGCCGCATCGAACTGGGCGAAGAAGTCCAATGCGATGACCTTGTCGAATGCATACGTGTAGTAGTTCGACGTGTAGCCAGTCAAGTGGCCGAAGCTCGCGTACATGCGGTTGCCTTCGAGCCAGGTCCAGGGTTGCAGGCTCTCATAGAGCAGCTTCGTGGTCGCATCGAGGTCGAGCCCGGAGGGGTTCTGGTCGTGGAGGTCGAGCGACAAGGTTGTGTAATAGAGCTGCGAGCGAACCCAGTCCGCGCGGCCAAAGGCCCCAGCCAGCTTCATCTTTTTGATGGTTGCGGAGGGCAGCGTTTCGCCGGTCTGGTAGTGCTTCGCAAATGCCTGGAGCAGCTTTTCATCGCGGAAGAACTCCTCGAGCATCTGCGAGGGCACTTCGATGAAGTCGCCCTCAGTGGCAAACCCTGACAGGCCCGCCCACTCGGTCTGGCCCCCGAGAATGGCGTGCATCAGGTGGCCGAATTCGTGGAAGTAGGTGACAATGTCGCTGTATTGCAGAAGGCCTGGGTCTTCACCGTCGTTGCCGGGGAAGTTGCAGATAAGTCCTGCTTCTGGCATCAAGCGACCGTGGACGCCGGGGACGATGGGGGCTGCGGAAAACCACTTGTCCTTGCCCTCGCGGGGGTGCATGTCTAGGTAGAAACGGCCTACGATCTGACCGTTGTCCACGACATCGAAGACCGAGACGGCTGGGTGCCAGGCAGGAGCGTCGGCGCGGCGAAACTCAATCTTGAAGAGCCTGGCCGCCGTCTGGAGAACACCGGCTTCAACCTGCGCGTATGGGAAGTAGGGACGAACAGACTGCGAGTCAAAGTCGAAGGCCGAGCGGCGAAACTGCTCATACCACCAGGCGCGGCTGGTGATGTCGATGGCCGTCACCTCCGGTTGGCGCTGGCGGGCAAAGTCTAGAATCAGTTCATGTTCGCGGCGAGCGCCCTCGTTGCTGGCCTCGTCGAGCTTGGCCAGAAAGGTGCGCGCGTTGGCCGCCGAGCCCATCATCTGGTCGGCTGTGGCCAGATCGGCCCAACTCCGAAAGCCCAGCACTGTTGCGATCTCCTGGCGCGTGGCCAGCAGGTCCAGAAGAATCTGCTGGTTGGCAGGATAAGCGCGGGTGTTGTATGCCAGGAACATGCGCTCGCGCAGCGCGGCGCTGGTGGCAGAGGTCATCACCGGCTGCATGTCGGGCGGATCGGTGGTGAGCGCAGTGCGGCCGTCGGCATCCGTATGGCGGGCGATGTAATCGGCGGGCAGGCCATCCAGCTCAGCCGCCGTGGCTTCGATCGTTTTTCCGCCCTCCTGAATGTTGCGGCTGAAGTCGAGGGCGAGGTGAGTCGCCTTCTCGTGCAGTGCTTGCAGGCGATCGCGCGTGGCCTGATCCTTGTCCACGCCGGCCAGGCGATAACTCAAAAGTGTGCGCTGGACGAAGTGCCGGGTCGCCGGACTGGAACCTTCAAGATCGATGGCCGCGAGGGCTTCGTAAACCTCTCGGTTCAGGCTTAGCGCGCTGCCGGCCATGGCCACCCGCTGGGCTTCAAGCTGGGCCTGATCGCGAACTGCTTTGACGGCGGCAACGGAATTGAGCACGCCTGCCTGCGCGCCGGCCAGATTGAGTTGCTCGATGGCCTCGTCGTACAGGCGTAGCGAGTTCTCCGGAGTGCGCGGCCCCTCGAAGGCCAACAGAGCCGCCAACGCCGCCTCATGCGCCGCCAGACGGGCCCCGACCCAGGCAGCCAGCGCCTCGGCGGACGCGGCGCCCCCCGCTTCCCATACGTGAAGGTCTTCTGTCGCGGCAACAACGGCAAGGTTGTCAGTTGGCATAGGGTGCAATCTCCTCCAAACCTATAGGGTGCCACATCGGACTCGTGTTGGGAGAGCCGCTGTTATCGACAGTCCTGCTCATAGACCGATTCTGATGCGGATTGCCAGTCAAGAACCGAGGGCTCGGAACCCAGCACACCGAGCAATCAGCTTACACCGCTACAACTTCCATCTCTCTGAGCGATTCGCCATATGGCGCTCGCAAAACGCCGCGTTCGGTGACGATCGCGGTTACATACTTCGCCGGCGTCACGTCGAAGGCGGGATTGCAGATGCCGACGCCGTTAGGCGTGAGTTGCTTGCCGCCGTGGTGGGTGACCTCGACCTGGGGCCGCTCCTCGATGGGGATCAAGTCGCCGGTCGCGGTGGCCATATCGACGGTGGACCAGGGAGCGGCCACATAGAATGGGATGCCATGCTCCTTGGCCAGAATCGCCACGTTGTAGGTGCCAATCTTGTTGGCAACGTCCCCGTTCGCGGCGATCCGGTCTGACCCCACCACCACGGCCTGTATGCGCCCGGCCCGCATGAGGCTGGCGGCCATGTTGTCGCAAATCACAGTCGTAGGAATGTGATCGGCCATCAGCTCCCAGGCGGTCAGCCGCGCCCCCTGAAGGAAGGGACGCGTCTCATCGGCAAAGACGTGAATGCGCTTGCCCTGCTCGACGGCCGAGCGGATGACGCCCAAAGCGGTCCCATAGCCGCAAGTGGCCAGAGCGCCGGCATTGCAGTGAGTCAACACGCCGCCTTCGTCTGGCAGCAATGCGCCGCCGAATGCGCCCATGGCGCGGCAGGCGGCGATGTCTTCCTCATACATCGCGTGAGCTTCGGCCAAAATTCTTTCCTTGATCTGGTCGAGGGTTGCGTCTTCGGCAAGCAGGGTGGCAAACAGCCGCTTCATCCGGTCGATGGCCCAGAACAAATTCACAGCCGTGGGGCGTGTTGCAGCCAGCCGTGCGCAGATTCGGTCGAACTCCGGAGCGAACAGATGCGGCGTGAGGGCGGTGGTGCGAAGCGTGCCGAGGGCGATGCCGTAAGCCGCGGAGACGCCGATGGCCGGCGCGCCGCGGACGACCATCGTGACAATGACATCGGCTACCTGTTCATAGGTGGTGGCGAGTACATAGCTCTCTTCAAGAGGGAGCTTGGTCTGATCGATAAAGCGGACCCCTTCCGGAGTCCAGGCGAGCGTGGGAATCATGGAATTCCAGTGTAAACGGTGAGACGAAGAGATCAGAGGTCTGCGGTCACAGATCAGCTTTTGCGGGAGTTTCCACTTCCCAAGTCTGAATGTCGAGATCTGAGACACTGAGCTTTGGGGGTCGCCCCGGGCAGCGATGAAAACCTTTTCACTTTCCGCTGGACTTGCCTCCGCCCCAGTGCGTAGAGTTGTTTCGGTACTTTTCTTCGCGGTTCTCTGAATCCAAGATTTTTGCCCGCAGTCTGACTCGAGCGGGTGACGGTTCCGCAAGAATGGCGATGGAAAAGCGCCGAACACCAGACAGTTTTTTTGATCGAAATGGGGGAAAGCGTTCCATGAGCACACGATCCAACCCACCGGCCGCGACAAGCGCGCCCAGCTATGTTGTGCCGTTCATTATCGTCACGGCTCTCTTCGGCATCTTCGGGTTCCTCACCAGCCTCAATAACCAGTTGGTGGGCAAGCTGAAGGAGATCTTCAATCTGCCTTACGGTCCATCGATGCTGGCCACATCGGCATGGTTCTTTGCTTACCTGGTCTTCTCCGTTCCCAGCGGCAAGCTGATTGAAAAGGTGGGCTACAAGCGCACCATGGTGATCTCGCTCTTCATCATGGTGGTGGGTGCTCTGCTCTTCGTCCCCGCGGCCAATCAGGTGAGCTTTCCCCTGACTCTGACGGCAATCTTCGTTCTGGCTACAGGCGTCTGCGCCTTGCAGACCTCTGCCAATCCCTATGTCGCCATTCTTGGCCCCGAGCACAGCGCTTCCGCGCGGCTCAACCTGGCGCAGGCCTTTAACTCAGGCGCATCCGCAATTGCCGGATGGTTTGCCGCACGCTTTATCCTGGCAGACACCACCAAGGTATCCGATGCCGCCAGCCAGGCTCATATGCTTGAAATGCCATACGTGTACATTGCCGTTGGCCTGCTGATTCTCGGCTTTGCGGTAATGTTCATGCATTTGCCGGCGATTAATTTGACGAGCGCCTTCCGCCCCGCAAAGGACGGCGATTCCCTTACGGACCGCAGCATCTGGAGCTACTCACACACCGTCCTGGGTATGGTGGGCATCTTCTTCTACGTCGGCGTAGAGATCGCTCTCGCCGCCATCGCCATTCAATACTGCAAGCAGCAGGGGATCAGCAGTGTCCAGACGGCAGGAATCCTGGTTACGGTTTACTATCTGCTCATTATGGTGGGCCGCTTTGTGGGAAGCGCCCTGATGAGCGTAATCAAGGCAGAGAAGATGCTCGTCGTTTTGGGCATGTTGGGTGTGGCTCTCATGCTGGTTTCCATGGTCACTCACGGCCAAATTGCCATCTGGAGCCTGGTCCTTTGCGGCCTGGCGAACTCCATCATGTATCCGACGATCTTTACACTCGGGATCGCCGAACTGGGACCTTTGACGAGCAAGGGGTCCGGCGTGATCACGATTGGCAATGTCGGCGGAGCGTTGATCCCGCCGCTCTTTGGATTCCTGGCCGACAAGGTAGGAATACAGTATGCGTTTGTTCTGCCAATCATCTGCTACATTTTCATCGCCTACTATGGCCTGTCGGGCTACAAACCAACGCGCGCGGCATAACATCCCGGCCAGGCTCCCCCACTCGAAACATCAAGGCCCTCCGGTTTACGACGGAGGGTCTTGGCATCTTTGATTCGATCGTCGGATCAGATCTTGGCGGCATCAAGTCAGGGTGCCCAACAGCCTGCCTTGAAGTTGGCGAAGAGGCGGGATCTTCAAACCTGAAATACACCGCTACTGTTCATTTCACAGGCTTCTGTCCACGATAAACCGGGGCCTGGCCTTCGCCTCGGAGTATATCTTCGCGAGGTATTGTCCGATGACTCCCAAGGATAGCAGTTGTATTCCCCCAAGCATATAGAGTGGAATCACGATAGAAGCCCATCCAGGAACTGCGGCTGGATTGAAGAACCTCGTGACCAGCGCCCATGCAGCCATCCCAAAGCTGAATAGAGACACCAGCATGCCGAGGACCGTGATCACCTTCAACGGTATTTCAGTAAAGGAAGTTATGCCGTTGAGGGCCAGGGAAACCATTTTCGAGATTGGATACTGGGTTACTCCGGCGAAACGTACATGCCGATCGTAGTAAACCAACTCAGAGCGGAATCCGATCAATGGAATCAATCCTCTAAGCAGAAGGTTGCTTTCCTTGCAATTGCGCAGCTCTTCCACCACCCGCCGGCTGAGGAGACGAAAATCCGCATGGTTGAATATTAATTCCACACCCATTGTCTGGAGCAACCGGTAAAAGCCCTCGGCTGTAGTGCGTTTGAAGAATCCATCGGTATCGCGATTCCGACGAATTCCATAAACGACCTCAGCGTCACGGTGGTAGGCGCGCACCATCTCTTCGATGGCGGCCACGTCGTCCTGGAGGTCGGCATCGATACTAATCAACGCGTCGCCTTGAGCCGTGAGCAATCCCGCGAGAATTGCACTCTGCTGACCGAAATTTCTCGAGAGCTTCAGGCCATGAATACGAGCATCTCCGCTTGCAAGGCGGTCGATGACTCGCCATGTCTCGTCCGTCGAGCCATCGTCGACAAAACAGATACGTGGTTCCACAATCAATGCATTTAAGCAGAGTGCGTCAAGCACGGCGATGAGGCGCGACGCAGTTTCAGGCAACACCTGCTCTTCGTTGTGACATGGAACAACGACGGTCAGCCTGGGGCAAGAAACACGTTGTTGCGCGTTCATCGATTTAGCCTCATCAACCGCTCTTCCATTATCCATTTAAGTCTTCCAAGCTGCCGGTTAGGGGGTTGACCTGCTACTCCTCAACCTGCGGTATGCAATTACGGAATTGTGCTTGACCTGCGCAATCTTCGACAACAGCCACGTTGGCAAGCAAGAGAGCACGCCAGCTTGAATCCTGTACGCCAACGATGCCATTTCCGGAATCGCCTGTCCATCGGGTATTGCTGAACCGCGTACCGCTGGTGGCAAAGATGGAATGGCTGAGTCAGCGACGTAAAGGATGATATTGCGACGATACCAGGATTCCACGGCCAACTCTCCTTTGATCATCGGACGGAATAAATCGAACGGCTTATAGCCACGTCCGGCAAACAGCAGACGCCAGAACTCATGAGGTTGTTCATTGACATGGTTTTCTCCCCCCTGTCCCGGAGTGGCTGCGGAAAACAGGATCCTGTCGCCATGCCTGGCAAGGTTCTCAACAAACGTTTGCGAAGAAGCCTTGGGCAGGTGCTCCCCCACTTCCAGGCACTGAACAATATCGAATCGACGCCCCAGGTCAAATTCCTGGGCGATATCCAGTCCCTGAAAGTGCTCCGGCGAGATCAGAAGCGAACTCGGCTGAACATACGCGCCGTCCACCCCCGTGTAGTCGGCTATCCCGAGCCTTCGGTATTCCGAGAGCCACGCGCCGGCGCCGCATCCAACATCAAGAACGCTGACTGGCAGCAATTCCCGAAGCACGAGTGGAAGGACGACGCTAGCGGATCGAACAGATCCCGATTGAATATAGCGATAAAAGTCACCATCATAGCTATAACCATCAGGATTAGGAGGCGCTGGCCGCTCAGAGTTAGCATCCGGCGTTCCAGTGCTCGCGTTGGGGTTCGAGGGGGTCATAAGCTGGCTTGAGCAATCCATGATTATAGCCGCATGAGCTGATCTCAGCTAAGGGGAAATCGGTTCAGGCCCACTCTGGTGTGGCTGTGGATCGTTCCCCTCGATCGGCACTGTGCGGACCAGCAGGGAAGCGGTGGAATCCTGATATTGCACGCGCCATCCGCTTGTGTTCCGTAATAAATACACAAGCGGCGAGTTGGTCGGGAGGAAGACGCAACCGATTTGGTAACGGTTCAATACGGCCAACGAATCTCTTATTCGTATTGCATCCATAGCATCGGCCATTACGCCGTGAAAATCGAAGATGTCAATTCGGCTGTCCATGAAGACGGGAATGTCGCGCGCATTCCAGATAAGGTAGCCGCCCCAGTTGGAATCGTTGAACACGCGCTGATGGGCGCAGGAGGTTTCCAATGCCGGCAACGCGTACACGGGGTAGTATTGCGCCTCGGCGGCGCACAGGACGGACGACCGGGGGATATTGAAAAACACAAATACCAGGCAGCCCGCAATGATGACGGCGTTACAGCCTGCAATGATCGCAGAGTTTCGGGAGGATTCGTCCTTGCTTTTCGGGTCATAAGGAGCGATTACCACCCCTGACAACGCAACGGCCACAAGAGGGGAGACCAGGATGCCTGCTAGAAACAGAAACCGCATATGCGTGGCAGCGTCGTAAAGACCGACCAGGGCGAAGACCAATTCGTGCAACCGCCAGGTATGCCGTCGAATCATCGTAAGAATGACCAGTCCTGCGACCAAAATAAAATAGAACTTGCCAATGACCGAATGGAAGTCCAGGCTAGCCCACTCCTGAACATCGGCCACCATGCTTTGCTGCCGAAAGATCAGTTCGGAGGGATAAGCCACCAGCCGCCAGCCATAAGGGTTGGCGAAGAGCGCGGCGACGGAGCAGACGCCTACCGCTATAAGCTTTCGCCATTGTTGCGGCGTCCAGCGCACCGCCGTAATGCTGCCCCACGAGCCCTCGACGAAACCCGATGCAAAGAAGAGCACGTAGAACACCAAACCGAAAATCCACGAACCGTGAAGGTTGATCCAGAGGGCGAATAGCGGCGCCAGCAGCCACAGATAGTCGCGGCCGCGGCTGTAGGCCTCCAGCACCAGCATTTCGCAGATGAAGCAAATCCAGCCAAAGAGAATTGTGCGGAATCCGACGTTGACGCTCGCCATCACGACAAAAGCCATTGTGGCGAGCAGAGCCGCGTTTGCATCTCCGCTGCGGCGGCAGCAAAGCAGGAACACACCCGCAATAATCAGTTCAAGCGCCACCAGCATGACAACAAAGAGGCCACGCTCGCCGAGCGCGTGGAATCCGAAGTAGTAGATCAGCTCTCCGAGCCACTCTGGGTCGATCCACGCCTTGCCATAGGTAGTGAACGAATAGACATCTTGCCACAGAAAATGGTGCGTAGTAAGAAGCATCTCCGAGTTGCGCAGGTGCCACCAGAAGTCCGGATCCGCAGTGAGGCGACCGCCATCTCGCAGATCGGACAAAGCAAAGAAGGGCCACGCGAAGAGGAAGGTGACAAGCATCGCCGGGTAGGAGAAAACGCGTTTGAACGCATTGAACAGCATTAGATCCTCCCGCATCGGGATCCACAACCTGCATAGTCGCACGTGTTTTGGAAGTTGAGCACTGCCGCGGATTATAAACAAGCGAAGATGGCAGCTCCAAATCCTTGGTTTTGTTCAGTCCCGTCAATTTCAGCAGCACCGATCGCAAGACCAACTGGGGTGCCAAGTGTGGCGATGCCGAACAAGCTTGAGGTTCCTGTGCATCCCTCCAGCACAGCGCAGAAGGCGAGCGAAGGTGTCCGGAACATGCCTTTAGACCCCATGATCGACTGAGCCGGTACACTTAAAGATAGAGATGAAGCGAAAGACGATCGAACATTACGAGATTGTCCGCAAGCTCGGCTCCGGGGGCAGCGGGGTAGTCTACCTGGCCAACGATATGCTGTTGCAGCGGCCGGTGGTGCTGAAGATTCTGCGCACCGGCCTCCTTTCTGCCGAGCAGTTGCGCTCCACGGTGCTGCGCGAGGCGCGGCTGGCCTCGGCCATCGAGCATCCCAACGTCTGCGGCATCTATGAGGTGGGCGAGAGCGGCGATGAGGGATTCATCGTGATGCAGTACGTCCCTGGCCAGTCGCTGGATTGGCTCATTGCGAGGGGACCGGCCAGCCTGCAACTGGCACTGTCAATTGGAATACAAATTGCGGACGGCTTGCAGGCGGCTCACACGCTGGGCATCTTTCATCGCGACCTGAAGCCGCAGAACGTGATGCTTACCGACGGCGGCCTGGTGAAGATTCTGGACTTCGGTCTGGCGCGGCGCCTGGCGCCCGAGGACGCAAATTTTGACCCCTCCAAGCCGGGCCTGGCCAAGGATGCTTCGATGGCGGCCACTTACACGGCCCGCGGCGGAACCATCCGCTACATGGCGCCTGAGCAGTTTGTCACCGGACAGTCAAGCGTGCAGTCAGACGTATGGGCGCTTGGCGTGATCCTCTATGAGCTGGCCAGCGGCCGCCATCCCTTTGTCCGCCCCGACGCCGAGGACTACCAGGCCATTCGCGCCATCCAGTTCCAGGAACCGGAGGATTTGACCTGGGTCGTGCCCGGAACCTCGCCGGAGCTGAAAAGCGTAATCGCGACTTGCCTTGAGAAGAATCCAGCGGCCCGCTACGCTTCGGCTGCAGAGGTGCGCGAAGCGCTCAAGACCATCATGAAGGCGCTCCAGATTGAGACCGGAATTATCCCCGGCGATGCCGCGGCCAACCTGCCCACCACCGGCGTCGAGGCTGAAAAGCGGAACACCGGGTTTCTGTCGATGCTGGCGGAGCGGTTTCGCGAGTCGGCGGTCGACCGCGCCCCGCAGAACTCCCTTGTCGTCCTGCCCTTCACCAACCTGGGCGCCACTGAGGTTGCTCCGCTCTACGGGTTTGCGTTAGCCGACGCCATCGCCGCGCGGCTCGCGCGCATTCCGGCCCTGGTCGTCCGGCCGTCAAGCACGTTGATGCCGCTGCCAATTTCACAGATGGACCCTTTGTCTGTGGGCCAGCGCCTGTTGGTCAAGTTTGTGCTGGCGGGCAGTTTTCTGCGTTCCGCCGAGGGCTTCGACCTGAATTGGCAGCTTCTGGATGTCAGTGCGCAGAGTGTGCGCTCGGGCGGAGCCATTCGGGTGGCCTCGCTCGACCTGATTGCGGTGCAGAGCGAGATTTCGAATGAAGTCTTTGCCGCGCTGCACGGGTTGAGCGCCGCCGACAGAATCGAGGCTGCCCAGATCGACCCGCCACGCAGCGGCTCACGCGACGCATCACTTCCGGGACCCGTCAGCGAAGAGTACTTGCAGGGGCGCGCGCTGCTGAGTTCGTTCATGGTGCGCACTGGCTCGCGGGCCGACCTGGACCGGGCCCATGCGCTTTTCACCGGCGTAACCGGCAAGGACCCGGAGTTTGCCGCGGGCTGGTGCGGGCTGGGCATCGCGGAACTGCAATATGTACGTCACGGTTTTGGCGGGCAGATTCATGTGATTCATGCCCGACGCGCCTTCGACGAGGCGCTCAAGCTGGACCCGGCTTCGACCGAGGCCAATCTCTACCGCATCTATATGCTCCTCTCGCGCGGCGAGAAGGAGTCGGCGCGGCATGGCGTTGCCAACCTGCTGGCTTCGGCTGCCAACGACTGGAACGTACACATGGTAGCCGGCATGGCGCTGCGCGGAGACGGCATGTACGATGAGGCGCTGCATCAGTTCAGCAGATCCCTTAAGCTCAATCCCGCCAGTGCGCCCATCCTCTACAACCACCGCGCGCGTGTCTATCACTATCAGAATCAGATTGAGCTGGCCGGCGACGAGTTGGAAAAAGGCCTGGCCCTCGAGCCGCGCCATCCGCTCTTGCGCACCTCCGCCGGCTACCAGCAAATGCGGCTGGGCAACCTGAGCGCGGCCATCGAGATCCTTGAAGGCGTGATTCGCGACGACGACTCGCTCCGCATCGCCGTGCCGACCCTGGCGCTCTGCTACGTGCAGGCAGGCCAGCGGGCGCGCGCTGCCGAGCTCCTCAAGGACGATACGCTGGCCGCTGCCGAAGCCGACAGCGAGATGGCCTACCGCCTGGCGACCTATTTTGCCGTCGAGGGCGACTCCAGCGAGGCGCTGCACTGGCTGCGCCGGGCAATCTATCTCGGCAATGAGAACTATCCCTGGTTCCAGAAGAATCCTGCGTGGAACAACCTGCGTACGAACGCGGACTTCGAGCGGATTCTCGAGGACTTGAAGAAGGGCTTCCGCAAAAATCAGAAGACATGGAACCGATTGCTGGAGCAAGTGCCACCGGACGGAGAATAGGCTCTATTTGCAAGTATGCGAAGTGGCGGCGGTCCACAGCAATTTCGGAATTGCTGTGGACCGAAACCTCACATTCAAGTGGCTTTTCATCAAGGAAAAGCCACCTTGCAACCCACTCAAGAGGACCACGTTAATTCCGAAATTGCTCTATGGAGGCACGAATGAAGATCGTGATTTTGTGTGCGGCTGCGCTGGCGCTACAATGCGGCATGGCCGAAGCGCAGACAAGTGGGACAAATTCGCTGGCGAGTTCCCAGGTTTTCCTCTATGAACAGATGACCGTCAAGACGGCTCCGAACGGATCTGAGGGTCGGAATGTTTTTAACGGCACGCTGGCGACAGGCGAGTCGGTGGGGCTGCATGAGACCATGCAGCCGGTCGGAACAGTCCCGAACCCCGCGCATAAGATCGAGCACTCGGAGTTGATCGTAGTGCAGCAGGGCGCGCTCGAGTTTCAACATGACGGCAAAGCGGAACGCGTAGGACCGGGCGGCATCATCTACGTGGCATTCGGAACGATGCATGCCATCAAGAACGTCGGCGACGTCCCCGCAAAGTACGTAGTAATTCAGATCGGCGGCGACACCAAGAAGTAGCCGCGATATGGTCTGTCCTGGTCTCGGTTTTGGCCTTGGCTTCCGAGAAATCACTTCGACGAGCTTTGCCCTAGTTTTAGCCCGGAGTGCTTCGCAAACTGCTGGAGTTGTGGGTGCAGGGCCGCAATGACCGCTGTCGGATTCTTAGAAATGACTGTCAGAAAGGCTCTGGCCGAGGACTCCGGGGTGCGGCGTCCACCTTCCCAGTGCTTGACTGCGTCCAGGCTGAAACCAAATGTGTCGGAAAAGCGCGCCTGGGTCATCTTCAGGCGCTTTCGGATGCTCTTCACATCGATTTCGGCGGGCAGGGTGACCCTGTAGCCGGCCGTCTCCCCAGCGAGATAAGCATCCACTTCGTCCAGTCCGCTCATCAAGTCTTCAAACAGGTTCGCCATCGCTTACCTCCTGTATCTCGCAAAGATCTCCTCGGCGTGCTTGGCCAACTGGTTGCGTTCCCGCATGGTCAGGTTCTCCTTCTCGTTCTTGGCATAGACCGTAATGAGAAAGATCGGAAAGCTCTCGCCGCGCAAGATGTAAATCACACGCGCGCCGCCGCGCTTTCCCATGCCGCCGCGGGCAACCCGCACCTTGCGGAATCCGCCGGTTCCCTGCATAACCTCGCCACACTCCGGATCCGCTGCCACCATGGCGACGATCCGTTCGCATTCCGCCTGACTGAAGATAGCTTCGGCTACCCTGAGATACCCAGGCGTCTCGACGACGGTCTGCATAATCTAGATGTACTCCATTGGACACTTTTCGTCAAGGATTGTATGGGGGGCCGTACCCCATATCTTACCTCCACAAATGATTGGGTGCCCCATCTCGCGAAAGCGCCGAAGGTCCATCGCTCTTTCGCAAAGTAACCCATTGTTCACTTGACTTGCGTTTGCGCCTGGCTAATACTTCTGTCCTTACTAAATCCAGGGAAGGAGAAGACACGTGAACGTACAAGCCGCCATCAACGCTGGTCTCTTTGTCGAGTTCGTCTACAACAATTGGAACACGGCATCCCAAGCCACCAACCTCGACGGCCTTCCGGTCGTTACTTCCACCGGCGCGCCCGTCATACCGGGTGAGTCTTACAAGGTTATTAAAACCATCTACGCCAACGATCTAGCTACGGACATAAGTCCGAACAAATCGCTTCAAGGCTTTGTGACGATCGGCATCGTCGCTCAAAACGTTGCAGTTGACGCCGACGTCTTCATCGCCATTCGCGGCACAGAGGGGATCTGGGAGTGGATACAGGACGCGAAATTCCTCCCCCGCACATTTCCCGCCGTCTCTGGCTCAGGACTCACCGAGGATGGTTTCACCGATATGTACTTGTCCTTCTCCCTGACGCCCAGCCCCTCGACGACCTTCATGAAGGACGTGGGAGCTTTGCTTGAGTCGGACGCAATGGTGACCGTCGCCGGACATAGCTTGGGCGCCGCCCTGGCTACGCTGTTCGCGCTCGATATGACAGCAAACCTCAAGTTCCCGGTAACCACTCTTTACACTCTGGCAAGCCCTCGGGTCGGCGATCTTTCCTTCCACAACCTCTTCAATCATGTAGTGCCGAATGCCTACCGCATCGCCAACCGGCTAGACATCGTCCCGAAGCTGCCGCCTCCGCTGCTCTACTTCCACGTGGGTGACGAGACGGAACTGACGCCCAGCAAGGCGATGAAATTCGACCTGCTCTGCGAGCATCACCTCTCGTCGTACCTCAACATGCTCGCCACGCTCATTGGCCAGCAAAACCTCTATCCCATCGATGCCGACTGCCTGATAGCGCCGCCCTCCGCCGCGCTTCTGAAGGAGGTCTAATCGTTGGATCGCTGGCTGTAACCACTTGATTTCGCTGCGGTTTCAGCGGGTAGCCCAGGTCTGAATAAGCAGAAAATGTGGGTGCCCCAGGTCTCGATTCTGAGACCTGGGATAGCATGGGCCCCCATGTCTTCTACAGATTCTCCTGGATCTTGATCACAAAGCAGGTCACGGTCTTGTCACCGGCCACCAGCATCTGATGGGGCACTCCCGCCGGGACGTGGGCCACATCGCCCGACCTCAGCTCCTGCCGCGCGCCGCCCTCGACCGAAGCACCGCGCACCTCGCCCGGCCCGATGGTCTCGGCGCCGGCCACGGAGCCGCCGGTAACCAGCGTGGCGCGGCCTTCCAACACGTAGAAAATATCGGCGAAGTTCTCATGCACCTCGGCCTGGCCGTCGCGGTTGCGGAACGAGAGCATGGTGAAATGCCGCGGATACTCCTTGAGCGTCTCGCTGGCCGTGCCGTCGGAGTGCTTGGCCAACTTGCGCAGGTAGGCCGCCCGTTCCAGCAGGATCGCAGGTGACCAGTGATCCAAATGTGGCGTCGCATCCTTTTTGGGAGCCCGCGGCCCTGGCGGCTCCGGATCGATCTCTTTCAGAATCTGCTTCGATAAGGTGTCCATTTCTTCTTCCAATCTCCTCGGTTTGCGATTCAATCATTTGTAGAAAAACATGCTGGCAATCATCGGTCACGTTAGCTCCGCCAGGTGCCGCGCACGGTTGAATACGGCAAGAAACATGGGCCGGGTGAGCTTGCCGGTGTTGGTGTTCTGCAAAGATGGATGATAGCTGGCCAACAGCCTGAGGCCGCTGGGCAGAGCATACTCCGCCCCGTGGCGGAAGGTGAAGCCGGCGCGCGCCGGGATCTGTCCCGCGCGGAGCTGGTGAGCCAGGAATCCGTCGAAAGCGATCTTGCCCAGGCAAACGACAACACGAAGGTTCCCGAGCAGGCGAATCTCCTCATCGAGCCAGGGCGAGCAGTTGCGCTGCTCCTCCGGTGTAGGCTTATTGGCCGGCGGAGCGCAACGGACGACGGCGCTGATCCAGAGATTGGAGAGCCTCATGCCGTCGTCGCGCGAGAAGGCCTTGGCCTGTGAGGCAAAGCCCGCCTCATGAAGCACTGGAAAGAGAAAATCCCCCGAGCCGTCGCCGGTGAAGGGCCGCCCGGTGCGGTTGGAGCCGTGTGCTCCGGGAGCCAGGCCCAGCACCAATACCTGCGCGCCGGGATCGCCGAAGGAGGGCACCGGCTTGCCCCAATACTCCCAGTCCGCAAAGGCGCGCCGGCGGATGCGAGCTACCTCTGCGCAATTTGCGCGCAGCCGCGGACAGCGTTCGCAGGCCACAATGCGGGAGTTCAAGTCCGGGAGAGATTGAGCGGTAACAACCATGACCGCATTCTAGCTGCGTTGGCTTTCTGCTGGTTGTGCCTGAGCGGCCCGCTTGGCGTAGAATGGCACCGCACCCGGAAAACGCTTCCCCGCGACGGGGAAAGATCGCCGTCGCACGGGAACCGGTCCCGGAAACTTCAATTGCATTTTCAGGGATGGATTGAGATGACGCCATTGATTCGCACGCTTGCCCTGCTCCCCCTTGCCCTGCCGAGTTTGATGGCGGGCTCGCTCGCACTTGTCAGCCACGCCCAGGCCGTTACCGAAATCGGCGGCCAGAAGATCGTCACCCTCACGCGCGCCGCCACCAGCAAGACTTCGCCCGAATTCACCAGCATCACGCTTGCGCCCGGCCGCGGCATGGAGATCCTGCAAATCACCGCCAACTTCCCCGGCAAAGGAAACGTGGACGTGCTGGCCTCGCCCGACCTGGCCGGCGCCAAAAAGATGCTCGACGTGGACGATGACGACTTCGGCGACCTGGGCTACCGGCTGGGCTCGGCCTTCCTGGCGCCCTATCCCAACCGCATTCGCGGCAAGCTGTCGGCCGACGGCAAGACACTGACAACGGAGTGGCAGAGCAAATCGATCACCTTGCCGGCCAACAACATCGGCCACAATCCCGGCGCCGAGCGCCATGCCATGCACGGGCTCATCCTCAAGGCCAAGACCGACGACGTCAGCGTCAAGAAGTTCGGGGTCGGCGAGGAGGTCACGGGCGTCATTCATGGCGGCGACTTCGGCGGCCACTGGCTCTCGAAGACCGACCTTTACGTAACCATTCGGCTGACTGCCGACGCCGTCGAAGCCTCCATTGTGGCCAAAAACGTGGGCGGCGAATCGGAGCCGTTCGCCCTCGCATGGCACCCTTACTTCAATCTGCCCTCTGGCGATCGCACCCAGGCCAAGGTCCGTATTCCCGCCTCGACCGTGGCTGAGGTAGACAACTACGACAACGTCTTCCCCACCGGCAAGATCCTGCCTGTCGAGGGAACCAAGTTCGACCTGCGCAAGGAGGGCGGAACTCCGCTCGCCGATGTCTTTTTCGATGACAACTGGAGTCATATCGATTGGAAAGACGGCGTCGCAACCGTCGAGGTCATCGATCCGGCCGCGAAGTACGGGGTGAAGATCGAAGGCATGGCGCCAGGCATCAAGACTATTCAGATGTATGCGCCGCCAAACAAGAGCTTTGTGGCCATCGAACACCAATACAACTTCGCCGACCCGTTCGGCAAGGAGTGGGGCAAGATGGACACCGAGATGGTGACGCTGAAGCCCGGACAGAGCACCAAGTGGCAGGTGCGGCTGAAGGTTTTTGTGCCGTAAGTAACCCCTCTGTCTTCAGTTTCCAGCGTCTTCTTGCGGACTGGTCGCACGCGTTTGAGAGCGTGGGAAAGCAGCCAGAGCAGACAAAACTGAAAGCTGAATGCTGAAGTTCATGTAAACTCTGAAGCCCCGTCTCTCGTCCATTAACGTGGGGGAAATATTGGAGCTTCGTTTTCGCTGTCCATGCTGCGGATGCAAGACGCTGGAAACCGCTGGCGCGTTGGCGTTGTGCCCGGTTTGCTGGTGGGAGGATGATGGCCAGGAGGATGACGACGCAGCCGAAGTCCGCCTGACCGTCAATGGCGCCCTCAGCCTGAACGAGGCCCGCGAGCATTACGCCCAATGCGGCGCATCGCATCCGCGCTTCCTCCCTTACGTTCGTAAGCCCGAGGTCACTGAGCAGTAACGTGCCTTTCGCGGTGCGTTTTGCGCAGGATCGCAGCCTGACGGTTTGACCCTTCCAGCAAACCCTCTTACCATGGAATGAGATATGTCCCCGGCCACACGGCGCCGATCCTTCCAGGGGCGGCTGGCTACTGCGGCAGTTCGTGGCAGGATGGGTGACTTGCGGCCAGAAATGGGGAGTTTTTGGCCGGCAATCACCTGAAAGTGGCAAGCTGATTAGCCGTTCAAAAATGGCAAGCTGAAAAGGCAGCCTGACTGGCCGCCGTGAGTGGCAGTTCGATCGGCGCGCAGCGCGCGTCTGAAAGGCAAAACGTTGAGTTCTACCGACACTATCGAGAACAACCCCACCCCTGAATCGGCCGAGGCCCCAAAGGATCTCGCCCAAGAAGGCCACGAGCACGAAGGCCACGTTCATGACCACGAAGGCCACGACCACCATCATGGCCCGGTTCTAAACCCGGACTGCACCCGCGAGTTGGTGCTTGATATTCCTGCCGAGGAGGTCTCGAAGGCCTATCGGACCGTGGTAGGCAACTTCCGTAAACATGCAAAGATTCCTGGCTTCCGTGCCGGCAAGGTGCCGGATACGGTCGTCAAGCGCCGCTTCTCGGCCGAGATTCGCAAGGATGTGATTGACGGCCTGCTGCCGGAGCGGTTCAACAATGCTGTACTCGACCTGGGTGTCAAGCCGGTCGGGCAGCCGCAGGTAACCGAGTTGACTGTCGAGGATGGCGCACCGCTGCACGTCAAGGCCGTCTTCGAGTTCATTCCCGATTTCTCCATCGATGGCTACCAGAGCGTCGTTGTTGACAAGCCGGCGGTCGAGGTTACAGAAGAGGAGTTCCAGCACGAGATCGAGCAGTTGCGCGAATCGCGCGCAACCATTGAGCCCGTTGAGGAAGATCGGGCCCTGGTGGACGGCGACTGGGCGCAGATTACCTATAAAGGCCAAATTTCGGGTGATGCCGAGGCAGCCCCGATAGGCGGCGAAGACACGATGGTCGAAGTGGGCGGCAAGGACACGGTGGAGGCTTTCACCACCGCTCTGCGCGGTGCCAAGCCGGGGCAGGAACTGAAGGCTGAGGTCATTTATCCCGCTGATTACGCCGACGCCAAGCTGGCCGGCAAGACCGTGACCTACGAAGTGGAAGTGAAGGCCATCAAAAAGCGCACCCTGCCGGAACTGGACGACGACTTTGCCAAAGAGTTGGGAGCCTACGAGAGCTACGCCGATCTGGAAACCCGCGTCCGCGAGCACCTGGCTAGCCGCAAGCGCCACAGCGTAGAAGGCGAAACCAAGAACCGGCTCTTCGCGGCCTATGCGGAGCGCTTCCCGTTCGCCGTGCCCGAGTCGCTGGTGCAGGAGCAGATTGACGCGCGCCTGGATCGCGGTCTGCGGGCCCTGGCCGCCCAGGGTATGGACACCGAACAGATGCGAAAGCTGGATTTTGTGCGACTTCGTGCCGCCCAGCGCGACGGAGCCGCCGCCGAGGTGAAAACCGGCATTCTGCTGGACCGCATCGCACATGAGGAAAATATCTCGGTCAGCGATGAGGAACTGGACACTGAATTGCAGATAGCCGCTCTTCAGGCTCGCGAACCGCTGGATGCCCTAAAAGTGCGATTGACTGAGGATGGCGGGCTGGCTAGAATCCGGGAACAATTGCGGCGTGAGAAGACTGCGAGTTTGCTTTACGAACGGCTGCCCGCCTAAGCTGGCTGCTGAGCCGGAAAAATGGTCCGGCAGGACGGCGAAAAGGGGCCACGCGATCGACAAAGCGCGGCCATTCATCAACGGGTCGAAAGGCCCCCAAACCGGAGAGCGAGAAGAACACTCAATGGCACTGGTTCCCATGGTGGTTGAGCAGACGAGCCGAGGCGAGCGCGCCTACGACATCTACTCCCGTCTGCTGCGCGACAACATCATCTTTCTTGGCACGCCGATCGACGACCAGGTGGCCAACCTTATCGTGGCGCAGTTGCTCTTTCTCTCCGGCGAGGACCCGGAAAAGGACGTCCAACTCTACATCAACTCCCCCGGCGGCTCCATCACCGCTGGTTTGGCCATTTACGACACCATGCAGTTCATCAAGAACAACGTAGTCACCTACTGCATAGGCCAGGCGGCCAGCATGGGCGCGTTTCTGTTGCTTGCCGGAACCAAAGGCAAGCGCTTCGCCTTGCCCAACGCGAGGATTCTTATTCATCAGCCGTCCATGGGCGGCCTCAGCGGCCAGGCCACCGACATCGATATTCATGCGCGGGAGATTCTTCGTATCCGCGAAATCACAAATACCCTGATCGCCAAGCACACCGGCCAACCGCTGGACCGCATCGAGCGCGACGTCGAGCGGGACTTCATCATGAACTCGCAGCAGGCCAAAGAATACGGCATCGTCGACGAAATCATCGACCGGCCACGCACGTAACTCGTTAACCGGGCAAGCGGAACTGATTCCGCTTACACCGCTCACGCCTTTCAAGAGGGAGCTTTTCAATGAAAACGCGCACGGGACCTGAAGAAGCACTGCGCTGCTCGTTCTGTCACAAATCGCAGGACGCCGTAGCGAAGCTGATCTCGTCGCCCAGCGACTATCCGCGCGCCTACATCTGCGATGAGTGCGTAGCCGTCTGCAACTCGATTCTCGAGGACGACCATGGCGACGCCACCCCCGCCACCGCCCCCGGCCACCTGCCCAAACCACAGGAAGTGAAGAGCTTCCTCGACGATTACGTGATCGGCCAGGACCAGACCAAGAAGAAGCTCGCTGTCGCCGTATACAACCACTACAAGCGCATTCAGATGAACCGCATGCGCAACAATGAAGTGGAGCTGACCAAGAGCAACATTCTGCTCATCGGCCCCACGGGCTCCGGCAAGACGCTGCTGGCGCACACCCTGGCCAAGATGCTTGACGTTCCTTTCGCCATTGTGGACGCCACCACCCTCACCGAGGCCGGCTACGTAGGCGAGGATGTTGAGAACATCATCTTGAAGCTGCTTCAGGCCGCCGACGGCGACGTGACGCGCGCCCAGCAAGGCATCATTTATATCGACGAGATCGACAAGATCGGCCGCAAGGACGAAAACCCCTCCATCACCCGCGATGTCTCGGGCGAGGGCGTGCAGCAAGCCCTCCTCAAGATCCTTGAGGGCACCGTGGCCAATGTGCCGCCGCAGGGCGGACGCAAGCATCCCCACCAGGAGTTCACAGCGGTCGATACCACCAACATCCTCTTCATCTGCGGTGGAGCGTTTGTCGGCCTCGAGCGCGTCGTGGGCCGCCGCGTAGGCAAGAAGGCCCTGGGCTTCAAGGCGACCGATACCGAAGCCGAAGCTTCAGCCCGCTCCCATCGCGACACGGAGCTTTTGCGCAAGACCGAGCCGCAGGACCTTATCAAGTACGGCCTGATTCCCGAGTTTGTCGGCCGCCTGCCGGTCATGGGTGTCCTCGACGAGCTGGACGAGGTGGCGCTGATCGAGATCCTCACCAAGCCGCGCAACGCCATCCTCAAGCAGTACCAGCGCCTCTTCGAGTACGAGAACGTCCGCCTGCACTTTACCCAGGAGGCCTGCTGCGCCGTCGCTCGCGAGGCCTTGGCGCGCAAGGTGGGCGCCCGCGGATTGCGCATGATCCTTGAAGAGCTGATGCTGGACCTGATGTACCACCTGCCCAACAACAAGCGCGTCCGCGACCTGGAGATCACGAAAGATATGGTCGAGCGGCGGGATCTGTCGCTGTGCCTGTTGGAAAAAGCTGGCTGATCGCTGCGAACGGGTTGAATCCGGAAAATGTTGCAGCAGCTATCGCCAAATCCGCGCCTCATAGGCGCGGATTTGGCTTTTAGAGCATTTCTCCTATTACTGTAGAGTCTTAAATGGGAGACGAAACCAGGCTTTTGCATCCTCGGGGGTGAGCATTGGCAACAACTGGGCGATGGCCTGATCGAGGGCCTCTTTGGTTCG
>Ga0181516_10000174_pt1 | contig 67796 bp, 70 predicted proteins | sample PEATcosm2014_Bin_25_FD_121104 | JGI IMG/M metagenome (GOLD analysis project Ga0181516, IMG submission 121104) | Peatland microbial communities from MTU Mesocosm Facility, Houghton, MI, USA - PEATcosm2014_Bin01_10_metaG | ecosystem: Environmental > Terrestrial > Soil > Wetlands > Peat | place...
GCACTCAGCCTGCAACGGACAACCGCCTCTGACGACCTACACCTCAAGTCTTGAGGTCAAAGTCCCCGCCTAAGCAATCTTAGAAAGGGCAAGATTTATGTGTTGACAATGGGGTCCACTATAATTGGACTCTGTGCCCTCGCGGACAGGAGGATCTGATGCTCGCGCAGAAGATCCAGGGATTTCTCGACGACAGCGATCAAACCTACGGCAGCCCCAGGATCAACAAGGATTTGCGGCACGCGTGGTACGATATCGGTGAGAACCGGGTGGCAAGGATCATGCGGCGGAAGGGAATCAAGGCTCAAAGGGCCTACCGCAAGCCCGGGTTCAAGGCGAGTCTGCCCTCTCGGCTGTTCCCCAACGTCCTGGAACGACAATTCATGGTGCCTGCACCCAACAAGGTGTGGGTGATCGACACCACCTACATTCGGACGCTCCAGGGGTGGATGTTCCTAACGGTGGTCGGCTGGGCAATGCGCTCGGACAACCATCGCGAAGGCCCGATGGATGCGTTGTTCATGGCTGTCCAGCGGCGGCGGCCGACGGCCAGGGTGCTGATTCACTCAGACCAAGGCTCCCAGTGCGGCTCCGATGACTGGAAGAGACTCTGCGATGCCTTGAAACTGCAACCCAGTATGAGCCGCCGAGGCAACTGCTGGGACAATGCGGTGGTCGAATCATTCTTCTCCAGCCTGAAGAAGGAGAGAACGAGGGACATCGCCTACAAAACCATCCGAGAGGCAAAGGCCGACGTGTTCGACTACATCGAAGGTTTCTACAACAGAAAACGACGGCACAGCACCTTAGGGCAGCTCAGCCCACTTGAGTTTGAGACCAGAAAACAGGCAGGCTAGTACTGTCTACAAAATCGGGGGAAGTCCATGCACCAACGGGCTGGAACCTGTTGTCTTACTTCCAGGACGTTGCCAGGATTTCCGAATGGAGTCATCTTTGGGTGCAGGGGGTGGGTGTCATGAACCTTGGTCTTTCGAAGCAGCTCTTTATTGTCGGCGGCGCGAGCAGTGGCCTAGGCGGTGCGGTGGCAGAGGCGTTGCTGGCCGAGGGCGCGGTGATTGTTGCCGTGGCTCGAAATCGTGACCGCCTTGAGCATTTGAAATCGATGGCCCCGGATCGCGTCGAGACTGTGGCGGGTGACATTACCAATCTCGAAGTCATGACCTCGATCTTCAACACCGTTGGCGACCGGCAACTGCATGGTGTCCTCGTGAACGCCGGAGGACCGCCGGCCAAGACCTTCCTGGAAACGACCCTGGAAGACTGGGACAAGGCCTACGCTAATCTCGTTCGTTGGAAGGTTGCACTCACGAAGCTGGCGGTTTCCAAGATGATGAGCTTCCATTACGGCCGCATCGTCTACATCGAGAGCTCCTCAGTCAAACAGCCGATTGAGAACCTTGTCTTGAGCAACTCGCTGCGGCTCGCTGTGGTTGGTTTCGTAAAGACCCTCAGCCAAGAGGTTGCGGCGTCGGGCATCGGGCTGAATGTTCTTGCTCCCGGTTCGCACGACACCCCGGCAATCGTTAGGGTGCATCAGAAGACATCCGAGCAAACGGGGCTTTCCTTGGACGAGGCAAGGACCCGCGCGATTGGTCAGATACCCGTCGGGGCCCTGGGGCGGCCCGAGGACTTTGCATCGCTGGCAGCGTGGCTGCTGAGCCCCGCATCACGGTATGTCACGGGACAAACCATCACCGTCGATGGTGGCGTGGTGAAGGGCACCTTTGGCTGACCGGGGGCCGCTTGATTCGTTTGAAGCGTGTGTACGAAGCTCCGTCGGAGGATGACGGATTGCGCATCCTTGTCGATCGGTTGCGGCCCCGGGGAATCACCAAGGGCAAGGCGGGGATCGATCTTTGCGTTCGCGATCTCGCGCCGTCTATGGTGGCACGATCGGCTTTCTGTCACGATCCTGAAAAATGGGATGAGTTCAAGGCGCGCCACGCTGGTGAACTCGAGGAAAAGGGCGACGCTGTGACGGAGCTTGAGCGTAGCATTGCCTGCCAAGTCGTCACATTTGTCTTTGCCGCCAAGGAGACGGAATTGAACAACGCCGTTGCCTTGAAAGGATACCTAGAAAGCCGTTAGGGGAACCCGGTCGTGGCCACCCGTTGTCCGTCCCGAGGCTCACCGCCCGGCCGGTCTCGTGAGCAGCCAGCGCTCGAAACTTGGATTGCACAGGACGGAGAGCGCCCTTCGCGGAGCAGCGCCATGGCGTCCTTGGGTTAGTGAGGCGAGCTGGTGCTCGACCCGGTACGATTCCCACGGGTAGAGCGAGATCAGGTGCTTGAAAGAGGCCGGCAGCAACAAGCCGTCCAGGCACCCGCCCATGAAGAGGTTGCCCTCTATGGAGATCTTGGTGGGGTCCTGCTTCATGGGCACCTCAGCGCCCAAATGCCATGGCCAGCCTCGACGCGAGGAGCTTGAGGATGAACCGGGGCGGGAAGGCCTTGAACGCGGGAGCGTCCTGGGCAAGGACGGCTCCTGCGGGCTTGTATTGGGTTTGGATGCGCATTTGCACGGGTGGCACTTCGCCGACGAAACGGTCCCTGTAGAGCGAAAACCAGTGCCCCTTCTGGTAGTCGAGGTAGAGGGGAGAGCGGCAGCACGACGCGTACACCCGTTTTGTAAAAGCTTCGCCTTCAACGACATGGTCGCGGAGCAGCTCCGCGCCCCTCACAAAGACGACGCGGTCCCTTCGGTACAAGATATAGGCGGTGCCGCCATCGGGTCCGAGGACGCGGGGCGCCCCGGGGAGCTGTTCCAGTTCCCGGGAGGCTTTTTGGCAGTCGTCGCAGTAGCACACGCTTGTGAGGATGGGCTTGCCCGTGGTTTCCAGCTCAACCTTGCCGCAGGAACAGCGAACGATCATGGTTCTCTCCTCTTGAGTCCCCGGACTTCGACGGTGTCCCCGGGCTGCTTGCCCAGCGCCTTGAACAGGGCCGCCTTGATGGGCAAAATATGGGTGCCGTCGCCCCAGGGCAGAAAGGTGGCCTGGAACGGATGGCCATCCATCGTGCCCTCGACCTTGACGGCCTTGCCGGTGCCCAGGTGCGCCACCGAGTCGGGCCACAGCACGTAGGTCCAACCGCCCTTGTTTTCTTCTTTGACAATGGTCGCGGTGAACGTTCCCTCCATGGGCCTTCCTCCTCCAATCAATCGGCTGTCAAGTCTCACGGAACGGCACTGCGGCGTTGAGCGCCTCGATGCGCGCTTCTTCCTGCCGGTTCATCCGCGCCAGGTAGGCGGCGAAGAGCTTGTCCGCGTTCGGGTCGTAGAAGCGGTGCAGGCTCACGTTGCGGTCCGACCTGAAACCCCGTCTCACCTTGAGCTCGCTGCCCGCCCCCGGGTCGAAGTCCTTCCAGCCGCGCTTGATGGTCTCTTCGATGGGACCGTAGTAGCACACGTTGAAGTACTGGTCGGGAAAGTGCTGGCGTTCGCCCCAGTAGCGGCCCACGAACCTGCCGTTCTTGCCCAGCAGGAACCCGAGGGCGACCGGGACCGGATCGTCCTTGAAGAACGTTGCCGAAAAGTTGAGCAGGGGACGGATGGAGCCCAGCGCCTTGAAGAACCCCGGCTGAAGGAACTTGGCCGCGTAGGGTCCAAACTGGTCGTTGGTCTTGTCGTAGAGCTTGCCCATGAGGGGGAACCAGGACTCGGGGATCTCTTCCCCCGGGACGACCCGGAGGCTGAGTCCCTGGTCGGCGAGGCTCTGGCGTTCGCGCTTGATGTTGCGGCGCTGGTTCTTGTCGAAGGTGCCCAGGTAGCCGTCAAAGTCGGCGTGGCCATCGTTGGTCCAGACGAAGTTCTGGTGGCTCCACCGCCGCCAGGGGCCGGGGAGCGGGTCGCTCCAGCGAGGCTCAGTGAAGTTGGCCTGAAGGCTGGCGGCGCCCACGCGCTGGGCAAGGGTGTCGGCTTCCTCGAACCACAGCGCCTGGAGAGCCGCCTCGTCCTCACCGGGACGGACAAAGACCTGCCAGCCCACTGACGGGGTGGCAGGGCACATTCCAACGAGCTTGGGGTACCACGAGGCGCCCATCCTCTCGGCGGCGTCGGCAAAGGCAAAGTCGTAGACAAAGTCGCCCCAGCTGTCGCCCCGCCCGTACAAGGGCGCGGCGGCCACCAGGTCAGAGCCGCGCCAGAGAGCCAGGTGGAGGGCCGTCCACCCGTGGTTGGCGTCCAGGCCGCCGGCGGTCTCAAGAAGGTTGAGCCAGCTCCAATCGAAGACGGGGGTGGGTAAATGCGCCGTCAGCGCGTCCCACTCGGTTCGAGGAATTTCCGAAAGGGACCGGTGGACACGGACGGTGAGCGCCATGGTCTCAAAATAACGCGGGCGGCGCGGCTGGGGAAGGGCGCGGGCGCGTTTCCCCGGGAATCAGCCGGGTTCGCCCGTGGGCCGCTGGCCCAGGTCTTCCATGGAGTTGACGCGTTCCCGGATCTTGAGCAGGTCTTCGCGGCCGGCTTGGAAGACGGCGACCACGGCCGGGTCGAAATGGCTCCCCGAGGCGTCGAGGACGAGCTGGAAGGCCTCGTCGAAGGGGAGGGCCTTCTTGTAGATGCGGCGGCTCAGGAGGGCGTCAAACACGTCGGCAACGGCCACAATGCGGGCCTCCAGCGGGATGGCTTCACCCGAGAGGCTCCTGAGGTAGCCGCTGCCGTCCCAGCGCTCGTGGTGATAGCGGGCGATGTTCTTGGCCATCTCGTCTATCCCCTCGACGTTGAGGATCTGCGAACCGTACCAGACGTGCTGCTTCATGATTTCAAACTCTTCGGGCGTGTAGTGGCCCGGCTTGTTGAGCAGCTGGCACGCGACGCCGACCTTGCCGATGTCGTGGAGCTTCGAGTACGTTCGGATCCGCTCGACGAAGGCGTCGTCGAGCTTGAGGGCCTGGGCCAAGTAGGCCGAATACTCTGAAACCCTCAGAATGTGGTAGCTGGTGTCTTCGTCGTAGCTGAGGTTGGCGGCTTCGAGGGCGTGGATCATGCTGAAGGTCAGCTTCTCGATCTTGACGGTTTGTTCGCGGATCAGCCGGTCCTGCTGGAACGAGCGGAGGGCCTCCCGGATGGTGAAGATGAATTCTTCCTTCTTCCAGGGCTTGGTGATGTAGCGGTAGAGGTCGGCGTTATTGACGGCCTGCTTGACACCTTCCAGGTCGGAAAACCCCGTCAGCAGGATGGTGAAGGTCTCGGGCGAAAGCGCCTTGACCCGGGACAGCACCTCATGGCCCTTCATTCCGGGCATGTTCTGGTCGCTCACGAGGATGGCCAGCTGGCGGCCGTCCTGGCGGAATTCGGTGAAGATTTCGAGCGCCTCTTCACCGCTTTCGGCTGTTTCGATCGTGCACTGACCCGAGAGTGCGTTCCGGAGCTCGATGCGCAGACTTTGCAAGATGATGGGCTCGTCGTCGACGCAAAGCACGACCGGAATGTCCATAGTTTCCACTCTAGTGTTTGGCTGACCCGAAGTCAATCTTTCTCGTCATCGAGCCAAGACTTCAGTTGCCCTTCGAGTTCACCCGACGGGTCGGCGGCGCTCTGCCCCTTGTCCTCGTACATGGCCCTGTCGGCCTGGGCGAGGACCTCGTCGGGGTTTCGCGGATCGACGACCCTGGCCCCGATGCTGACCGAGAACGGCACCTCGGCGTTCAAGTTGTAGTCCACCAGCGCCCGCTGGATGCGGCGCACCACGAAGGGAGCTTCGTTTTGTGTGGTCTCGGGGAGGAGGACGGCAAACTCATCGCCGCCCAGGCGCGCGCAGCAGTCGATCTTTCGCGAAGTGGCCAGAAGGATGGAGCCCAACGCCATGAGGACCCTGTCGCCGGCCAGGTGGCCGTGGCTGTCGTTGACTTCCTTGAAGCTGTCAATGTCGATGAGCAGCAGGGCGAAGAGGGTGCGGTGGCGCCTTGTCTTTTCAACCTCGCGCTCCAGCACCCGTTCGAAGCTCCGCCGGTTTTGGAGTCCCGTCAAAGGATCGGTGAGCGCCAGACGCTGGACGGCCCGCAGGTAGTAGGCCCTTTCGATGGCGATCGCGGCAAAATCGGCGATGGTTTGAAGCACCTTAAGGTCTTCGTCGGTGAACAGGTGCTCGTTCAGCCTGTTGATCAGCTCGATCACGCCGTACACGGCGCTTCGGGCCTTGAGGGGCACAGCAATGATGGACTTGGTGACAAAGCCCGTCATGGCGTCGACCTCGGGGTCGAACCGGGCGTCGGCGCGGGCGTCGGGGACCAAGAGGGCGACGCCGTTCTCGGCGACCCATCCGGCCACGCCCTGGCCGCGCCCAAGCCGGAGGCCGCGGATCTGGTCGGCGCCGGTGCCCGTGGCGTGGATGAATTTCAGCCCTCCTGCGGGGGACTCCCGGAGCAGCAGCGACCACGTGGCTGGTGAGAACACCGTGCCGATGTGGTGCATGACGCGGTCAATGGTTTCAGACAGCGTCCTCGAAAGGACGATGTCCTGCGCCATCGCGGAAAGGGCAGAAATCTCCATAGCGTCCGCAGACCCGCCCCTATTCCTTGTCCAGCCAGAACTCCACCCGGCGGTCCTTCCACCTGTTGTCCAGGTCGGAGAAGGGGACGATGGGGCGGGCTCCGCCCATGCCGACGGTGCTGATCCGGGCGTCGGCGATGCCGAGCTTGACCAGGTAGTCCTTGACGGCGGCGGCGCGCTTCTGGCTCAGGGGCAGCAGCTCGCTGTCCTGCTCCTTCTGGCCCTTGACCGGGTCGGCCCAGTTGATCATCACCGCGTGGCCTTCAATGCCGATCTTGTAGCGCTGGTACTTGGTGAAGATCTCGGCTAGACGCTTGAGCACGGCGACGTTCTTGGCCGCCTTGTCGGCGTCAATGCCGTTGAGGAAGTCGGGGAGGTTGGGGGCAAAGGTGATCGACGGGATGATGATCCTCAGCCTGTCGCCGTCGCGCATCACCAGGACGTCCACCGAAAGGGTCTTGCGTACCGTTGCCGAGTTGCCCAGGGTGTCCTTGGCGGTGAACACGGCCGTGTAGTCCGAGGCCGACTGGACGAGCTCGCCGGTGCCCGAGCGGCCGTCCCACTTCAGCTGGGCCGAGGGGCTCCCCGTGCCGCTGAACAGGATGAACCTGTGGCCCTCGGGGTCGAGCATGTCGAGCGACCAGTCGCTGACGGGACTGATGCTCTTGACCCCAAGGTTGATCAGCAGTTCATCGTTGACACCGTCGCTGTCGGGACTGAAGGGCTGGGGCGTCATGTCCAGCGCCAGCTGGGGCGGACCGGCCTCGAGGAGGAAGTTCGAGCTGCGCGTGTCGGGATGGTTGCCCTTGGCGTAGGTGACGCTGAGCTTGGCCCAGTATTTGCCGTCTTCGGCGCGGCCGCCGCGGTCGGTGGTCCCGTCCCAGACAAACTGGAGAGGCACCGGTCCTTGGCCGGCGAAGGTCTTCCTCAGGCCCAGGGCGTCGTTGTTGATTTCAAGCTTCCAGGCTTGGATGCCCTCGTTGAGGCCGACCCGGGCGTTGATGGCCATGGTGTCGGCGACCCCGTCGCCGTTGGGCGAGAAGCCGTCCGAGCCCACTGTGAGGAACAGGGGGGTGGGCCGGCTGTCGACCGTGAGGTTGTCGAGCCTTTGGCTCACAGTATTGTCGGCGATGTCGGTGGTCTTGACTTCGTAGCTGTAGGTTCCGTCGGCGACCTTGTTCCCCGCGTCGTCTGTTCCGTCCCAGACGGCGTCGCGGACCTCGCCCTTCCACCTGAAGGTCTTCACGGGGTCGCCGCCGCGGCTGATGACACCCGTCCACTCGGTTTCGACGCTGGAGCGCTGCTTCAGGGTGAGGGTCGGCCGGTTGCTGTCGGGGGTGGGCGAGAAGGGGATCGAGTCCGAGCTCACGGTGACTGTGGGCAGCGAGTTCTTGAGGACAAGGGCGTTGGAGCGGGCCGAGGGCGTCGTTCCGTTGCTGTAGGTGGTCGTCACCAAAGCGGTGTAGGTTCCGTCGGGCGCGACCACGCCCTGGTCGTTCTTGCCGTCCCACGCCACGGCCGCGGGCAGCGGCGTGGTGCCCGACCACGTGCGCACGGGCTGGCCCGCGGCGTCCTGGACCGTGAGGTTCCAGGTGAGCAGGCCCTTGGCCTCCTTGAGCTGGGCAGTGAAGCGGACCATGTTGTTGGGGCCCGTCGACATCGGAGTGAAGGCGCTGCGGTCCGAGGCCAGCAGCACGCTGCGCTTGGCGGTGTCGATCTGGATGGCCACCACTTCGCTGGAGCCGGTGTTCCCGGCGCGGTCGACGGCCTCAATGTGGTAGAGGTAGGTTCCGTCGGGCAGGATGTTCCCGTCGCCGCCCCGACCGTCCCACAGGTACGTGGCGTCGGCCTTGCCGGGCCAGCGGACGGTGCGCAGGAGTTTTCCCGATCCGTCTGTGAGTTTGCCCGTCCACTCGTCTTCGTCTGAGGATTTCTGGTTGAACACGAGCACGCCGCGGCCCTCTTCGGAGCCGGGGCTGAAAATCTGGTAGGGGGCCGTCACCGAGGCCGACGGCGGGGTATTCTTGACGGTGAACGGAGGGGAGTCCACCGAAGGCACGTTGCCGTTGGAGTAGGTGAGCGTGAGGCGGGCTAGGTACTCGCCCTCAGGCAGCACGTTGCCGCCCTCGTCCTTTCCATTGTACGTGAGGTCCGAGGGGACGACGCCGGCTCCGGTCAGGGTGCGGTAGGTGGTGTTCTTGGCATCTTTAACCTCGAACTTCCACCCGGTCAGCCCCGCAGTGACGCCGGCTTTGGGCTGGAAGCTGAGGGTCTTGACGCCGTTTCCGCCTGGACTGAAGGCCGTGCGGCCGAGCTTCAGGTCGAGGGGAGTGGGGATGGAGTTGACGATGAGGTTGCCGACCTTGGCGGTCCCGGTGTTGCCGGCGGCGTCGGTGGCGCTCACCGTGTAGGTGTAGACCCCGTCGGGAACCACGCGGCCGTCGCTGCCCTTGCCGTCCCAGTCGAAGGTGTCGGGGGAGGCGTTCTTCCAGGTCTTGGTGAGGACCACGTGGTCGGCCGTGTCGAGGAACTTCCCTGTCCAAAGCGACTCGGAGGAACCCCGCTGGACCAGGGTAAGCTTGTCCCGGGGACCAACAGGGTTGAACTCGGCTACGGGGACGCTGACGGCGATGGAAGGGGGCACGGTCTTGACCACGACGCTTCCGGCCGGCCAGTCCTTCTTGTTGCCGTTGTCATCCCAGGCGGTGATGACCAGGGTGTAGGTGCCGTCGGGGGCCACCGTGCCGGCGTCGGTCATGCCGTTCCATTCGAGGGCCTTGGGGACGTCGATTCCGTGTTTGACGTAGGTGAGCCGGTTCCAGAACTGGTCCCAGCCTTGGGCCTCGGGAAGGGTGACCCGGCTCTGGATCGTGCGCACGGTGGCCTTGTTGTTGTCGAGGACGGTAAGCGTGTATCCCATGACGTACCGGGCGTCGGTGATGGTAACGGGGAGGATGAGGCTGTCTTGGATGCCGTCGTTGTTCGGGCTGATGAAGTTGACCTTTTGGTCGACCTTGACCTCGGGCGGGGTGGTGTCTTTGATTCCAAGCGGGATGTTGGCTCCGCCGCCCACGGCCCAGACGCCGCCGGTGAGCGGCATCGCCGCAGTGGTCACGTTGACCTCGCTGCGGTTCCAGCCCTTCTCCTTGAGGCCCAGAGCGCCGTTGTCCTCGGGCAGGTCGGTGAAGAAGTGGAAGCCCACGCCGAAGCTGAAGGGCACGGGGTTGGCAGTGCCGTTGAGGGTGTCGCGCAGGTCGACCCTCGCGGCCAGGTTGACCGAGATGAAGTCGCCGAACAGCGCCGTCGCGCCCAGGTTGAGGTTGACGTCCTGAAACGAAGGGAACGACAGGTCGGGCCGGACCGTAAACTTAAGCTTGTCGTCCTTCCACGCGTCGAACTCGGCGCCCACGGCGGGGGTGAACAGCGGCGGCACCGCGTACCCGCTGGAAGTGGTGTACGCCGTCCCTAGGTCGCGGAACGCGGCTCCCCACTTGAAGTCCTTGAGCCAGCCCACGTCTCCAATGAACTGGAGGAAGCCTACGCTTGTCGTGACGCCCCAGCCGCCGGTACCGAACGCCGTGTTCAGGTTGGCACCCACGTAGAGGTCTTCCCAGAGGTCCTTGGAGATGCCTAGGGTGACCTGGCCCTGATTGCCTAGGTTGAAGTTGTTGAAGTCGGCTCCCCAGTAGCTGGCCGAGCCGGTAAGGACGGCCCACCGCTGGGGCAGGGTGAGGCCCAGGTTGAAGGCGTTGCCGTACCCCGACTGGTTGGTGTCCACCAAGCCGAAGTAGGACGCGTCGAGGGTCACCCGCTGCTTGCCCCCCGAACCGGCGGGGTTCAGGCGGTCCGAAAAGGGGGATTCCTGGCTTGCCGTACCGCCTCCCCCACCGGCGAAGACGGGAGACGACAGGGGTGAGACGACCATTTGGGCCGAAACAAAGGGTGCGGCGACGACCAGAAACGGGAGGAGGGCGAACACTCGGAGCGACTTCATGGCTCCACTATAACGCAAAAAGCGCTAGTTGCGCTGGTGGGAACCCAGGCGAACAGACTGCCGTTTGAGCAGGCGCTGGGCCCCGGGGTGCTCGAGGCCCCACTCCAGGTAGACAGCGCCCAGCGAGAGGCCGCCGCCGAAGCCTACGAGAACGATCTTGTCGCCACGCTTGAACAGCCCCTTCTTGTGGGCCTCGGCCAGGGTGATCGGAATTGAGGCTCCGGCGGTGTTGGCGTACTGTTCGATGGTGGTGTAGGTCTTGCACATGGGGATGCCCAGCTCGTCCAGACTGCTCTTGATGATGTTGATGTTGGCCTGATGGGTGATGACCCAGTCGATGTCGGAAACGTTGAGCCCGGCGTCGGCCACCACCCTTCGGATGGACGCGGGGCAAGCCTTGGTGGCAAAGTCCCACACGGCTTTTCCGTTCATTTCGAAGCGGTGAAGGTTCTGCGCCAGGGTTTCCTGACTGGCGGGGTGCCGCGAGCCTCCGCCCAGATACCGGATGGCGCCGGCCCCGCGGCCGTCGTTCTTCAGGTAGCTTGTATGGATGCCGTAGGGGTCGGGCTGTTTTCCGAGCACCACCGCGCCGGCGCCGTCGCCGAAATACACGCAGGTGGTCCTGTCGCTCCAGTCGAGGATGCGGCTGTAGGTCTCGGCGCCGATGACCAGGGCGTTGGCGTACACGGGGTTGGCCTTCATCATGGCCTGGGCCACGGTCAGGGCGTAGACGAAGCCCGCGCACACGGCAGAAACGTCGAAGGCGGCCGAGTTGAGGGCCCCCAGCTTGCCTTGGACGATGGCCGCCGTCGCGGGCTGAATCATGTCGGGGCTCGAGGTGGCCAGGATAACCAAATCGATTTCCTCGGGGGTGACCCCCGCGTTCCTGAGCGCCTCGTGGGCCGCGTAGATGGCCAGGTCGCTCGTGGCTTCGTGCGGTTCGGCGATGCGCCGCTCGCGCACGCCCACTTTTGAGAAGATCCAGTCATCGCTGGTGTCGACCATGGATTCCAGGTCCTTGTTGGACAGGATGCGCGAAGGAACGTAGTAGCCCGTTCCTATGATGCCGACGCCCATGACGATCTCCTTGCACACAATCTAGCGCGTCTGTCCCCGCAAGGGAAGCCTCACGCCTACATTTCGGTCTGGGCGCTGATTTCGACGACTTGGTCCACGGGCAGCCTGAAGAAGCTTGTCGCGGGCAGCGCGTTGTGCGACATGAATCGGAACAGCCGCTTCCGCCACAGCATCATGGTCCTCTTGCGGGGCCCAATCACCAGAGACTCCCGGCCAAGGAAATACGTGGTCACCTCGGGTTGGACGTCGAGTCCAGGCACGCCGAGGGCCGAGAGCGATTGGGGAACGTCGGGGAGTTCGCTGTAGCCGAAGTGCAGCACGATGGTCCAAATTCCCTGTCCCCAATCTTTGACTTCGGCCCTGCGCCAGCCGGGAACCCGGGGTTGCTCGGCCGTCTGGACGGACACGATGAGGGTCAGGTCGTGCATGATGCGGTTGTGCTTGAGGTTGTGCAGCAGCGCCGTGGGGACGCCCCGGGGATTTCCGGCCAGGAACACGGCCGTCCTGTGGACCCGGGGCGGGGGTGAGTGTCCCAGGCCCCCTGTGAAGTCCTCGAGGGACAACGATGTGGCCTCGACGCTCTGGCGCAGCACCGACCGGCCGTCCCTCCAGGTCTTCATGAGAAGGAAAAGGCAGACCGTGAACAGGGCAACGATCCAGCCACCCGTGGCGAGCTTGCCCAGGCTGGCCGTCAAGAAGACAAGGTCGACCAGGACGAACGCCGCGCCGGTCAAGGCGGCCAGCAGCCACAGGCGCGTCGCCCGCCCCAGGGCCAGGGACAGCACCAGGCCGCCGGTCAGCAGCATGCCCGCCGCCGTGGCGATGCCGTAGGCGCTGGCCAGGGCGTGGGAGTCTCGAAAGCCCAGCACCAGGGCGGCGGTCCCCAAAAGGAGCGCGCCGTTGATGAACGGGACGTACACCTGGCCGATCGTTCTGTCGCTGGTGTGGAGCACCTTCATCCTCGGCCAGAAGTCGAGCTGGATGCACTGCCGCGCCAGCGAAAACGCTGCGGTGATGACGGCCTGGGTGGCGGCAACGGCGGCGGCCACGGCCAGCACGACAAGGGGAAGCTGGAACCACGCCGGGGAGAGTTCAAAGAACAGCAGGCCGGTGGCGCCGCCGGCCAACACCGACGCACCCTGACCCAGGTAGTTGAGCACCAGAGCCGGGTACACAAGCACGAACCACAGACCCCGGATGGGGCGTTTACCGAAGCTCCCCAGGCTGGAAGAGAGCACCTCGGCTCCGGTGACGGCCAGGAAGACCGAGCCGAGCACTGACAGCGTCTGCGTCCCGTGGCTGCCGGCGAACTCGAGTGCGGTCCAAGGATTAAGCGCCTCCAGGATGCCAGGTGTTCGCGCAATGGAGGCCGCCCCCAGGACGGCGAGCACGAGGAACCACAGGATCAGGAGGGGGCCCGACAGCGCCGCCAACCGGGGCGTGCCTCCGGCCTGGACCAGAAAAAGCACGGTCAGCACGGCCAGGACGAGGGGGACGATCCACGGACCGCAACCGGGGGCGGCGGCCGAGAGGCCCTCGACGGCCGAGACAACCGTCAGCGCGGGGGTGAGAAGCGTCTCGCCGAACAGCAGGGCCGCGCCGACGAGCCCCACCATTCCCGCCAGGGCCGCCCGGCGGCTTCCCCTTTTTGGGAAGCGGGAGAGCACCAGGCTGACCAGCGCCAGAAGCCCGCCTTCGCCTCGGTTGTCGGCGCGAAGCACCAGCACTGCGTATTTGACCCCAACGATGAGGGTGAGGGACCAAAACAGGAGAGAGACCACGCCGATGATCGTCTGGTGGGCGGGAGGGCCTGCGGAAACCAGGGACTCCCTGAGGGCGTACAGCGGGGCTACCCCAAGGTTGCCGAAGACCACGCCCACGGCCCCCACGGTGACCGCCAGACCCCGGCGGCCCGGCGCAGGCTTACTCATGGCACTTCGGCAACGGACACGACATCGAAAAGAGTATGCCTCCGCGGCGCCGGGCCTGTCCAGGGGGCCCGAATCCGAGCATTCCACCGAGGATCATAGGAAAAGACCATAGTTGTTGAAAAAGGGCCTACTAGTCCCCCGTGTACAATAGTTTCAGACACATTGATCACGGAAATGAGGAGAACGACATGAAGAAACTGCCGGTTGCGGTACAGTTGTACTCGGTGCGCGGAGACCTGGAGAAGGACTTCTTCGGAGTGCTCCAGCAAGTGAGCGACATGGGTTACGAGGGGGTCGAGTTTGCCGGCTTCTACGGTCACAGCGCCAAGGAAGTGAAGGCCTTCCTCGCCAAGGTCCACCTCAAGGCCGTCTCGAGCCACACCCCCCTCGACGGCCTTCTGGCCGACACCAAGGGAATTCTCGACTACCACAAGGAACTGGGCTGCCCCTTCATCGCTATCCCGTGGCTTGACGAGCCCCGCCGCCCCGGCACCGAGCTTTGGAACCAGGTGGTCACGCAGATCCGCGCCCTGGGCGAGGCAAGCCAGAAGGCGGGCATCCAGCTCCTGTACCACAACCATGACTTCGAGTTCACCAAGCTGGGCGGGCGCTACGCCCTCGACCTGCTCTACGAAGCCGTACCGGCGCCGCTGCTGGCCACCGAGATCGACACGTGCTGGGCCAAGGTGTCGGGCGTGGATCCTGCCGCATATCTGCGCCAGTACTCGGGCCGCTCGCCGGTGGTGCACCTCAAGGACTACATCAAGGTGGGCAACGCCTCCGGCAAGGACCTCTACGCCCTCATCGACCAGGCAGGAAAGGACAGCAAGACCGCGCTGGTCGACAGGGACGCCTTCGACTTCAGACCCTTGGGCCTCGGCATGCAGGACGTTCCGGCCATCTTGAAGGCGGCCGGAGAGGCGGGCAGCCAGTGGATCGTCGTCGAGCAGGACCGCTCGACTGAGCGGCCTGCCCTCGAAGCCATCAAGATCAGCCGCGAGTACCTGAAGTCTCTCGGCTTCTAGGAGCTAGAGCCGGATCTCCCGGCCCTCCTTGGCCGAACGGTAGATCGCGTCAAGGACTTCTTGAACCTTGAGCCCCTGCTCGAGGGACACCCCGGGCTTCTCGTCCCCGGTGATCGACCTCACGAAGTTCACGAAGCGGTCGCAGTGCGGCCAAGCGATGGCGGGCTTGAGGTGGGCAACCTCATAGGTTCCCCGGGCGACGGGGTCGTACTTGTAGACCTCGCCGGGGTAGAGGGTGGCGCCCGCCTCGGTGCCGTGGAGCTCGACGTTGTAGTAGTCGTCCTGCTTCTGGTGGCAGGCCCAGCTGATGCCAAGGTTGACCACGGCGCCGCCCTTGAGGCGGAGCAGGGCCATGGCCAGATCGTCCACGTCGAAGGCGAGCTTCTCGTCGTCGGAAAGACCCCAGCCACCGTGGCCGATGCCCCGGGGCCCCAGCTTCGAGAACACCGCACCCGAGACGGTTTCGACCTCAAAGTTCCCTACGGTGAACAAGGCCAAGTCTAGCATGTGGACGCCGATGTCGAGAAGGCAGCCTCCCCCCGAACGGGCCTTGTGGCCGAACCAGGTTCCCTGCTTGGGAATGCCCGACCGGCGGCGCCAGTACGCCGATATGGCGTAGATGTCTCCAAAGTACTTCTGGTCGGCCAGGGCCTTGATCTTTTGGGGGCCCTCGGCGAAGCGCTGGTTCATGCCCAGCATGAAGTGCTTGCCCGTCTGGGCCACGGCGGTCTGGATGCGCTTGGCCTCGTCGAGGCTGAGGGCGAAGGGCTTATCGAGGATGACGTGCTTGCCTGCCCTCAGGGCTGCCTCGGCCATGGGCACGTGGAGGTAGTTGGGCAGGGCGATGTAGACTCCGTCGATGCCGGGGTCGCCGAGGATGGACTGGGGGTCTGTGGACACCCGGGCAATCTTGTTCTTGGCGGCGTAGGCCTTGGCGCGCCCTTCGTGGTGGTCGGCGAGGGCGATAACCTCGGCGGCCCCCGAGGCGGTGAGTCCGTTGAAGCCCGTCTGAGAAATCATCCCGGCGCCAATGATTCCGAATTTCAGCATGGTTGGTTCTCCTTGAGCCTTGGTAGTCTGAAAGTATGGTAGATTCAGACTACCACCGCGCATTGGCGATCGATACAGTGAATTCCTATGATCGGTGGAAGAAAGGTAGGAAATGGATCAGATTAGCGTGGCGACCTTCAGGGCGCCCCGGGGGCGGGACCCCGTTCCCCGCACTGTGGTCAAGGGCCTTCAGGAGGTGGAGATCATTACCGGAGGCCGGGCGTGGTTCTCGGCCGGCGGCGGCCTCCTCGAAGCCGTGCGCGGCACCGTGCTCTGGCACGTTTCCGGCCAGCAGACCATCTACCGCAGCGACCCGGAGGACCCTTACGAGTGCACCAACGTCCGCTTCCCCTGGGACGGGGTCGCCGACCCGGCGCTGCCCCGGTTCAGCCGCTGGAAGGACCCGCTGGCCTGCCTGGCCTTTGCCGACGAGATTTTGACAAGCTTCCACGGCGAGCACCCCGACCTGACGGCCCTGGCGGGGTACGCTTGGCATACACTTCGGTGGCACGCCGTCCAGGGCGCGCCGTCCAGCCAGGGGGAAACCTACCCGCCCGCTGTCCGCCAGACAAGGAGACTCATCGAGGACCAGTTTGCCCAGGCGCTTTCTGTGGGAGAACTGGCCCGGACCGTAGGCCTCAGCGTTCCGCACCTGCACGCCCTGTTCCGGGCGCACGTGGGGCAGACACCCCACCAGGCGCTGATGAACCGCCGGCTGGCCGAGGCCCGCCGCCTGCTCGTGGCCACGCGCAAGGCCGTCAAGGAGATCGCCTTTGAGGTGGGCTACCCCGACGTGGTCAGCTTCTGCAAGGTCTTCCGCGCCCGGTGCGGGACCAGTCCCGCCCGGTACCGCGAACAATATATCCATTAGCTACACCGTCGACAGGTCCCACTCCTCGTGGATCTTCGGGACGTCATTGATGAGGCGCTTGGTGTAGGTCTCCTTGGGGTGGAGGATCACGCTGTCGGCCGAACCGCTTTCGACGAACTTGCCCTGCTCCATGATGTAGACGCTGTCGGACACGAAGTACGCCAGTCCGATGTCGTGGGTGATGAAAATCAGCGTCATCCCAGTCTCTTTGCGCAGGGCGAGGAGCATGTCGAGAATGGTGGCGCGCGAGCATGCGTCGATCATCGAGGTGGGCTCGTCGGCGATCAGGATCTTGGGCTTGAGCAGGAAGATCCGGGCGATCATAAGCCTCTGCATCTGCCCGCCCGAGAGCTCGAAGGGGTACTTGTTGGTCAGTTCGGCGAACTTGAGGTTCACGAAGCTGCACGCCTCGGTCATCAGCTCGACCTTCTTTTCGTGGGGGAGGTTCTTGCCGCCGCGCATGTGGATGCAGTCCAGCAGCACCGCGTCAATCTTGTTGAAGGTGTTGTACGACGAAAAGGGGTCCTGGAAGATGGCCTGGATGTTCTTCCAGTATTCGCGCTTCTTCTTCTGGGACCGGATGTCGCGCTTCTGCTCCTGGAAGTAGATGTCCCCCGAGGTTGAGTTGATCAGCCCCAGGAGCATCTTGGCCAGCGTGGTCTTGCCGCTGCCCGACTCGCCGACGATCGAGACGATCTCGCTTTCGTGGAACTGGAAGTCCACGTTGTCGACGGCGCGCATCTGGTTGCGGCCGAAGCCGTAGACCTTGGTGAGGCCAGCGCCCCTGAGCACGATTTTCTTGGCTTCAGACATTTTTCTTGGCCTCCTCGATTTGTTCGGCCGAAAGGATGCAGCGGTAGGAGCGGTCGCCCGCCTGGTGCAGGGGCACAGATTGGGTGCGGCAAGCAGGGGTCACAAACTGGCACCGCTCGGCAAACCGGCAGCCGGAGGGCGGATTCTTCAGGTTTGGCGGAACCCCGGGGATGGCGGTGAGCTTCACTCCCCTCAGACCCTCTTCGGGGACGATGATGGAGCTCATTAGACCCCTGGAGTAGGGGTGGAGGGGGTCGAGGACGGCCTGGGCGGCCGTGCCGTTCTCGACGATCTGCCCCGCATACATGACCGCGATGTCGTCGGTGACGTTGTAGAGAAGCGGCAGTTCGTGGGTGATGAAGATCATGGCCTTAACAAACCCCTTGTGCATCAGGTCCCTGAGCATCTTGATGACCATCTTCTGCGAGGTCACGTCGAGGGCAGACGAGGGTTCGTCGGCGATGAGCACCTTGGGTGACAGGATGACCGAAATGGCGATGACCGTCCTCTGCTTCATGCCGCCCGAAAGTTCAACAGGGTACTTCTGAAGCACCTCGGCAGGCAGGCCCAGCACCTGGAAGCGTTCGGTGGCCATATCGAGGATGTCCTTTTTTGACATCGAAGGCTCGTGGGCATGGATGACGTCTTCGATGAAGTTGATGATCCTGCGGGTAGGGTTGAGCGCGTTCATGGCCGCTTGCGGAATGTAGGCGATCTCGCGGCCCAGGATGGACCTGCGCACGTTGTCGGGGTCGAGGCCCGAGATGTTCTTTCCGTCGATGATGATGTCGCCGCTGGTGTAGTGGAGGGGCGGGAAGTAGTAGCCCATCAGGCTCAGCGCCAGGGTGGATTTGCCGCAGCCCGACTCCCCCGAGATCCCCAGCGACTTGCCTTCCTCGACCTTGAGCGAAACGTGGTCGACGGCGTATACGCTCTCGCCGAAGCGCGTGATGTACTTTGTGGTGAGGTCTTTGACCTCGAGCATGAGTTTTGCCATGGCCGATCCCTACTCCCTCAGTGTCGGATTGAAGACCTGGTCGAGCCCGGTGTTCATCAAGTTCATCGAAAACGAGACTAGCGCGATGTCGATGAGCACTGGCAGGTAGGCCCACCACTTGCCGGTCACGTGCGCCGAGTAGATCATGGCCCAGTTCATCATCAGGCCCAGAGTCGGAACCTCGGTGGTCTTGGGTCCCAGCCCCAGGATGGACAGGCCGGCCTCGGCCAGGATGCCCGAGGAGATCTGCAGGATGAAGGCCATGACGACGTAGGACGCGATATAGGGAAGGATGTCCTTGAGCAGGATGCGGTACACCGAGTGGCCCGAGAGTTTGGAAAGGTTGACGTGGTCGCGGTTGCGCAGAGAGAACACCTGCGCCCGTACCGCGCGGGTAGTCCACACCCACGAGGTGAAACCGATAACCACCGCTATGGTGAATGCCCCGCGGCTTTCCTGGCCGATGCTGAACGAGATCAGGATTAGCAGGACGAAGCTGGGTATCACCGTGAACAGGTTGGTGACGAACATGATCAGGTCGTCGACGAACCCCCCGATGTAGCCGGCCAGCAGCCCCAGAATCAGACCGATCAGGGTTGCCACCAGACCGGCGACGAAGCCGATCTGCAGCGAGGTGCGGGTGGCCGACACGAGCTCGGTAAGCATGTCCCGGCCGAAGTTGTCGGTACCGAGGGGAAGAAACTTCACTACGGGAACCTGGCCGATGTTGACGAAGTCGTCGCGGTCTATCGTGCCGGTGGCCTCGAGGGCCCCGGTATCGGCGTTGGGCGCCGCCAGGGTCAGGCCCCCGGTGCCCAAGATTCCTTTGAGGGATTGGTCGAGTCGCTCGTAGTAGTTGCGCTTGGCCGAGGTCAGGTCCACGGGCTTGGCCGAGTCGTAGTTGGCGACCCACAACTTCATAAGATTCTCAGTGTCGTTGACGTCGATGGTCGCCGCCGGGATACCCGCAGCCACCAGCCAGGTCTTCAGGTCCTGGCGTTCTTGGTCGCCAAGCTTGGCCGCGATCCTCTTGGCGTCGGCGTCGGCGAGGGTTAGCTTGTAGGTCTTGGCCTGCGCTGTGTCAAACACGTTGACGTAGAGGCCCGGCTCGAAGAAGGTGCCGCGCCCAAGGATGGCCAGGGGAGGGTCGCGGTTGATGAGGGGGTAGAAGACGGCCGTCAGCAGGATCACCATGAAGATGACGAAGCCGACGAGGAACTTTGGCGACCGGAAGACTTGCCGGAGGGTGTTGTTCATGGAAGCCTTCTCCTTAGTCGGCCTGGGTGGCTTTGATTCTCGGATCAATCAATCCGTAGATCAATTCGATGAGGAAGTTGGCCACAAGGACCATCAGCGTAATGATGAGCGTCACCCCCGAGATGAGGGGGTAGTCCTGGCCCACGACGGCTTTCAAGATCGTGTTGCCGAGGCCCGGGTAGCTGAAGATGATCTCGGCCACCAGGGCGCCGCTGACCATGGTTCCGATGGCCAGCGCCAAGCCCGTGACCTGAGGGAGCATGGCGTTGCGGAACACGTAGCCGATGATCTTGCGGTCCTTGATACCAAGGAACCGGCTGTATTTCACGTAGTCGGCGTTCAATTCGTAGATCGACATGGAGCGCATGCCTATAGCCTGGCCGCCGATTGAGATCAGGACGATCGACCAGAACGGCAGCTGGTAGTGCGTGAACACCGACCAGACGAAGCCCAGGCTAAGGTTGGGGATCTGGTCGAAACCGTAGCCCCCCGAGATGGGGAACCACTTGAGCGTGATCCCAAAGACCACCAGGAGGATGACCGCCATGCCGAAGGCGGGAAAGTTGCTGAGGAAGATGCTGGCCGGCATCAGCACCTTGTCGAAAGTGCCCTTGAGGTAGGCCGCCAGCGCCCCCAGCAGGTTTCCTATGAGCCAGCCGACCAGGATGGCGGGGAATTGAAGCCAGATCGTCCACCAGATCGACTCGCCAATGATGGCGGCCACGGGCTTGGGATACTGGCTGAACGAGATACCGAAGTCTCCGTGGAGGGCGTTGCCGACGTACAGGAAAAACTGGTCCAGCAGAGGCTTCTTGGTGCCAAACAGTTCCGTGTACTGCTCGTAGACCTTGGCGACGCCGGCCTGGCTGGACATGCCCTGGGTCACCTTCTGGGTGATCACCGCGACGGGGTCTCCCGGCATCAGGCGGGGCAGGATGAAATTCAGCATGAACGCAAAGACAAAAGTGACGAAGAACCAACCCAGCTTCTTAAGGAAATACTGCCTGTAGCCTTTCAACGAACCACCTCCACGCCGCAGAGACACAAAAACAGCCATGCACCCGAAGGGGAGCATGGCTGTTCTATGGGGAACTTAGTTACTTGGTGAGCTTCAGGTTATACAAACCCGCGATTCCGTAACCGTCGGTCAGGTCCAGGGGCGGCACCGGGGGTTTGGTTCCGTCGTTGGCCTGGGGGAAGTTGGTCCACACGCTCTCATTCACGGCGTGGAAGGACTGGGGCCTGTACATCAGGGTGAACGACGGCACGTCGGTGAGGTAAATCTTCACGAGCTGGGTGTAGTCGGCCTTGAGCTTGGCGGCGTTGGTCTCGCTGGGGATGGCCTGGATGAGGGCGTCGGCGGTCTTGTTGACGTAGCCGCCCCAGTTGCCGTTCCAGTTGCCGCTGGTTCCAGCGAACTCACCGCTGATCAGATGGCGGATCCGGCCCCAGGGCTGGGTCGGGCCGGCGCCGTCGCTCCACATCATGAAGATGTCGTAGCCGGCGGGCAGGGGAGAGTTGGTGACGATGGTCTGGTAGACCGACCATTCGGGGTAGTTGGTGGTGATTTCGATGCCGATCGCCTTGCCGGCGGCGGCGACGACTTCAATGGCCGCCTGCCAATCAGACCAGCCGTTGGGGCAGGTCGCCACGTACGAAAGCTTTTTGCCCTTGTAGGTGCGCCAGCCGTCGGCGCCGACCTTGATGCCGGCGGCGTCGAGCAGCTTCTTGGCCCCCGCGATGTCCTTTCCCGTCCACTGAAGCGCCTTCACGGCAGCGTGGTCGTACAGGGCCTGTTCGCCAGCGGTGGGGTTCATGAGCGACCGAGGCACCTGAGCGAAGGTCGCCGACTGGTTGGTCATGGCATTGGAGATGATGGTGTCGTAGTCAACAGCGATGGCGATGGCCTTGCGGACGGCAATCAGGTCCAGACCTGGGGACTTCAGGTTGAAGAACGCCGTGGGGAGGCTCGCGCCGATGCCGTAGGGTGCCTTGGGCAGGTAGGTGGAGATGGGGAGGTTTTCCTTGAGCCACAGGTCCTGGATGTTCGCGTTGAACTGCTGGCTGACGTCGACCTGGCCGGCCTTGAGGGCCGCGAAGCCTGCGTTGTTGTCGGCGAACATGGCGTGGGCCAGGTACTTGGGAACGGGCAGCTTGCCCCACATGGAGGCGTCCTTGCCCCAGTAGTTGTCGTCGCGGATGTAGACGACCTTGGTCTCGTCGGCGAAGAACTTGGTGTAGGGTCCCGAGTAGACGAAGTCGTTGGCCGGGTCGGCCTTGAACTTGGTCGCGTCGCCGCCGGTCCGGGCCTCCAGCTTCTGGGTCCAAGCCTTCTGGATGACGTAGTTGGTGCTCAGGTAGGCCGTGACCTGGAGGGGATTGACGGGCTTGCCGTTGTCGCCAAGCTTGGCCTTCACCATGACCGTGGAGGGATCCACGGCGGTGATCGAGTCAATGTAGTCCTTCGAACCGACGCCGGCCTGGGTTTCATACTTGAGGTTGGAGTCCCAGGTGTAAGCCACATCATCGGCGGTCACCGGTGTGCCGTCGCTCCATTTGGCAGCGGCCTTCAGCTTGAAGGTGAGGGCCGTCTTGTCAGCGTTCCAGGTCCAGGGGCCGGCTGCCAGCAGAGGGTACACCTTGCCGTCGAGCATGTTGTAGATGTAGGGGGTCTCAAACACAACGACGCGGGCGTTGTCTTGCTGGTTCACGCCCAGGGCGTTGTTGTTGTTGGACGAGTAGGGGTTCCAACCCACGACGGGGCCCCATTGCTGGCCATTGAAGTAGAGCGTCTCGGTTCGAGGCAGAGGATCGCCCGGGTTCAAACCAAACGCGGTTGATGCCACAGCCATGGCACACAAAGTGAAAAAGAGTCTGAGGAGTGTTGTCTTCATCTCCGTTCTCCTGGTGAACAAACGACACGCATGGGAGCCCCGCCGTGCGAACGGTCCGCGACCCCATTCATGTTCGCTACAGATCGACCTATTCCGGCAACGCCGATCATTCAGGATTTGGCCGCTCCTCAGATTTGTCAAGCGCAATCGTTTGGCGAGCCAAGGGGAGAACACCAGTCCCGGATCGTACGAAGGTCGGCGGTGCTGCCCGTAAACAGCAGGGTCCGGAACCCCAGCCGGGCCGCCGCGTCGATGTTGGCCGGCAGGTCGTCGACGAACAGCACGTCGCCCGCCTTCCAGCCCGTGCGTTCCAGCACATGGAGGTAGAACTCCTCGTCGGGTTTGACCTTGCCGAAGTCCGCAGAGAAAAACCTGTGGGGAATGCGTTCGAGCCACGGCCAAGTGTGCACGAAGCGGTCCCCCAGGCCCCCAGGCATATTGCTGACGATGGCCACAAGCATGCCTGCGTCGATGGCCGATTCGACCTGACGATGCAGCGCCGTCCTGGGCCGGGCCCACGAGGCGAAATCCGCATCGGTGAGAGCGGCCGTCCACCCCGCAGCCTCTTGCAGCCCGAGGTCGGGCCGGCACGCCAGGAGCACCCCTGTCCAGTAGCCCTGGGCGTCCAGGCGGCCCAGGTCGTACTCGTGGCGCCTTTCGGCCCAAGCGCGGAAGAACTCGCCGGGCGCAATACGGAGACGTTCGAGGTGCGGGGCAAAGGTGGTCCTGTCGGGGTCAAGGGTGAGGACCCGGCCAAAGTCGAGAGCCAGGGCCCGGGGCCGGGAGGGTGAGTGCATGATTGTTTGTGACACGTCACCCCGGAGGGGTCAAGCCCTTGGGCCGGGATCAAGGCCGACCCGCGGCCGCGAGGGATCTTGTTCAATAAACTATACAGATGTATAGTTACAGGATCGAGGAGCAAACCATGACCTTCCCTGCCGCCACCTACGACCTGATGCCCGACCTGCCCGTCCAGCACGCTCCCCCGGCAGGGTTTTTCGACTTGCCCACGCTTGTCCCGCAGCTGCTCGACCTTCACCCCGAGTGGGGTTTCGACGATATGAGGGAGTTTCTTGAGGAGAAGACCCGGCGGCCTCTGCACGCCGAGGACCAGATCACGCTGAGGGCCCTGCACCAGCGATGCCTGAGACTGAGGCGCGAGTTCGAGGGTTGACAGCGCGTTCGGAAAAGAGTGCTTTTCCAACCGGGCCTCCTGATCTGGACTTGGGTTACAGGGCATGCGACAAGGAGGCCGATGGATGAACTCGATCGACAAGATAGACTCGGTGGTCCACGTGATCCAGCTTGCCATCGCGCCCGTCTTCCTCCTGACTGCCGTGGGGTCGCTTCTGGCCGTGCTGGTGGGACGCTTGGTTCGGGCCAACGACAGGTACCGCGAGATGAAGCGCGCCGGGGCCCAGGAACAGTCGGCCACCGGCGCCGCCGAGCGCGAGCTTGAAATGGCAAACCTGGCGCGGCGGGCGCATTTGATCAACACGGCGATCACGCTCTGCGTCGTCTGCGCCCTGCTGGTGTGCGTCGTCATCGCCATCCTGTTCGTGGGCTTCATTCTGAACGCAGGAGTCGCCACGCTCATCTCCATCCTGTTCATCTGTTCCATGCTGGCCCTCATCCTGGCGCTGCTTGCCTTCCTCAGGGAAGTGTTCCTGGCTTCGAGGAATATCCCGCCGCACCGGCCGCGCCGACTTAAGGATTCGATAATAAACAACTGAATCGGGGTGCGCTAATCTGAAGCAAGAGGCAAAACGTGAATTCCGCGGCAGAACTGACAGGTGTTCAAATCCACTCCATCGTCCGGCGGGTCTCGGTCTTCCTGGAAGGGACAGACCCGCAGTGGTGGATATCCTTTAACGACGATCACTGGGAGATCCGGACTCAGCAGGCCATCGTCTGTACCTTTCCGGCGATCCCCACAATGAAGGAACTGAAGCGAATGATTCCCGAGGGCTGTTCGGTGGCCCCGGAAAACCTGGCGCTCTTGTGGCGGGCCTACCTGGGGTTCATGGCCCACAACACCATACCCGTGGCGTTTCAGGAACAGGGCGTCACCATCGAAGAGGCCTAGCGTTCCTGCAGACTACTCCAGGGGAATGTCCTGGAGCAGCCTGGCGAGGGTTCCGTTTTTCTTGATGGTTTCAAGGCCTGACGACCACTTCGCAACGGTCTCGTCGGGGGTCAGCTTCGAGAAGGCGAGGTACACGGGGTTCTTCGAGAATGTGAATACGACCTTGAAATCCTGGGGAACAAAACCGGCCTCGCGGATCTGAGCCGCCATGAGCACGTTGGTGCTCGTGAAGGCCTGCACCCTCCCGGCAACGTATTTTCTGATGTTGTTCAGGTAGTTGGTCGTCTCATCCAGGTTTGTGAAGCCCAGGGCCTTGAGAATTTGGCCCCTCACGTCGTCCCTCACAATGCCGATGTTCTTCAGGCGCTTCGCGTCGTCGACGGTGGCGAGGGCCAGATCTGATGTTCTCGAGGCCACCAGCACGGAACGGCTCTCAAAGAGCGGTCCCACCCACTTGAACAGGGTCTCCCTTTCCGGCGTGCGCGTGGTGGAGAACAGCATGACGTCTTTCTGCTTGAGAGCCAGAGTGTAACCCCTGGCCCAGGGGATGCCCACAATGGGAGAGGTGTCCCCGACGGCCTTCTGAATTTCGCGGACAATGTCGACCCCGACCCCGCCGCGAACCTGATAGTCATTGTCAAGGTACTGGAGCGGGGGGTTGTCGTTCGTGAAGATGGAAAGCTCCTGGGCAAAACATCCACCATGAAGAAACAGGAACACAGCAAGGAACCGCATGGCCGCCCTCCTCTGCTCATTAGTGCCGCTAACTCCGGCCGTGATCAAGGGCGTCCCTGCCAACTTGATCGCCTCGTGGTCGATTTATCTAAATCATAATCTTAATGACCACATTGTAGTCATTTCATCCTTGTTAAGTGCGCCCGATGGGGAAATCCCTTGACTAGAAAGTTGTCAGGGGCTAACCTTTTTACAGGAAGGCCCGATCCTGTGATGACTCCGGTTGCCGTCGAAGACGGCTTTACTTTTGAAGGTGAGTTTCTCCCCCACAGGCCCTGCCGCGAACGTCTTGATGAGGTGAGCGGGAGGCTGGCGCGTCCCTATTGCCTCACCCAGCACACGGTCGCCGGAATCCTTCTCTTGAGACTTTCGGGTCTCACCAACAAAGACACCTGCACGCAGCGGGCCTGCGAAAAGTACGGCGAGAGTTGTCCGCTGTCTGTCATTGCACAATCTTGCAGTTCTTGACCTTGACGGTCAAACTCATCTCAAACTTGTCGACAGTTCCGGCGATCTTGATGTCGTCTCCCACTGACAGGCCCGACAGCTGGTCGGCGTCGTCGTCTGTGAACTCGAGGGTCACGCCTTTGAACCCGTAGTCGTCCACCGACATTTCAACCGAGGGTACGGTGTTGAAATGATCGTCGTAGGTCGAACCGATCTTTGTCACCTTGCCGTGGATGATCCAGGTCCCAACCCCGTAGGTTTTCTTCGCCTTCTGCTCGTTGGCGCTGAAATCGGCAAACAGGTCCGCCGCCTCGACGGTGCGCGGGGTGCCGTCCCCGGCCTCCAGCCGAGCCCTCAGGTAGTCCCTGAGCTGGTTTGTGCCATCGAGCGCCCCCGCGTAGTCTCCTGACTCGATGTCCGTCTTGATGGTTTCGAGGGTCGATTGGTAGTCGGCTTCTTGCCCGAAGCACGGCGTCCACCACCAAGCGAGCATGGCCATCACGAGAGCTGTCCTCATCGGTCGTCCTTCCTTCACGCCATTCTATCAGTCTTCGCTTCAGGGTCAAAGACCAGTGGCATTTCGAGCCGAGTTGGGCGAGAGTAGAAGCATGTCTTTATGGATCCGATTCGTCGACCAAACCCCGCCGCAGGGGGAGTTCATCGCCGCGATCACGCAACGCGGGTCCGATCTTCCTGTCGAAGTTTGGGAAAAGGACCTGGAGAGAAACGCCGTCGGGGTCTGGATCGACGGTGCCGTCTGGGAGGGCGACCGCAGCCGGGGCGGCTTCACCCATTGGACGGCGCTTCCGGAGCGTCCCACGGATGTCGCGAAGGACTTCCAGCTTCCGCTTTGGAACCCCTGACCTCTTGACTGTTGGCTATACTAATGTATAGTTAAATCTAGGAGGCCGCTTCATGCCCACCGCAACGCAAGCGTATGCCGACCACCGCTTCAACCTCAGCCTGAGCGGTTGGGTGACCCGGTTGGTGGATCGATTTCCGCAGTTCGACGAGTACGACCTGGTCGGGATGATTGAAGAGAAAACGGGGGTCCCCGTGGACCGGGGAGGCTTCGAGAACATCCGGGCGCTCTACCTGCGGGCCAAACTCCGCGCCTGGACGCCTGACGTGGACGATCCCGAGGAATGAAGCCGGTGCTGATGGCCAGTACCCTTTTTGATTGGTTCGGTGCTAGAATACCTAACCTAGTCGGCCCAGCAGGCGCGAACCTTTCGACGCCTTCAGGCAGCCAAGGCATCGGGAATGGAATGAGGTGGCTTGGCCGTGAACCCGAAGGTTGAATTTGTCGACTTTGACTCCAGCAGTGCGGCTCACCTCACCCAAGCCCTTGAACCACTGGGGCTTTCCATTCATTTTCTCCCCGTGACGGACTTGCTCGACCATGCCCAACTCTCCGAGGGTGACTTCGAGGTCATCCTGATGGCTTGTGCGGTGGCCGCCACGCCCGAGGGCCTTGAGTTTGCCGAGTGGACCTCCACCGCCTTGGGGGTGCCAACGGTACTCCTAGCGGACACGGGCCCGAGCGGGTTTCCCGCTTCGCTTGCGCAGTTTCCAATGGCGGGGCTCGCGCGGGAAGACGACGCCGAAGTTCTTGCGGCCAACTTGCGCAGCGCCATCCGAACCGGCCGGAAGCTGGCACAGTCGACGCGCGAGCTGGCAACCCACAAGTCCGTGCTCGACACCCTGCCCGACCTCCTCTTTGTGGTCGACTTCGATGGTTACTACTTGGACTTTCATTCCCGCCAGCATCACCTGCTGGTGGTCCCGCCCGCCGACTTCCTCGGCAAAAGGATTGAGGACGTCGTGCCCCCCGACGTGGCGGAGATCGAGATGAGCTCCCTTCGCGAGGCCCAGAAACGAGGGCTGTCGTTCGGCAGGCGTTTCAAACTCGACTTGCCCGACGGGCAGCACTGGTTCGAGGTGTCGTCCTCTGCAGTCGATGGCAATTTCGACGTCCCGCGGTTTGTTCTGCTGGTCCACGAAGTGACTGAAACCGTAAAGATGGAAGAGTCCCTGAGGCAGCAGCAAAGCCTCATTGAGACGGTCCTGTGGACCCTTGACGATGGAATCTACATCAAGGACAAGGAAGGGAATTTCCTGGTGGCCAACCCTGGCGCCGCTGCGGCCCTGGGCGCGTCGTCCATTGGTGAATTGATCGGCCGGAACCAGGCCGAACTCGTGACGGGGGCTCCGCTCGAAGCGATGGTGGCCAGCGACAAGACTGTGCTCACGGAAGGCAAGCCCGTCGAGTACGAACAGCCCTTTCAGTTTGGCGGCAAGAGTTCCCTTTGGCGGGCCAGGAAGTACCCATGGCGCGACTCGGCGGGAGCCGTCATCGGAACGATAGGGATCTCGACCGACATCACCAAGCAGAAGGGTCTCGAGGAGGCCATCGTCTCGCAGAACGAAAAACTTGAGCACGAGAACTCAATGAAGGACAAGCTGTTCACGATCTTGGCCCACGACCTTCGGGGGCCCGTGGGCAACCTGAGCGTCCTGCTGGGGCTCATCAACGAGCAGCCGATTCAGGACGCAGACGTCAAAGAAATTCTGCTGGAAGGGGAGCTGACGGCCCGGCGCACCTACAGCCTCCTCGACAGCCTTCTCGAATGGATTAGAGCCCATATCGAGGGGATCGACGCTCTGAGGGCGAGGATCGCGGTGGGTGACTCCCTCCGTGGCGTCCGGGACTGGCTCGAGCCCCAGGCCCGGGCCAAGGGGCTGGTCCTGGCGGTCGAGTGCCCGGACAGTCTGTCGGTCTTCACAGACGAAAGGAACTTCGCGACCATCGTGAGAAATTTGGTCTCGAACGCCATCAAATATTCCCCTTCGGGTTCCACAATCACCATGTCCGGCAGGGCCGAGCCAGGGCGGATCCTGGTGTCGGTGGCGGACCAGGGGGTCGGCATCGAGCCCGAAACCCTGGCCAAGCTGTTTGGGACCGACAAGATTCATTCCACCGCAGGAACCAACCAAGAGAAGGGTACGGGCCTGGGCCTGATGTTTTCGGCCGACCTGGCAAGGGTCATCGGAGGCGAATTGAAAGCCGAAAGCATGGTGGGGAAGGGCTCGTGCTTCAGCCTCGACCTGCCCGACATCTTGGACGACGAGCTCTAGCCCCGCCGGTGCGCCGAATTGGAAGGGCCGACTATTGCTTTCCTGTCATGTTGGGACTAAATTTAGACGTGCAAACAGGGGGTAGATCATGCGGATCGCAGATGCCTACAACCTTGAAGTACTGGCAAAAAGCTCACCCTACATCGTTGTGAAACACTTCGAGGATGTCTTCACAATCCTGGACGAAGGGTTGGATTATCCCTTCGATCCTGAACAAAACCTCGAGGACCAATGGCTGAACTGGCTTGTCGAGTTCAGCGTCTCGATCAACGGGATCACGGCGTCGCTCCTCCAAAAACATGTTGACAAACGGGACGAAGCGGCCGTGCCGCTGTAATCGCTGTGCTCTAGGGGAGTGCCGGAACCGGTCCCGCAAACGCCTGCCGCACGACGTCGTAGGCCATGTAAAGCCCAAAGGTGATCACGACGAGCGTTAGCCCCCAGACGAGGAACTTGTGCAGTCCCCGCATCTTGAACTCTGCCGGCAGCGACTTGTGTTCGAGGGCAAGGAGGAAGCCCAGGACTAAGGGGAGGAGGAGGGCATTCATCACCTCAACGTTGATGGTGATGGCCGTGAGGTCGGTGCCCGACAGCACGATGGCCGCAGCCCCGACATTAACCACAAAGAAGATGGAGTAGAACACCTTTGCGTCTTTGGGTTTGTTGCTGAAGCTCCCGTTGACCCCGAAGGCTTCGCCTATGCCCCAGGCGCCCGCCGCCGAAACGACGATGGCGGCGATGAGGCCCGCGCCGAGCATTCCCAGTCCGATCACCAGAAGACCCCCGAGTGAGCCTAGAACCGGGCTCACGGCTTCGATAAGGTTCTGAGCGGTGTTGATCTGAGCCGTCTTGCCAGGCAGGGCTGTCGCGGCGGCTACGATGACCACGGCAGCCATGATAACCTGAGTCAGGACCGCACCGAGCGCGGTGTCCAGGCGGGCGGACTTGAGGTCGGACTTCTTGAACTTCCTCTCAACGATGGCCCCCTGCTGGTAGAACACCATCCAAGGCATGATCACGGCGCCCACGTTGGCGGCCAGCAGGAACCTGTAATCCGGGTTCCCCAACGGCTGGTGGGCCATTCCCGAGAAGACTTCGCCAAAGTTGGGCTTGAGCAGAAACGCAGCGACGATGAACAGCACCTCAAACAGGCCAACGACGATGGCTATCCTTTCGACGCGGACGTAACTGCCGCTCAAGAAGATGGCGATCAGCGCCGCGCCCGACACGGACACCGAAATCCAAGGCGAAATGCCGAACATCTGCGACACGCCGGCGACCGCCGCGTACTCGGTGACCAGGGCGCCCACGACCGATATCAGGAGAGTTACGGCAGAGACCACAGCCCAGCCCTTGCCGAAGTGTTCCCGGATGAGGTCACCGTGGCCCTTGCCGGTGACGATGCCCAGGCGGACTGTCATTTCTTGAATCACGTATAAAAAGGGAACCAGGAGGATCTGGGCGAGGACGAGCGAGTACTTCCATTGAACGCCGCTTTGGGCCGCCGTGATGATGCTGCCGGCGTCGGTGTCGGCCAGCATGACAGTGATTCCCGGGCCCAGCGCCATAATCCACAGGAAGAAGGGGTTGATCCCATTGCGTTTCTTCTGGGGCTGCGGGAGGGCAATTTGTTCGTCGCTCAACGGAAACTCCTAATGTTAATTCCAATTAACATTAGAATACTCCATCCGCATTCACTTTGTCAATAGCTGACAAGATCTCTCATCATTCGTCCGAAAGGACGAGGAACGAGAGTTCCCCCGTGCGCTGAGCATACACCAGCTCGCCCTGGCTTGGCACCAGGGGTTTCCGGAACCGCACGGCTTCAACGATTGCGTGGATGCCGAAAGGCCCAACCGTGTGCCAGCGCCGGACGAAGTCAAAGGATCGGCCTTCTGCGGGTTCATCTTGCGCACAGGTAGTGAAGGACCACGGTGCCTGACTTGAACACCTTGGTGGCGGCCAGAGCAAAGTGGACGGTCCCGACGTGTTCAAATAGCCGCCTGCCCGTTCCGGTGGCCACGGGATGGACGACCAGTAAGCACTCGTCGATGAGACCGTGGCGCATCAGCTCCTGGGCGACGCTGATGCCGCCCACCGAGATGGGCTTGCCGGCCTGCTGTTTCATCCTGGCGACCTCGTCCACCAGACCGTCCTTCAGCAATCGGGTGTTGTTCCAGGCGGCCTCTGGCAGGGTGCTCGAGAACACGACCTTCTCGATCTCGTTGTACCTCTTGGCAAACCTCAGGTCGGCAGGCGTAGCCCGGGGATCCTCGTGGACGTGGGGCCAGTAGTTGGCCATCAGGTTGTAGGTCTCGCGGCCGAAGACGACGACACCGGTGTTCTCGAGATGCTCGGTGAAGAAGTCCATGCTCTGTTCGTCGGGCGCGAAGTGGGTGTGGTCGGCAAAGCCGTCCACGCTGACGTTGATGGGAAAGATCAGTTTCCTCAAGGGCGTTTCCATGTTCTCACTCCCGCCGGGGCGCTCGTCCCCCTGCACAATTCTAGGACTCAGTGCGCCTCCGTTGAAAGGGCCGACGACGGTGCAGCCTGGAAAGTCGAGCAGGCCCCTGTGGCTTTGAGCTCTTCCGTCCATCCATGACGGCTTCCGCGACTGTCGAACGTGATGCTTGCCACTCCTTGCTGAAATCGGGCAGCTGTACTCCATGATCAATAGGACAGGCTCTCCTTGGCCGAGCAAGCCCGGAAGCACCCAGGGCTCGTGACCAACCTGTTCCCTGCGCCCCACCTTGAAGCCGAGATGCCCGAGGCCTCCGTAGGTGTGGCCGTGGGGCTCTCGCAGCAGGGTGAGGCGAAGTTTCGGGAGTCACTTTCCTACGACCAGAACCTGAAACGAGTTTGGTACCATGGGGCCCCTGTTGGGGCGTCCTTGAACAGTAGGCTGGGGACTTGCAGGCGGCAGAAAATCGGCGGAGACCAGGTAGATCCTGCCAGTTGATTCGTCGAGGGTCAAAGTTCTTGCATTGGGATGCGTTGCCAAGGTTTGTTCAATCTGAAAGGTGTCTGGGGCCGTCTCTTTCACAATTGTGAGCGTGCCGTCCCCTTGGGAGCTGAAGACCTCTCCTGTTTTCCGATTGAAGAAGGCCCCGTCGTTTCCTCTCCCGATGGGCAAGGCAGCGAGAACTTCGCCTGTGACGGAACTCAGAATCACCATGTTTTGGGTCTTGCGGCAGGTTGCGAACAAGACGTGGTGGGCGACGTCCAGGGCTAGGCCGCCACATTGTTCACCTTTCCCTTGGAGGCCCAGGTAGCGGATCACTCTCAGACTCGCAGCATCGACCGCCGCGATGGCGTTCTTGTCCTGGACATCAATGTACAGGCGGCCGCTGCCATCGGACACCGCCTGCTCTGGCTCTCCGCCCAGGTCCAGGGTTCCGACGACCTGCCCGCTGGCAGCGTCCAGGACCGTCACATTGGGCGCAGTGTGGCTCATGATGTAGACCCTGTCCTGGTAGGCATCCCAAAGAATCCCGTCAGGCTCTCCCGTCACCGGGATCTCCTTGATCATCTTCAGAGTCTTGGCTTCCCACATGAGGACCGGGCTGGACGATGAGAAACCATGTCCAGAGGTCTGGGACACCGCCACCCCATGGACCTTGGAAGCGGGCAGGGCCCCTTCCTGTTGCAGCGTATCCGTGTCGTATACGTCGATCCTGCCGTCGCCGCCCGTCCTAGGGATGTAGAGCCTCTTGGCAACGCTGTCGGCAAACAGATAGTCGTAGCCACCCGTCCCGGGGGGAGCGACGGTTTTCAGGACTGTGTATGGAGCGTCTGCCAAGAGGTACCCGCAGGGGAGTATCCCTAGTGCAAGCCCCAGCGTGACTGTCCATTGACTGAACCGCATCTTGACCCCTTTTTGAGATAGCTTAAGTTCATGTTGGGAATGAGTCTGAACCAAGTATAGCACAAAGCGACAGCGGTACCTTGGGCACGGCTGAGCGGATCTTTGTGAGCCATAAGGGGTCATTAATAGACAATAGTGGTCAAATTTGCCAGAACATCGGTCTTCTAACCGAAAATTCATATTTTTATTGACAAAATGGCAATTATACCTTTATGGAGGTTGTAGATTGACGAACGAACCAAGGAGGTTCCGATGAACGCCATCCATTTCAGCCCGGTAGAGTTTGCCGGTGCCCGCGATGAGGAACTGCTCCACAATGTTGAGGAGCACAAGTACTTTATCAACCAGACCATGCCTTTCGAGGTTTCCCTCGATGAAGCTTACGAATCATGGAGTCTGTTGGTCGCCACACCGCTGAGCGAGGCAATTTCCGAAACCGGTCTTGACCGAGCCTTCCCCCAGACCAGCAAGGGTGACCTCTTCCTGAAGGTCAGTCAGCATTGGTACTTCCTCAAGCAGGGGGGTACGGTGGAAATCACTGCCCATGATGCTATCATCGACTACGGTGTCAAGTTTGCTCCCAACGCAGTTTCTCGGTTTGGCTTCTACCACAAGAAGGTTGCCGGTTAACCGCTGACGACTTTGAGGGCCGGGGCCAAGCGCTCGAACAGCAGCCGTCCCCGAGGTGCAATGGCACCGTGTCTGTGGCTCTCGTCGCCGGACAGAGACTTCCCGGGAGTCCTGAGGGAACTTTGCTCACATCGGGACGACCCGAAGGGGGATGCCTCCCGATGTTGCTTCGAGACTTTAACCGATCCCGCCGTCGAGTCCGATTCCAAGCAGTGGTTGAATGAAGCAGCCATCAAGACCCTCAAGCCGTAGGTCTTGACCACGCCCGGCAACTCGCCGAGTTCCGGTTTGGTGCGGGATTGACCTCAAAACAGCCTTGCCAGCAGCCTTCCGGTTCCCCAACCCGCGTTCTTAGTCCTTGGCATCCTTAGGACGGGTTTCTGGCATCGCAAAGTTCTCCGCATAACTCTGCGCTGCCTCACGGGCAGTCATTGTCACGTTTCCCTCTTTCTTCAAGAAGTACCAATGCTCGCTGATCCGAACAAAGAGTTTGTTGGCGCTGACGCCAGGAAATTTCTTGATGAGGCCCTCTGCTTCGATGGCGTCAACCATAGGCAGAAACACAGTCTTGTTCCAGGAGTCAAACGCCTCCTCCATTGAAATCTCACGCGGGGTTTTTTCGTTGAGAAAATATTTATGGTCCTCAAGCTGCCGAGCGAGCACCGACTTAGAGAATCCAAAATAGTGTTTGAGTTTTGAGAGCGAAAATGACATAGGACCTCCAGTCGCGGAATGACTGCTCTTCAAGATGGATCAGCACCATGATACTCTTGTGACCCGTGTTTTTCCACAGGACCGCAACCCTTCCAGTTTAGATTCTCGTTGGCTGCCGTGCTACCATTAGACCTATGACAAAAGCAGACAGAATCAAAGGTGGAATTTGGTCTTCCATCCTCGGAGACGCTCTCGGTGTACCCGTTGAGTTCCAGTCCAGAGAGGAGATTGCAAGCGATCCTGTGACGGGGTTTCGTTCCCACGGGACCTATGACCTCCCGGATGGCTATTGGTCTGACGACTCTTCTATGGCCCTGTGCACGCTGGAAAACCTTGTTGAGGGGGGAGACCTCGAAGCCCTCATGCGCAAGTTTGAGAAGTGGTTGAGCTCTGGGTATTGGACTCCAGGAGGTTTCACATTTGACTCCGGGATTGTAACCCGCCAGGCTATTGTGAGGCATAGCCGCGGAGAGAAGGCTCTCGTGTGCGGTTCCGTTGATGAACGCTCCAACGGGAACGGTTCGCTCATGCGAATACTGCCGCTCGTCTATTCCCTTGCCGAGGCCGATCCCGAAACCGCAAGAAAGGGCATTTTCAACGGTTCGGCCATAACCCATGGTCATTCCCGGTCCAAGTTGGCCTGCTGGCTGTATTCCGAGGCCATCAGGAACCTCCTCCAGGGCGCGGGGAAGGCCGAGGCCATTCATTCAGCCTATTCCGCTGTTGACACATGGGTCAAAGCAAACGATGCCTCGAAGGAATGGGACCACTTCTTCAGGTGCAGCGGCAAGCTTGCTGACCTGCCAGTCTCGTTCATCAAGAGTTCGTGCTACGTTGTGGACACCCTGGAAGCCGCATTCTGCAGCTTCCTCAAAAACGATGACATCTGGTCTTCCTTGCTGTTCTCGGTCAATCTGGGTCAGGATACCGACACCGTGGCTTGCGTCACCGGAGGGCTCGCGGGGACCTACTACGGATTTGATGGACTTGATCCGGCCTGGGTCAACCGGCTGGCAAGGCATGATGAGATCGAGACCCTGATTTCGGACTTCCTGGCCAAGACGCATCCAACACGAACCGACACCCTTCTCTCGGGCTGAAGGCATGAGGTAATCCGGGTCAAGATCTGTCGGTTGACTCCCCTTGTGAGTATTCCATGAGATTTTCGACAGGCTCAGTTACATGGTCAAAGTTCATGTATAATCCGGAAAAATGATGGTAAATGGGCTATGAAAAGACAATCTGAATGTTATGCCTCTGCTCAGATTGAGCTCTTCGAGCCGGGATCGGAGCCCTGCGGATTTTCGTTCCACCCTGCAACCAAGGCGGGGGGGCCGTATGGGCAAGTCAGAGGTCGACACGCGGCTCCGCCAAGGCGGGATTTCATCCTAGCTGAGAGCCATCACCGCATTAAGAACAACCTCAACACTATCCTTGGAATGATTTTTCTTCAGATTGATCGGGCAAAGAGCCAAGAAACCGTCGAAGCCCTGCAAGACATTTCGGCAAGAATCCGTGGTATCGGTGTCTTGTACGACTATTTGAACTTGGAAGCAACAGAGGCAGAAGGTTCCGTTGAGAATTACTTCGGCCTCCTTCTCGATTCTCTTGTAGAACTCTACAAGGACAACAAGACGATCCACATCGTCCGGTCCATCAAGGATTTCTCGCTGGGAAAGAAGGAACTTCAACTTCTTGGGATGATTGTCAGTGAACTGTTCACCAATTCGATCAAATATGCTTTTGAGGGTAGGTCCGTTGGAAGGATTGAGATTGCAATCCACAGGACCGGAAGGAGAGTGAATTTGACTTATCGAGACGATGGGATTGGGATTCCCGATTCTATCGAGGTCGGACGGTCAACAGGACGCGGATTGAACTTGCTCGGAATGATGGTGGGGCAGTTGAAGGCGTCCCTTCAGATGAGGAGAGAGAACGGGACAGCGGTCCAAGTTGGATTTGCAATTTGATCGACCGTTTGAAGTGAGGTCTCAGGTCTCCTTTGGGAATGAGAGAAGCTGACCGTGGAACTTCGGTTGAATTTCCAATTCTAACAATCCTTCGCTTGTTGGAGATATTGGACTCGAAAGACTTAGGGCCCTCAAGACGGTGTCCGGAGGATGGAAGCATTGAGGGCGGCCAACAAAAAAAAGGACCAAGCCTTTCGGCTTGGTCCCCATTGCAGTCGGGCTAGGCGGATTTGAACCGCCGACCCCTAGTCCCCCAGACTAGTGCGCTAAACCCCTGCGCTATAGCCCGCAACGAGGACTGAGGCTACCAGAATCAGGTTTTCCTGTCAACAGGCTCAACGTCAAGACTTCTGCCAGACGTCGGACCAGTCGGGGTTTCGGTCAAGAACCTTGGCGGCGTACGGGCAGCTGGCCGCCAGGCGGAGCCCCTCGGCCCGGGCAAAGGCCACGCCTGCGGCGACGAGTTCCCTGCCGTACCCGCGCCCCTCGAAGGCGGGGTAGACGTGGGTGCTGTACAGGTCGAGGCGGCCGTCGGGCAGAGGTGCGAAATCGAGGTGGCCGACAGGTTCCCCCTCGGCTTTGGCGGTCAAGCGGCCTCGGTGGGCAACGTGTTCGGCAACGATATCGAGCATGTATTCAAAGTACCCAGCCCGGCGCCGCACGGCAAGGGTGTGGATTTTTTCGGTCTTCCCCTGTAGTCTGGCCGCAAGGAAAACACCATGGATTTTTTCGACCGCCTCGAAGCCTCGTGCCAACAAAAAGACAGTCTGCTCTGCGTGGGGCTCGACCCCCGGGTTGAGGCCTCAGACCCTTCCGAGGCCCGCCGCAAGATCGTCGCGGCAAACCGGACCCTGATCGAGGCCACGATGCCCTACGCGGTGGCCTACAAACCCAACATCGCCTTTTACGAGGCCTGGGGCCCCGAGGGGTTGGCAGCCCTGGACGACACGCTTGATCTGATCACCGACGGCACGCCGGTCATCCTCGACGCCAAACGGGGCGACATCGGACCCACGGTGGAGGCCTACGCCCAAGCGGCGTTCAGGCATTCGGCGGTGGGGTCGGTTACCGCGGCCCCGTACATGGGCCGCGACAGTGTGGATGCCTTTCTCAAGCACGACGGCAAGGCGGTCTTCGTCCTGGCGCGCACTAGCAACCCATCAGCCGTCGAACTCCAGGACCTCAGGTACAAGAAGGCGCCTTTCTATCTGAAGGCGGCGCGGGTGGCGGCGGGGTGGGACCGCCGGGTGGGCCTGGTGGTGGCCGGAAACGACGAGAAGGCCCTGGCCTTGGTCCGCGGCGCCCTGCCCGAGACCTGGTTCCTGTGCCCCGGCATCGGCGCCCAGGGGGGGGCCATGGCCGGTGCGGCGTCTGCGGGCCTTCGGGCCGACGGTCTGGGTATGCTAGCGGCGGTATCGCGCGAAATCGCCCAGGCCAAGAACCCCGGGGACAAGGCCCGCTCGTTGCGCGACGAGCTTAACGCCGCCCGAAAGCAGGCGCTGGCCGATCGGCTGACCGGACCCGCAGTGATGACCAAACTCAAGCGGAAGCTGCTGGAGGGACTGATCAGGACCCAATGCTTCCAGCTGGGCGAGTTTGTGCTCAAGTCGGGGATCAAGAGCCCCTTCTACATCGACTTGCGCCGGATCTCCAGCGAACCCAAGGTGCTGAAACTGGCCGGGAAGGCCTACGCCCAGCTGATGAGAGACCTGGACTTCGACAGGGTGGCGGCCATCCCCGTGGCGGCTCTCCCCCTGGGCAGCGCGGCCAGCCTGGAAACGGGGACGCCGATGATCTACCCGCGGATCCCGCCCAAGCCCCACGGCACGGGGAATACCATCGAAGGCGACTGGAAGGCCGGCGAGCGCGTCGTGCTGCTCGACGACCTGATCACCACGGGCAAGAGCAAGCAGGAGGCCATCGACGTCCTTCGGGGAGAGGGACTGGTGGTGAACGACCTTGTGGTGTTGCTCGAGAGGGGTGCGGCCGGCCGCCGGGACATGGAGGCCGCCGGGGTGACGCTTCACGCCTTCGCCCAGATCGAGGAATTCTTCACCGTCGCCCGCGACGTCGGCCTGATTGACAACGCCAAACAGGCCGAAATGCTGGCCTTCGCCAAGGCCAACTAGCGGTTGTGCGCCGTCCCCTAGGGACGGAAGTGGTTGAGGACCTCTCCCACCAGGTAGAAGGACCCACAGACCAGCACAGGGCCCTTGGCGCACGCCCATTCGACGGCGGTGGCCGGGTTGGGGGCGATTTCCACGTCCTTAGTGGCGCCCGCGTCGAGAAAGGCTTGCCGGAGCGCGGTGGGGTCGCTGCGGCGGAAGGTTCCCGGAGCGGTCACGATGACGCGGTCGAACCAGGGAGCCAGCAGCGCCGCCATGGCGCTTACGGACTTGCCCTCGAAGGCTCCGAACACGAGCGTGCCGCCGGCTCCGAAGAGCTCCTGCCACGAGCGCACCAACAGCCTCACCGATTCCTCGGTATGGGCGCCGTCGAGGACCACCCAAGGCGCCCGGGAAAGCACCTGCATGCGCCCGGGGAGCCGGGTCGACTGCAGGCCGGTGCGGATGACGTCGCCGGCGTCGTCGCCGGGGGTGAGGGGCAAAAGCCCTTCTCGGATCAGCCACAGCGCCGTCCACGCGGCCACGGCGGCGTTGAGGGCCTGGGCGCGGCCCAGCAGCGGCAGCTGGGCCTCCAGCTGCGTGCCGTCCTCCAAGCCCAGGCGGACCCGGGTGCCGTCGTGGGACAGTTCGGCTTCGAACTCCTCGGCCTCCTCGTCAAACACGTGGAGGGGGGCTTTTACTAGCGAGGCCTGGCGGCGGAATACCGTTAGGGCCTCGAGCTTCTGGGGCGCGACGAACGCCGGGACCCCAGGCTTCAGGATGCCCGCCTTTTCACCGGCGATGGCGGTCAGGGTCGAACCCAGGATGTCTGTGTGCTCGTACTCGATGAGGGTCAGCACGCACGCCGAGGGCGTCTGGGTGTTGGTGGCGTCGAGCCGTCCGCCCAGGCCGGTCTCCCAAACGCGGCCGGCCAGGTCCTCGGCGGTAAACAGCTCGAAGGCAGCCAGGGTCAGCCACTCGAAGGTGGTCGGCTCGCCTCCCCAATCGGCAAGGAATTTCTGCCGGGGAATGTCCCCCTTTTCGGACCAAAACGTCTTCAAGCCCTCGACGGTGCGCACATACGCGGCGTCGTCGAAGAAGACGCCGTTGCGGGTGATCCTCTCGCGCCAGTCGGCCACGTGGGGCGAGGTGTACAGCCCGGTAGGCAGACCCGCTGCGGTGAAGATCGAGGACAGGTAGGCTGCCGTCGATCCCTTGCCCTTGGAGCCGGCCAGGTGCACCGACAGACCCTGTTTCTCGGGGTGGCCTCGCTCGGCCAGCAGCGCGTGCATGCGGTCCAGGCGCCAAGTCCGCTTGGTGGCCGACTGGTTCTTCTCGAGGTTGGTGAATGAGGCGAGCCAGTCCCAGCTTTCCTGAAGCGTCATGCGGTCACACATCGCCCCGCTTGCGGAAGGCGTCGGCGTGACCGGGGAACCCCTCGTAGTCGGCAAGCGTGGTGACAGGACCCTTGAGCGCGTCGTAGCCGGCGCCTGTGGCGAACACCACCGAGTTGTACTTGACGAAGTCGCGGACGCTGGTGGGGCCCCAGGTCTTGGCCCTGCCGCCCGTGGGGAGGATGGCGTTGGGGCCGCACGCGTAGTTGGCCCCCGAGAACGGGAGGTTCTCGCCCAACAGGATTTCGCTGGCGTTGGTGATCAGGCTGAGGGTGGTGAACGGCTCCTCGGTCTGGATGGAGAGGTGCTCGGGGGCAAACTCGTTGATGATGGCGGCGCCCTCTTCCAGCGTGTCGCAGATCACGATGGCGCCGTAGCCCGTGAATACATTCTTGACGAAGGTGCGGCGCGGCTCAGGCAGGCCCTCGGCCAAGGCGCCGATGTAAAGGGCGCTTTGGCGGGCCAGGTCCTCGCTGGTCGTCACAAGCAGGGCGCAGCTGTCGCTGCCGTGCTCGGCCTCGACCATGAGGTCAAGGGCCACCTTCCACGGCTTGCCGGTGCTGTCGGCGAGGATGGCCGACTCCGACGGCCCTGCGGGGAGGCCCACGTCGATGCGGCCGGACAGCAGGCGCTTGGCGGCGGTCACGTAGTTGCTGCCCGGGCCGTTGATCTTCACCACGGGGACGATGCTGTCGGTTCCGTATGTGAGCGCCGCAATGGCCTGGGGACCGCCGGTCTTGTAGACCTCGTGGACACCGCACAGGCGGGCCGCGTACAGGCACGCGGGATCGACGCTTCCGTCGGGCAGGGGCGGAGTGACCAGCACAACACGCTTGACCCCGGCGATACGGGCCGGCACCGCCTGCATGTAGACCATCGAGGGAAAGCTGCCTCGTCCCCGGGGAACGTAGAGGCCCACGGAGTCAATGGGAAGAGGCCTCTCGCCGGCCAGGAGGCCGGGTCTAACCTCGACCCAGGTCATACCTTCGGGTTTCTGGGTCAGGTGGACCTTCTCGACGTTATCGATGGCGAAACGCAGCGCTTCTTTGACCTCGGCACCCAGGGCCGCCTCGGCCGCGTCGAACTCTGCCTCGGTCACCCGCAGTTGATGGGCCTTCAGCGACGTCCCATCGAACTTGTTCGTGTAGAAGACGACGGCCTCGTCCCCCCGGCTCTTCACATCGTCAAGAATGGCCTGAACCTCGGTCTGCACCGAGGAGATGTCCTCTTCAGACCGGCGGAAGATCTTGTGCTTGTCCTCGGCGGACACTTCGCGCCAGAACCGGACGGGAACGACCATGAATCACCTCTGCAGATCGCTTATATCATGAACCCCAAGTCTAGTTCAAAGCAGGCGGCGGCACCACGGGGTCCAGGGGGACGATGGTGGGAGGCACGGGCACCAGGGGTGCTCCCGAGGGGCGGGGCTCGACGCTGGGAAGGGCGGGCGCCTCTTTGAGGATCAAGGATGCCTGGACCACACTGCCGTTCGAGGTCTCCCCGTAAAGTCCGGTGGGTATGGCGCCCTCAGGAAGCCTCAGTTCGATGATCCGGACGGTGTCGTTGGGACCAGCGGGGCTGCCGTAGACCTGGCTCTCGAAAACCGGTCCAGCCGGCTGTCCGTCGACCCAGGGCTTCCAGAAGATCTGGACCTGACGCGTTTGGGTCACCCCGGGACCGGTCTTGACCAGCACGCGGAACCCGCCCAAGACGTAGCCCCTCTTGACGACCCTCAGCCACTTTGCAGGCCGCGGACCGACCCAGCCTCCCGGGGCAACCTCACGCAGCGACCCGTCGGCGCCCAGGGTCGAGTACACGGGTGCCCACGAGGTCAGCGGTCCCGACGCGGGCCAAAGCACCCCGGTCAGCACCCCTGCCGTGGGCGCAGGCGTTTCAAAGCCGGTCGTGCCGGGGGGCGAGTCCACGGGCAGGGGGAGGCGCATCGAGGTTTGCGCCGCGCAGAGGGAGGCGACAAGGAGAAAGGTTAGGACGAATCGTCCCATCAGTCTTGGGACTTGGGAAGGAACATCATCATAGACTGACGCTGGGCCTCCTGGGCGCGGTGGCCCGGGTTGTTCCAGTCCAGGGGACGGTCGCTGCGCACCACCAGCGCGGCGCCGTAGGACCCGATTTCCGGCGGCTTGGCCTCGATGAGGTTCTTGATGTCAGGATACTCCACCACCGCGACCAAGCGGTCGGCGCGGATCTCGACGCGGCTCACGTTGGGTGGAAACGACAGGCTCTGGCTGTCAAAGACTACAAGCAGCATGTACTTGGTCCAATCGAAGTGGGGAACCCGGTACAGCGGGTCGGGGTTCGGCCCCGGGACGCCGGTCTTGGACACGTCGGTGGCGGGCAGCAGGGTAACAAACTTCTCGAAGGCAGCCTGGTCGGTGATGAGCAGGGGGGGCGGTTCCTTGGACTCGAGGTTGTCAGACACCACCATCTTGGCGGAACCGCCGAACCGCTGGACGATTTCAAGTCCTTGGTTGGGCAAGGCGGCGGTCCTCGCCTGGCCGGCGAGGGGTGCGAGGAGGCCGCAGAGCATGAGCGGCAGCAGAAGGGGGAGTCGGACCATGCCACCATGGTATCAGAAGTTCCGAACCCGCGGAAGGTCGGGCGATTGAATGATGCTGCGGCTTCGGGTAGGCTGAACGGCATCATGAAAGGATCGTCGGGGCGCAGCGCGTCCGAGGCAACCGCCGCCAGAATTGAGCAGTTCTTTGGCCTGTCCGAAGCCGAAATCGACCATCAGATCGAGGAGCACAAGTACTTTCTCAACCTGACGGTGCCGTACGAAATCTCCCGGAGCGAGGCCTTCGAGTCCTGGAACGCGCACGTGTTCGTTCCCTTGATGAAGGCCATCGAGGATTCAGGGTTGGAGAACGATTTTCCGGAATTGGGACAGGACGAGCTGTTCATCAGGGTCAGTGAGCACTGGTATTTCCTAAAGCGGGACGAGGATCCGAACATGCCGCCAGAGAGGGCCGTGCTGAGCTTCGGGGCCCTTCACGCGTCCGATGCCCTGAGCAGAGCGGAGTACTACCTCAAGCTGTGAGGCAGGGGCGACCGCGGCCTCATTTTGACCAGAACGAGCAGGAAACAGGCAGACAACGTCACCACGGCTCCAACGATCTCAAGCAGACTGAAGCTCTCTCCGAACAAGAGAATCCCGGCCACGACGTTGACCACGGGCACCAAGGTTCCCAGCAGGCTGCCCGTGGAAACGTCAACGTGTTTGTAGCTCCAGGTCATCAGCAGTTGGCCGACGGCCGCCGACAAACCGATGGCCAGCAGCAGCAACCCCGTTCCCCAGCCGAGGGGCGAGGCGACCATATGGGCCGGCACTAGGGTGATCCAGAACCCCCCGATGCACTGCGACAAGAAGATGGAGCTGCTCGATTCGGTGGCGCTGAGCTTCTTGACGTACATCACCGCCAGCCCTGAAAGCACGCCGCTTGCCCACGCCGACAGCACCCACGGGCTCCATTGTCCCGACCCCAGGGAAGGGAGCTCGACAAGGACAAGTCCTCCCATGGCCACCGTCAGCAGCCCGACGATGCCCCAGGTGATCTTCTCCTTGAGAAAGATGGCGCTGAAGACGATGGCGTAGAACGGGTAGGTGTATTGGAAGAGCGACGACTTGCCCAAACCGATTTCGTTGATGGGCAGCAGGTAGAGCGCAACGCTGATCCCCCCGACGACACCCCGCCAAAGAAGGCCGCGCAAATCTTTGAAGCGCAGGTGGACGGCCCCGAACAGGGCAACAGTGACGATGAACAGTGCCCCGATGGCGAACCGGTAGAAGGCCGCCTCGATGCCGCTCAGGTGCGGGTCAACCCGAACCAAGATCGCCATCAGGCTGAAAAAGAGGTTGGAGCCGAGCATCGAAGCGATGCCCGTCGCTTGGGTCGGGCGGGTCAGCGAGATCATGGCTGCTACTGTAACACGGGCGATAGGCCCTCTGCGCCGTGCCTGTCCCGAGGACGCCCGAAAGAAGGTTGTGGAGCTGACCCGTGAACGCGGATGCTCCTTGACGCCCCGGCAAACCGGGTCTAAGGTGGCTAGGCCACTAATTGGCCTAGCTTCCACCAAGGGGACCTCCATGACAACCGTTGCCGACCTGGCGAGGATGATCGATCATTCCCTGCTGCATCCGACCATGACCAAGAAAGATCTGACCGACGGGTGCCTCGTCGCAAAACGCTACCAAGTGGCTTCGGTTTGCATCAAACCTTGCGGTGTCCCCCTGGCGATTGAGCTCCTTGCCGGGTCGGGAATTGCGGTTGGCACGGTCATCGGCTTCCCCCACGGCGGCTCTACCACGGGAATCAAGGTTGCCGAGACCATCGAGGCCTGTGCCCTGGGTGCCACCGAGATCGACATGGTCGTGAATATTGGCCAGGTCCTGGGGGGCGAATGGGACTTGGTCCGTCGGGAAATCGAAGCGGTCCAGACCGTCAGCGTCAGCCGGGGCGCCCTGGTCAAAGTCATTTTTGAGAACGACTTCCTCGGCCTGGAGGCCATTTCGAGACTCACAGAGCTCTGCAACGGTGTCGGGGTGGCCTTCGTGAAGACTTCCACGGGCTACGGGTTTGTGAAGCAAGCCGACGGCCAGTACAACTACAAGGGCGCCACGGTCGAACATTTGAAGCTCATGCGAAGGGTTGCCCTTCCCACGGTGCAGGTTAAGGCCGCCGGAGGCGTGCGTACACTCAAGGACCTTTTGACGGTCAGGGCGCTTGGGGTGGCGCGGGTGGGGGCCACCGCCACCGCGGCCATTCTGGACGAGGCCAAGAAGCTCGTCGCGGAAGGCGTCGACCTAGCGACGCTGGTGGCGGCCGAGGCCCGTCTAAGCGGCGGATATTGAACGACTTCCTGGCCGTCGCCGAGGAGTTCGGAAAGGAGTGGGACCGGGGACTAAGGGGCCAAACGTCGTCTCTGGCCATGAAGCCCAGCAGGCTTTCGCGGAACCGGAAGGCCTCCCGTGGACGGGCGCTGGTTCTCGATGCGGCCGGAACCCGCCTCCGGACCGCCGTCGTCCGCTGGGATCAAGGGAGGCAGGAGCTCGAGCGCCAAACCGAAGCTCCCATGCCCGGCTCCCAGGGGCCACTGGGGCCCGTGACCGTTCTCAACGAGACGGTGGCCACTCTTCTCGCCGGGGCAGGGCTCCCTGAAGCCGCAGCGTGGTCGTCGGGCGTCGGTCAGATCCTCGGGACCGGGACCAACGGCTGTTACCCCGAGCCGACAAGGAAGGGAGAAATCTACAACACCGAAAGCGGTGCCTTCCGGAGATTTCCCCGAACGGAACTCGACCGAGCCTTGGAAGCCACGACGCAGGACCCCGAGGATTACTGGTTTGAGAAGACGATGGCGGGAGCGTCCTTGGGGCCCCTATGCTCGCTGGCAGTCTCGCGGCTTCTGGGGCGTGGGGAGACCTGGTCGACCACGGAATTGGCGCAGCCCTTGGCGTTGCCCGACGGAGACCCGGTTAGGACCATGGCGGAGGACTTCGTCGACAGGGCCGCAGGGCTGTGGAGAACCGGGGGCGGTCTCGACGCCTCCCGGCCCGTGGGACTCCTGGCAGAAGGCTCCACGTTCTGGAATCTCCCTGGGGTCGCCCAAAGGTTTGAACGGCATTTGCAAGGTCTCCTTCAGGGGGACTGGCACCGGCACTACGCATTGTGTCAGATCTCCCTGGCTCCCTTTTGGGGAAGCGTGGTCGCCACCCCATGGTAGGCCTCAACCGCAGGCCGGTGTTCCAGCAGATTGCCGACCTCCTCAGGCACGATCTGGAAACCGGCAAGCCGGCACCTGGCGAAACCTTTCCCTCCGAGCGCGACTTGGCGCAAAGGTTCGGCGTCAGCCGGCCCACAGCGAACAAGGTACTGTCGATCTTGATTGCTGAAGGACTCCTGTCCGCTCGTCCCGGCGTCGGTGCAATCGTCGCTCCCCGGGTCCTTACCCACGAGATGGGCTTCTTTCGGTCTTTCACCGAACAGGCGCGGCAGAGAGGCTTGGAACCAGTCACCGAAGTCCGAGTCTTCGAGCCCGGTGAGACAACGGCTCTCGGGCCTTGCCGCGCCCTGGTTCGGGTGCGAAGCCTCGGCGGCGAGGTCGTGATCTTCGAGCGGCGGTGGATATCGTCCACGATTTGGCCGGGCCTCACCCGTGAACAGGCAGCCGGTTCTATCTACGCCGCGCTTCGCGACCAACCGGGTCTGGGCGTGGCCAGGGCCGAACAGAGGGCGTCGGCGACAATTCCTGAAGCAGGACTATGCACCGGCCTGGGCTGGCCGGTGCGTCTCGCGTGCCTGCGGGTCACCGGCGTGGGCCTTCTGGCCAACGGCAGCCGCCTGTGGGAAGAGGACATCTTGTTTCGAGGTGACCGTTTCGAGCTTCACGGAACCCTGAGAATCGAGGCGGTCGATATTCAGTCATTGGAGGTCAATAACGGACATTAGGGGTCAACGCGTTCAAAGGAGTGATCCTTTAACAGAAGTTTCATATTTTGCTTGACAAAAGTGACGTTATACCCTTGACGTTTAGATTGGTGAGCGATACGCTCATATACGAACCAAGGAGGTTCCGATGAACGCCATCCATTTCAGCCCGGTCGAGTTTGCCGGTGCCCGCGATGAGGAACTGCTCCACAATGTTGAGGAGCACAAGTACTTCATCAACCAGACCATCCCCTTCGAAGTTTCCCTCGATGAAGCTTACGAATCATGGAGCTTGCTGATCGCCACCCCACTGAACGAAGCCATTGCCGAAGCCGGTCTTGACCGAGCATTCCCCCAGGCCAGCAAGGGAGACCTGTTCATGAAGGTCAGCCAGCACTGGTACTTCCTGAAGAAGGGCGGCACCGTGGAAATCACTGCCCATGATGCTGTCATCGACTACGGCGTCAAATTTGCCCCCAATGCTGTTTCCCGCTTCGGCTTCTACCTCAAAAAGGTCGCCGGCTAAGCGCCCAGCCTGACGATTCTTGCCCTGAAGTCGGCGGCTTCAGGGCTTTTTTTTTCTCTCGATGTTTCAAGGACGGATGAGGCTTGCCACCAAATATCGGCGACATTCAAACGGAGAGGTCGACCCTCAACTCCGTGCTAGCGGCTGAGAAGCTCGTCAAGCAGGCTGGAAACGGGGGGGCGTCTTGGAAATCGCCTTTGATCGGATGTCGGAGGTGGCTGAAGAGATCCGGAAATTGGCGGAAGCCACGTCCAGAAGCTCATTGAAGGTCGGGGCCAGCCGAGATCGTCCTGGGATTGAAAGATATCGCCCTCTCGATCAAGAATGTTTCCGAGAACGCCGTTGAAGTTGCCAAGATTGGCGACGAGCTCGATGCTTTGATCAGTTGGTTCAACACATGATTTGGGTTGAATAAAGAAGGTTTTTCATGTCGAGAGCGGCAATCTGGGGCGCCGGAAACACCGGCAAGAGCGTCTTGCTCTCGTTGCCGAGGGAAGTGACCGTCACGGCCTTCGTGGACAGCAATCCGGCCAAGGCAGGAAAGCGATTCTGTGGCATCCCTGTCGTCGGACCCGGCGAGGTGCGGTCCATTCCCTTCGATGTCATCTACATCGCCAACACCCACGGCGAGCCCCTCAGGTCATACTTGAGCCGGGAGTGCGGCGTCGAGGAATCGAGGATCGTTGATGTTCTCGACAGAGGGAACCTCGACCAGCGGCGAGGAGTGCTGAACGCCCTGCGGGATGAAATATACCGCAGGAACCTTCCGGGCTCGGTCGCCGAGGTCGGCGTCTATCGCGGGGAGTTCGCTCAGTACGTCAACTTGGCATTCCCTGACAAGAAGTTGTTGTTGTTTGACACCTTCTCGGGCTTCGAGGAGGCGGACGTGGAACACGACAAGACCCACGGCTATTCGGCAACCGACAAGAAGCTGTTTGCGGACACGAGCATCGAAGTCGTGAAGAGGAAGCTGCCCCACCCCGAGAAGGCGGAATTCAGGGTGGGAGTCTTTCCTGAGAGTGCGGAGGGAACCTCCCAAGAGCGGTACTGTTTTGTCAGCATCGACGTCGACCTGTACCGTCCAACTCGCCTTGCCATCGGGCACTTCTACCGGAAGCTGGTCCCCGGCGGCTACATCATGGTTCACGACTACGGGACCGAGGAGTTCGAAGGCGTCAGGGTCGCGCTGCTGGAACTGGCCGATGAACTGGGCCTTGTCTACTTCCCCGTGACCGACTCCGGCGGCAGCGTGGTCATCGGAAAATAGCCGACCCCGGGCTGCCGATCGACAGGCCCGTCAACCGCACGCGCGTGCTCGCTCGGGCCAGGGACCTACGTCTCTTCGTCGTGGCAGGCGCCCCCCGATTCTAAGCTCAGGCCAAGGTCCTCGAGGGCGCGATCAAGCTTCGCCGCCAGGCGCTGAAGGTCACGAAGGCATTTGTCTACGGAAAGCTTCGACCCTGGGCCTGCCCCTCGTCTGGCAACGTCTACCTTGATCAGGTTCTTCCACACCTCGATTTCACTGTCAATCGCCATCCTGAGGACGACAATGTCATGGCCCGAAAGGTCCACTGTAGCCATGTTCGAATCCATGCGACCTCCCAAGGGACACCGTGAGGCGAATCGCGTCGCCCTCATAGTTTGGCGCACGAAACATATCATGTCCACAAAGTAGGCACCAGTTAATTCGGATTAATGTTTATGAGATGGGGGTGACGATGGCCCTGGCGGGAACTGGTTCTTCATTGGCAATCCGGAAGCGACCACTCTCTTCTCGGAGTTGATGGCCGGTTCTGCCCACGTTCTCCGCCCGCTGCCCCACCTCAATGAGGCTGATTCCGATTTCCCCCAAGCCCGCTACAATTTCCGAAAGGTTGGCCATGACTTCCTCCGAGATGTGCTTGACGTTCGACATCCGTTGGCGGACTCCTTCTAGGGCCTTTTCTTGGAGAGCGGTTCCTTGATCGATCTCCCGAGAGCTTTGTTTCAAGCGGACAATGACCTCACGAACCTGACGGCTTCCTTCGTCAATGGCACTGGCTCCCAGCAGAATTTCACTAACGGAAGACGAGACTTCCTCGACCCTGAGCCTCAGGTCAGCAAACGCTTTTTCGGCTTCCAATTTATGCTTCACCGAACCTTCAATTTTCTCGATAAGCGTGCCGACTCGATCCTTGATGCTCGTCGAGTTGGCCTCAGTAGCTGCGGCCAGCCGGCCAATCTCCTCAGCGACAACGCTGAATCCGCTTCCCGCTGACCCTGCATGCGCGGCCTCGATGGCAGCATTGAGTGAAAGAATGTTTGTCTGTCCGGCAATCTGGGCAATGACTTCTGAGACATCCTGGATGTCAGAAATTCCGTCAAACGCCTCTTCAAGTCCCAATAGGACTTGTTCGAAGGAGGATGCAGCCGTTTCAACTTCACGGAGCAGCAGGACAGAGATTTCCTTGTCATGGCGTGAGAGTTCCGTAATCCTCTTGACCTGCTGGTCGAGGTGGTCAGAGACTGCGGAACTCCTATCGGAAAGTGTCTTCTGGCCCTCCGTCTTGACAGCGAAGTTTTTCAAAGAAGCGTCCATCCGTTCCGCCTCTTCGGCGACGTTGGCCACAAGAGAATCCAGCCGGCCCACCCCTGTTTCGATCGACCGGGTTCCCGCTTCAATTTCTGTCGCTGAAGAACTGGCACGCAAGACGGATTCAGAGAGAGAATCTTTGGCCTCCATGTTTTCTTGGGAAGATTTCTGAATTTCTCGAAGAGACTGGTGAAGCGTAGAAAGAAAGCCATTCAGCCGTCTTCCCAACACTGCAAGATCGTCCTTCCCGCGGTGAGAGAACCGGAAAGTCAGGTCGCCCGACCCAAGAGTCTCAAGGCCCCTGCTCAGCTGGCGAAAACCTTGACTAAGAGACCGCGAGACCAGAAATGAAGCCGTGAGAATCATGAGTACCAGAATAGAATCCACGGTGAAGGCGATGGCAGAGTTGGCTGCCCCGAGAGCTGCCACCTCCGTTCGAAGAATCTTGTCTTGTTCAGCAATGGTGGCTTGTGTTGTTTCCAGACCCTGATCAAGGATTTCGACAAGGGTCAGGAACTCCTGGGCTTGCTCGCGGGCAGCCGCCACGGCATTGGGGTCAGAAAACGCTGAGATTGGCCCATTGAACTTCCCCAAGGTTGCCGATCCTGAGGAAAGAAAGAGGGTCTGAGCAGCCTCAACCAGCGACGCAAAGACAGCTTTTACTTTCTCGATCCGCGTTGAGGTCAACGCTTTAAGGTTCTGGAGCGTTTCCACTGAGCCCTTGGCAGCGGGACTCAGATGGGGCAGATACGCCAGAGTGTCAAGCGAAACCAGGGCTTGCTGGTAGGCTGCCGTCGCGTCGCTGAACACCGGTCCTTCTTGCCCGAAAGGGGCGGTGGCGAGCCGGTTGACCTCGAGCCGAAGCGCCAACGTTCTTTCCGCAAGGGAATCAAGAAGGCTGCGCTCTTGCTCGTAGTGACGAACCGGTTCAAGAAACACGGCGTCGGTAATCAAGTTGGCCGCCACGATGAGGAGGCTCGCTCCCACCATCGCCATCAACTTGCTTTGTATTTTCATGGACTCACGTGCCTCCTCATCGCTTAGTCCTTTAGCCCGCCAGCACTTTCTTCGGTTTCTTGCCCCGCTTCTTTGTGATGTCAATGTAAACAGCGAGCAGTATTACCAAGCCTTTCACGACCAGCTGCCAGAACGAGTTGATGTTCAGCAGGTTCAAACCATTGTTGAGGAAGCCGATCACGAAGACACCCAGGAGAGTTCCTCCTAAGGTCCCTATGCCTCCCGAGAAACTGGTGCCGCCGAGAACTACGGCCGCGATGGCGTCTAGCTCAAACCCGCTCCCTACGGTAGGCTGCCCCGAATACATGCGTGCCGAGAGCACGACGCCCGAGAGTGCAGAGAGCAACCCGATGATAGTGTAAACCAAAATCTGGACCCGGTTGATGTTGATTCCCGAGTAGACCGAGGCGGTCTTATTGCCGCCGAGAGCGTAGACGTAACGGCCAAACTTAGTGCGGTAGAGCACAAAGAGAAGCGCAGCGAACATGACAGCCGTGTAAATGACCGGCAGCGGAATCGGCCCGAGATATCCGTTTCCGAGGAAGTTGAAATCGTCGACAAAAGCGCGGATAGGCATACCTTCGGTATAGACATAGGCCAGTCCGCGGGCGATCTGCATCGTCGCCAGAGTCACAATGAAAGGGGCAATTCCCGTCCTAGCGATGATGAAACCGTTCAGGAAACCGATGAGTCCACCAGCGGCCAGACCACCCAAGACGGCGACCCAGATTGGCAGTCCGTTGTTCGAAATCAGTCCGGCAGCGATCGTTCCAGAAATGGCCAGAACCGATCCCACGGACAGGTCAATGCCGCCGATGATGATGGCGAAGGTCATCCCGAAGGCCAAATTCGCGTTGGTCGAGACCTGGCGAAGGACGTTGAGCATGTTCTCTGTCGTCAAGAAGGCCGGAGAAAGGACGGACAGCACCGTCCCCATGACCAGAAGGCCAATCAAGATGCCCGACTTGGGGCGGATATAGCGGTAGGGGATCGCTAGAACAGGGCCAACCCAGGCCCACGGCTTGTCTTTCACGGTTTCCATGTCAGAGTTCTCCTGTTGCGTAATGCATGATTTTTTCTTGAGTCAGCTGGTCTCGGCCGAGCTCCACAGCGACCTTTCCGGCGAACATCACCAGAACCCTGTCGCTCATGTTGATGATCTCGGGAAGTTCCGATGAAATCATGATGATCGCCACACCTTGTCGGGCGAGGGCGTCCATGATTGCGTAGATTTCGGCCTTGGCTCGAACGTCGATTCCTCTCGTTGGTTCATCGAGAATCAGAACGCGAGGTCCGGTTGCCAGCCACTTGGCGATCACCACCTTTTGCTGGTTGCCGCCGCTCAGTTTTTCGATCAGGACGTCAGCGGAGGGCGTCTTGATCGACAGCTGTGTGCTATATTGTTCCACCAATGCGGCTTCGCGCCGCGAATCGACGTGAATTCCTTTGATGAATTGACCCAGCGCTTGGAGCGTGATGTTGTATCCAACTGACCTGGTAAGAATCAGGCCCTGTTCTTTTCGGCTTTCCGGAACCATGACGATTCCATTGGCGATTGCGTCCTGCGGCTTACGAATCTTGACCCTGGCCCCGTCGACAAGGATCTGTCCCGATTCGATGGGATCGATACCGCAAATTACACGCATCAGTTCGGTTCGCCCTGCGCCGACGATGCCTGCAATCCCCAGGATCTCCCCTGAGCGGACTCGAAAAGAAACATTGTGAACTCTTTCACCCGAGCACAATTCGGAAACTTCAAGCATTGTTTTCCCTGGTGCTATCGTAGACTTGGAGAAGAACTCGCTCAGCTTTCGACCGACCATGAGTTCGATCAATTCTCCCTTGGTCGTCTTCGCCGTATCTCGGGTAGCAACGTGAGCTCCGTCCCGGAGGATCGATACGCGGTCCGAAATTCGAAATAGTTCCTCAAGCCTGTGCGAGATGTAGATCATGGAAAGCCGTGATCGCAACCGGTCAATCAGAGAGTAAAGGACGGCCGTCTCCTTAGCTGTCAGTGACGAAGTCGGTTCATCCATTACCAGGATCTTTGCATCAAACGAGACGGCTTTTGCAATTTCAACCATCTGCTGTTGAGCGGTGCTGAGGTCGCCGACGCGACTCTCCGCCCGCAGGTCCAGACCGATGGAATCCAGCAGAGCTTGGGCTTCCTTCAGCGTTCGGCGGTTATCAACAACAAAAGGAATCCGCTGCCTCATTGGTTCACGCCCCAAGGCTATGTTTTCAGCCACCGTCAGTTCGGGGACCATGAACAGTTCCTGGTGAATGATGCTTACACCGGCTTGGTGGGCATCGTGGACGCCGCTGAAGTGAACCAGCCGTCCTTCGATTTCGATCGAACCTTCATCAGCTCGGTGAATGCCACCGAGAATCTTGATCAAAGTCGACTTGCCGGCGCCGTTCTCTCCTAGCAAGGCGTGGACCTCTCCCCGCCGCAGCTCAAAGTCCACATTTTTCAACGCCATGACGCCCGGGAAACTCTTCGAGATTCCGGTCATCGTTAACACAGAGTTACTCATCAGTTGTCATTCCTTTGGGAGAAAGAAGGCGCACACCCTTTGGGGTGCGCGCCTTCCGAAAGACGCGGGCGGCTTATTGCCAGCCGTTGGTACCGTACTTGTCGACGTTGGTCTTGTCGATGAGGAATACAGGAACGAGAATGGTCTTTTCAATCTTCTGGCCGGCCAAGAGCTTGTACATGTTCTCTGCAGCGGTCTTGCCGATCGTCATGGGAGACTGGGCCGCCGTGGCCGTGATCTTGCCTTCCTTGATCATTTTCTTGGCATCGGGCGAACCGTCCACGCCGTAGATCAAGACACCTTTTTCGCGCTTGGCTGACTGGAGTGCTGCCAGGGCACCCATCGCCGTCGGGTCGTTCAAGCCCATGACCACGTCGATCTTCTTGTTTGCCTGGATGATGTTCTCCATGACAGGCATGGCCTGCTCCAACTGGCCGTTGGACGACTGGCGCGCCACGATGTGGAAGTTTGTGTTGTACTTGACGGTGTCGGCGAAGGAAGCGGTCCGATCAATGGCCGATTTGGCCGTCGGATGCTCCAGCAGAACGACGTTGACGGTCTTGGTCGATCCCAGGCGCTTCATGACGTCCTGGGCGACCAGGACTCCGGCTTCGTAGTTGTCCGATGACACGATGCTTGCCACAAGGTCGGTGTCAAACACCGGTGCATCGACGTTGATGATCGGAATGCCTGCCTTTTGGGCTTCTTCCAGAGCAGGACGGATTCCCTTCCAGTCGACCGGATTCAGGAAGATCGCGTCAACTTTCTGGGCGATCAGGTCCTCAATCTGGGCGATCTGTTTCGCTTGGTCCAGAGCGGGGTCGAGCGTGATCACCTTGTCGCCCTTGGCCTCAACGACAGACTTGATGCCGTCATTGAGGGCGCCAAAGAACGGGTTGTTCATCGTCATGTAGGTGGCGCCGAACTTCAGAGGTTTGGCTTGGGCGCTTGCGCCCGTCACCAGACTGAACAGTAATGTCAAACTCGCAAGGAGAAAGACTGCTTTTCTCATAATGACTCCCTTGGTCTCGAATCGGATTGCGAAGGTTTTCGGAACGGCCGTACCATCTCACCTTTCCGGAACAGGCTAAACCCAGAAGCCAGGACCCCATAGATGGAAGATTGTCACTTCTTCCGAACTGAAACGTGACAGATGTCACACTGGTTGACACCTCAGTTTTTGAGAAACGTATTGATCGCTTGATTCAGCTTGTGCAGCCGGTCCTCAAGGTTGGACGGATCGTCAATGATCCGGTACAACTCTTTGTCGGCCATGTCCATGACTTGGTCATAGCGCTTGAACCGCGGCGGAGTGATCGCTTTTTCAACGATGGCGTTGATGACCTTGCCGTCAATCAACCCCTCCGTTCCAGGGAAGTTCTTTCGGAGAATCTCGGGAGTTCTCGGATCATCGGCGGCGCTGACCAAGGCCGGCCATCCCGAGGAGTACCTCAAAATTCCGAGCTGAACCTCAGGGTTGGCCGAGAGGAGCTTGATGAGCTTCCAGGCTTCCGCCTTGTGGGCGCTTCGGTGGGAAAGAGCCACCAGCAGTGTCGGCAGTTCGGAAGCGTTTCTGCCGGCGGGCCCACGGGGCATCTCCATCGCTACCCAATTGAATTGAGCGAAACGTTTTACCCGGTACGGGTAGTAGTGGTACGCACGGTAGTTGGAGAAGCGATCCGGGGCAAAGGCAACCTTGCCTGAATCGAAGTCCGGCTCCCGCTGGTTGAGGCTTAGTTTCCGGACTTTGCTCACGAAGTCAATCGTTCGGATGAAGCCAGGGGTATCAAAATAGGCCTCGGTTCCCTGGGGAGAAAAGGGCCTCCAGCCGTCAGTAAAGGCCAGTGAGCGCCACGAGAAACGTGTCGCTCCAAAACGTTCAAGAACTCCATCGGAACCCACCTTGCCTGTCACCTTCTGACAGATGGAGTAGAAATCGTCCCAATCCCAGCCCGGTTTCGGGACCGGGATGCCGGCGTCAGCCAACAAAGACGTGTTTACGAACATCAGGGTAGGATCGATCTCGATAGGAAGCGCAAACTGATGCCCCTGAAACCCCCCTGAGGCGAGCACTTGAGGATAGAACGATGAAGCTTGAAACTCAGGGTCTTTTGCCATGAAAGGAACCAAGTCTTCGAACACACCGATGGACGAATAGGTGTTGAAGTCCTCCGCGAGAACCAGCATCACGTCGGGCTCGTTTCCCTGGACGATCTTCTGAGCCAACCACTCCGAATAGTCCTCGCGAAGAGTTCCGGAGCGGTAGTTGACCTTTACTTCGCGATTGGCTTTTTCAAAAGCCTGAATCGCCTCATCGTAGAAACGGTAGCTGTCACCGGTTGGAACGCCCCAGGTGCTGCCTGCGAAAATGCCAAGGGTAACAGTGGTCTCGCTGCTAAAGCAAGAAGTGAAAAAGATGAGGAGCACCAAAGCGGCAAGAAGATCCTTCATTCATCACCATCCAGGCGCTGAGACTTGATAGCATTCTGGTTCACGGCCCAAAGAGCCACCTGAGTTCTGTCGCGGAGGCCCAACTTGATCAGGATCCTGGAAATGTAGTTTCTTACGGTTCCCTCACCCAACGCAAGTTCAGAAGCGATTTCCTTGTTCGAGCAACCCATCCTAATGAGCCCAACTATCTTGCTTTCGCTCCGGTTCAAACTGCTTGAATCGGGTGCTCCGGCAGGGGTGGTTTCAGAAAGAGGTGCAGCTTCCACTTCGATTGATGCCGGTCTTGCCAGTCGATCAACGACTTTGGCCGCCACTTCGGCGTTCATGAGGGCACCCCCCGAATGGACCTTGCGGATTGCATCCGCCAATTCCTCACTTGAAATTGTCTTGAGGAGGTAGCCTCGCGAACCGTTCCGAAGAGAGGCGAAGATCGATTCCTCGTCGTCGAATGTAGAAAGCATGATAACGGCCACACCTGGGAACTGGACTCGTATTCTTTCAAGACATGTCAGGCCGTCCATGACGGGCATGCGAAGGTCCAGCAAGACGACATCAGGCTTGCAGGTTCCAACCATTTCCAGAGCTTCCATGCCGTGCCGAGCCACCCCGACAACTTTCATGTCGTGTCGGAGATTCAGCATCATTTCAAGACTCTCTCGAATGAGAGCTTGGTCATCGGCAATCAGCACGCGGATCACGGAACAATCTCCCCTACTGCCGGAATCGGCAAGGAAACCTGAACCAAAAAGCCTCGTGGACGGTTGGCCCAGAACAATTGGCCACCCAGAGCCTCTGCCCGCTCCCGCATGCTCTTGAGGCCGATTCCTTCGGACAAATCGGGTGCTCCCTTGCCGTCGTCACGGACCACCAACTCAATTGTCGCCTGGTTGAAAGCCAACTCTATTTCTACGTGGGAGGCCGCTCCGTGTCGGACCGCATTCGTCAAACCCTCCTGAGCAGTTCGATACAACGCCTCTTCGGCCAAGGGCGAAAGAGTACGAGGCTGCCCTTCGATGGTGAACTCGATCTTGGCCCCCGTGATCTCTTGAATCCGTTCGACAAGTTGGGCCAGGGAATCCCGAAATGCTATTGGATCAGTCGAAGACTTCATTATATATAGGGAACGGCGCATGTCCTCGACTCCCGACTGCGCAAGGGAAAGAATTTTGCCCAAGAGCACCCTCACTTTTTCAGGATCGATCCGAATAACATCAAGGGAAGCCTTCAACCCCACTTCGATACCTGTCAGAGAGTGGGCCACGATGTCGTGAACTTCCCTCGCGAGACGGTCCCGTTCGCGGATTCGGGCCGATGACTCCGAGCGCTCCGCATATTCTTCCAAGCGAACATTGGAGAGCTGAAGGTCTTCCGTCATCTTCAAGAGCCTGAAATTCAGAAGCCTGATCTGGGTGTTTTCCTCGATCCAGTTTTGGATTTCCAGAACCAGGTATATGATGAAAAGAATCTCGTTGAGGGAAGTCACCAAATTCCTGGCGCCATAAAAAATCGCGCGAGTTGAATTGCGGTAGAAATCGAGGTAGTCGTTGATGGAGAACACAGGAAAGCGGAGCGATACGAGATCATAGTCGGTCAACATATAAGCACAGACGCAAAGGGCCGCAACGCCGAGTTGAAGTCGTCGGGATCCAAAGAACCTTGTCGCGTTTATGATGGCTATGAAGAGCACACCGCGATAGCTGAAATCGAGGATCGCTATAATAGCCAGGCTGAGGCAGAGGTCAAGGGCGCTGAAGGCGAGTTGAAGTACCGTCTTGTCGCGATGTCGACCCCTTATGGAGGTGTTGATTGCCAACATAGCAAGGCAGGCGAGCGAAAGCGTTGGAATCTTCCACGTTTCCATGGGAACCATTCGGATCTTTTCAAGAAAGGCCCGGGCGCTGTCGTTCGCGACGATCAAGTCAGTGGTTTGGACCAGGAGAAAGGAACTGAAGCCGATAACAACGCCGGTCACTCCGAAAAGCGCAGTTATAAGGACGAGGCGGAAGGAACCTGTTATTGGTCGGGGAATGGTTGCTCCCATGAACCCATCCTAGTATCATGGATGGGGATCGTCAACTTGCGGGGGACCCTTTGCGTGAGGTTGCCCACTGGGTTCAGGACTACCAACGATGGAACACCCACCTCGACGAGTTTGAGACGTACTTCAAAGAAGGCCACGGACAAAAGGAGGGCAACGATGCCGATGAAAGCAAAGAAAATTGAGTTCAGGTTCGAGAAGATGCTTCCTGCTCAACCAAGGGCGGTCTTCGACGCCTGGTTGAATCCGAACGTGCCAGGAAACCCCTGGCACGAAGCCGACAAGCTGATTTTGAGCCCAAAGGTTGAGGGGTTCTTCTATTGGCTGATTCGGGGGACAGCGCACTATGGGATGTTCACCGAGGTCAGTCCTCCGAGCCGCATCAAACACACTTGGGTTTCGCCCAGCACCCTGGGGGAGGAGTCAACCGTGACTCTGACCTTTGACAAGCACGAAGACGGCACCCGAATGACCTTGGTGCACTCAAACCTGCCCGACGATCAGAAGGCAAAAGGCCATGAGCAAGGATGGAACTACTTCCTTGGACTGTTCTCAGGGCACTTTGCCGGCGAGGCTTAGGCGATCATCCGGACGCGGGGGCCCTGGCCACCCTTCGGGCAAAAAAATAACCGGCAAGCCCCGATGGAATCAGGACTTGCCGGTACTTGCCACCGACGAGAATCGAACTGGTGATACGTGGAGTTTCAGTTCAAGATCACCCGAAGCGGCGGCCCCCACCGCACCGATGGTGGCTGGTTCTTTTGGAACGCCGCCGCAGAGTTTAATTAGAGAATTATGTGTTGTTTCATTATTTAGCATAGATTTTATAACACTCTGGTCGAGATGGGTCAAACTGTGGGGCCGGAGATGCCAATGACCAACCAAACGGACCGCCAAATGTCGATTGCAATCTCGGCTCCCATAGTCCTCGGACTTGTGGCTTCAGCCTTCGTACTGCTCATTTCAACAATCGCCCGCCACTTCCTCTAGAGGCACCGACAGCCAGACGGCGGGTCTCCGGGGGTCCACCTCACTTCAAGATTGACAGCTGCCGTTTTGTGCCTCACTCTGATTTCCGACCAAGGGAGTTCGCTTGTCATGGGTTCAATCAAGTACATCGACTACAACTCGAGGACCATTCTGTTTCTCGATTTTGAAGGCGCAGACACCGAAGACGACGTTCTGGAGCTGGCGGAGAAAGGCAAGCGCCTGATCAAGCTTGGTTGCCGAACCAAGGCGTGCCTTCTCTACAATCTTGCTGACGTTGTCTTCACCCGGGCTGTTCTGACCCACGTGAGTCAGCTGCTCGCCGACGCGCCCATGATTGAACGCCGAGCCATCTTTGGCGTGGATCCAAAATACGACGCCCTGGTCGCGAACCTGATCCACTTTCTCAAGGTGCAACGGACCACGCGGCTTGGCAAGGATTACACGGAGGCTGTCAACATCTTAACCGATGACGCTCACTGGCAACCAGAACGGCGGCAGGTCAGCTTGCCGGTCAACGAGGAGAAGCGGACTCCCGCCAAAACCTACGTCGAGAGCGACTTCCTCGACCTGGGAATCGGGAACGGCCGCCTCATCATGCTCTCAGAACTCACCTCCTCCAAGTGACTTGGCTCCTTGACCGCGCTGTCACCAATCATTAACTTTTCCTATCCGGCAGACTTGGGGTGCAGCACTGGGAGTCATCTGGCGAATGGGGGGCAATACCTGCGGCTGACGTTCAGCGGTGTTCGGGGCAGGGGACACGACCCCCTGGGACACGACGCGGCCGAGGCTTTGATGCCCGCGCCCTTTGAATCGCGCGGAGCTGGGCCAAACGGGCCAAAATCGCATCCGAGGTGGAGGAAACCGTGGACTTCAAAGGTTCAGTCTTTTTGTACACACTTACCGGCCTCATGATCACGTTTGCCGGCTTTTCGGCGCTCCTCCTAACCGTCCGCTCGGCCGCAGGAGCCAAGCTGTCTTTGCTGGACAGATTCCTGGCACGCACGGTCATCACGCACATATTGGTACTGACAGGGGGAGCCCTCTTGCCTGGACTGTTATCGCTTTTCGACGTCCAGGAACCTTGGATCTGGCGGGCCAGCAGCGTGCTGTTTGCTCTTCCCATGCTGTCTCTTCAAGCAACCTATCCTCGCCGACGCCGCAAGGTTGTCGGCAAGAAACCCCCGCCCGAGGTCATGGCGGTTTTCGTCGTGTTGGGCTTAATCGTGACGCTTTCGATGCTCGCTTACGTCCTGGCAGGCCTTCCCCGCAGTGCCGCAGTCTACATTACAGCGTTGACGATCGACTTCTTTACAGTTGCCTTCGCGTTCTTGATGGCGCTGGAGGTCATCCTGAAGCAGCCAATCGAGGAGCCAAAGGAGCGGCAGTGAGTGACGCACCAAGCCGGTTCTCACTGCGTTGATATCGGGAGAACCCTGGCCGAGCTCATGGAACGAACGGCAAGACTGTTCCGTCTTGATCAAGGTTTCTGACCACGGTCAGGGAATGAAGCCTGAGAACATTTCGAAGTTGTTCGGAATCACTAGGGTCAGGTCGGTGGTCGGGACAAGGGGAGAACGGGGCAACGGCATGGGCCTCGTCATCTGCAACGACCTTGTCAGATCTATAGGGGGGAGACTCAAAGCGGAGGGCATACTGGGTGACAGCAGTAGCTTCGGTATGACCTTGCCGGAAAACGCCGATGCCGTTGGCTAGCTTTCTCAAGATGGCCACGGTGACTTCTGTCGCCAAGAGGCGACCAGTCCGCCTTCCGGGAGCACCGGGGGCGTGATTCACCGAGGCGACTTCGCACGATTGCCCAGTTGGCTCCGTCCAAGCCACGTCCCAACCAGTGAAAGTCCTCCGCACTTCTGGATTTCTTGCAATGAATCAACGAGACTCGGAGGTAGGCAAGGTTGAAGAATGGGCACAGGAAGATCGGGCATCGATGCAGCCACGTTTCGAACCATCATCGAAAACTCGATGGACGCGTTTCTTCTGATTGACTCAGAAGGCCTATTGCTTGATACCAACTATACTTACGAGAGGATCAGTGGATATAGCAGGCGTGAACTGCTCGGGATGAGGATCCAGGACCTGGAAGCTCAGGAGTCCGATTCTGAGGTTCGGGAGCACATTCGACTGATTCGGACAATCGGTGAAGAAAGATTCGAAACGAAACACAAGAGGAAAGACGGAGTCATCATCGAGGTGGAGAACAGCGTCCGTTACCTGCCCGCAGGAGGAGGAAAGTTCATAGTCTTCTTGAGAGATGTGACCGAGAAGAACAGGGAGGCTCGTTCCCGCCAGGAGGATGCCTACTTCTTTGAGCGTTCCCAGAAGGCGGCACTGATTGGGTCTTATAGGACTGATTTCACAACAGGCAGGTGGTATTCATCGGACGTTCTCGATCTGATTTTCGGGATTGGCAAGGAATATGACCGAAGCATTGCTGGGTGGCTCGATCTCGTCTACGAAGAAGACAGAGCTGAGATGGAGCGCTACCTAAGGGATGACGTGATTGGAAGTAAAGAGAAGTTTCATAAAGAGTACAGGATAGCCCGAGACTCTGACAAAATCGTGCGCTGGGTCTTGGGACTTGGTGATATCACGTTTGCTAGTTCTGGGAAGCCAATGACTCTCTTTGGCACCATTCAGGACATCACTGAGAGGAAAAACTTGGAGAGGGGGCTGGCAGAACAATCCGAGCTCCTGAAGATGGTAGTCAATACCATGCCCGACCTTGTGTGGCTCCAAGACAGTAATGGTGTCTTCCGCTTCTGCAACAACAAGACCGAGCAACTCTTTGGCCTTCCAGAATCACAAATACTAGGCAAGACAGACTACGACTTATGGGGGCATGAGAAGGCGGTACATACTTTTGCCGAGAATCGATCCGTCATGGCAGGTGGAAAGACCGTCCGGATTGAAGAAGAGTTTGTCTTTGCTCATGATGGCCACTTCGAAACTGTGGAAAGTGCCAAGACACCTGTCTATGGGGCAAATGGCGAGCTAGCAGGACTCCTTGGCATAGCACGGGACATTACTCAGAGGAAGCGTGCTGAAACTGCGCTAACAAAGCAAACCGCACAATTGCGAACGTTAGTCGATGCCCTCCCTGACTTGGTGTGGATGAAGAATCCAGACGGAGTCTTCGTCATGTGCAACAGAGCATTCGCAGAATTCTATGGTCGTTCGGAAAGTGAGATACTCGGCAAGACTGACTATGACCTCTCGGAAAGGAAAATGGCAGACTCATTTGTTCAGGGTGACCGTATCGCAATTCAAAGCGAGAAATCAGTAACCTTCGAGGAAGAGGTGGTCTTCCCGGACGGGAGTCGGGAGTTCATGGAGACGACAAAAGCGGCGGTACGTGATAACGACGGTCGAGCTCTTGGCACTATCGGGATCGGTCGAGACATCAGGCAGAGGAAGGCCGGTGAAGCCCAACGGGCTCGACTTCTCGCGGAACTCCAACAGTCTCAGAAGATGGAAAGCCTGGGAACCCTTGCCGGAGGAATTGCTCATGACATGAACAACGTCCTCGCCGCTATCTTGGCGCAGGCAAGTGTAGGTACGACCTTGGCTCCACCTGATAGTAGAATATTTAAAACCTTCAGCACCATCGCAAAGGCTTCTGCCCGGGGCGGCAAGATGGTCAAGAATATACTGTCATTTGCAAGAAGGTCACCAGCCAGGACTGACGAGGTCGATATCAACGCGCTCATCCATGAAGAGGCGGCCCTTCTCGAACACACGGCTCCTTCGGGCATTCATGTTGGATTAGACTTGGAGCCTGCACTTCAAAAAGTCAGGGGAGACGCCGACGGGATTGGCGGTGCGATCATGAACCTATGTGTCAATTCCGTACAGGCAATGTCCGATTCTGGTACCCTCACGCTTCGCACCCGAAACCGGGGAAACATGGTGGAGGTCCTGGTTGCGGACACAGGGGTAGGCATGACTAAGGACGTGCTGGAAAAGGCGGTTGAGCCGTTCTTCACTACGAAGCCGGTTGGTCAAGGAACGGGTCTTGGGCTCGCGACGGTCCATGCCTTAGTCAAGGCTCACGGTGGAAAGATGGAGATCACCAGCGAAGTCGCCAAGGGCACCACAGTGAGCCTGCTGTTCCCCAAAAGCCATGATGATGCTGTGGATACCGCAGACGTGAACACCGAGGTGGAACTGGGCGCCGACGCAAGGGAACTTCACGTTCTGGTTGTGGATGACGATGAACTTGTTCGCCTTGCACTTAATGAATCGATCGAGGCGCTGGGTCACCATGTAACTCTCGCCGACAGGGGCGAGCAGACGGTACCTCTCCTTGAGTCGGGACTGGAGCCGGATGTTGTAGTTCTCGACTTGAACATGCCGGGCTGGGGAGGATCGGAAACGCTCAGGCGAATCCGATCACTGAACCCAGATTTGCCGGTCATCCTTTCCACCGGAAGGCTTGACCAGACCGCGGTCGACCTGGCAGCAATGAACAACGGAGTATCCCTCCTTGCCAAGCCCTATACGCTCGAGGAACTCGGGAGGCAACTGCGCCGCGTGGTTGCGTCACGGAGAAAGCCGGTTTCTTGAACCGCCTAGACGGCGAAGATCGAGCAGTTCAAGGTTGGAGCTGGACATTGGGGGCACCTTGTGAACAGAACTTCAAAGATACGATCAAGTGTATCTTACGCACCCTAAGCCTCCAATTCCAGCCTCGAGAGTCCGAACTGGCAATTTTCCAAAGGTGTCACCATTGAGTCCGAACTCCCTTCCGCAGTTCATTCCACCTGTCCCGCCGAATGGATTGCCAGGCTGATTATTTCCTGGTTGATCCTGATGAGGGTGCTGTCGAACTTTGAGTTGCTAGGCGATGTGGATAATTCTTCGAAAGGTGTCGCTTCCTTGCCGCCAACAATTTTCCGTAGGATCCCGTTGTTCCGGCGAAGCCGTCCTACTCTAGCCAAGTCAATTGCTGAGGACTCATTCGTGGTTGGGTCGACCAAATCGCAAACGAGCGTCTTCATGGTTGAAACAGTATCCAACCATAATTTCGCCGGGTGCCACTTTGAAGGAACCAAATGGATTGCGGCGGAACGAGCAAGGTCATGAAATGCCTCAGCATGTGAGACAAATTGCCAGATCGATCTGGTAAGTTCGTCTGGACTCCCCTTCGAGAGGAGACTCAAGACCACGTCAAGTTGGGCTAAGACCCGTCCCAGGTGTCCGCGCAGGATCCGGCGTGTGCGTAGAGATGCCTAGGAATTTGGGGGAAGTCCATGGGTGAGGTATACTCGGAACAGTGAACGATTGTCGGTTTTGGTGGCAAGACACCTCACCAAGATCGGTCGCTTCCACTTGCATAGAACGATGCTAAGGAGGACCTGGGTGGTGGTTCGACTTCCAAAGCTCGAAAACAAACCGGAGACTGCGACCCTCGGCATTAGGGAGCAGATTCCGCCAAAGAAGCTCTCCACTGCAATTCCGACTCTTCTCAAAAAGGTCTCAACCTGGATGTCAACCCGACAAATTTCTCCGGGAGGTTCGCCATTCCTGCGGTTCCACGTGATCGACATGGAATCCCAGTTCGACATCGAGGTAGGCTTTCCTGTGGCTGTGGGCACAAAAGGGGATGGCGTCATCATTGGCGGTGTCCTTCCGGCAGGCGAGTACGCCACCATCGTCTACATGGGAAAGACAAAGGGGTACGAGGGCAACAAGGCACTGATCGACTGGGCGGCATCCAACGGTGTGCAGTGGGACCGATGGGATGACCCGAAGGGAGATGCCTTCAGGTGTCGCTTCGAAACTTTCCTGACTGATCCTGCGGTTGAGCCCGATTCCAAGAAGTGGTTGAACGAGGTGGCCATCAAGACGCTCCGTCCGAGGTGACTGCCAAGTCTCAGTATCTTGGCTTACCCGCTTTCCCGGTCAACTAAAATTTCGTAGTGGAACGCATCCTCTTCCGTTCCGGGTTTTTGACAAAGAGCCTGATTGACCTTAGGCAACCTATCGAGGAGGTCTGTGATGCGATCTATTCTTGTCCCTGCCATCATGATGCTAGGCATTGCCGCTTCCGGCTTCTCCCAAGACCGTGGGGTGACAGTCCTGGAAACCCGACCGGGCGTCCATGTCAGCCTCTACTGGGCGACTCAGCCGAACGCTCTGAGAACCCTGGTTCTGTTCCCGGGTGGAGAAGGGGAGATCTCCATCAAGGCAGGGGTACCTACCAGCAAGAACTTCTTGGTGAGATCCCTGGATGAGTTCCTCCGGTTCCCAGTCGATGTTGTCGTGATGGACAGGCCCAGTGATTTTTCTCTGACCCGACAGGCGAGGACGTCCTCACAGCACCTGGATGACGTCAGGAAGGTAATAGAGTTCGTGTCTCAGAAGTTCGTCAACCACATCTGGCTCGTTGGTACCTCAAATGGAACCGTCTCTGTAGCCTTCGTTGCGGGACAGAAGCTGCCCGGGAGCCTGGAGGGGATTGTACTCACATCGAGCATCGTCGCACCAGCCGAGCGGTTCTCCGTACCCCGCCAGAACCTGGGAGGAATCTCAGTCCCAGTTCTCCTGATCCAGCACCAGAAGGACGCCTGCCGGTTTTGCTCACCGTCACTTCTTCCGGGCGTCCTGCCGCTTTTCACTTCGAGTCCTGTGAAGAAGCTGATTCTTGCCACCGGGGGCTCAAATCCCAGGGGTGACCCCTGTGGGCCCCTTCATTGGCACGGGTTCATAGGAATGGAAAGTGAGGCAGTGGGATTGATCTGCAACTGGATCAATAGCCCGGAGGCATGAACTCCGCAAGATGTTGAAGGGTGGCCTACAACCCCATCTCGGGGTCCGTTTCTGGTGCCATCCGGCGTTCCCACCGATACCGATCGCTCCGGGGCAAAAATCCTACAAGGGAAAGAGAGGACGCCGATTCATCCCAATACCCTCCTCCCTATAGGGAGGGGTATAAGGGTATCCAAAAGGGGATTCATGGAACTTCTCTCGTCCTTGTCGGAATTCACTCCTGCTGGGAACGTGCCGCAAGAAATTTCCATTGACAGCTACGACACCGTCCTCGATGTTTTCTGTAAACACAGGCGGGGCAAATGAAGAACCGTGCCCCAACTGACGGAGCTGGACATGGGCTACTACGAGGACGAGCCTTCCGACGATGAGGAAGTCTTTGACGACGAGGATGACGGTGAGTACGAGGACTTCATAGACGAGGACGAAGAAGTCGACCCAGAAGACATCCTCGATGAGGATGACGACGATGACGACACCGTCGGGGAAGAGGACGACGATGACTTCGAGGACGAGCGAGATGATGATGAAGATGATTTTACCTACGGCGAGGAGTGAGAATGCCAGAGGCGGCTGATCCCTTCAATCTCCAACGGTTCCTTCGAGCACAAGAGAAGGACTTTGCAGTTGCTCTTGCCGAAATTCTGGCTGGCAAGAAGTATGAACATTGGGTCTGGTTCATCTTCCCCCAGATAGCGGGCCTCGGGTACAGCGCAGACTCGGTAATGTTTGCCATCTCGTCCCTTGGTGAGGCGAGAGCGTATGCCGAGCACCCGGTGCTTGGTGCCAGACTCCTCGAATGCTTCAGGGGGATGATGACCCACCAAGGGAAAACCGCCGTGCAGATACTAGGCTCGATAGACGCAATCAAGTTGAGGTCATGCGTGACGCTCTTCAGGCGAGTGCTTCCGCCCGGTTCGGAAGCCGAGCAAGTCCTGGAGTTGTTCTACTCGGGTATCCCAGACCCGGAGACTGAAAGAATTCTTACAAGTGAAGGCGCTGAGAAGGAGCGCTAATTGGGCAAGAACACCGAGAGCTTAAAAAAGCGTTGAAGTAATGGCGATCACCGCGTAGCCCATTGGATTCGTCTACTCGACGAGGAAGACGACGATTGACGACGACTGGGAGAGCAGTTGCCCGAAGGGTTGACAGCGAGAAGGGTAAGGGTCAGATGGTGCAGGGTGCAGTCTCTGAGTCCAACCCGGCAGTTTCCCCTCGTTTGGGCTGTAGTCGACCCGTGGGCGCTGTGGAAAAGTCGAAGATCGAGTGGACAGACTCCACCTGGAACCCCACCACGGGCTGTTCCAAGGTCTCCAATGGATGTGATCATTGCTACGCCGAGGCAATGGCACTCCGCCTCAAGGCTCTTGGTACCCGCCGATACGTTCACGGCTTTGACCTGACGATCCAGGAAGACCTGTTCGAGCTTCCGCTCAGGTGGAAGAAGCCACGGAACATTTTCGTCAACTCCATGTCCGACCTGTTCCATGAGGACGTTCCGTTTCCGATTCTTCAGCGCATTTTCGGGACCATGAACGAGGCCCACTGGCACAACTTCCAGATCCTAACCAAGAGGAGCACGGAGCTGGTGAAGTATGCAGACGAGCTGACCTGGACACCGAACACCTGGATCGGAGTGACCGTAGAGTCTGACCGATACCTCCACCGGCTTCGTGCGCTCCAATCGATGCCTGCGGTAGTCAGGAATGTCCCGAAGAAAGAACGAAGCAGGCTCATCGAGATAGTTGAAAAGTTCAAGAACGTCGGCGGCATGCGTGAAGAAATTGAAAAGGAGTCCAAGAGGCTGGAAGAACTCTTTCCGTGAAGGCATCCTCCATCTCCCGGTCAAAGTAGGTACGAGGTTGGGGACTGGACTTGGTTCAACGGAGCAAAGATTACCCTGAACCGTCAACAACCACCTTGACGGTATTACTGACTGTGGCACAAGATTGGGACTGACGAGGGAAGCCATGAAAGAAGTCGCCGTCTACTACGCCAAATCCAATCAGCTCATCAACGAACAGATGCACACGGTCATTGCAAAGTCATTTGGTGAACCCTTCACGGTTCAACTCAATGGGTACTTCTTCAAGTCGCTCGGCCAGATTCTGGATCATATCTTTGTTTCGGACATGATCTGGATGAAGGCGTTCATGGAAATCAACAACTACGGGATGAACATCGAGACCGAAGTGCGGAATGTGCCGTCTTACGGCAATAGGGTCTTCACGGACTTTGATTCATTTCTCCAGAGCAGGCGTGTTCTTGACCGGTTTATCTGTACCTACATGGGGCAACTTGACCCCTCGTTCTTCGAGAAGCCGGTTGTCAGGAAGACGAGCAACGGATTGACCATTGAGAAACCTTCTGACCGAGCCATCATTCATTTTTTCAACCACCAGACCCACCACCGGGGCCAGATTAGTAACATCTTGGATGAGAAGAATTTCGAGAACAATTACTCAAACATGATTTTCCTGGACCTGTAGAACCGCACTGCTTGCGAAAGTCGCAATCACGAGTCAGTTCCCATCGAGTTCCAGAAGCCACCGTTCAAAGCTGGGGTTGCACAACACGAAGGGTGACCTCTTCTCCCGCAGTATGGCAATGGCGTCCTTGGCGCTCCGTCCCATCTTTATCAGTGCCAGCGCCGCCACCAGCCCCGACCTATTGAGTCCCGCCTGACAGTGAATGAGCGTGTGCCCCGAACGCAGGCAGGCAACCACCCAGGATGCCAGTCCATCCAGGATTGGCACGAGAGGCTCCACTGCGGCGTCGTAGGCTTTGACCTGGGTGAAGGAGTCCAAGTCGTGGGTGACCCGGTAGGACTCCCAGGGGTAGAGGCTCACGAGGTGCTTGATGTGCGGGGGCAGGATGAGGTCGTCTCGGCACCCGCCCATGTAGAGGTTGGCCTCGATGTGGCTGATGAA
>Ga0181516_10000175_pt1 | contig 67764 bp, 58 predicted proteins | sample PEATcosm2014_Bin_25_FD_121104 | JGI IMG/M metagenome (GOLD analysis project Ga0181516, IMG submission 121104) | Peatland microbial communities from MTU Mesocosm Facility, Houghton, MI, USA - PEATcosm2014_Bin01_10_metaG | ecosystem: Environmental > Terrestrial > Soil > Wetlands > Peat | place...
AGCGGTTGTGGCACTTTCAAGCCGTGCACCATGACATTTGGGATCGGGATTTTCCGGCGCAACCCGCGCTTTTCAGTCTGCAGCAGAATGGCAAGACAGTGGAGGCGCTGGCGCAGATTACCAAGCAGAGCTACATTTACATTTTTGACCGGCTCACCGGGCAGCCGCTGTTTCCGATCCATGAGCTTCCGTATCCGGCAAGCACGGTTCCGGGCGAAGTGACTTCGCCGACCCAGCCAATGCCGGACACTCCCGCACCGTTTGCCCGGCAGCGTCTCACAGAAGAAATGTTGACCAACCGCACGCCCGAAGCGCACGCGTGGGCGGTGAAGGAGTTTCGCGGATTTCAAAGCGACGGCCAATTCATTCCCATCTCGCTGGACAAGCAGACTGTAGTGTTTCCAGGCTTCGACGGAGGTGGAGAGTGGAGCGGAGCGGCGATCGATCCGGCGACGAATGTGCTGTATGTGGGATCGTCGGAGATGGTCTGGACAGGCGGACTTGTCCCGGTTGTGAAGGACTCGAGTCCGGGAGCGCAGGTCTACCAGAGCCAGTGCGCGATGTGCCACGGCGTGAACCGCGTGGGGGCGCCGCCTGCGTTTCCTTCCCTGGTTGGGATTCTGAACCGCGAAACACCTGAGCAGGTTACCGTTCAGGTGGAGAAAGGTAAAGGGAGAATGCCGGCCTTCCCGAACCTGGACGAAGCCCATGTCGCTGCGCTGGTCGATTACCTACGGTCAGTGGCGCCCACGGCGAACCCCGCCGCAGTTGCGGAAACGACGGCAGGCCTGCCCGTGCAAGCCATTCTGAACCATGCGCCGGCAGATAATGCCGGGGCCGGCATTTACCAGAAGCGGTGCGCAATCTGCCATGGAAAGCACCGCGAAGGGAGTCCGCCGTCGATCCCGATTCTGATCGGTGTGGGAAGCCGGCGCACGTCGGCCCAGGTGGTCGAGTTGATCCACAAAGGCAGAGGGGTAATGCCGGCTTCTTCGGATCTGAAGGGACCGGATCTGGACGCACTGCTGCGCTTTCTGGAGGTGAGCGACAAGATCGCGCCGCAGACGAGCGGGCAGGGGGACTACGAGTTTACCGGCTACCGCAAGTTCCTGGACCCCGACGGCTATCCGGCCATTGAGCCGCCGTGGGGCACCCTGAATGCCATCGACCTGGGTACAGGGAAGTACCTGTGGAAGATTCCGCTGGGCGAATACCCGGACCTGGTCAAACAGGGAATCAGGAACACCGGGACCGAACTCTATGGCGGCCCGATTGTGACGGCCGGCGGACTGGTGTTTATTGGCGCTACCGTTTACGACCGCAAGTTCCACGCTTTCGACAGCGCCACAGGGAAGCTCTTGTGGGAGACGGAGCTGCCGTTTGCGGGGAACGCCACGCCATCCACGTATATGGTGGACGGGCGGCAGTATGTGGTGATTGCTTCCAGCGGAGGACGGGATCCAAAATCGCCTGTGGGCGGCGCATACATTGCGTTTGCCTTGCCGCGCTGAATTGAGGCTTGCGGTTGGGAAGGAGGGGCGGGATGGGGCGAGTAGTGGCTGAGGAGAAATTCACAGAATTATTTTCGTTTTTTCTTCGCTTTCTTGAGAAACTCGTCTATGCTGGCTTTGCAACATAGGAGGTTGCAAGAATGGACTTTCAAAAAGCGCTGATTACTGAATACGACCGCGAAACCGCGGCCACCCGTAAAATTTTGGACGCCATCCCGGCGGATGCGAATTTCAACTACAAACCCCATCCCAAGTCAATGAGCCTGGGGCGGTTAGCAGGCCATGTCTCGGAGACCGCCGGCCTTTGGGCATCGAGCACTCTGGCAAAGGACAAGGTTGAGATGGCGGCCGGCGAGAAATATGAGCCCTATGTGCCAGCCAGCAAGGAGGCATTGTTGGCGCGGTTCGATACGGAGACGGCGGAAACAAAGGCGATCCTGGGCGACTTTGCGCCAGCGAAGTGGGATGAGAACTGGAAGTTCGTTGCCGGCGGCAAGGCGTGGATCAACGATACGAAGTACGAAGTGTGGCGAACCTGGGTCATCAGCCACCTAGCCCATCACAGGGCACAGCTGGGAGTGTACCTCCGGCTGCTCGATAAAAAGCTTCCTGGAACCTATGGACCTTCTGCCGATGACATGCCGGGAGCGTGAAAACAGGGAACAGGGAAGCCCCTGGATGAAGCGTCTTGCTGTCCCAGCCTTGCGCCAGGAAAAACGCGCAAGGATGGGGCGGGGAGCTGATGCTGTTGCCGGGTATCAGCCTGGTCTGATCTTCTCTGGATTCGACGACTGAGAAGCAACCACTGACAACAGAGGGCCATACCGTCTACCCTTGTTTCATGCCTTTCACCTTTCCCAAGGTCTATCCAATTCTCGATGCTTCGATCATCCCGCAGACCGGGCGCGTGGAATTTCTGCGCAGGCTCGGCGGTGCGCTGGCCGAGGCCGGCGTGACACTGTTGGAGTATCGAAACAAGACCGGAGCCGAGGCGGAGTTGCTGGCCGATGGCGCCGTCCTGCGCGCAGCGCTGCCCGCCAAAAACGTGAAGTTGATTCTCGATGATCGTGCCGATCTTGTTGAACAGATAGATTTTGACGGTGTGCATGTGGATGCAGGCGATGTGGCCCCGGCCGAGGCTCGCCGCATGATTGGGGCGAAACGGATTGTTGGCACATTTGGCGGAAGCGATGCGTTGCTGCTCGAAGTTTTGAACGAGCCGGTGGATTATCATGCCATCGGCCCGGTTTACAGAACGATCACGAAACAGACAAATAAGGCTCCGATCGGGCCTGAGGGGGTGCGGATTTTGCGGGAGCAGGCTGGTCTGGACCGAGTCCTGACGGCTGCTGGGGGCATCACCCTGGCGACCGCTCCGGCAGTGCTTGCGGCCGGCGCAACGTCGGTTGCTGTCTCCGCGGCAATTTTCCGCGCGGCTGACCCTGCGGCTGAGTTCCGGCGGTGGATCAAAGTTCTTGGATAGCTCGGTCTAACAGAGGACGGAAGCCGATCCATTGCCCCTGGTGGTCTGTGAGGGGGCTGAAGACCCCGATCTTTTTCAAGAAGCACTTACGGCGTGTCTAAAGCCGCGCCCCTCCAAAGCAAACTCCTTCGTCGATCCGGAACGCTTCCTGCGACCATTTTTCGACGCTTTTAACCACCGTTCATGGGCGCGTTTTGCGATCTATAAAGGTTCTTTTGCGGTCTGAAGCTGCGATTGAGTCGACCCGGATTGCCATGGCAACCGGTTGGAAATTGCCGCAAATTGACGAGATTGAAGAAAGCTAAAGACATACGCGGCAAAATCGAGTAAAAATCTTTCAAGTGACGATTCCCGAACTCGCTTCCAATCCAGACCCCGCCAAGCCAGGTGACGCGCCCCGGCTGGCGCAGACGCTTGGCCTCTTCAGTGCGACAGCGATTGTGATTGGCTCCATGATCGGGTCGGGCATCTATATCGTCGACGCGGATATTGCCCGGGGAACAAGCTCTCCCGCGCTGTTTCTGGGCGCATGGGTGGTTACGGCCGTGCTTACGCTGATTGGGGCGCTCAGCTACGGCGAGCTGGCGGCAATGATGCCGAAGGCCGGCGGCCAGTACGTCTACCTGCGCGAGTCTCTGGGGCCGCTGTGGGGTTTTCTCTTCGGTTGGACGCTCTTCCTGGTGATCCAGACTGGGACCATCGCCGCCGTCTGCGTTGCCTTTGGCAAGTTTCTGGGCGTCTTCTTCCCGGCAGTCTCGACCACCCATTGGCTCTGGCATATCGCTCACGTGCCGGCCTGGCGCGTGGGACCCATGGTGCTGGGCAACATGGAGATCGGAGTGAGCACGGCCAACCTGGCCGGAATCGTGATCGTGGTCCTGCTGGCCATTGTGAACATCTTTGGCGTTGGGCTGGGGGCGCTGATCCAGAACATCTTCACTTCTGCCAAGGCGATTGCGCTGGCGGCACTGATCCTGCTGGCGTTCACCATTGGGCGCACCGCGGAGGCCTGGCATGCCAACTTCAGCGCCGGTCAGTTCTGGAAGAACGCCGGCTGGAGCGCGATGCATCCGGTCCAGGTGGGCGTCGGCGGTCCGATGGTGCTGGTGAACCTGGTGGTAATTCTGGCCGTGGTGCAGGTGGGCTCGCTGTTCTCGGCCGATGCGTGGAACAACATTACGTTTACCGCGGGGGAAGTGAAGAATCCAAAGCGCAATCTTCCGTTGTCGCTGATACTGGGCACCGGGTTTGTGCTGACGGTTTACTTCCTGGTGTCGCTGGCTTACCTGTTGGTGCTTCCACTCCACGGCGATCCGAATGGGGCGACGGTGGCGGCTCGTGGCATCCAGTATGCTGCCGAAGATCGCGTAGCCACAGCGGCGCTGGGACAGATCTTCCACACCGGCGGGGCATGGCTGATGGCTGGGGCAATCCTGGTCTCCACCTTCGGCTGCGCCAATGGGATGACTCTGGCGGGAGCGCGTGTCTTCTACGCGATGAGCAAGGATGGGCTGTTTTTCAAGTCGGTCGGCAGGTTACATCCGCGCTACAAGACTCCGGTGGCGGGGCTGCTGGTGCAGGCGTCCTGGACGGTTCTGCTCTGCGTTTCCGGCTCGTACAGCCAGTTGCTGGATTACATCATCTTCGCGGAGCTGGTGTTTTACATCCTCACCATCACAGGGCTGTTTGTGCTTCGTATCAAGCAGCCGAATGCTCCGCGGCCCTACAAGGCATGGGGCTATCCGGTGCTGCCCGCGCTCTACATCGTAATGGCGGCGTGGATCTGTATCGTATTATTGCGGTACAAGCCCCAGTACACATGGCCGGGCCTGGTGCTGGTCCTGCTTGGCATTCCCGTTTATCTTTTCTGGTCCAGACGGCAAGTGAGGCCGGCTCAAGCTGAAGTGAATTGATTCTGTAACCGACTCCTGAGGAGGAAGTACCTCATCCATGTCCAGACTGCTGCGAATCAAACCAATGTCGTTGCTCTCCATGGAAGCTGGTGAGCAAGGTGAACACACGCTCAAGCGTTCTTTGGGCGCGATGAACTTGATCACGCTGGGCATTGGCGCCATCATTGGCGCGGGTATTTTTGTTCTTACCGGACAGGCGGCGGCTCTGCATGCGGGTCCCGCCGTGGCGTTAAGCTTTGTGCTGGCGGGCATTACCTGCGCCTTTGCCGGCCTCTGCTATGCGGAGTTTGCGTCCATCATTCCCATCGCCGGCTCCGCTTATACCTACGGTTACGCGACGCTTGGCGAGTTTGTGGCGTGGATTATCGGCTGGGACCTTGGGCTGGAGTATGGCTTTGGCGCGGCGACGGTGGCTTCCGGCTGGTCGGGCTACTTCAACAGCCTGCTGCAGCAGTTTCATATTTACTTGCCGCCCCGGCTTACGGCGACGCCAGGCACGGTTCTGGTTTTCTTTCACGAGCAGTGGACGCCGCTGATGTCGCTGCCTCCGGGAACGGATGCGACGGGATTGCCGCATGTGACGGCGCTCTTCAACCTGGTTGCGATTCTGGCCATCCTGGTAGTTACGACGGTGCTGGTGATCGGCATCAAGGAATCGGCCAACCTGAACTCGGTAATTGTAGTGGTGAAGCTGGGTGTGGTGGGGATCTTCCTTGTATTGGGAACCTTTTTCCTGTTCCGGCACCCGGAGCTGGCGCGGATGAATTGGCATCCGTTTATTCCGCCGGGAGATGGACACGGCAACTTTGGCTGGGGAGGCATCGCCCGAGGGGCAGGCTCGATCTTCTTTGCGTACATCGGCTTTGATGCCGTCTCGACCGCGGCCCAGGAAGCCAAGAATCCGCAGAAGGATATGCCCTTCGGCATCCTTGGTTCGCTGGTGATCTGCACGATTCTGTACATCATGGTTTCGACCGTGCTGACCGGGCTGGTGAACTACAAGGAGCTGAATGTTGCGGCACCGGTGGCGCTGGGCATCGACGTGACCGGTGTGAGCTGGGGTTCGCTGCTGGTGAAGATCGGCGCGGTATTCGGGTTGGGAACCGTGATGCTGGTCATGCTGTTGGGCCAGTCGCGGGTGTTTTTCTCGATGTCCCGGGACGGCCTGCTGCCGAAATGGGCTTCGGCGATTCATCCGAAGTTTCGGACGCCGTGGATTTCGACGATTGCGGTGGGCGTTGTAGTGGCCATCTTACCGGCTTTCCTGCCCGTGGCTCGACTGGCAGAACTGGTGAATATCGGTACGTTGCTGGCCTTTACGATTGTGTGCGCGGGAACGTGGGTTCTGCGAGTGCGCGATCCTCACATGCATCGGCCGTTCAAGACTCCGTTCGTTCCGCTGGTTCCCATTCTTGGAATCATCACGGCGATTTACCTGATGTCGACATTGCCGCTGATTACCTGGACGGTGATGATCTGCTGGCTGCTGGTCGGGTTGGTTATCTACTTCACGTATTCCATCAAACACAGCAAGGTGCAGAAGCTGCCGAAGGCGGCTGAGGCAGATTGAGCGGTGCGAGTTCCCGATGTAAATCCACGGCCTCCCTTTCAGGGAGGCCGTAAGGTTTTTGAACAGGGGATACTTGCGTTGGGAGCAAACTATGGACTAAACTAAGTAAACTTAGTTCACATGGAGGGGCAATGCGGACCATCAACATCCATGAAGCAAAAACCCATTTATCGCGGCTGGTGGATGAGGCGGAGCAGGGCGACTCCTTCATTATTGCCAAGGCCGGCAAGCCGAAGGTGCTGGTGACCAAGCTGCATGCGCCTGCGGTCCCGGCCAAACGGCGTTTGGGCCTTTTGAAAGGGATGTACACTTTGCCCCACAACTACTGGGAGATTGATAAGGAGATGGATGAAGAGATCGAAAAGATCTTCTTAGGCGAGGATGAGGAATGAGGTTTCTCCTCGATACCCATTTGGTTTTGTGGACCTTTTTTGAGCCAGATCGACTTTCCCCGGAGGCGCAATCCCTTCTTCAATCTCGTCAGAATGAGCTCGTATTCAGCACCGCGTGTCTGTGGGAGATTGGAATCAAACGCGGACTCAAGAAGAAGGAATTCCAGGTTGACCCACGAGTCTTAAGGCGTACCTTGCTCGACGAGGGCTACGAGGAGCTACCGATCCTCGGCCAACATGCAGTTGCCGTCGACATTCTTCCGTCCATACACAAGGACCCCTTCGACCGCATCCTGATTGCGCAGGCAATGGTCGAAGGGATTACTTTGTTGACTGCCGATGCCATGATCGCCCAGTACCCAGGGCCGATCCGCAAGGTATGAGATTTCTCTATGCCGTTGTCTTTGCGCAGAACTCGTCGAATGCGCGGGCCAGTTCGCCGGCGATTTGCTGGGCGGTGGACTGCTCGATGACGAAGCGCTGCATGAGGTAGACGAGCTTGCCGTCGCGAAGAATGGCGATGGCCGGAGATGTGGGCGGATTGCCTTCAAAATAGCTGCGGGCGCGTTCGGTGGCCTCGCGGTCCTGGCCGGCAAAGACGGTGATCTTGTGGTCTGGCGGGTTGGTGGAGTTGCTCAATGCGAGGCGAACTCCGGGGCGCATCTTGCCGGCAGCGCAGCCGCAGATGGAATTCACCACCAGCAGGGTTGTACCGGGCTGTGCCAGGGCTGCGTCCACGTCTTCGGCGGTGCGAGTTTCATTGATTCCGGCGCGCACCAGTTCCTCGCGCATGGGAATGACCATCAGTTCTGGATACATGTATGCCTCCGGCAGGGAAGCTGCCTGTTCCTATTCTATCGTCAAACCTGCTTGGTGTAGGCTTTATCCGATGCGGATGAAAGAAAATAAGCTTCTTGCGCCGTTTACGACCTTCGGAATCGGCGGTCCGGCCCGGTGGTTTGCGGAAGCTGCGAGCGAGGACGAGATTGCCGAGGCGGCGGCCTGGGCGCGGGAACGGGGTGTTGCGCTGTTTGTGCTGGGCGGGGGCAGCAACCTGCTGGTCTCCGATGCGGGATTCGATGGGCTGGTCTTGCATGTCGGATTGAAGGGTGTGGAGCAGCAAGGCGAGCTGTTTTCCATGGCCGGGGGAGAGGATTGGGACGGGTTTGTTTCGCAGGTTGTTGAACGGGGGTTTTCCGGAGTTGAGTGTCTTGCAGGAATTCCGGGGACTGTTGGGGGAACGCCGGTTCAAAACGTGGGGGCCTATGGACAGGAAGTTTCTTCGGTAGTTGAAAGGTTGCGGGCGTTCGATTTGGAGACGCACACATTCGTCGAGTTCGCGGCGGCTGAATGCGGATTTGCCTATCGCCGCAGCCGTTTCAACAGGGCCGATCGTGGGCGGTACCTCGTGACGCGCGTGGATTACCGGCTGCATCGCGACGGTTCGCCGCTGCTTGCTTATCCGGATTTGAAAGCGCACTTCCAGAACCGCGCGGAGGCGCCAACTCTCGGCGAGGTGGCTTCCTCTGTCCGTTCCATCCGGCGGGGCAAGGGAATGATTCTTGTGGAAGGCGACCCGGATTGCCGCAGCGCAGGGAGCTTCTTCAAGAATCCTGTAGTTCCCGGAGATGTAGCGGAGCGGGTAAGAAAGTGCGCGGAGATCTCCGGCGCGGCCTTTCGCGTTTATCCAAGCGCAGACGGGCTGGTGAAGATTCCTGCCGCTTGGCTGATCGAGCAGGCCGGTTTTCCGAAGGGGTATGCGCTGGGTGCTGCGGGGATCTCTTCACGGCACACGCTGGCGCTCATCAATCGCGGCGGAGCGACGGCGGAGGAGATTCGCGCGTTGGCCGATAAGATTGCGGCGGCGGTAGAGGAGCGCTTTGGGATTCGATTGGAGATAGAGCCAGTGATGGTAGGGTTCTAGGGCGTCATCAGGCGGAGGGCGATGCGCTCGCGCTCGTCTTGAAGAACTTCGGCAGCGGGGCCTAGAGAGACAAGGCGGCCTTCTCGCAGCAGCGCGACCTCCGCGCCGGTGGAGAACGCATCGGTGGCGTCGTGGGTGGCGAGGACGGTCTGCACGCCATTGGCGCGCGCCCATGTTTGCAGGCGGCCAATGAGCGCGTCGCTGGCGACACCGTCGAGAGCGGAGAAGGGCTCATCCAACAGCAGCAATCGGGGGCCGGGGGCCAATGCCCTGGCGAGAGCGACTCGCTGCGCCTGTCCGCCGGAGAGATCTTGCGGGCGGCGGTTGACGAGGTCCGTCGCGTCGACCAGTTCCAGCATCTCGGCAACGCGTGTTTCCCGGTTTGCGCGGTCAAGGCTACCGAGGCCGTAGGCGACATTGGCTTCAACGCCCAGGTGAGGGAAGAGCGAAGACCGCTGCGTAACGAGCGAGGTACGGCGGTTGCCGGGTCTGCGCCAGACTCTGCGGGCGGTCTCTGTGACGACCTGGCCGTCAAGCGAGACGACTCCTGCGGTGTCGCCGCGCTCATTTTTGTCCAGGCCTGCCAGCAGGCGCAGCAATGTGCTCTTGCCCGAACCGGAGGGGCCGAAGACGACCGTCCATTCGGATGCGAGCCGGCATTCCACGTCCAGGAGGAAGCTGCCTCGCCGCGCTTTGAGCGCCACTTCAAGCACGGCGGCCCCCTCGGATTTGTCCGGTGAGGTAGACGGTTGCCAGCGCCGTTACGCTCAATCCCAGCAGAATGGCGGCGGTGCGGTTGGCGGCGGCATAATCGAAGTTTTCAACCTGGTTGTAGAGCACGATGGAGAGCGTGCGCGTGGCGCCAGGGATGTCTCCGCCCAGCATGAGCACAACGCCGAATTCGCCGACAGTGTGCAGAAAGCTGAGCACCGCCGCGGCCACCAGGGAACGGCGCGCCAGGGGAACGAGCAGGGTGAGGACGATCTTTGCCGAACCGGCGCCGAGCAACCGGGCTGCGTCGACGAGGTTCGGCTGAACCGCGGCGAATCCTGCGACGAGCGGCTGTACAGCAAAGGGAAGGCTGTAGATGACCGAGCCCACCACGAGCCCATCGAAGGAGAAGGCCAACGGATGGCCGAGCACGACCGTGATGCCGCGTCCGACAGAAGTGCGCGGGCCGAGGAGGACGAGCAGAAAAAAGCCGAGGACGGTGGGCGGCAAGACGAGAGGCAGGGCGGCCAGGGCCTCGAGAGCGGCGAGCCAGCGGCCGCGGCCCAGCACTAAAAGAGCCGCAAGAGGGATGGCGATGGCCAGCAGGATCGTCGTGGTCACGGATGCCAGCTTGAGAGTGAGGGCGAACGCTTGCCAGTCCATCGTTTCTAGTGAACCGGTGTGAGGCCGGCTTTGGCAAGCTCGGCTTGAATCGGAGGTGAAAGCAGGAAGTCGAGCAGCTTGCGGGCCTGGGTGCGCTGGCGTGTCTTGCTTACGATGACTGCTCCTTGTTCGATGGACGGGTAGAGATCGCGCGGGATGACAAAGTAAGATCCGCTGGAGGCCATGTGCGGGGTGAGAGCAGAGGTGAGTGAGATGAGGCCTGCGTCGGCATTGCCGGAGTCGACAAATTGCGCGGCCTGGGCGATGTTTTCGGCAGTGGCAAGGCGCGGTTTGAGAGCGTCGTAGAGCTTGAGGCTAGTGAGTGCGGCTACGGCGGCGCGGCCATAGGGCGCGCGGTCCGGATTGGCGATGGCCAACCGCTTGACGGCGGCGTTGCGCAGCAGATCGAGGGACGGAGTGGGCAGCGGCGAATCCTTTCGCTCCCACAGGACCAATGTTCCTCTGGCATAGGTGATGGGCATGGACGAGTCGGCGCTGCCGGCCGTATCGGCGAGGCCAGCATCAATCAGCTTCTTGGGGTAGCTCAGGTCTGCCGAGAGAAACAAGTCGAAAGGAGCGCCATTCATGATCTGCGTGGTGAGCATGGCAGAGGCCTGATAAGTAGCGTCGACTCGCATGCCGGTTGCCCGACGGAATTGTTCCAGAATTGGCGGCAGTACCGGCTCCAGGTCGGCAGCGGCGGCCAGCCGCAATGCGGTTTGCGCCTGCGATGGGACGAGCAGCGTGAACCCAAGGAGAGCTGGGAAGAAACTTCTCAGTTTCAAAACGTGCTGGCCTCCGATCCACTGCAAAAATCTGTCCACGCTGGTAGGCTAACACCAGACAGGAACAACAAAGACGAGGGCATGAACGACAATTTGCACCAGTTACGCTGTTTTGGCTGCGGGGCACGGATTGCGGGCGCCGATGCGCTGCCCGACTTCCGTTGCGCCGTCTGTGGCGATCTATTCGAGGTGGAATACCCAGGCTGGGGCCAGCGCCGCGGGCCGGACCGGCCCAATCCTGGCGCGCTCAAGTGGTTGTGGCGGGAGCGGAAGAGTTCCTCCGAGGCGCTCGACCACTCCGGCGTTTGGCGGTTCCGCGAGCTGCTGCCCATCCTCGACAGTTTTGGCAACGCGGTTACGCTGCGTGAAGGGAACACTCCTCTCTACCACCTCCCGCGCGCGTCGAAGGCACTCGGGATCGACCAGCTCTTTGCCAAGCACCAGGGGATGAACCCCAGCGGATCGTTCAAAGACACGGGCATGACGTCGGCGATGAGCGTGGCCCGCGAGCGCGGCTTTGAGTGGGTAGCTTGCGCATCGACGGGGAATACTTCCGCCGCCATGGCAGCTTACGCGGCACGGGCCGGCCTGCGCAGCCTGGTGCTGATTCCCGATGGCAAGATCGCCTGGGGCAAGCTGTCGCAAGCGATGGATTACGGCGCGGTCACTTGCCAGTTGAAGACTGATTTCGACGGCTGCCTGACGCTGCTGACGCAGATTGTGAAAGAAGCGCCCATCTACTTGTTGAACTCGGTGAACCCCTACCGGCTTGAGGGGCAGAAGACGCCGGCCTTCGAGATTGCCGAGGCCTTCGAATGGAACGTGCCCGACCACCTTGTGGTTCCCGGCGGCAACCTTGGGAACAGTTCTGCACTGGGGAAGGGCTTTCGCGAAATGCATGAGCTGGGGCTGGTTGCGCGGATGCCGCGCATCTCCGTGATTCAGGCGGTGGGCGCGAATCCGCTGGTGCGCAGCCTTGCCGCCAATCACGGCGCGGAACTGGAACCTGTGGAAGCACACACGCGGGCCACGGCGATTCGCATCGGCAATCCCGCCTCCTGGCGCAAGGCTGTCCGCGTTATTCAGGACACGGGTGGATGGTGCCTTGATGTTACCGAGGCGGAGATCGCAATCGCCAAGGCGGAGCTGGGCGCCGAGGGGCTAGGTTGCGAGCCGGCCTCAGCCGTGACCCTCGCGGGGCTGAAGAAGCTGCGCGCGGAGGGCAAAATCAGGTCCAATGAGACCGTAGTTCTGGTGCTTACCGGGCACACGCTCAAGGATGCCGATTACACGATCGACTTCCATCGCGGAACGCTGTTGACGGAAGAAGAATCCGCGGGCAAGGAAGCCGAGATTGGGGCTCTGCAGCGCAACGCGGTTGTGGTGGATGCAACGGCTGCCGCAGTGCTGGCTGCGATGAAGGGCAAGGTCGGATGAGCGAGCAAGAGAAGCCACCTGCCGGAGGGCTCCGACTGCGGCTGCCGGCAACCTCCGCAAATCTCGGACCGGGTTTTGACGCTGTCGCCGTGGCTTTGGATTTCTATCTCGAGCTGGAGGCCGAAGCCGCGGACGAGTTTTCGATTCATGCCACAGGCAGAAATGCCGAGCGTTGCGGGCGCATCGATGACAATCTCGTGCTCGAGACGTACAAGGGGATACTCGTAGCCAACGACCGGCCCATTGTGCCGCTGGCGATCGAAATGCGCAACGGGATTCCATTAGCCATGGGTTGCGGATCGTCTGCGGCCGGGCGGCTGGCGGCGATTGCCCTGGCTGTCCACTTTGGCCAGCTCGGCTGGAGCAGCCAACGCATTCTCTACGAGGCATACCTGCTCGAGGGGCACCCGGACAACGTGGCTGCCTGTTGGCTGGGAGGCTTTGTGGCTGCGGCCTGCGACGGAAACGTTGTGTGTGCCGCGCGGGTGATGCCACCGGCTGAGTGGCGAGCCATCGTCGTGCTTCCTGCGGACCCGCTGCCTACCAGCAAGGCGCGTGCCGTGCTGCCGGCCAGTTATTCGTTGAATGATGTGGTGGCCAACATTCAGTCCGTTGCGATGCTCGGACTGGCATTCGCGCAGGCCCGGGGAGACCTGTTGCGCACTGCCATGAGCGATCGCATCCATCAGCCTTATCGCGCGCCAATTTGCACGCTTCTACCGTTGATGCTGCCGCTGGTCGGACAGGACGGGATACTGGGCGCGGCGCTGAGCGGCGCGGGGCCTGCTGTTCTTGCAATTGTCGAAAGCGAGAAGAGTCTGGAGCAGGCGTCCATCGCTATTCGCAGGGCACTGAGCAGCCCGGAGGAGGCGGAACTTCTGATCTGCAGCTTCGTTCATTCCGGGGCCCGCCAAACGAATGAATCTTGTTCGGAATGAGTTTTGCCGTCCGGCACAAACGGGTCAAAAAAGGGAGGTTATTAGTGGGTAACCTTTTTCTTTGCGACGTATCTTTCTTGATAGTCACCAATTCTTGATTACTCTTCAGATTACCTAAGTTTTGTTGCCATTTATCAAGTTAGCACCTAGATTTGCACCGTGGGCAGTTCTGGGGGAGGGCTGCTCTAGCGCCCGGGATCCGAATAGGATCCGGGCGCTTCTAATTGGTGCCTACATTTGTAAATATCATGCTTCAAGGTGTTTAGCATCTCCTGCCCAAGTGCCACAATCAAACCCCTCTTCGCGCTGCGGGCGCACCTTGCGACTTTGGACGAGTGTGCCGCATCTTACGAAGGCGCGGTTCCTGTACACTTCAAGCAGTACAGGTCCGCAAGGAGAGTCATGGCTGGTTTGGGAGTTTTGGAAGTTAGCGATGCAACGTTCGATAAAGAAGTGCTGCAAAGTGAGCAGCCTGTCATGGTAGATTTTTGGGCCGTCTGGTGCGGTCCCTGCAAGGCCATCGGGCCTATCGTGGAAGGTGTGGCGGCAACGTATGCAGGCAAGCTGAAGGTAGCCAAGGTGAATGTGGATCAGAATGGCGCCACGCCCTCCCGCTACGGCATCCGCGGCATTCCCGCGCTCCTGTTCTTCAAGGGTGGCAAGGTGGCCGATCAGATTGTCGGCTATGTGCCACAGGAAGTGATTGAAGAGAAGGTCCAGCGCTTGCTTGCGTAAAAGCACTCGATAGATTCCGGGCCCGCAACCGCTACTCTCCGGTCACGCTCTGCCACGAAACTGAATGATGCGCCGCCGGTCGCGCTTGGAAGGTCTGCGCTCCGGCAGCGGCGCATACAGTTGCATTGCCTTGCGCTCCTCTGCCAGCTTGAGACGTGCCTCGCGGCTGGCATCAGTCTCGCAGTAGAGCTTTTGCGCGACGGCGGCAGGTCCGCGCATCTCGCTGAGTTGCAGAACCTCAATCTGAAAGATGCCCCCCTCGTTCTCTATCCGCAGCAAGTCGCCGGCATGAACCTCGCGCGCCGGCTTGGCCTTCAGGCCGTTGGCTTGAATTCTGCCCAGATCGCAGGCCTTGCTGGCCAGCGCGCGGGTCTTGAAGAAGCGTGCAGCCCAAAGCCACTTGTCGATGCGCACGTCCAGACGTGTTCTTTGACGAGTTTCCGTGGGCACGTCTGCCATAAATCCATTTTCGTACATTCGGATGCAATTGAGCTGGAACCTTCTTTTGCAAACGCCTAAGTCTTCGATATTCAGAGAAGATAGGTGCGACTGGACAGGGTGACTGAAACCGGCTGCCGGAATGCATCGCCAATTCTTTCTCGCGAAATACATCGCAAATCGATCTTCTCGCATCGGACTACTCCATGGGACAAAACCTAGCGGTTCTGCCCCGATCAGTACGTTCCGCAAATCAGCCAGCTCGCGCAGTCGTATGCCACATCACACCAGGTTTCTCTCTTGCCTTCAGGGCTGTGACGAACAACAAGGCCGCCAAAGAGCCATTTTCCCAAAAATCTTCCAGCGCATACGTTGCATAACCGCGACATGGCAACAAAAGGAGCATCGATATGAGCAGGAGAACGAATCTTCCCACAATCCGAATCGAAGAGTCACGAGAGTCCGGTTCGTTCGATGGCGCCAATTCTCATCGTCCAGTGGTACTGGTGGTCGATGACGAATGCGCCATTGCCGACACTCTCACTGAAATCCTGATCCGCAGTGGGTTCGCCGCAACAGCGGCCTATGACGGAGCCAGCGCCCTTGAAGCTGCGCTCCTGAAACCCCCAGAGGTGCTAATTACCGACGTGATGTTGCCGGGAATCAGCGGCATTGAACTCGGGATCAGGATGCGACGCATCTTCCCCGATTGCAAGGTGCTTTTGTTCTCAGGAAACGCTGCCACCACCGCGCTGCTGGCGTCGGCCACGCGCGCAGGGCATAACTTTGTACTGCTCACCAAACCGGTTCATCCTGCTGTGATGCTGGCACACGTGTCGGACTGCGTAAGGCCTCGCGAGGCGGTCAGCGCAATCTAGGACCGATCGAAGTGGAATAGATCCCAGGATGTGCACGAGAGGAATCGCTTCATTCTTGTGAAAGCGAGAATCGCTTGCCATAGGCGCCGAAGAGAGAAAGCAGGCCGTCGGCAAACCAGGCGAGAAAAACGAGCGATGAGGCGCCCGCGTCCTGCATCATCTCGCGGAGAACCAGAAAGATTCCGCCGCAGATGATGGCGCCAACGACGATTACCGTAGCCCGGCTTGCTCCAAGTGCGCGGGGCAGGTTGGCGGGGGCTATTCCTGGATGCTCGGGGCGGCTCGGGCTCATGCGGTGAAGTGAGGGTAGCGCGCGGCGCTCGAGCGGTTCCAGATGCAGGATGAATCGAAACGCTGAACTGTATTGCAACTAGTGATCCCGGAGTCTACCGCCCGTGGGAAACTGGCATCCAATTATTGGGATGCTTGCGGCGACAACATCGAGGGTAGCCGGACCAGTGCTTTGCGTAGTGGCATGGGTCGCAGTGGGCTGCAACAGGTCCGCCACATCGCAACAGCCTGCTCAGGCGGAAGTGAAACCTGCTCCTCAAACTCCAATGGCAAATAAAAAAGATGAACTGGGTGTTCCGTCCTGGGACCCGGTGTGGAACAAGGTCATCGAAGAGGCGTTGCCGCAGGAGATGCTTTCAAACCAGGTGGCGCGAGCCGTCAAGCCGTTCTGTCCGCGCTTCAAGGCAATGAGCGAAGTGGACAGGCGCGGATTCTGGGTCTATTTATTTCAAGCGCTTGCTGGAGCAGAAGCAGGCCTTGTGCCCACCACCGATGTACGCCATACCGAGCCGGAGGTCGCAGTCAAAGACACGGTCACTCACAGGATGGTGCGCAGCGAGGGACTGCTGCAACTTACTTACATGGATGCCGACCGTTATGGCTGCAACTTCGATTGGGATAAGGATAAGGAGTTACCTGAGAAAGACTCGCGAAAAACCATCCTGCTGGCAGATAACAACCTGACGTGCGGGATCAAGATCCTGAAGACCCAACTTATCGACAGACGCAAGCCGCTTGTAAGCCGATCGAGTTATTGGGAAACGCTGCGGGCGGGAACAAGCGGCTACCGGGTTTTCGCCAGGCAGATGACGAATGTGCCCGCCCCCTGCCGTGTTCCTGCTCCACTCGATAGGGGGCAGAAAGTGGACAACAGTGCCGCTGCCCAGCCGGTTCCCGGCGGAAGCCAGACGACCGCGCGGAGATAATCGGCGAACCCGCAGCCTTTCTTACCCATGTGCTCGCCCTTCCCCCACTCAAAACGCGGAAGCCGTCGCGCCTGTTGCCACAGCCCTGTGCACGCTGTGCGCGCAGCTTAGGTAAAGGCCGAGGGCTCGGGTTACAAATCGCTGCCTTTCACATGTCTCTGCAAGAGCAGTCTAAGCTCATCGGCTTGCTCGTCCGTGCAGACCCGCAATGGAACGGCCAGGAACCGCAATGGGGCCAAATATTGGAGGATCGTACTCTTGTCCTCAGAAAATGACTGGATTGCACCCCATCCCACTTCGCTCTTCGAGTGCGAGATTTTAGTCCTAATCATCTCTTCGTTGAATTCGATCAGGCACTCTCCGGCCTGCGTTCTCGATCGCTTATAACAACGCTTCAACATGAAATGCAGGTATAGAGGCATGCACACCAAAGCGATGCCGCAAAGCGAACTGAAGAGCTTTGGCTGCGCTGAGCCGACGGTGAAGTATCGGGAGAATTCGAACGCAAGGATGCAGACGCCGATGACGGGATAGATGTAACGGCCGGCGCAATAGGTGATATACGAGAACGTAGTCCGCTTAGCATGTAACCTCTGCGCGGCCGCAAAGTCTCGGTAGGTGAGATCGTAATGAACCTGCATGGTTGGAGCAATTATACCTAGGGCCGACCGCATTCATCGAAGGAGTCAGTTGATCGGCTGCGTTTCGTGAAAATGCCGCCAGATGGTCTCTGCGGTTTTGCGCGCAACAACTGCCGCTAACGACTCCGCTGTGGCTTGCTGCACATCCCGCAGACTGCCGAAATGAGTGAGCAGCCGTTGTCTTGTCTGCGGGCCTACGCCGGGGATGTCGAGCAGTTCGGAGTCGCGGTCGCGAATGGCCCTGCGCTGGCGATGATAGCCGATGGCAAAGCGGTGGCTTTCGTCGCGGATAAGCTGTACCAAATGCAGAACCGGCGAGCGGCGGTCGAGAACCACCGGCTCGTCTTCGTTGCCGTATACGTAAATGACCTCTTCCTTTTTTGCGATGGAGGCCAGCGGCTGCGAGGTGAAGCCCAGCGATTCAAGCGCCTCGGCGGCGGCGTGCAACTGGCCCAGCCCGCCATCGATCAAGATGAGCGAGGGCATTGTACTGGGTTCTTTGCTTCTGGAGGGCTTTCCCTCAGGGGCTAAAGCCCGCGCTCCTGGGGGAACGCTCTCGGCACGACTGAAGTCGTGCCCTTTCAAAACGGAGGTCTCGACTTTTGCCGGGATCATGTTTTCGAGGATGCGTCGGTAGCGGCGTTCGACAACTTCGCGCATGGAGGCGAAATCGTCCACGCCCAAGACGGTCATCACCTTGAATTTGCGATAGGCGGCCTTGTTCATCTTGCCATCTTCCCAGACCACAAGCGAGGCCACAGTTTCTGCGCCCTGGATGTGGGAGATGTCGAAGCACTCGATGCGGCGGGGAAGTTCGGGCAGCATGAGTGCATCGGCCAGGGCCTCCTGGATGGCCTTGCGCGAGGGCTCAAGGACCCGGAATCGCTGTGTGTAGGACTGCTTGGCATTCTGGCTGGCGAGATCGACGAGGGATCGCTTTTCGCCGCGCTGCGGGACTGCCAGCTCGATGCGATGGCCCGTGCGCTCGCTTAGAAGGGTGGCCAGTGTTTCGCGGTCGCCGAAATCGACGGGGATGAGGATGGTGCGCGGAACGTAGTGCTGGTCGATGTAAAGCTGCTTGAGCAGGGCGGAGAAAACCTGGCCGGCGTGGAAGGGGACTTCGGCCTGAGGCTGGGTGGATTTGGTCGTTTCCCATTTCCCAGAATCGGGACACGGAGCATCCAGGTTTTCTCGCGAGTTAGGCGCCTCCGAAGTGGGGGTTTCGAGAAGGTCCGGCAGATCTTCCCAGAAGAATTCTCTGCGGTCGACGATCTTGCCGGCGCGCATGTGAAAGAGGTTCACGGCCAGGCTGCCGTCTTCAAAGTGATAGCCGAAGACGTCGGCATCGTCGCTCTGCTCGGCGGTGGCGATGCGCTGCTTCTCCTGTAGTTGGTGGACGGTTGAAAGTTGGTCGCGAAGGCGCGCCGCGGCTTCGAATTGTTCAGCTTCCGCAGCGGCCATCATGCGAGCGGTGAGTGTGCGCTCGAGTTCGGCATGGCGGCCTTCAAGGAACAGTTGTGCGTCGCGGACTGCATCCTTGTAGATTTCCGGAGTGGTAAATCCCTCGACGCACGGGCCCAGGCAGCGGTGAATGTAGTACTGCAGGCAGGCGTGCGGGTGGTAGCGCGAGAGATCGACCTTGCAACTGGGAAGCAGAAAGCTGCGATGGATGAGTTCGACGACACGATAGGCAAGGTTGCCGGGGAAATAGGGGCCGTAGTAGGCAGCACCATCCTTGCGTAGGCGGCGAGTGACGAAGACCTTGGGAAAGCGGTCGGCCAACGTGAGTTTTACGTATGGGTAAGTCTTGTCGTCGCGGAGCAGAATGTTGAAGCGCGGCTTGCGCTGCTTGATCAAGTTGTTTTCAAGAGCAAGGGCTTCATGCTCGTTGGCCACGAGAATGTAGTCCAGATCGACAGCCTCGCGCATCAGCGAACCGGTCTTGGCGTTGGCCTGCGAAGCTTCAAGAAGATACGATCGAACTCGGGCGCGCAGGTTCTTGGCCTTGCCTACGTAGATGACCTCACCCTCGGCGTTCTTGTAGAGGTACACGCCGGGCTGGGTGGGAAGAGCGCGGATTTTCTCGTAGAGATCCATGGCGCTGTGGTCAGTTCATAGGATAGCGGGATAGGGCGGTGCGGTGAGGCTGCGACCCGCGGATGCCGGGACTTCTGTGCAGTGAAAACCGAAATATGCAAGTATTCCTTACCAGATCGTGTAAAAGATACACGCTCACCAATCCACAGGGCTATTCCTTAAAGTGCGCATAACTCACATCAATACAATTGTCTGCGGCAGGAACCTCAGATGGCATCCCAGGTGCTTCTATCGTGGCGACGGGATGAATCCATCTCCGCCGTTTTCTGGCGCTTTGGAAGTCATCATTGGAGAAGGACAGGAGCAGGAGTATGACAATGCATCGTTTTGGATATGTTTGGATGGCAGCGGCGTTGACGGTTGCAGGCGTGAGCGGATGCGCCACAAAGAACTATGTTCGGACCGAGACACAGCCCCTGGTGGAACACACCGACCAGTTGGACAAAAAGACTTCTGCGAACAACGCGCAGATGAAGGATGTGGACAGCCGGGCACAGGCGGGCATCAGCCATGCGCAGGGCGCGGCGGACGCAGCTATGCAGAACGCGGATAGCGCCAGCAAGGCAGCGAGCGATGCTGAAATGGCGGCGAATGACGCCGTGCATCGCGCCGATACGCTGGACAGCGTAGTGAAGGGCCTGGACCAATACAAGAAGGTGGCCGACGTCTCGGTGACGTTTGGCTTCAACAAGTCCGTGCTGACCGACGACGACAAGGGGCAGTTGGATACTTTTGCAGCGTCGCTTGGTCCGGTCAAGAGCTTTATTCTCGAAGTGACAGGCGGGACGGATTCAGTTGGCCCTGCCCAGTACAACTATGACCTGAGCCAGCGCCGTGCGGATGCGGTGGTGCAATACCTGGCCGCCAAGTACGGAATCGAAGCGCACAGGTTCTACTTGATCGGTATCGGCAAAGATCAGGCAGTGGCCCCGAACGACACAAAGGAAGGGCGTCAGAAGAACCGGCGTGTAGAAATACAGTTGCTGACCAACGCGACCGATCAAACCACGCAGACCGCGACGAACCACGAATCTGGAAGGTAAGCACGAATGTAGAGTGTCTTACCCGCGCCCATTGATTAGCGGGTCCGGAGGGCCGGTTCGCAATGCGAACCGGCCCTCTTTATGTTTTGCGCGGGTTAGCCGACTTTGCCTTCGCTTCAATCTTCATTCAAAGCCTATTGCTGGCGGATGTGTTCTGCGCGGACGTCATTCGCCGTATAGAGCCGCAGGAACGGCGCGCCGGCCGCAGCAGCCTCGACTGCTGGACGCCCGTTGGCCTCTTCCCGCTCCACAATGCAGACCACTGCTGCAACCTTCATGCCGGCCTCGCGTGCGGCTTCAAGGGCGTTGATGGTGGAGGAACCGGTGGTGCAGACATCGTCCACAATCACCACGCGCGCTCCTTCGCGGCAGAAGCCTTCAATGCGGCGGCCGGTGCCGTGTGCCTTTTCTGCCTTGCGCACCAGAAAGCCGTGCAGCAGCGGTGCTCCCGGGTTGGAAAGGGCGCGCCAGGCACTGGCGGTAGCCACGTTGGAGACGATGGGGTCCGCACCCATGGTGAGCCCGCCAACGGCCTCGGCTTCGATCTTGTTCGCTTCAAGCAACTCGAGAATTGCGTGCCCGGTGAGGCGCCCGCCTTCGGCGTGGAGCGTGGTGGTGCGGCAGTCGATGTAGTAGTCGCTGGTGCCCCCTGAGGAGAGCTTGAATTGCCCCAGCCGGAAACTTGTGCGGGCCAGAAGCGATAGGAGTTGCTGCGCGTGAGTTGGCGTGGTCATCGAAGTTGATTGTAAAGGAGCAGTGGTCAGTGGACAGTGGACAGTGGTCAGTCTAAACAATCCGTACATCTACGATCTTATGTCGATTAATTTGCCGTTCTGAGTCCGCAGTGCAACGCCACAGTTCTTTACATTCTCTCGAGGTGCCGGAAGCCGCCGGTGCCGAGCATCATGAGGGAGAAGAGCAGAAAGTTGTAGGAGGCGTGCACGAGCACGCTGGCGGCCAGCGAGCGGGTGCTGAGGCGCGCCCAGCACAGGACCAGGCTTACTCCAACAAGCAGGACAAGCGGACCCCAGGAATAGCCGGTCTGCGCCCCGTGCATCAGCGCAAAGGGAAGACTGGTTGCGATGGAGGCAATGATCATGGCATTGAGGGACCATTGGGGTTGGCCATTCTGGTCGAGGGGGCGCACAGCGGCGCCTGTGATCCTTTCGTGTATCCAGTCGCAGGCCGTGCAAAGGGCTGGGAGGAGGAATCCGCGAAATACCATTTCCTCAAAAAAAGGCGCGAATGTGACGCCGAAGGCGAACAGCAGCCACGCAGCGCCGGGAGCGCGAAAGATCTTGTCGATGGGCGCGTCGGTTGGGCTGGGAAGCAGGAAGCCGTTGACCAGGGCGAGTCCAGAGCAGATGGCGGCGATGATGAAGAGCCTCTGGCGCATTTTGAAAGCAATCGCGCCGTTCCACTGCAAACCGGCAAAGAGGCCCTTATGCCAGATAAGAGGGAAAAACAGCAGGCATGCGCCAAACATGAGCAGGTAGAGAACCACCTCACTGCCCAGCGCATAGTGAACGTCGGTAACCGCCTCCTGCTGTGTCGAAACGCCGAAGAGATGGAAGTGAAGGGCCGAAAAGATGAGAGCGCTCGCGCAGAGCAGGCCGAAGAGCGAAAACACAGCCAGGATCCCCACATGGCCCAGATGCGGCATGCGCACAGGCGGGCGAATCTCAGGCTGAGTAAAAGACTGGAAAAGCGGCTGCCCGGCTGCTTGCGGATCGCTTTGGCTCTCTGCGCTTTGGGAGACGAGGCCGGGGTTCCCGGATTCGGCAATCGGCGCAGGGAGCGGACTTGCCTCCGGATTCCACTGCTCCAGTAGAGCGGAATCGGGGACGTGCGGAATTACGCCCTCCCCGGATTCCTCCGTGGGACGCTGGCCGCTCTCGGGGTCTTGCTCGAAATCGTGTTCCGGCAAGCTGTTTATGGGCGTCCGGTCTTCTTCTTCCAGGGCGCGGCTCCTTTGGATGCTTTCTCATCACCCGAGCGCTTAGTCTTTGCGCGCGAAGCGGCAGGCGAACTCGATTCGGCCGATCGCAATGAAGGCCCGCTTCGTTCGGATTCACTCACCGTTGCTACCGATAGTACATCCTCTTCGGGCTCAGCCGGGACCAGCCGTCCATTGCTGGAGGTGTAATACCGCATGAGGAACTGGCCAGTATAGGAGCCGGGCGTGGCGGCAATCTTTGCAGGCCGTCCCTCGCCCACCACGCGGCCTCCGTCTTCGCCGCCTTCGGGTCCCAGGTCCAGAACCCAGTCGGCGTTGCGGATGACGTCCAGGTTGTGCTCAATGATGATGACCGAATTGCCCAGGTCGGCCAGCCGGTGCAGCACTTCGAGCAGCTTGCGCACATCGTCAAAGTGGAGGCCGGTGGTTGGCTCATCGAGCAGATAGAGCGTGCGGCCCGTCTGCCGCTTGGAGAGCTCGCGCGCCAACTTCATGCGCTGCGCCTCGCCGCCGGAGAGCGTGGTGGCGCTTTGGCCTAGGTGCACATAGCCCAGGCCCACATCCACCAGCGTCTGCAGCTTCTGCCGGACCTGGGGCACGTCGGCCAGCACCGGAAGTGCGTCTTCAATGGTTAGATCGAGAATGTCGGCGATGGAATGGCCGTGGAACTTTACGGCCAGTGTTTCCTGGTTGTAGCGGCGGCCGTTGCAGACTTCGCACTGCACGTAGACATCGGGCATGAAGTTCATCTCGATGCGCCGCTGGCCATCCCCCTGGCAGGCCTCGCAGCGGCCTCCGGAGACGTTGAAGCTGAAGCGGCCAGCCTTGTAGCCGCGCTCCCGCGACTCCGGCAGCATTGCAAACAGGTCGCGAATGGGAGAAAAGACCTGGGTGTAAGTGGCGGGATTGGAGCGCGGGGTGCGCCCGATGGGCGACTGGTCGATGCGGACCACCTTGTCGATCTGTTCCGCGCCGGTAAGGGTGTCGTGCGCGCCGGGCTCTTCGCGGGAACCGTAGATGGTCTTGGCGAGCGAACGGTAGAGGATGTCGTTGATGAGCGTGCTCTTGCCGCTGCCGCTGACGCCGGTGACCACGGTCATGACGCCAAGCGGAACGCGGATGGTCAGGTCCTGCAGGTTGTGTTCACGGGCTCCTGAAACGACAAGCCACTTGCCGGTGAGCGGCCGTGGCTTGGCGCGATGCAGCATGGTCGCGGCTCCAGAGAGATATCGCCCGGTGAGCGATTCAGGAGCAGCCATAATCTGGGCCGGAGTGCCCTCCGCCACCACGCAGCCGCCCAGACGTCCCGCGCCGGGACCCAGGTCGAGCACGTAGTCGGCGTGGCGGATGGTCTCTTCGTCGTGCTCAACCACCAGAACGGTATTGCCCAGGTCGCGCAGCCGTTCCAAGGCCTGGATCAGGCGGTTATTGTCCCGCTGATGGAGGCCGATGGAGGGTTCGTCGAGCACGTAAAGGACTCCCCGCAAGCGGGAGCCAATTTGCGTGGCAAGCCGGATGCGTTGGCCCTCTCCGCCGGAGAGCGTTGCGGCGTTGCGGTCAAGGGAGAGGTAGTTGAGGCCGACCGCGCAGAGGAACTCAAGCCGTTCAACCACCTCGCGGCGAATCCGCTCGGCCAGCAGAGCCTCCCTTGCTGTAAAGGTGAGATTGATGGCGGCGGAGAGGGCGCGATTGAGTGGCAGGGAGGTGAAATCCGCAATGGAAAGCCCGCCGATCTTGACGGCGAGCGACTCCGGCCGCAGGCGCTTGCCGCGGCAGACCGGGCAGGGCGTTGCGGACATGTAGTTCATCATGTACTCGCGGTAGCCCTCGCTGCGAGCCTCATCGATGCTGTCGCGCAGATAAGCCAGGATGCCGTGGAAGCCGGTGCGTGGCGCCTCATTCTTCGGCGGACCATAGACCAAAAGGTGCTGGTGCTTTACCGGCAGATCCTCGAACGGAAGCGTGAGGTCGATCTTGTAGCGCTCGGCGGCGAGGTGGATAAGCTTGAGAAGGTACTGCGAAGACGATCCTGGCCCCAGGCCTCCATCGAGCAACGGCTTGGACCAGTCGGCGATGACTTTGGCGGGATCGAAGTCGTAGAGCGAACCGAGCCCGTGGCACTCGGGACATGCGCCAAAGGTGGAGTTGAAGCTGAAGCTGCGTGGCTCCAGTTTGGGTACATCGAGGCCGCAATCGGGGCAGGCCATGGAGGACGAGAACAGCTGCTCCGGATGATCCAGGCCTCCGGCGACGGCAACCAGCACCAGCCCGTTGGCCAGTTGGAGAGCCTTGGTCACAGCCTGGTCGAGGCGTTTTTCCATTGACGGTTTGCCGGGGGGCTGAGGGGCGGCGTCAGCTGCGGACGGTTTGAGGAGGATGCGGTCGATGATCGCCTCAATGGTGTGATTCTTGCGCCGGTCAAGCAACAGCGGCTCTGACAGGTCGCGCAACTCGCCGTCTATGCGCGCGCGAAAGCCTTGCTGATCAAGCTGATCGAGCAAATCCTTAAACTCGCCCTTCCGGCCTCGAACGATGGGGGCCATCACGGTGACTCGCTCGCCACGGCCCAGCTCAAAGATGCGCTGGACGATCTGGTCGGCGGTCTGGCGGGCGATGGGCCGGCCGCAGTTAGGGCAATGAGGAGTGCCCACAGAGGCGTATAAAAGGCGAAGATAGTCGTAGATCTCGGTAATCGTCCCAACGGTCGAGCGGGGGCTTCGGCTCGTGGTCTTTTGCTCGATGGAGATGGCCGGGCTGAGACCTTCGATCGAGTCCACATCCGGCCGCTCAATCTGGTCAAGGAACTGCCGTGCATAGGCTGAAAGTGTCTCCACGTAGCGGCGCTGGCCCTCGGCATAGATGGTGTCGAAGGCGAGCGAGCTCTTTCCCGAGCCGGAGAGGCCGGTGACGACCGTGAGCGTGTTGCGTGGGATGCGCACACTGATGTCACGAAGATTGTGCTGGCGCGCCCCGCGCACCGATATGTGAGTAATGGCCATGGTCAGGAAAACGGAACGATAGACACTTTCGTGGGATTGCCATGAATTAGTGCAATCGATCACCTTGGGAGTATTCTATTGGTCAATAGAATCAAGGGTCAACGCAGCTTGTTTTCTGAGAGAATCGCATCATCCCTTTGGGATTGTTCTGGAAAGACTTCGCGCATTTGAGCGCGGTTTGTTTCAAGCCTTGGCACAATCAATTCAGGCGGGATCGATGGCGGATTTTTTGAATTTAGTCATGTTGGTTTGTGCGGCGGTCGGGTCGATGGCATTCGGCATCCTGGCCGCGTACGGGCTTCTTCGCGCAGGTTTCGCACTTATGCGTCCGCGACCGCGGACGGCGCCGGTCCATGCGCAGCAAGCAGTTGTCAGCGAACCATGAACAGTGGTCAGTGCCTTGACCTCGAACCTTCCCTGGTGCCTCACTGCAGCGGGCGCTCAGCCCTGCGGGCTTGCCGATGCCAAAGAAACTGATAACGAATCACCATCCTATTGCGGCGGAGTGTTGCCTTGCTGCATCTGCTCCTGGCGCTGCTGCAACTCCTGCATGATTTGCTGAGGAGTGCGTGGCGGCGCGCCTGGGGCGAATCCGTTGTGAATGGCTGGCGGTGGCTGGGGTTGCGGCTGCGGTTGCGGTTGCTGTTGATCGTCCGCGTCGGCGCTCTCGTCGTTGGAGGCGGTCTGGTTGTTGACGGGCGGCGGTGCGCCACCTCTGGGCTGGTTGCTCAACACGATTTCTCGCGGCGTTCCCTGGCCCCGGTCGCCAATCATCAGTACGTTAAAGCCGGAGCCTTCGAGGAGTTGCGCCATGACGTCGCGCGCTTGGCCGGGGCCGTAGGAGCCGAAGATGCGTTCATCCGAACTCAAACCTTCCACCTTCGTTCCAGTTGCCGTGGCGACATCCTTCAGTATCTGGCTCAGGCTGGAGTTGGAGGCTTCAATCCGCAGGCCCTGGCTATTCCAGACGACTGTGGCGTCAGAAGGGTGAAGGTTCGCGGGCCAATCGGGAGGCTTGGGGGCAACCGGCGCCGGCGGCGGGGGCTCTCTCTGCTGAGCTGGAGCGGTGGCGGCATTTTTGTGCGAGTGAAGAGGCTTGCGGGTGGCCGATGATGCCTTGCGCGAAGGTGGCGATTGTGCCACGGTCTGCTGGCCGGCTGCAAACACTGTGCCGGCCACAAAAACTGCCGTAAACAGAATATGCAGGCGAGAGGGAATGGGCTTCCTCGCCTTGGGGTATTGCATGGATTGGAGTTGTGCCAGGTTGGCATTTCGCATTGAAATCAACTCCCTCTCACCCAGCAGCTTTCATTGACCACTGCGCGGGCGGCTCAAGTTCCTCAGCCACATCGAAAGTGCAAGCCGGCGCTGCAAATCGTCACCGCCTCACTGTACTAGACTAACAGTGGCCGATGGACGCTCAAAGTGAGGTTTGATTGGGCAGAAAGGATCAACAGGATGTCTGGGAAGACACGCCTCTTCTGGAAGCTCTGGGCAGTCGCGACATTGTCGCTCGTGCCGGCAGCGGGCCAGGCGGCTACCTGCACCGCACAGGCCGAGCTTTCACTCCAGGATCGGTCTTCACTTTCCGCGATCGGCGGCAGATTGTCGGAGGCGGTTGTTCAGCAGGACGAACCCACTCTGCAGGCTGCTCTCTTGCCGGCGGAAGCGTCGGAGTGGAGCGGGATTCAGGGTGCGATCGAGCAGGCAGCGCCGCTGGTCAAGGGTGGACAGATCCAACTACGGAATATCTATCTGCTGGATGCTGCCAACCAAACTGCTCCGGCCGACACCCAGTTCTTCTGTTCGAATTCAAGCGGCACGCTCACAGTGACCGTCGCCATGCACGCGCTGCCGCCCGGCCGCTACGCGGTGGTGCTGGCCGACGCGGCGGGGGCGCCCTTGAGTGGGCAGTTGGGAATCATCCTTGCCTGGGATGGCTCTGCATGGAGGCTGGCGGGGCTGACGGCGCACCAGGGCATTTTCGACGGGCATGATGGCGTCTGGTTTTGGTCGCGCGCCCGCGGGCTTGCAAAGGTCGATTCATGGAGCGCCTGGTACTCCTATGATCTGGCCAGATACCTTCTGCTGCCGCTCGATATTATCTCTTCGCCCAACCTCGAGAAGCTCCAGCAGGAGCAGACTCAGATTCAGAATTCACCCCAAGAGGCTTTTCCGTATTCGCTCGCGAGCGGCGATCGTACGTGGAAGATCGACGCGGTGTTGCTTGATCCCTCGTTGCACCAGGCGGACCTGGCCGTGGTTTACGAGTCGACCGGCGTCACCGATCCGGCCGCCCAGCGGACCGAAGCGATTGCCGTGTTCAGTGCATTCCTGAAGGCGCATCCGGGAATCAGGCAGAATTTTCACGGCCTGTGGGCCTATGCGGCAAGGGACGGAAAGCGGACACCTTTATTTGAATTGCCGATGGCGCAGATACCTTAAGGGCAGGGAACAGGGAGCAGGGATCAGTTCTGGGCCTTTTTTCCCCAAGCGTGGCGTTGTTTGCCGCGAATGATTCAGAGACATGGAAGGGTAAGACATTGGCGGGGATTATCGATCTGCGTTCGGATACGGTCACGCGGCCAACGCGGGAGATGCGTGCGGCGATGGCGGCGGCTGAAGTTGGGGACGACGTCTACGGAGAGGACCCAACCGTTAATCTGCTTGAGCGGCGCGCGGCAGAGGCGTTTGGGCGCGAGGCGGCGCTGTTTGTGCCTACCGGCACCATGGGTAACCAGATTGCGATCCGGTTGCTCACCCAGCCGGGGCAGGAAGTGATTGCCGAATCGCGCGCGCACATTCTGGATTGGGAGATGGCTACCACGGCCGTCTTTTCCGGTTGCCTGGTGCGCGCCGTTCCTGCGGATCGCGGCATTTTGGCATGGAAGCACATTGAGCCGGCGATCTACGCACGCGGCGCGTTTCGCGCGGCCACCGGGCTCATTGAGATCGAAAACACGGCCAACCTTGCCGGCGGGGGGTGCACGCCCCTGAACATTTTGGAGGAGATTTGGGCCGGAGCGAGAGAGCGCAAGCTGCCTACGCACCTTGACGGAGCGCGCATTTTCAACGCGGCTGTTGCGCTTGGCGTGGACGTAAGGGCTCTCACGCGGGGTTTCGATACCGTGATGTTTTGCCTGTCGAAGGGCCTGGGTGCGCCTGTAGGCTCGATGCTGACTGGCTCGGCAGAGTTGATGGAGAGGGCGCGACTCTTCCGCAAGGCTCTGGGAGGCGGTATGAGACAGGCGGGTGTTCTGGCGGCGGCGGGCCTGATTGCGCTCGAAAAGGGACCGGGGCGGCTGCACGAGGACCACGCCAACGCGCGGATGCTGGCCGAGGTGCTTTCCGCTACCGAGGGCGTGTCCATTGATCCGGATACTGTCGAGACCAACATTGTGATCTTCCGGTTGACCGGAAATCGGAGTGCGGCTGAATTGGTGGCGCGGCTCAAGGCGCGGAGCATTCTGGTCAGCGCGGTGGGCAGGGATGTGATTCGTCTAGTGACACATCTCGATGTGGATCGGGCAGCCTGCCTCGCGGCTTCAGAGGCTCTTGCCGCAGAAATTGAAGCTGCGTAGAGAAGAGAGAATTCCGGCCGCATGATGAGGCGGCCGGAATTTTCATCCATGGTTGACTGGGCTTTCGTTTACTTGGTGGGGACGGTGTTGATCGTCTTGAGGATGCGCGAGATGATCTGGTATGGATCGCCTTCTGAGTTCGGACGGCGATCTTCCAGATAGCCCTTGTAGCCGTTCTTGATGAAGTTGACAGGCAGGCGGACGGAAGCGCCGCGATCGGAGAGACCATAGCTGAACTTGTCGATGGCTTGGGTCTCGTGAAGGCCTGTGAGGCGCAGGTGATTGTCCGGGCCATACACTTCGATGTGCGCGGCAATGTTGTTCTCGAATGCCTTCATGAGCGCTTCGAGATATTCCTTGCCACCGACTTCGCGGAGGTGCTTGGTGGAGAAGTTGGTGTGCATGCCGGATCCGTTCCAGTCGCCCTTGATGGGCTTGCAATAGAGAACCAGATCCACTTCGTATTTCTCGCACAGGCGCATCATTAGATAGCGTGCCATCCAGGTATCGTCAGAGGCCTTCTTGGAGCCCTTGGCGAAGATCTGGAATTCCCACTGGCCCTTTGCAACTTCGGCATTGATGCCTTCGTGATTGATGCCGGCGGCGAGGCAGAGCTCCAAATGCTCATCGACGATCTGACGGGCAATGCTGCCCATGTACTTGTAGCCGACGCCGCAGTAGTAGGGGCCCTGCGGAGTGGTGGGATGTCCGTCTTTCGGGAAGCCGAGAGGACGCCCGTCCTTGTAGAGGAAATACTCCTGTTCAAGACCAACCCAGAAGTCCGGATCGTCTTCAATGGTGGCGCGGTAGTTGGTGGAGTGGGGCGTGCCATCCGGATGCATGACTTCGCACAAAACGAGATAGCCGTCCGTGCGGGCGGCGTCGGGATAGAGAGCTACAGGCTTCAGAATGCAGTCTGACTTGCTGCCTTCGGCCTGCATCGTGGAGCTGCCGTCAAAACCCCAAAGGGGCAAGTCGGCAAGGGTGGGCGGCTTCTCAAATGACTTGAGCTGGGTCTTGCCGCGCAGTTCAGGAATGGGTTTTCTGCCGTCAAGCCAAATGTATTCAAGCTTGTACTTGGTCATGGGTCTCCTTTTGGGGTGAATTCATGGAAGGCATTCAACTGAATCCTAGGGCTTGAGGCATAAAGATCTTATGAGGATCTGGCAGACAGTCTCTACAAAGGGAAACAGTTAACGATGGCGGGCCATGAGCATCATCAGGAGCAGGATGACGACCGGAATCATGGCCAAGGCACCGTAATAGAGGATCTTCCGCGAAACCTGTGATTTTCGCTTTTGCCAGTTCCGAAATTCCTCACGATCCTCCACACCCACCTGGTCCAGATGCTGGAGATCGTGCACAAAAGCATGTGCGTTGGGATAGCGGTTTTTGGGATCGCGCTCAAGTGCTCGATACAGAACTTCCTGAAGCTGCGGAGAGAGGGAAGGGTCAGCTACCGTGGGAGGGATGGGGTGATTCAAGAGGCGGTCATTCATGGCCGCAATCGGCGACGGGCCGGTAAAGGGCAGCTTGCCCGTGAGCATCTCGTAGAGGATCACACCTATGGAATAAATGTCAGACCGGCCATCGCCGCGCTTGCCCTTTACCTGTTCGGGAGAGATGTAGTTGGGGGTGCCGAGAGTCGCGGTGAAGTTGGCATACGTGAGCCGGCGCGCGGAAGAGTCACTTGCGATTCCGAAGTCGATCAGCTTGATGTGGTCATTCTCATCCACCATGATGTTTTCCGGTTTCAGGTCGCGGTGAACAACGCCATTGGCGTGAATGTAGTCCAGTGCTTCCAGAACGCCGATCGCGATGCGGATGGCACGGTCATGAGGGATTTTGCCTTCGTCCATGATCTGGCGCAGGAGCCGGCCAGGGCACCATTCCATGACCATGTAAACGCGCGAGCGCTTCTCGTCTCCAAAGACGCGCATCACGTTGGGATGGTTAAGCCGTTCGCCGATGCCGCCCTCGCGTTGAAAGCGGTCGGAGAGAATGGGGTCGGCTTCCATGTCCGGGTGCGGAATCTTGAGCGCGACGATGCGGTTGTCGCGCACATCGGTAGCGCGGTAGATGGAAGCCATGCCGCTGCGGGCGACTGGGGATTCAATCCGGTAGGAATCGACCTGCGAACCGGCTTCAAGGCCGTCGTAAAAACCCATCTTGGGAAGTGCTCCATCAAGTACTTGTTCTTTTACTTTATCGGCAAAGGGCTCAGGTTTGGCAACAATCCCCACGTCTTTCGATTCGATCCTTCTCGATCAAGAGGGCAGTCTGTAGGGTCGGCCCCGGTACATACCCACCTGCTCGACTGAACGAACCCGTATTACCTGAGCAGTGGTGTTGTCGCCGCCGTCGATCTCCACAGCTTTAGCCACCAGATCGCGCGCAACCTCATCCATGGCCTTCTTCTGGGAGACGATTTCGGCGATCATTTCTTCTCGCAATTCGTCGTGCAAACCGTCTGTACATAAAACCAGTACATCGCCGGCCTGCAGCGTGAGCGCTGTTGTGTCAGGGGAGACGAACATCTCCGGTCCCAGGGAGCGAATGAGCACGTGGCGCGCATCGGAGTCTGCGATATCGTCGGCGTTAATCAATCCCATCTTACGCTGCTCGTTTACCAACGTATGGTCCTGCGTTACCTGCCGGGCCTTTCCGTTGCGGACAAGGTAACAGCGGGAGTCGCCCACATGCGAAACGATTGCCTGGTCGTAGCGGAGGGCGCAGGCCACAAGTGTTGTCGCCATTTTCTTTCCCCGGTACTCATGTGCCAGGGTGCAGTCGTGGACTGCTGCATTGGCGTGCTGAATGAGCCGCGGGAGCAAACTGATGAGCATGGTGCCCGCCTGCGCCTTGCCGAACTCATCGGTGATGACAGAGATAGCGGTCGATGAAGCAACCTCTCCCAGATCCATGCCACCTACTCCGTCCGCGACCGCGAACAGGTAGCCGTGGGATCGGGCCTGGTGGCGCGATGCGGGGATGAACGAGCCCATCGCATCTTCATTGTTGGTGCGAACCTTGCCGAAATCGCTCGCCTGACCGAACTGTACATCCAACATGAGTGCCGCCGCCTTGAGTTTGTCCCCCGTCGTCTCGGGGAAATTGCCCTTCTAGAGATTGTGAGACATCTGCTTCAAAATGGCCACTGGGTGGCTCTCTGCTCCTCGTCTCAATGAAGAGATAAAGGAGAGATTCCACCCAGCGGTTGGGGTTGAATTGCCGTTACTGGTAAGCGCCTATTTCGATTCGAGTTTCGATTCGAGCAGGATTGCCTTGCCCTTGGCCTTGGAAGTTCGCAAGAAGTAAATGGCTCCGTAGATGCCCCAGATGGCTGAGATGCCCAGCGCACAGAGCGGCTCCTTCAAGGTCCCCAGGTTGAAGACCGGGCCGATGAGATAGAAGGCCATGCAGATGAGGTTGGCAAGCAGGCCGAAGCCGGGAATGAGCGTGTGAACCAGGAAGTTGTGGTCGGGCCGCTTGTTGTATGCCACGATGCACAGGAAGCAACTGAGAGCGTACAAGATGAAAGTGCCGAAGTTGGAGGTGAGCGTGATGGCCAGCAGCGAGTTGGGAAGGGCAGCCAACTGGTCGTGCGAAAGGTAGCCGACGCTGGAGAAGATGCCGTGGGGCAAAGCGGCAATGGTGGCGTCGGAAGGCGCTGCGGCGTCGCCAAATACAAGCGAGACGGCGACGACACCGATGACCGCGGAGATCCAGGCCAGCGTCCAGATGGCCTTGCGCGGTGAAAGGGATCCGGCATGGAGCATGCCGAAGTGTTCGGGAGCCTCATCGTCTTTGCCCATGGCGTAAGTGACGCGCGCGCCGGTATTCATGCAGCTCAGCGTGGTGCCGATGAGCGCGAAGAAGACGGTGATGGCCTCGGCGAGCATGAAGTACTTTCCATGGCCCTGCCCGAGCAGTCCGTCGCCGACAATGATCATCATGTCGCCGATGGGAGCCGCCGATTGACCCGCATTGGCCATGGTATAGCCGGAGTTGAGAAAGTAGTTGGCCGCGAAATACTCGAAGAGGTAACAGATCAGGCCTTGGATCAGCAGTGACGCGATAACGGCGATGGGTATATGTTTGGTGGGGTTTTTAGCCTCGCCTCCCATCGAGGTCACCGACTCGAAGCCGACCAGAATCAAAATCGCGACAGTGGCCTGAATGAACATATAGCTGAGAGTGTGCGGCATTACGACCGAGGCTGCCGATGTGTGCGCCAGAAAGTTACCGCTTGCATCCCTCTCGGTATAGGTGATCTGGAACGGGACCGGCTTGCCGGAGGCATCCAGCAATGGCAGGGGTGTCCCGCTGGAGTCGCGCATGGTGGAGCCGTCTTTGGCTGTGGCGAATTGATACGTGTAGGTGGCCAGCGTCTGCGAATCGTATTGGAAGCCAGGTGTGCCCGATGGATGGCTGGCGCGATAGCCGAGTGCCAGCACACTGAAGACCACCAGCGCAGAGATCTGGATGACATTGATCGCAAGATTGACGGCCGTCGACGCGCCTGCGCCCTTGGCTGCAATCCAGGCAACGAAGAATGAGAACACGACTGCGACCAGCGCCATGAAGATCGGCCCAGGATTTGAACCGCTCATCACATTGGGATAAAGGAAACCAACGACATAGCCCACAAAGACGCCGGTGACCGCCACCATCACGCCGGGATAGACCCAGTAATAAAGGTGGGAGCCCCAGCCGACGATGAATTTGGAGATGCGGGCGTACTTAAAGGCTTTGTCCTTGGAGAGCATGGCCTGTTCCGCGTAGTAGTAGCTGGAGCCAGTGCCGGGATAGAGCTTGGAGATCTCGGCATAGGCGACGGCGGTGGCCAGGCAGAGCAGGAGCGCGGCGAAGATGCCGATCCACATCGCCGGCGAGGTGGATGGCTGGCCCGCGACTCCCGTATTCGCCTGGATTGCGAAGGTGAGCCAAAGGAAGGCGCCGGGAGCGATGAGCGCCATTGCGTTGCTGGTCAGCCCGGTAAGGCCCAGGGTGGCCTGCATCTGTGGTGCTTTTTGATCTGCCATGAGCATTCTCCTGAGAAGTTTGTTCTTAGGTCTGATCCCGGCGGTTGTTACCGGGAATCTCGAAAGGCTTGCCCGCATCTGGATAACAATCCGGGCCGACGAAGCAATGGTTTAGCTTCCTGCGCGTGGCATATCGATCTCTGGATGGCCCGCGGTGTGTTCTGACGATTCCGGCCAGAGGTGTTTTCCTTGCCTGGCCGGAGCCGTCGATCTTAATTGCTGTGCTGAGAGGCTATCCTTCATCCCATCAGGACGAAATAAAGATGAAGGATGCAAATCAGCGCTTAGGTCCGAAGAAGGCAATGAAGGCTACCGTCAACGTCTGTTGCTGGCTCACCGATTGGTTGGCCAGTTTGTTGAAGTAATTCTTATTCGAAGCATCGATTCGATACTCGATCCTGGTGAGAAGACCTTCTACCCACTTGTACTCATAAGTGAAGGTGCCTTCGTACAGCGTCTGACCCAAGCCCGTTTGGAAGCCATCCGGATCATCGAACCACTCAAATCGCGGCGTGATTGCACTTTTCCCGTTCGCCTGGATGTGCGCCGCGAACGCCACCCCGTACCAGGAATGCGTTAACGTGTCGCCCTGGGCCGCGACCGCATCCTGATTCATGCCGTAGTCAAAATTGATGTAGGCATTGGTCTTCCCGGGAGGCGTAAGCAGCAGCGTTGTGTCAAACAGGTTACGCAGTCCGCTGGTGGTGTTGGCGTTTTCCGGACCGATGATATCGTTCAAAAACCAGGATGCCTTCGGCTTGACCAGAGCGTTGGTGAATACGCCAGTAACGCCACCGTTGCTCTTGGAGACGTTGTTCCAGCCATTGACCAATTGGAAGCCGACCGTATCGGTCTTGGACACTGGTATGGAAGTGCGCGCGCCGAAGTGCCAGTATGGAATGGCATTCACAAAAAGGAGAGAGCGCGAGTAGTTCCAGTTATCTTTTGCCTCGATGACTTCGGCTCCGGCCGACGTAACGAACTTGCCGAAGTCCAGTTCAAAGCCCTTCGCCTTGGGCGGCTTCAGGCTGAGGAATGCCTGCTCGATGTAAGGGATCTGATCGGCTGAAGTGGCGTTGGTGGGCGCTGCGTTGATCAAGGTGTTGGTGCGGCCGTAAATGAAGTCCACATGTGCGCCGATTGGATCTGGATCGTGGTTCAGCGTCAGCTTGGCAGCGCTCAGTTCAAACTGATCGGTCTTGTCGTTGAAATTGTAGAGTTGGTTGATCTGGTCGAAGCCGTCCGTGGTGTTTGGGCGGTTGAAATTGAAGCTGTAATAGCCGTCGATGAATCCGCTCAGGTCCATCGGGCCGACGCTCCAGGTCGGCGCGGGGGGTGGTGTAGCCGGGGCCGGTGTTGCCGGAGCCTGTGCGGCTGCCGGAGCTGCTGCCGGAGTTGCCGCCGGAGCTGGGTCCTGCGCGCTAGCGAACACGGCGGTTGCCATGACTGCTCCGGCCATCATTTGCAGTATGCGATTCGGCTTGGAAAACATCGGCACTATTCCTCCAGAAGAACGAATTTGGAATGACGAGCAATGAACTCAGCCGGATATGCGGGATAAAGGTTTCGCATAGGCAGGTTGCATTTTGCGCACACGACACCTGCAAGCCCGCACGAGCTTTCCGGCCCAATAGATTCTGATCGGGGTGATTCGCAATCTTCCGCGTTGATCCTTGGAACACTTCGGTCGCAGCGGGTTAGCACCAGTAATGCAAGGAAGTCATAAAGAACATATGAGGATTAACAAAAGAATCCATGAATGCGCATTATGTCCTGCCACTGTGGGTAGAGCGCAGTCGGTGGCCCGCGAAACACACGTGTGCGGCCCCTCGCATAACACGGCAAGCCATGAAGATGAAATGAGGAACCTGCTAAAATATTTCTACGCTTTCACTGCTTCCTGAGGTAGCCCGAACGAAGCGTTTCCCGTTGAACCGTTTAATACCTGCGCATTGGAATTGCGAAGTGGATGCTGGTTCCGCCAGCGGAGCGTTCAGCCGAGGCAGCAGGTCTTGCCGATAGTCCGTAGCCTTCAGAAGGTGGGTGCCGGTTGTCTTCAAGCTCTATTCCTGCGCGTTCTTTGTTCGGCGCCAGGAGCCCACGCGGCTCAGGATCGCGGGCGCTGCTGTTCACGCTGGAGTGCGCGCTGGGAGTGGTAGCGGTAATCCTGGTGACGGCTTTTGCACACTGGTTCGGGTGGCTGCTTCCGGTCGCGCTGCTGCTCTATCTGCTCATCGTGTTGCCAACTGCGCTGTTGTGCGGATTCTGGCAGGCGGCAATCGTCTCGCTTTCCGCAGTCGTAGTCCACGGACTCTTCACCTCCAGGCAACCCGAGCTCAGCCTGGCGGAAGACCCCGCCAACTCGGTTACGCTCGCGGCCTTCGTTCTGGTGGCGCTGGTGGTAAGCCGTCTCTCCGCGCGGGTTACAGGTCATGCGCGCGAAGCTGAGTCGTGGGGCGGCCAGATGCACGATCTCTATGAGTTCACGCGGCGCACCTTACAGATGAATCTTCACGTGGAGCCGGGGCCGCAGTTGGCCGAACTTGTCCACGAGATATTTTCGCTGGAGGCGGTGGCCGTCTTCGACGCCGACCTCCATGACGTATACCAGGCCGGCTACTGGAGCCTGGACCCGCAGGAGATTGCGCAGAATGTCTACTACTTTGAAACCTCAGACGACGATCCGGATACCGGCGTGGGCCGGCGCGTGGTCCGTTTGGGATCGGTACCTGTGGGCAGCCTGGTGGTGCGCGGCGAAACCAGCCCGCTTACGAACAATGCCATCGCCTCGTTGATTGCAATTACCTTCGACCGGTACCGCGCCTTTGCCAATGAGAGCCGCATTGAGACCGAAAGGCGTACAGAGCAATTGCGCGCCACCGTGCTCGACAGCCTGGCGCATGCCTACAAGACGCCGCTGACCGCAATTCGAGCTGCCAGCACCGGCCTGGGTGAGATGGGGCGTCTGTCGCCGGGGCAGGCCGAACTTGTGGCACTCATCGACGAACAGACGGGCGTACTGAACGAGCTGACCACACGCCTGCTGACCACCGCACGTCTGGATGCAGGCGAGATTACGATCCATGCCACGCCGGTCGCGGTGGGTCCGCTGATTGAAGAGGTGCTGGCCAGTCTGAGAGAGCGTCTGGCGAGCATGAAGGTAGTTATCGATCTCGAGGACGAGGACCTTGTCCTCGACTGCGATCGGCAGTTGATGGGCATGCTGCTCACGCAGTACATTGACAATGCCTGCAAATACTCCATCTATGGCACAGCTATTACTATTCGTGTGGTGCATGCCAATGCCGAAGTCTTATTTTCGGTGCATAGTTTCGGCCCGGTGATTCCCATGGCCGACCGGGAACGAATCTTCGACCGCTATTATCGTTCCGCTACCCACTTCAACCGCGCATCCGGTACCGGGATCGGCCTCTCCGTGGCCAAGCGCGTTGCGCTGATTCATAGCGGATACGTTTGGGTCACAAGCGACGAACATGTGGGAACAACATTCTTTGCAGCTTTACCCGACTCAACGCAAAAGGGGAGAACGTGATAAGCCAGCAAGCAATTCGCATATTAGTGGTCGACGATGAGTCGGCCATTCGCCGGGCACTGCGGCCTCCGCTCGTTGAGCTCGGCTTTCAGATGGCCGAAGCCTCGCGCGGAGAAGAGGCGCTGCAACTGTTGCGCGCCGGAACCTACGACGTGGTTCTGCTGGATGTGAACATGCCCGGCATTGGCGGCGTCGAGACTCTGCGCCGCATTCGCGCGTTTGCTCCCAGGCTGCCCATTCTGATGCTCACTGTCCGCGACCAGGAGGAGGACAAGGTGGAGGCGCTCGAATCGGGCGCGGACGATTACGTCACCAAGCCTTTCAGCACGCGCGAACTGATCGCGCGCATCCGTGCGGCGGTGCGGCGCGTTCGCGCCCCTGCCCGCGCCGAGGATGCGCCCATCGAAATCGGGGAGATCCGGCTTGAGCCGCTCAGGCGCAGCGTAACCAAACGCGGGCAAACTGTGCATTTGACCCGCAAGGAATTCGATATTCTCCATTGCCTCATGAGCCGCGCAGGCCGGGTAGTGACCTATGCCAAGCTGCTTACCGCGGTGTGGGGGGCCGACTGCCGCGAAGAGGTCGAGTACCTGCGCACATTCGTTCGCCAGTTGCGCAAGAAGATTGAGGACGATCCCTCAAGCCCTATGTATCTGCTGACGGACGTATATGTTGGATACCGCTTTGCCGACGCGCAGATGTTGCAGGGCGAGCCAGGCGACGATACGCCCGGATCCGGCGAGACGGAAGAAGTCCCGGAACCGGCACAATAGAGGAATCGTCGGGATTTCGCTACTCGTCGTAATGCAGCAGGCTGAAGACGTCGTACTCCGTGAAGCGGTCGCGGCCTTTCAGGAAGTCGAGTTCGACGGCGAATGCCAATCCGGCAATCTTTCCGCCCAATTGTTTTACCAGTTTCACGGTCGCCTCCATCGTGCCTCCGGTGGCCAGAAGGTCGTCGACCAGCACCACGCTTTGGCCGGGCTGAATCGCGTCCATGTGAATCTCCAGCGTGTCCGAGCCATACTCGAGGTCGTAGGTCACGCGGGCCACGGGGGCCGGCAATTTGCGCGGCTTGCGGACCGGCACAAATCCAGCGTTCAGACGGTAGGCCAGCGCTGGTCCAAAGATGAATCCGCGGGCCTCAATGCCTAACACCAGATCGATCTTCTGGGCAAGATAGTGCGCCGCCAACGCGTCGATCAGTTGCGCAAACCCGGTCTTGTCCTTCAGCAGTGTGGTGATGTCGTAGAAGAGAATCCCCGGCTTGGGAAAATCGGGAACGGTGCGCACCAGCTTTTTAAGATCTTCCACGTTGACGGGCTTGATGGTTTCGGGCATGGGTGCGTTCGCTCCTTAGAATAAGCTTCAGAAAAAACTCTGGAATCTGCGGGAAGGGAACAGGCGGGGATACAATTCGTCTTCCTTGAAGATTATAGAAGAGCAGGGGTCAGAGATCAGGGATCAGGTTTCAGGGGTGAGGGATCAGGAGACGCAAGCCGAGGAAAATCTGTGCAGCAGTAGGAAGACTTCAACTGATGCGGCATGAAGAACTGAACGTCGCATGGCAGAATCCGACCCCCGAAACCTGATCCTGTCTTTCACCACGCTCCATCAATCCTGAATGAGCTAAGCTCTTCGGCTTCGCTGTCATCCAGGTAGTGCTCGATCAAGTGATCGACGCGGCTGCCGCGTGGTCCGCGGCGCAGGCTGGCGCGGAGATCGGCCAGGTCGGTCTGATTTCCCGCAGCCACCACTTCCACATCGCCGTCTTCAGTATTGCGCACCCATCCGCGCAGGTCGAGCTCGCTGGCTTCGCGGTGCACAAACCAGCGGAAGCCTACGCCCTGCACTCGGCCTTTGATTAGAAAGTGAAGAACCATGGTGAGCGACCTACGCCAGTTTTGCAGATGCGCCGCCGGTGCGCAACCGCCGCCTGGAGCCGGGGTTTTGAACTACGCCTCTTCCAGTAGCTCCCTCAGTCGCCGCAGTGCGCTCTCAATCATGTCCCGCTCTGCGGCTGTGGCCCGCTGCATGGCGACCTGCAAGGGGCCTCTCGCGAGAGCGGGAATCCGATCTCGAACAAAGTTGGCCACATCGGGGCTGGGATAGATGCAGCTGACGCGGCCATCGTGCTGGCTCGACCGGCGTTCAATCAGGCCGCGCTTCTCGAGCCTGTCGACAATGCCACTCATCGTCGAATGCGCCAGGCTCAATTGTCGACTCAGGTCTTTCAAGCTGATGCCGTGGTGACGAACCACCAGATGCATCACCGCCTTTTGCGGCACGGTGAGATCGCCTTGGGCTACCTCTGCCTCCAATGGTTTGCGCATAGAGTGGCGAATCGCGCCAAGGTCTCGCTCCATTCGTTCCGCCTGCGCCGCGAATTCCGCGCCGGACTTTCTTTGACGCCTCGCATTCATATTTTTTCGAAGTCCTAAAGCACACCAGGGATCAAGGCCTTGACCTGCTGCCTGTAACGGGGATAGCTCTCGGGGAAGGCCCGCAACATCAAGATCTCCTCCTGGCCGATTTTTAGGGCGATGGCCAGAAAGATCACGACGATGCTCACAAGAGAGTGCCATTCCCCGACGACCAGTGCCGTTCCAAAGACCGCCAGAAGAAATCCAGTGTAGATCGGATGGCGGGTGAGTGCATAGGGCCCCTTAACGACAAGTTCGTGGCTGGACTTGACCGTTGCACCCCCGCTCCAGTTGCCGCCGAGAACAATGCGCGCCGAGGCGGCAAGCAGGCAACCTGCAATCGTCAGGACCAGCCCGGCCCACTGGATGGCCTGGTATGCAGGGCCGGAGCCAGGCACAAAGCGCGAGGCCATCCACCCGATATGAAACCAGCGGGTGGCCAGCATCGCAAATCCCAGGCAACCGAGGGCCAAGTGAAAGAGACGGGGGCTCACGGATTGGGAACGCATAACAGGCTTTGTGAAGAGGAACCCGCCGAGCCACAAGGCGCCAAGAGCGGACCAGGCCAGGGTGGTGGCGTTGAATACATTGAAAGTCATTGTCAGCCTCCGTCGCATACGATACGTCGTACACGACCTATATTCCTCCATCCGGCTCGGCCTGTCAAGACAATTTTGTGAATGTATAACGTCGGGAAAGACGCCCTTTGTTTAGAAAGGCCTCTTATTCTGTCGCGGCAGAGGCGCAGCAGGGAAGCAAAATGGGATGCGTGGATTGGGCACGGTGCCGTGTATCACGCGCTACACTGAAATCCACGATGGTCTTCGTCCTCGACAACTACGATTCGTTCACTTACAACCTTGTCCAGTACCTGGGCGAACTGGGCGCGGAGGTCGTGGTCCGCCGCAACGACGAAGTCACTCCGGAAGAGGTTGAAGCACTGCATCCAGAGCGGATTCTCCTCTCGCCCGGTCCCTGCACACCCGGCGAGGCCGGCATCCTCGTTCCGCTCATACGGCACATGGCGGGTTCGCCGCGGCGAACACCAATCCTGGGTGTTTGCCTGGGCCACCAGGCCATTGGCGAGGCATTTGGAGGCGAGGTAGTGCGCGCGCACAGCCTGATGCATGGCAAGACCAGCCCGGTAGAACACGACGGCAAGGGGATTTTTGCCGGCCTGCCCACTCCGCTCACCTGCACCCGCTATCACTCACTGATTGTGGCCGAGAAGTCTCTGCCCGGCGAGCTTGAAGTCACTGCGCGGACTCCCGAGGCGAACGGTGCACGAGGGTCCGTAATCATGGGCTTGCGTCATCGCCATCTACCCATTGAGGGCGTGCAGTTCCATCCAGAGAGCGTCCTTACCGAATGTGGACACGAGATGATTCGCAACTTCATGGAAATGTAGGCGCAATGCAAGACCTTGCGCGAGCGAAGACCAGCCTTCCGAACCCGGCACGGCGCGCGGGAGTCGCTTGGCTCGTACCACTGGCGGCCGCCGTCATGGCTGCATCGTGTCTGTGCGCCCAGGCGCCGCAGCCAGTTCCGAGCGATTCGGCCCCTCAGGCCCCCCAGGCGCCGCCGGCAGCCCCCATCGCTCCCGCTTCCCAGCCCTCCGAAGGCCATTCCATCGCTATCGTTCCGCTCGACAGCAAAATTCCCGGCTATGCTTCTGAAGTGACTGGCGACCTTCAGGTCTACAACGGACGGGCCTTCATCGCTGCCAACGCAGCCATCACCGCCGGCAGCCAGACCACCCATGTCACTCTGCCCAACAGAGGCACACTGCTGGTTTGTACGCTAAGCACCGTGAAACTCACCACTGACTCGAGCGTTCAAAGCGGTGACGTTCCTGGGCTGCTGATGGCGATGGACCATGGGGCTGTCGAGTTGAGCTTTGCCACCATACGCAACTCCGACACCTTGCTCACTCCCGACTTTCGCATCCTCATCAGCGGCCCCGGCGCCGCAGAGGTCAAGGTGCGGCTCGGCCCTGAGGGCGACACCTGCGTGGACAATGCAGGTGCAAACGCACCCTACGTTCTGGTTTCGAGCGTGTTTGATGGAGGCGCCTACCGCGTACAGCCGGGCCAGCGCGTCATGTTCCAGCACGGCAGCCTGCACGAGGTGGTTGATCAGGAAAAGGAATCGTGCGGGTGCCCGCCTGCCGAGGCCAAAGGAAATGAGTTTCCCGTGGCGCAGAGCGAGGGGCTCGCGCCCATGGCCAATCCGGCGCCCATTGCACCCAACCAAAGCTCCGCGCAACCACCGGTGGTGGCGCCGCTGGTTTACAAGAGCGCCGATCACGCGCCTCAACCCGCAGCGACGGAACCTGCCCCGAGCGCAAAGGCCACCCCTCCGCCGCCAGCACCCCCCCAAAAGCCGGGATTCTTCAAGAGAGTCGGGCGCTTCTTCAAGCGCGTCTTCGGGGCGGAGTAAGAACCGGCTCACGGCCTTCCTTGCGATCCGGCAGAGTCCAGAGTCCTGATTTACAGGTCTCGAGCGCGCTCGATTGCCCGAATCACAGCCTGCGCCTTGTTGATGGACTCCTGGTGTTCCAACTCAGGCACGGAGTCGGCGACGATGCCGGCGCCGGCTTGTACGTAGCCCTTGCCGCCTACCGACAGCATGGAGCGGATGGCAATGCAGGAGTCCAGGTTTCCGGAGAAATCCGCATAGAGCACCGCGCCGCCGTAGGTCCCGCGCCGCGCCGGCTCCAGTTCTTCGATAATTTCCATGGCCCGCACTTTGGGTGCTCCGCTCAGAGTGCCGGCAGGGAAGCAGGCTCGCAGAGCATCCACAGCGGTCAACTCAGGCCTGAGACGGCCTTCGATCGAACTCACAATGTGCATTACGTGCGAGTACCGCTCCACAAACATCAGGCGGTCCACCTTGACGCTGCCGAACTGGCTTACGCGTCCCACGTCGTTGCGGCCCAGATCGACCAGCATGACGTGTTCGGCGCGTTCCTTCTCGTCGTGCATCATCTCCTCAGCCAGTAGCTGGTCCTCTTTTTCGGTGGCTCCGCGGGGCCGCGTTCCGGCGATGGGCCGGTACTCCACCTTGCCCTTGTGGATGCGCACCAGCAACTCGGGCGACGACCCCGCCAACTCCAGGGGCGCCGGGGGCGTTTTTGACTTTTTGGACGAGTATTTTGCTGCAGCCGGCATCCCGCCCAGCGGTCCATCCGGCGCAAAGCGCAGAAAGAACATATACGGGCTGGGGTTGACCGTTCTCAATGCGCGATAGACCTGGAAGCTGTCCGTATGGGGTTCCACATCAAACCGCTGCGACAGCACCGCCTGGAAGATATCTCCAGCGGCGATGTACTCCTTGGTCCGGACCACGGCGGCCAAATAGTCTTTCTTGCTGGTCCTGAGCTTTACTTTCAGATGGGCCTGTTTTCCGCTAGTTGACCTCCTCGGCCTTGGCAGAGTGGGCAGCGGCTGGGCGAGGCGCTTCTCCAGCTTCTCGAGCCGCTTGATTGCTTTCTCATAAGCATCGGCAGCCTTGCCGCGCGTCAAGTCGGCTGTGACGACGAGCCAGATCTCCTTGCGCACATGGTCAAAGGCCAGGATCTCGTCGAAAAAAAGCAGGCAGGCGTCTGGAATTCCCAACTCGTCCTCTGCCAACTCGGGAAGGCGCTCAATTTGCCGCACCGCATCGTAAGCGAAATAGCCCACCGCGCCCGCAGTGAACGGAGGCAGCCCGGGTAACCGCGCCGGCTTGTGGCCACCCAGCGCCCGGCGCAACACGGCAAACACGTCGTCCTCGACCTGGGCGACCTTTCTGCCCTCGGTGATCGTGACCTGGCGTCCCCGCGCCACGATGCGCTTGAAGGGGGCCAGCCCGATAAAGGTGTAGCGGCCCACCTGCTCGCCACCCTCAACCGACTCAAGGAGAAAGCATTCCCGCTCCAGCCAGGCTGCGCGCAGAAAGGCCGAGACCGGTGTTTCCAGGTCGGCGGTCAGGGTGCGGCAAACGGGCACCAGGGTGTGCTCTTTGGCAAGCGCCAGAAACTGCTTGCGGTCAGGCAGTACGGGATGGCGGGAGGCTCTCACAGCCTACAGTGTAACTGTTAGGATGCAGGGTTCCTCACGTTCTAAATCCGGTGGGCCGGGCCGATCAGGTGCCAGTGCACTGCAACCCAACTCAAGATCAGGCAGGCAAGCCCGGCCAGCGTGAACTTCATCTTCGATATCCAGCGCAGGTGCGGACGCCACCAGTTGCATCGCTGATATCCCTGTAAAGAGGTTGGAAATCGAGGCCAGCCGAAAGATGGTGGTGTTTGGATCGACCGCTTTTTTCGATTTCACATCGGCATAGCCGTAACCCTTTTCGAACAGAACATTGCCGTCCTGCATCACCAGTACTCAAGCTCCCGCAATATCGCTGCGTTCGAACTTGAGCGGCAGAATGCCGTCGAAGAAGGCTTCCAGGTCGGCTTGCTCGAGAGGATGTGCTGCTGTCGCGGGCTTGGCGTCGGCTGCATTGGCTGAGGCTGCGGGGGGAGGGATAACCGGGCTTTTCGGCTCCTGGCCGCGGCTCAGAAATTCAGCCAGCATCCAACCGGCAACGAGGGCAGTAATTCGTATCCCCTCCATGCGCAACCCTCCAGAACTCAAAGATCTGCATTATCGATTGCGTCCAGTTTCCACCAGACAAAGGACTTTGACTAGAAGCGCGGACGAGTCCCAGGAGCGAGTTTCTGAAGAAGGGGCGAGTGTCGAGCAGTCCGCGGCATGGCTCCCGGTCTCCGGCCGGGCCAGCGAACTAGTCCCTGGTCCTTATGGTTCCCGAGACAAAAAGGCTGTCCAAAACCGATAAAGGACCGAAAACAGGCTGGCGGAACAGGACGGGAATTTGAGCTGGAAGGGTTACCGTGACAGGTTCAAACGGGCTTGACTCGCCACCGAGTGTAGCCTAAACTCAACGGGGTTTGGGCATGCGCGGCAAGTGCAGCTCAACTATCGGGCCGGCAGTGACGAAAGCTGATGAAACGGTTGGATTGGCACCGGATGGACAGATCAAAAACCAGCTCTGTCATTATCTTGCGAGTAGATTTCTAAAGGACTTTGTCGCGCTGTCACCCGTCAAAAGGAATTGGAGAAAGATATGTCAACAGGTAATCCGGCACTTACTTTGGACCAGGAGATCAATCCCTGGGAGGCACAAAGCGCACGCTTCGATTTTGCGGCACGGAAGCTCAACCTTGATGAAGGCTTGTGGAAGCTGCTCAGAACTCCAGCGCGGGAGATCATTGTTCATTTTCCTGTGAGCATGGATGATGGCCGCATCGAAATGTTTACCGGCTTCAGAGTGCAGCACAACATTGCGCGTGGGCCAGCCAAGGGCGGCATCCGCTATTCGCCCGACGTCACGCTCGACGAGGTTCGTGCGCTGGCCAGTTGGATGACGTGGAAGTGCGCCGTGGTCAATATTCCTTTCGGCGGCGCCAAGGGCGGAGTGATCTGCGACCCCAAAGCAATGAGCCAGGGTGAACTGGAGCGCATGACGCGCCGCTACACATCGGAGATTATTGATTTCATCGGTCCGGAGAAAGACGTTCCCGCGCCCGACGTAAACACCAATGAGCAGACCATGGCTTGGATCATGGACACATACTCCATGCACATGGGCCACACCGTGACCAGCGTGGTCACCGGCAAGCCCCTGAACATCGGCGGCTCGCGGGGCCGCATTGAGGCCACGGGACGCGGCGTACAGGTGGTTTGCACGGAAAGTCTGCGTTACCTCAATATGCCCATCGACGGCTGTCGGGTCATCATTCAAGGCTTCGGCAACGTTGGCTCCAATGGCGCACGACTGATGATGGAGCAGGGATACAAGATTGTTGGGATCGCCGAGAGAGATGGCGGCCTGTACAACGCGGCCGGCATCGATATTCATCAGCTCGGCGAGTACAAGTATCGCAACGGCACGACCCTCGGCTTCCGCGGCGCCGAGGCCATTCCCAGTGAAGAACTGCTGGTTTCCGAGTGCGAGATTCTCATCCCTGCCGCGACTGAGAACGTGATCACCAGCCGCAATGCCTCGCAGATCAAGGCCCGCATCGTGGTCGAGGGCGCCAACGGCCCAACGACTGCCGTGGCCGATGAGATTCTGGCTGAAAAGCGTATCTTTATCGTTCCCGACATCCTGGCCAACGCGGGCGGCGTGACGGCAAGCTACTTTGAATGGGTGCAGGATCGGCAGGGATATTTCTGGAAGGAAGCGATCGTCAACGAGCAGTTGGAGACCATTCTCCGCGACAGCTTCGACGACGTGGTGCGTTATGCCGAGGCCCACAACGTCAACAACCGCATCGCCGCCTACATGCTGGCCATCGACCGGGTATCCTTCACCATCAAGCAGCGCGGGATTTACGCATAGCGCCCCGGATTGAGAGATAGGCTGCAACAGGAGCGGGATGGGCCTTGAGCCCGTTTCGCTCTCTTCCTTGTGGCGGGATGCAGCTATTCCCGGTTCAGGGAAGTCTCACTGAATCAACCCGAAATTTCACGCCACATACACAAAGACTCGGCGTGTGCTGCGCTGCCGTCACGCAGCCATGCGTCAAGTTGGGCGGGTTCCTTCAATTGCTGGCCACGCACTCGCGGCACAGCCACGAACTGGCAACTGAGCTCCGCCAGTGCTGTCATATCGCCCCAAAGCTTTTCGAACTGGGCCACCGGGAAGATATCTTCCTGCCCCTTGCCCCATCGCTTCTTTACGTCTTTCAGCGTGATGTAGGTTGGCATACGCGCCGCTACAACGCGAACGGCCTCGTCGACGCATTTCGTGTCGGAGAGATCGTCGCGGGTCAGACCGAACAGCGCAAGCAAGCGGTCGAGATCGATCCAGTACGTCGCGCTATTGTAGTAGCGAAGCCGGCATTCCAGTTCCTCGCTGGGGAGCGCCAAACCCTCGATCAAACGCGTCCTGCCATCCACCCGAGCGAGACCCCCGCCGCGATCTTCGATGTGCCTGGCGATCACCTCTGCGGTCATGGCTGCGCCGCTATCGATGTGTTGACCCAGAATTTCCGGGTCTACATTGGCGCCCACCGTGTCGATATTGTGAACCATGAGATAGGCAAGCTGAGGCCGGATTTCAAGAAGGCGCAGGAGTGTTCCATTCCGGAGCAGGTTGGCAATCTCATACCAATGTCCCACAGGATGCAGGCACTGCAAGGGCAGGTTGTCGGTGTAGTCCGAGCCTTCGCCGGCGTTTTGTGCCCACTGAATCAACGCCGCATGCAGCCGTTCACGCACCTTCTGAGCCCGCGCATCCAGCAATTGCTGCTGCATCTCCTCCCAGGCGAAGCGGAGATCACGCGCCATTGGGATCATGCGCAGCCCGATGCTTCGCCCAGGCGAAAGCAGGATCGGTCCGGGATAGCCGTAGTCGTTCTCCGCGGCCAGGTGATCGGCGATAGCCTGGTGGGTGAGATAGCTTGTCGTGATCACATGCGGAAGGGCGACGCCATACTCCTGGCTGACCCGGCGGCTCTTGGCCAGGTGGACTTCGATGAAGTTGCGATATCGTCCGCCGAGCCTGCAGAAAGGGTTCAGCGCCTTTACGACTCCGGCGCCGTGGGTCCACCGCGAGCCCACGCCGCCCGCCAATGACACAACCGCAACGCGTCCGCCTGCAAGCGCATCCAGACCAGCGGCACGGTGTCTCCCATCTATCTGATCCGCCTCAACGTCTTCAATAAGGCTGGTGCCGGACAGGCGATTCTGTGCCAAACCAATGCGTCCGGAAAGGAGATCCTGGTGGATCTGTTCGTGCTGCTGGCGGTCAAAGCCATAGTTGTCGAGAAGGGTTCTGAGCGTTTGTTTGTCATTCTCCTCGCCATCATGGCCTGCCGGCAGCATGTGATCAAACAATGTTTGAATCATGCCCTTGTAATCCGATTTGGAGCGGCATGCTGCAGTGAAGCGCTCCAACTCGGCACGGCGCACCGGTGACAGCCGCGACACTTCAGAACGAATGAGCGGAGGAACCTGCAAGGTGTAATAGCCGGCAGGCATCAAGGCATCGTCAGCGGAGAGCAGTCCGGCTTGTGTCCCCTGTTCGTTGATCGCAAAATCGTAAACCACCGGCTCGATGGCAAAGGGAACGCTGCGCTCCATCTGGCGCATGGTCTCGCTCATGATGGACTGCAGGCTCGCCTGAGCCTGCGCTTTGCGTTCGGGGTCGAAGAGGAACCCCATGCCGCCGCCACTCATGCCGCCAAGCATCCAAAAGCCCCAGAAATCGTCGCCGAATTCCTTGCGGACACGATCTATCAGCGTATGCGTGTACAGATTGCCGGCCCACGGAATAATGGCCTGGAGGGGGCCGTCGAAGTTACGCTGCAGGCAGCCGCCAAGCGCGCGGATGTCTCCGTGCTGGAGTTCGCTGGTGATCTCATCGAGGATGCCGATCGCCTGGCGGCGACCAAGCCACTCGGTCTCACTGCGCAAGAGGTACTTCTCGGTGACCATCTCGAGAACTGGACCGACATCCTGGGCCATGCCGCCGTGGACGAGCACCAGGCTCTGTTGAAGCTTCTCGCGAGCTTCGCGCGGGACTTCTGCACCCGTCAGGATCCTGTGTTGCGGAAGCAGGCAACCGCGGCTGATGCCAAATTCCGGATCGCCATCGGCCGCGAGAACCCCGTGGATAAGCTTGATACCTGGCCAGACGCCTCCTGAATCCTGCCAGCCGCCACCGCTTCCTCCAAGCCATTCGCCAAGAATGGCGCGCGCAGCAACCAAACGGCGATCACGCTCCTCCATGCCACCTGTCAGGGATTTGATCTGGCCGGTGGCGCGCATGCAGACCGAGATGATGCATGCCAGCAGATTGGTGGAAACAGCGAGCCGGGATCCTTTTGGAATATCGTTCACCCGGCTGACAATCTCAATCCCGTAACCGGGCTTCCCGGTAAGCCGTTCCAGCAGACTGGCCAGGGGCTGGGTGGCCCCCTCGATACCGGGAGGAACAATGCCGCTGGCAATCACTCCCGCCTTAAGCAGGCCCAGGTAGTCGCGGGGAAAATCAAAGACCTCAGCAATTGAAGAAACGTCGGCAGAAGCGTGCAGGTCCACGCTGGTCAAGCGGATAAGCGGTTCGTCGATCACGCGGAACCATGCCTCGACTGGCGGCCGGGGTTTTAGCGAGCCCTGGCTTGCACCGTGAATCGCGAGATCGATGGAGGCGTTCAGGACACGCGCACCCTCCGGAAAATCCATGCCCAGGAAAAAAATATCGCTCCATCCGCTGTGGGTGAAGTCCATGCGGACCGGCGTTGCCTCATGGAGGAGCGGGAAGGCCGGATCTCCGGCGAGAAACTCTGGTCGGAGGCGCAGAGGATAGTCGTAGGCATGACCGGCACGAAACATCCACTGGTTGCCGCGCACACTGCTCACGCTGCGGCGCACCTGATCCGCAAGCGTCTGGAAGCCGAGGGCATGGTAACTGGCGGCCAGCGCACTGGAGATAGAGGCGCCTATCCCCTGTTCAGCTTGCGCGGAAAGAAAGACCTCGATAGCTTCATCAAAACGCCGTTCGAGCAGGTCTTTGTAGCCGCCATAGGGGATGAGCGCCGGGGCGGCCGATTTCGAAAGCCGGGGAAGGTGAAAGCGATGGATGGCGTAAAGAAAGAAAAGCGCCCTGACCCGTTCGTAAAGGTTGTCGCAGCTTCGGCGGAATTTGTCGAGCTCCCTGCATTCTTCAAACAGCGCTTCTTTCGTCATCCCCTTGCACAGGGCATCCAGTGGGATATTGCGCTGATCCCCGCTGCTGGTGATGACGTCTGTCAGGCGGCTCACGAGGATGAGCCTCCGCCGTTTCCTGATAGTTCACGGTCGGCGAGGAGTTCAAGCATTTGCGACAGCACCTCACTCCGGTTCCGGCCACTCAGGGCCAGTGCGAGCTGGGCGATCAACAAACCAAATGGGGCGCCGAGATCGTAGCGCCGGCCCTTGTCCTCCACCGCGAGGTACTGTTCCTGGCGTGCCAATACTGCCAGTGCATCCACCAGGTTCACCGGTGCGCCGGCAGAAACTGCCAGCATCCGGTCCAGGATATCCATCACCGTTGGGGTAAGCACGTGGATACCACAGAAACAGAGATAGTATCCTGCCCGAATGCCGGGGACTATCAGGCGTTGTTCGGCTTCAGTGGGTGTGGGCTTTTCAATCACCGTATCGACGCGATACAGGTCGTTTTGCTGGGGGACGCGCCGGCCGCTTACGGTGCCGTAACGCACGATCTGGCTTTCGCGTGTGAGATGAACGCCACTCACTGAGCTCCGCTCTTTTTGTGCGAGTTCTACCAGGCGCCGAGCGGTAGGCTTGGACGCGGTGCTGACATAGAGATGATCGCCCACCATATGCAGAAACGGGTCGCCGCTCGTGAACGACCGGGCGCACTGGATGGCGTGACCGTAGCCGCGCGGTTCGTGCTGAGGAATAAACCGTACCGACGAGGCGTGGGGTCCGGCGCCTTGCGCATAGGGGACTTCATCGCCTGGACATACGACAACGGCGATCTCTTCGACTCCGGCTGCAAGCGACTGTTCGATCAGGATCCGGAGCAAAGATTTCTCGTTACCGTCTCCATCGATAAGCGTTTGAAGAGGCAGCGCGCGTTGAGACCTGAGGGCGGCAGTGATCACAGCTTTCTTGACTAACAATTGATTACCTGAAGGCATTTTATAACCTATGCTCCCTCTTCAAGGCCCTTGTCTTGAACTGACCAACTTAAAGCCTGAATCAGGACAACGAAGGGCTCATGGATATAATCGGCTTCTCGCTCCCGGGATGACATCGGCGATGACTCGAAAAACCAGAATGGATCCGGCTGTCGGTCGCATCTGGACCGACAAAAAACCGGGTTCAGTCAAATGGCCGCTCAAGATCGCTGGTTTAAGCCGGCTCTCGCCGGGGTCAGACCTGCAAGACATCTCCATCATGAGCGACCATCTCGTACAGCACTGGGTTCACGAAGAAGCCGAGGAAGAGCCGCGAAACCAGGCCAGCTACGATGACAATGGCAAAAGGTTTCTGTGTGTCCGAGCCAATACCGGTGGAAAGAGCAGCAGGCAAAAGCCCAAGGCAAGCAACAAGCGCGGTCATCATGATGGGACGCAATCGCAGAAGGGAAGCTTCGCGAGTTGCAGTGCGAATATCTTTGCCTTCGAGGCGCAGTTTGTTGATGTACGAGACCAGGATGACAGCGGTTTCCACTGAAACGCCCATCAATGCGAGCAAACCGAGAGCGGACGAGGCGCTAAACATCGTATCGGTCATCTTGAGGGCTATCAGGGCGCCGACGGGCACAGTGAGTATAACGCCAAGAGCAATGGTCAATGGAAATTTGAAGTTCCCGTAGAGCGCAAACAGAATCATGAAAATGATGAGCACGGCCAGTGGACCGATGTATTCCATTTGGTGCTTTGCTTCCAGCAATTCCCCATACTCTCCGCCCCATTCGAGCCTGTATCCCGGGGGCAGCGATCTTGTAATATCCGCGATCGCCCGTTGGCCGGCATTAACAGCGCTCTGCAGGTCGCGTCCCTCAATGCTGTACTGCACACCGATGTAACGCGAGTTATTCTCGCGATAGATGAACGACGCGCCACCGGCCTCATGAATGTTTGCAAGCTCGCTGAGCGGAATCTGCTGGCCCGAGGGCGTTCCGACAAGAAGGTTGCCGATTTGCTGCGCGCTTTCTCGGAACTCAGGCTTCATGCGCACCACAAGATCGAAGAGTTTTTCGCCCTGAATGACTTGAGTGGCCGCCTGGCCGCCGACAGCCGCTTGAACAATCGCCTCCACGTCAGCCACGTTGATGCCATAGCGGGCAATCTTGTCTCGATCGACATCGACAAGCAGGCTCGGTTGACCGAGCTCGCGAACAACCGTCAGTTCCGTGAATCCTGGCACCTCCGAGAGCCTGCGCTTGATCTCGAGTGCCTGGTTCTGCAAAACATTCAGGTCGGGGCCATAAATCTTTACGGCAAGTGCGCTCTTCAGACCTGTCAGCGCTTCATCAACCGCGTCTTCAGCGGGTTGTGTGTAGTTAAAGACGATTCCAGGAAATGCCTGGAGTTGCTTCTGGATATCCGCGGTCAACTCTGCCTTGTTGTGGATCGGGCCAGTTTTCCACGAGGCATCGCCATAAGGTCTAAGCCCGACATAGAACTCGTCATTGAAGAATCCGGTCGGATCCGTACCATCATCTGGACGGCCAAGCTCCGAGCCCACGTCGGTAACCATCGAATACTTCAACAGGATACTGCGGACCTGCGGTGAAAGCTGGCTTGCCGTGTCAAACGACACCGTATACGGCATGGTTGCACGGACCCAGAGTGCGCCCTCATCGAGATGCGGCATAAATTCTCCGCCGATGAATGGGATCAGAAGCAGGCTGGCGCCAAAGATAAGCGTGGCCCCGATGATGGTTGCCTTGGGGTGATCGAGACACCACTCGAGCTGTCCGGCATATTTATCCCGTACCCACTCGAATGGTTTGTTTACACTCTCGTGAACACCTTTTTTAAAGGCGTAAGCGCACAAGACAGGAATCAGTGTGAGCGTCAGGATCAGGGCGCCGACGAGGGCGATTGCCACCGTGTCGGCCATCGGCTTGAACAGTTTCCCTGAGGGCCCGCTGAGCGCGTAGATGGGAAGATAGCCCGCAATAATGACTGCGACGGAGTAGAAGATTGGCCGATCTACATCTTTCGCCGCAGTTCGTATAACTTCCGGCAGATCGTAGCTTTGCCCTTCGCGCGCGCCTAGTTCGCGGTAGATATTCTCCACCATCACCAGGGTTCCGTCGATAAGAATTCCGAAGTCGATCGCGCCAATTGAAAGGAGATTGGCAGGAATGCCTCGTGCATGAAGGAAAATGAATGAGAAGAGCAAGGACAGCGGAATGGTGAGAGCGACAATCACCGCGGCGCGGAAGCTTACCAGAAATGCCATCAGGACGAGAAGAACGAGGGCCATCCCAAACAGCATGTTGTGTTCGACGGTGTGGATGGTGAGTTCGACGAGATCGCTTCGGTCGTAGTAGGGACGTACTCTTACGTCCGGCGGCAGGATCTGTTCATTGAGTTGCCGGGTCTTGGCTTCGACGGCTTTCAGCACATCCTGTGTCTGTTCGCCGCGGCGCATCATGATGACGCCCTCGACCGCATCATCCGTCTTGTTGAAGCCAAACTCGCCCAGACGAGGCGCATTTCCTATGGCAACTTCACCTATGTCGTGGATACGCACCGGCACGCCGTTTTGCGAGCCCACAACGATATTGCCGATATCCGCAGTATCGCGAACCAGGCCCAGGCCGCGGACATAATAGAACTGGCCGCCCTGGGAATAGAACCCGCCGCCCGCATTCGAGTTGTTCACCGATAACTGCTGCAGCACCGCCGGCACTGCGATGTGATAGGAGTAGAGCTTTGCCGGATCGAGGAGCACCTGATACTGCATGACCGTGCCGCCGAAGCCGGAATCGTCCGCGACCCCGGAAACCTGCTTATACTCGCGTTCGATCACCCAGTCTTCAAAGGTCTTCAGTTCCTGTGGCGTGCGGTCCGGGCTCTCCAAAACGTACCGGTAGACGAGCCCGGACGGACTGGCGAGCGGAGAGAGCGTCGGCGATACGCCCTGAGGAAAAGTGATCTCGCTTAACCGTTCAAATACTACCTGGCGCGCAAAGTAATCATCGGTGCCCTCGTCAAACGTCATGATGACGTCTGAAAGTCCGTAAAGGGAAATCGACCGCATCACGGTCATTTTCGGAACGCCGTTCATCTCCACTTCGGTGGGGACAGTGACCAGGCGTTCTACCTCCTCGGCTGCGTGTCCCGGCCATTGCGTGATGACCTCCACCATCGGAGGAGAGAGATCGGGGTAGGCGTCCACGGGCATGTGGAGGAATGCGATGATTCCGCCAATGGAAATGATCGCGACCAGTAACAGAATCAATGGCCGTTGCCGCAGCGAAAACTGAACGATTCGATGGATCATCGGAAGACGCCTCCTCAGTGTTGCAGCGAATTGGCAAACTGAAGAAACAGGCTGCCGTCGCCCACAACCCTTTCTCCGGAGGAAATGCCCTTCAGGATTTGCGTCAGGCCATTCTGATTTTCGCCTAATTCCACATCGCGCCTGCCAAATTGGTTTGAGCCGCTGGCAACATAGACAAACGGCTGGTTGTTGTCATCGCGTAGAACGGATGCGTTGGGCACGGCAACGACATTTGCAATTGAGCCCGCCGTCACAGTGACGGTGCAGTACATATCTCTTTTCAGCTTCTCGCCGGGATTGTCCACGACCACACGCGCTTGCAGTGTTCTAGTGGTTGGATCGAGCGCCGGCGAAACATAGGAAATTCTTCCATGGAAGCTGCCTGGGTATGAGTCGGTTTGCACAACGACCTCGTCTCCGATATGCACATATGCGAGGTCACCCTGATATACGTTGGCAAGAACCCACACGGTGCTCAGATCCGAGATGGTAAAAGCCTGCGTTTGGCCAGCCTGAACCACCTGCCCGGGCGAAACCAGCCGCTCGACAACTTCGCCATTGATTGGGGCAAGCACTGGAATATGCGCCGACGAAGGAGCCTTGCTCAATTCGGCAGGATTCTTGATGCCGAGGATCTTCAATCCCTGTTCGGCCGCGTTCAGATCTGCCTGCGCCTGGTTGCGGTCAGACTCAGCCTGCTCAAGATCGCGCTCGGCGATGGCGTGATGCTGATACAGGTCCTGGGCGCGGGTATAGTTCTTCTCCGTCAACCGGTAGGATTCCACCGCCTTCAGATAGGTGTCCAGCAGTTGCGAATAATCGGGACTGCTGACATCGAGCATGGGCTGGCCTGCTTTGACATGCTCTCCGGGGACAACCAGAATCCTGCTGACTGGACCGCCAACTTGAGTAATCACTGGAGTAGTGTTGAAGGCGTTGTAGGCTACCGCACCCGTAAGCCGGAGCGTGCGTTTCAGCGTGATGGGCACAATCGTGACCACCTGCACGTGCGACATCTGTTCCGGCGGAATCGTGAAGAGCTGCGGGGTCGCCGACTTGGACGCGTTTGCGGAGAACGACGTCATCTGGCTCGCCTGTTCGTGATCGCTTGAGTGGCATGCCGTGAGCATTACGATGGAAGCGAGCGCCACCACACTTGAGATTCTATTGTGCGTGATCAGTGGGACCTTCATGGTAAGCTCCTGGTTCCTACAGCACCGCGAAGCTGTTCGAGCGCGAGCATGTACGATGCAAGTGCCTGGCGGTAGGCGAGTTGCGTGGCGCGATAACTGCGTTCGGCATCGAGAAAATCAAGCAGGCTGGCAGCGCCGCGCCTGTAGGCGTATTCGTTGATATCGCGGGATTGCTGAGCCTCGTCCAGATAGCCCGAACGATAGAGGCCGACAATCTGGTCATTGGCGCGCAGGCTCTCGAACGCATCTCTCACGTCCGTCATCACCTGTCCGCTCAAGAACAACTGCTGTTCCTGAGCCTGCGTGATGACAAAACCGGCGCGGGCTATCTCCCCCTGGTTGCGGTCGAATATGGGCAACTGGATCTGCCCGAAGAGCGAAACATCATTGAGATATCCCAGGTGCGTGTAACTGATTTGGCCCGTTACGTCTCTCTTGGCGATTGCTTTTTGCAGCGCAAACTGGCTGTTCGCGGCTGTCAATCCCAGCCGAGCTGCCTGCAGGTCGGGCCTGTCCTGAAGGGCTGTCGCTTGAAAATCCTCCAGGCCTCCCTTGACGGGCTGGTAATCGAGCGACCCAGCTACATCGTAGTCCGGGCCCACCGACTCATAGCCGAGCAATTGCCGCAGGTCCGACAGGCCCTGCACTTTGGCAAGGTGCGCCGCGGAGACGTCGGTCTGGAACTGAAGCATCTGAAGCTTGATCTTCAGCAGATCGTCTTCGCCGGTGTCACCTGCCTTGTAGCGCGCCTCGGCGATATCGACGGTTTCCTGAAAACTCTTGAGATCCTGGATCGCCAGGTCCAGAGTCGATTCTGAGAGCTCGACATTGATGAACTGCGAAGCAACATTGAGAGCCAGGCTGCGCTCGTTGTCGGCGACCTGGGACCGGCTCACGGCCGTCACATCTTTGGCCGCCTGCAAGCGGTGCTGGCGCTTCTGGCCGCGCTCAAACAGATAGCTGACGCCGAGGTCGAACTGCGCAGTGTTGTCGAGGTAATCGCCGCTAAAATTACTCGGCTGGAAGATCGGCAAGAATTGCGAATCACCAAGAATCACGGGGTTTGGGCGCAGGTTGGCCGTTGTCTCTTCCGCTTGATTCTGCTGAATCACGGTGCGTGCGGCCAGCATGTTGTGGTTGTGCCGGAGCGCTATCTGAATGGCATCGTCAAGCGAGATGACCGCACCGCCTGGCATCGGCGAAGGTGCATTTGCTTGTGGAGTCGGCGGCGGTGGGCTTTGCGCGGGAGGAGACTGTGCGCGCGCAACTTCAAAGAACAACCTCGCGACGAGCACAATAGAAATACATAAGCACGGCGAACGCATAGGTAATCAGCCTCCTTCACGAGAGACATGTACTGATTAGGAGTGCCGCAAAGGCACGGAAGGCGGGATGGAGCTATGCGGGAGGTGCTCGCGCGGGGATCTGTCGCAAGGCTGCGCGGGAGGTGGAGCGTGTGAATAGATGGCCAGGACCGGCGCCAATGGGAACGAGACCGCATGCATTGACGCCTGCCATCGACTGCGAAATGGCCAGATGGCATAATGGGCAGGTCTCGGCGGAACATTTGGCGTGATGGTGCAACAGCATGCCGGACGTCATGCCCAGCAACAGCACTATGAGTACGATCGAAACGACTACGCGCCAGATTTGCTTCCGGTCAGACATGCTTGAGACTGATTTCAGAGACCTTGCACTGAGTATGACTTAGTGTATTCCAAATTCTTCATTCTTGGATATCGGGGATTCGATCCAATGGAATCCATGCCAAATATTAAGCGGTTTAGACGCGTCATCCGGTCCAATGAGCAATCGGCTTATATTGGGAACAATTGGTCAGCGCTTCAGGAATCAGATCGATCCCGTGCAAGCCGAGCGAAGATGTTTATCGGCCCCCCTCTGCACATTCCGGCCGGTTTGTCACCAACTCAGAAGACAGATCGGCACCTTCCTATTTGCCCGTGATACTTACGGAGTCCTACCGCCGGGCGATTGCAAAACCGCAATAATGACACGGCAGAAGTGTTTTATAATCGGCACATTCTTGCTCCACTTAGAGTGAACGATGCATCGGTTTATTCCTCGCAACAGATGGGATGGATGGGACACCCGAATTAAGCCCACGTTCGCCTGAGTGGCCTCGGGCGGTTGACACGCCGCGCTTTGACTGGGAGCTGGCCCACTTCGCTTGTTGGGTCACGTCGGACCTTAATTTCCAGGAGGGAAACGCAAGGATGATCTCCACCAGGAATGGTTTACTCCACGAAGGAGCAGGGCAGGAAAGCACATTCGAATGCCGGACTCCATATGGCCAGTGTCAGGCGCGGAGGGACGGGCGCGGTCGCTGGATCGACATCCTGGTGGTGGGAGCTTTGCTGTGGGGCGCTCTTCCGGCAGTCGCCCAACGCGGCAGTTCAGTTTCATCCGAAGTTTCTTCCGGCCCCGGGCGCAAGGTTTCGGCAATCACTGAAGGCAAGACTGAGGACGAAAAGGCCGAGCGCATGGAGCTTCCTGATGCGCCCGTTCCGGCCGGAACGGAACCCGCAACAGCCCCAAGCACGGCGCAGCCAGCCGGTACGGCCTCAGCGGTCTCCGGCTATTTCTCCAGCAGCGTGTTGGCGGGGCTTCTTGAGTTCGACGGGCCGGCGGGAAACGAAGGACCAGAGACCGTGGCCGGGGCAGAAACAAGGTCCGCATCGGGGCTCACAAATGTCGAGCTCAAGGACTGCCCCTACGATAAGACTCACGCCCGCGAGTGCCGCATGCATTGGAAGCAAATGCTCATCTCTTCGGCGCTCTACAATGCCTTTGAAAATGGGGGGAATCTCTACACCGGCTACTTTTATCGCACGGAGACGTCACACGGGAAGTGGTGGGACCGCACCATTGCTTCCGCGGCGGATTGGCGCTGGGACCATTGGTCGGATGACAACCCGGCGCTCGACGACTACGTAGCTCACCCGATGATGGGGGCGATCACCAACGGCATCTGGATTCAGAATGACCCCAGAGGAATGACGCTGGAGTTCGCCAACAACCGGGCCTACTGGCGCAGTCGCCTGCGCGCCATGGCCTGGTCCACTTTCTACAGCTTCGAATGGAAGTTGGGTCCTTTCGGCGAGGCCGGCTTCGGCCACAACGGCGATCACTACTTCACTGATAAGGGTGTGCTCACCAATGAGACGGGCTGGGTGGAATTGGTGACCACGCCCGTCGGCGGCCTGGGTTGGACGCTGGCGGAGGACTATCTCGACAAGCACGTGGTGCGCGCGCTGGAGGAGAAGAGCCGCAATCCGCTTTTACTCACGACCTACCAATTCCTCACGCCTGCACGCGGGGTCGCCAACATCCTGCGCTTCCGTCCGCCCTGGTATCGGGACGGGCGCATCGTCAAAGCGCAAAGCTTCTGGAGCGATCCCGGTGAAGGCCTTTCGGCTAGCGCGAAGGAGGCCTTGAAGTACGCCCCCGCTCAGGGTGATCGCGAGGCGGCTGTATCCGATCCTGCTTTGGTGCTGCCGCAAGGCTTCCCGGGTTCATCGGGGTGGGAAGGGCCTGGCGGCCGTCACGAGTTTGGCGCCTGGTGGGGACTCTCGCTAATGAGCGGGCACATCTGGGGGTTTGCCAAAGATGTCAAGTACATGCCGATCGATCTTCGCTACTCTTACGAGTTTTACCGCCGCAAGCGGAAATGGGCGGTACGCTATTCCCCGGAGATTACAGCGCTCGCTCTGCTCGACTGGCCGACGCCGAATACCACGGGCAACCTCTTTAACCAGCGCACGCGGGTTTACGGCAGCGGCGTCAGCCCGGTGGGTTTCCAATGGGATTTTCTACCGCTTCGCAAGGTCCAGCCGTTCTTCTCCACCGACGGCGGAATGATCTACTTTGTCGACCGGGTGCTGAGCCCGCAGGGTTCCCAGTTCATGTACACCGTCGACTTTGGCGGTGGTTTCAACATCTTCAAGCACCGGAACCAGGCGTTGACGCTCGGCTACCGGTACGGGCATCTGTCGAACGCCAACATCAGTCTCCACAATCCAGGGACGGATGCGAATACGTTCTATGTGGGCGTCTCCCGCTTCAGCAGCCAGACGACCGGGAGTCCAGGCAGACTGCGTCTTCCCCACTTGCACGGAAAGAATTGAATGGCCGCAGGATCAGCGTGATCTCTGGAATTAGATGAGGTATCAGAGTTCGGCAGTGGCGCAACCACAGCCAAAGCCGTTTATGGAGGCGCGCTGCCGGTAGTGCTGGGGTCAATCCTGCTGCCGTTTGCAGGAAGGTTGCGCAGAGCATCTCGGCGGCTGAACAAGGAGGTCTGCCTGATGGTGTTGACCATAATGAATTCAACCTTGCCGTTTTCATTTAAGTAGAGCAAATTCCGGCACAGGAACTCCTCTCACTAGGGGTTGTCCCCCTGCTTGCATTCTGGCGAGTGTCGAGTGAACACGCTTATAGTTGAGGTAGCAAGCTCAATTGTCGGCAAGGCCCGGGTTATGGGACTTCTGCAAATTCTCGGCAATTCGTGATCGAATCACTGGTACAAGAAATTATGCGATGATTTAAAAGGACTTACAATGAATTTGCCCAATTCGATCACCATGAGCCGGATCGTCATGATCCCACTGCTGCTGTGGATACTGTCGCCGCATTTTCCATGGCAGGCGGGCGGCGCTCAGGAGATTACAGCTTCAGTCCTTTTTGTGCTGGCCTCGATTACCGACGGGCTCGACGGCTATCTGGCTCGCAAACGCGGCCAGATTACCACGATGGGCATGTTGCTCGATCCACTGGCCGACAAGATCATGGTTACCGGCGCGATGATTGCCCTGGTCGCTTACAATCCCCACGTCGTCAAGGTTTGGATTGCCGTCGTAATCATCGCTCGCGAATTCCTCATCTCCGGTCTCCGCTCCATCGCCTCGTCTGAGGGTTTCACCATCCAGGCCAGCGACCTTGGCAAATTGAAGACAGTCGTCCAGATCGTTTCCGTTACCTCCGCTATTCTTGCCCATCGCTGGGACCACTGGCAGATCGGCGTGCTTGTCATACCTGTCATGTGGTACGCCGTAGCCGCCATTTACTTCACGGTGCTGGTTTCGACCATCTCGGCGATCGACTACTTCATCGGCTTCTGGAAGCAGATCGACCACGCCTCCAAAGACCGCCGAAAGACTTCAATCCTCGCCCAGCGCAAAAGCGCCAGCATTCTGTAGTTTGTCCCCCGTTAAAGCTTTGCCTTGAAGAGTACGGGTTTCAGCCCGTACTGAAACTAGGGCATTTTTGGTTTTACCGTAGACCGGTTTTGAAAGGGGACGGCTTTAGCCGTGCCGCAAAGCTCCAATGAAATCAATGGGCTTTAGCCCCTGAGGGAAAGCCCTACGGTCTACACCATTTCCGAATCTGCTCTAGCTGACAAGGTTGGGGCTCTATTGAAAAGTGCGCAGGCAATGTCACACGGCAGTGCATTGATGCAGCGAACGATGTACGGGTCTGGGGACCCGCGGGACGGCAGGCCGGGTGACCGGAGCTATTCCGATGCATGGATCTTTCAGCTTTTTGTATTCAATCGGACATTCGTTTTGCAACTCTCAATAGCCCTTTTAGAGAGTGCCTGCTTCGCCCGCACAAGTTTTGTTCGGCAACTCAACTCGTCAGCCGGATGGCTCAACTGGGATTTCAGAACAGCCAGCTTGCGTTAGACTGCCTTACTCGTCGGGAAGCACATTCAGTCATGGGCCGCGGCAGGCTCTGCAACACCCAACTCTATCTTGATCTCCGGCGGCGCCAGCAACGTGTTGTGAATCAGGCAGCAATGTACTGAGCGCCTTAGCCCTTCGGTCTGTTCCGCGGTCAGAGGAACAGGGCACTCAACATGAATAATGAAATTGCCGAGCCGAGCCGGCTGCTTCAACTTTTCGGCAGTCACCGAAACCTCCACGCCGCTTTGGGCGAGGTTGCGAGCCTTCAGGTATTGCACTGCATAAAAGGCAGCGCAGGAACCCAAAGACGCCAGCATCAGTTCCGGAGGTGTCATGGCGGAATCCTCTCCGCCGTTGTCCACCGGCTGGTCACAAAGAATCGAATGAGACCGCGATTGAATGTTGAATTTTACCTGCCCAAGATGTGAAACCTTAACTTCCATGAATCTACCCCTTTTCATATGAACAAAGACATAGCCTGGAAGAATCGTTACAGGATCGGCGAAACTTTTTCCGAGGCGGTTCTGCCCAGCATGCGCAGATATTCCTGGGTCAGGGTGGAACGCAGGCGCAACAACCGATCGCCATTGCCTACTCGCACCGTGCCCAATCAATGTAAGGAAAAGATCGTGCGCGTCACACGGTGGCCGGAATGGACTCGGTGGTGGCGGCGGTCACCATGGCGCGGATAGAGCCAATGACAAGCTCCGGCTCATCGAGGTGTATCCAGTGTGCGCTCGCTGGAGCGATGACCTGCTGCACATTGTCTCCAATGCGGCAAAGACGCTCTTCCGAGAGCGGCGTCGATTTTCCAGGAGTCAGCACCGTCACAGGGATCTCCCGGATCGGCTCCGCGTCGTGCATTTCCCTCACGGTATCAGGGATCGAATCGATGTGACTGCGCATTCCTGCGTAAAAACTCGGACGCGACCAATGCGCCGCGACCACCGGCCACACCTCGCGCGGCATCTTGCCGACCTCGTTTTTAATCCGCTCAATCACATGGCGCCCACCGGCTCCCGTTGCGCCGTTCAGGTTCCCAGAGATTTTAGTCGAGCGTCGGAACAGGGAAGTGACAGCCAGCCGGGTTAGTCCGCAAATGGCAATCGGCTGCGCGTAGCGGATCAATCGCCTTCCCAAGTCGAGCTGTGACTGCTTGCTCGGATCCAGCGGCGGCCACTCCTCGCAGCGCATTGGATCCACCAGCACCACGCCGCTCACTTCTTCAGGATAGAGCAGTGCATAGCGGCGCATCACCAGGCCGCCGAAGGAGTGTCCCACCAGGATGAACGGCGGCTTGATATCTGCGCGCTCCAATAGGTCGTGCAACTCTACCGCAATGTTGGCGGGGGTGCGCGCTGAGCGGCAGCGGCTGCTGAAGCCTAGTCCACTGCGGTCGTACGAAGCGGTTCCGGTAAAGCGCGAGACTGTCTTTTGGATGTGGCGCCAATTCAGATTTGTAGCGCCAATGCCTGCCTCAAAGATCACGGTGGGTCCGCCCGAACCCTGCTCCAGAAGATAAAGCCGGGAACCCTGTTCAATCTTTACCCAACGTCCCGCGCCTGCATAGCGCAGGCGATCGCGGTGGCTGCCAATGCATTGATAGACGAAACCCGCCAGAACGAGGGCGACGGTGATCGAGAGAATCCACAGAGCGATTTGCATGTTCAATATAGGAATCTTAATAGCTTCGCGGGGCGTTTGTCCCCGGAACCGGGCTTCGATCTTATTCCGCCGCCATTCTTGCGGCAAAGGCCAGAGTCGATAAGCCCCGTCAAATCTCCTGATCCTTTCTCGATTTTTCCCAGATATACAGGAAATCGGATGCAAAGGTCCAGACAATTGCAAAGCCGGTCAGAGGGATAGTTTGACGCGGATGAAATGGAGAGGCGAGATAAAGTGCCTTTTCTGTCTTGTGCCCCAGCTTCTGGGCCTGTCAATGTTGCATTCAAAGGACGCTGTAACCATATTGAAAGCAATAACATAATTCCGGACTGCGGAAATGGCTCAAATCAACCCTGCGTTGTTGAACGGTACTGTGCGGAGGCGGCAGGCCCCCGTTCCTTTTCAGGTACTTTCGGCACAAAGTTGCTTCAGCTAACGGGGCCTTAGGCTCTCTCAAACGCGACGCGGCAGTTCTTTGAGCTGTCTGAAGGCTCTCCCCCGTAGTTCAGCGCTGAAGTGGAAACACATGCCTGAAAGGTCAAAAAGGGCATACGCGCCCCCGCGGCTGCCTTTTCTGCACGTCATGTGTTGATTGTTCGCCGCATAAGGTCAGGCAGAAATCCACTGTCCAAAGAACGTCCGTGGCGAGCAGGGCCCGTGTCAGCCGTTTTTGTGGAGTTGAGCCTGGAGCTTCTTGCGGTAGAGGAAAGGTCCGATTCCCGATGCTTATTTCAGGAACCGGACCGCTTCAATCCTAGTAACGGCCGCGGCCTCTTGAGCTGCCGCCGCCGCCGCCGCTGCCCTTGCGCGCCTGGTAGCAATCCCGGCAGAACACCGGACGATCGCCGCGCGGCTCAAAAGGCACTGTTGTAGGCTGGCCGCAACCCGAACAAATCACAGGTGTTCCCTGTGCCGGAGCAGAACGGTAGCCGGAGCCCCCCTGGTCGTTCTTCTTTGCCTGACGGCAAGTCTTGCAACGCTTTGGGGTCGAATAACCGCGTTCCTGAAAGAACGCCTGATCAGCAGCGGTGAAGGTGAAATCCTGCCCGCAATCGCTGCACGTAAGTGATATATCTCCGGCCATGGGTCTCCTCGTGGAGATTGTACAGCCCAATTCCAATTTTGCACACAAGGATTCTTTCAAATTGAAAAACTTAGGGTTGGGGCGAGCTTTGAATCCCTTTTGCCGCTTTTCGGCAGCCGCGCGGCATAGTTCTTGTCAGCGATTCCCCATGGGGTTCGCAACGGGAATTCCAACCTTCGCTCGACTAAAACTCCGCCTCGAACCTTCGCCGAAAGATGATGACAGGCTCCAATCCTGAATTCGAAGCGAACTGCATTCGCCGCATCCTGGCGGGCGAGAAGCAGTTCATCTATCGCCCCGTGCGGGATAACGCTGGCGCACGGAATGGGCGTCAATCTGAAAATCCGCCTGACGCGTACCCTTCACAGCGGGTTGGGTAAAGAAAAATTCATTGTATCCTCAAGGTGTTTCTCTGTAACCTTTCCCGCAGGCCACCAGTCCTAATGGTGCGTGGCACGGAAGTGCGGAATTGCCCACGGGCAAGCCCGCGAGGTACCAACCGGCGGACCCCCTTCCGCCCTAACCCCCCAAGAGGTCAAAAAACATGAAGAACCAATTGAATGCTCTGCTTCTGACGGCGGCTCTCTCCGGCCTGGTCGGTGGAACCGTAATGGCCCACGCGGCCACCACTGGTTCGACAACCGGAAAGATCGTCAAGGCCGGTCTGCGCTACGGCGGCTACAGCGCCGACGACAAGGACAAGCACTCTTGTAAAGGCAAGAACGACTGCAAGGGCAAGGGCGGATGCAAGTCCAGCGACAACGGCTGCAAGGGCAAGAACAGCTGCAAGGGCAAGGGCGGTTGCGCCACCGACGGCTCCAAGATGCCGGACGCCATCTAGTTCCTTCCCGGACGGCGGCGCGGCAGGGCACTCCAATCCCATTTCACTGCCGCGCCATCCATCTTCCAATCATCGAAAACCGACCACTGAGAACTGCGAGCTGTCTCATGCCCGGCAATCGCTTCAATGCGTTTCAGGATCACGGCGTCGGAATCGGCCTGCGCATTCCGCACTACCAGCACATCTTCTCGCGCAAGCCGGTTGTCGATTGGTTCGAGATCATTTCTGAGAATTTCATGATCGACGCCGGCCGCCCTCTCGCGATGCTCGATCAGATCCTGGAACAATATCGCGTCGTCCAACACGGGGTCTCCATGTACTTCGGCTCCGTCACCGCGCCCGATCCCGAACACCTGCGCAGACTGAAGGACCTAGTCCGCCGCACCGGAACCCCGTGGCTCAGCGATCATCTTTGCTGGGGTTCAGTCGATGGAACCTACACGCACGACCTTCTGCCGCTTCCCTACACGTGGGAGGCCGTTGAGCGCACCGTGGAGCGCGTCCGCATGGTCCAGGACTTTCTTGAGATTCCCGTGGCCGTGGAGAATGTCTCAAGCTACGCCGCTTTTACCGGCTCGCAGATGACTGAGTGGGAGTTTCTGACCGAAGTGGTCGAACGCGCCGACTGCGGAATTCTTCTCGATGTGAACAACATTTATGTCTCGGCAATGAATCACGAGTTCGAGCCCATGGACTACGTGAACGCCGTGCCCGCTCATCGCGTCGCGCAGATTCACATCGCCGGCCACTCGAAATACGAGAAGTACATTCTCGATACCCACGACCACCCGGTAATCGATCCTGTCTGGCAGCTTTACGCGCGCGCCATCGAGCGTTGCGGCCCTACACCCACGCTGCTTGAATGGGACGACCACATCCCGAGCTTCGATGAAGTTCATGCCGAAGCGAAGAAGGCTGAGAAATATCTCCGGCGCCACTCGGGCGCGCTTGCGGAGGCGGCGCGATGAATCTCGAAGCCCTGCAACGCGAGATGGCCGCGGCCGTGATGCTTCCGCTCACTGCCGACGAACAAATGCGCGGGCAAACTTCCGATGGCCGATCGACGGCCGCAATCGCGGAGTCGTTCATCGCCCCCAACAGCCGCCTCAGCGCCTTTGAGCGTCTTGAGATCTACAACCGCCAATACTGGTTTCGCGTTTTGGGCGCCCTGGCTGAAGACTTTGCCGGGCTCAGCGCGCTCATTGGGACACGCGCCTTCGAGAAGCTGTCCATCGCCTATCTCTCAGCCCATCCGAGCCGTTCCTTCACGCTGCGCAATCTCGGTTCGAAGCTTCCGGAATGGCTATACGCGAATCCGGGCTTCGCCGGACGTCGCCATCGGCTGGCACTCGACGTCGCCCGCATCGAGTGGGCATTCATTGAAGCATTCGACAGCGCGGAGCACACTCCACTGACTCTCGATCAGATTGCCACGCTGGATGCCGGCTCGCGGCTGGGTCTTCAGCCCCACCTGCGCCTCGTTGCTCTCGACTATCCGGCTGACGATCTCGTTCTTGGTCTGCATCGCCGCGAGAAACGCCAGGCCAGCGAGGCGGGGGTGAAGCACGACGAGGCTCCAGATGCACCCCTGAAACTTCCCGGATTGCGCCGGCGCCCAACCTGGCTAGCTGCCCATCGCGTCGATATGTCGGTGTTCTACCGCCGCCTCGAGCATGAAGAGTTTCTCACCCTCGCCGCCATTCGCCAGGAACTGCCGCTTGCTGAGGCTCTTGCCGTCGGTTTTGCCGATTCCCGAATCCCTGAGTCCCGCCGTGCGAAGCGTGTTCGCGAGTGGTTCGCCACCTGGGCCGAACTCGGATGGATCTGCGCTCCCGATCTCGAAACACTCCTTTAGGAATTTCTCTCAACAAGAGGATGAAAGACATGCAGAATTTGATACGCCTGGTTGGGTTTACCTATGAGAAATTTGCCTTGATCGTGCGAAAGGCGCAATGCGGACTGCTGCTCGCCATCCGCCTCTACTGGGGCTTTCAGTTCGCGCAGGACGGCTGGGGCAAGCTCACCCACCTGGACCGCGTTACGCAATTCTTCGCCAGCTTGAATCTTCCCGCGCCGGGCTTTACAGCACTCACTGTGGCCTTGATCGAGTTTGCCGGCGGCATCCTCTTCGCTGCCGGAATTGCCTCCCGCCTTGTCTCGCTCGTGCTTTTCGTCAACATGACCATGGCCTACCTCAGCGTGCCCGACGACAGGGTCAACTTCAGCCACATCCTTTCCAATCCCAGCGATTTTTACAACGCGACGCCGTACACCTACTGGTTCGCCGCGCTTCTGATTCTCATCCTCGGTCCCGGATGGGTCGCCGTCGATACCATGATCAAGGGTTGGTTCGACGACACGTACAAAGCCTGAGCCGGCGCGTTATTATCGTTCCGCTCGATCTTCTCAATGGGTGTGGGTGGAATGCGGATCGTCTACGTACTCACGTCGCTGGGCGTCGGCGGTGCGGAACGCCAGGCGTTGACTTTGGCCGATCGCATGGTCCTGCGAGGCCATTCCGTCGCTCTCTTGATCTTGCGCCCGCGACTCGCTGACGAATGGCCTGCAACGATTCCGGTTATTCACCTCGATATGAAGAAGACGGCCTTCAGCGCGCTCCGCGGCTGGCTGAGGGCACGCCAATTCCTCCGCGAATTCCGTCCCGACCTGCTCCACAGCCACAGCTTTCACGCCAACATCTTCGCCCGCCTGCTCAGGCTTTTCCGTCCCTCAGCCAAGGTCATCTCCACCGTTCACAATGTGTATGAAGGCGGTCGGCAGCGGATGTTGGCGTATCGGCTCACGGATTTCCTCGCCAGGCTCACAACCGCAGTCAGCCAGACCGCCGCGGATCGCTTTGTTCTTCTCAAAGCTGTGCCTATTCGCAAGTGCCTCGTGCTGCCCAACGGGATCGACTGCGCCGAGTTCATTCACAGTCCGGAGCGGCGCACGCTTACGCGAACCGCGATGGACGCAGGTGAAAGCTTCATCTGGCTTGCCGCCGGACGCCTGGTTCCCGCCAAGGACTACCCCAACCTGCTGCATGCATTCAGGCAGGTGCGCGTCGCCTTCCCCGATGCCCAACTCTGGATCGCAGGAGAGCCGCCGGAAGCGAAGTTGATAAAGACCGAGGACGGCGGATCGGAAGTCGTCTTTGGATTCGCCTCCGAGCGCGGCTCTCTTGAACAAGTCCGCCTGTTAGGCCTGCGCCGCGATATGCCCGACCTTTTCGACGCAGCCGATGGGTTTGTCCTGGCTTCGGCATGGGAGGGGATGCCGCTGGCTGTCGGCGAAGCCATGGCGATGGAGAAGCCC
>Ga0181516_10000177_pt1 | contig 66661 bp, 70 predicted proteins | sample PEATcosm2014_Bin_25_FD_121104 | JGI IMG/M metagenome (GOLD analysis project Ga0181516, IMG submission 121104) | Peatland microbial communities from MTU Mesocosm Facility, Houghton, MI, USA - PEATcosm2014_Bin01_10_metaG | ecosystem: Environmental > Terrestrial > Soil > Wetlands > Peat | place...
AGAGGCGAGCCTATGGAATCCGGGACGAGGAATACCTCCGACTCAAAGTCCTCACCACCACATTGCCGCCATGGTGATGACAGCTTATGTCAAGATTTTACCCACACGAAAACGGGAAGAGCCGGGCAGGAAAAGCTCCTCGAGCTTGCGTTCTGGGATGATTTCGAAAAAAAGATCGGGATCGGGCACGCGCTGGGCCTTGTCCCAGACCGAGGGCGCCCGGGCAGCGTCGTTGAATCCCGAACGCATGGCCTGGACCAAGCGGTCGGCCATGATGCCGTGGTTCTTGGAGCGTTCCTCGGCGGCGAGGGATTCCACCGTGGTCTTCAAGCCTCGCTGGTCGCCCCGGGAGGCGGATTTCACCAGGTCGATGATCAGGTCGGTCCGTGGCATGCTTGCCCCCAAAGATCGAATGTGCGGGCCCCAAAACAGGAGAGTTGATCCGGAATCGATCGATTCCGCTGTGGGAGGGCGGTCCGGAACAACCGCCATTTCAGTATACATGCGTACAGTGTTTACGGCAATTCCATTGTCGTTCCCCTTGCCGTTCGTCGGGACCGATCCGTCCCTCTCCTGGACTGGGCTATCCCCCCGCCTCCACCTCCAGCCGCACCATCCGCTGGTGGGTCTCATGCCAGGGCCGGATGGACAGCGACCTCGCGACGCGGAAAAAGGATCTTTCCCCAAAACCACGGGGATTCGGAACCTGAAACCGACTCCTCCACCCAATTCGAACGTTACGGAAAAGGATCCCATGTCCAAGATCATGATCGTCTACTACTCCCAAGGCGGGTCCACGGGACTCCTGGCCGAGGCCATCGCTACCGGGGCGCGCTCGGTGGAGGGAACCGAGGTCGAACTGCTCCGCATCCTCGGCGAGAAGATCGTGGAGGGACGTTGGAAGGACGACGCTGCGCTGGAACGGGTGAGCCTCGCGGATGCCATCCTCTTCGGCGCGCCCACCTTCATGGGCGGACCGGCGGCGCAGTTCAAGGCCTTCGCCGACGCGACCTCTTCCCTCTGGTTCGCGCGGCGCTGGACCGGCAAGATCGGCGGCGGGTTCACCATCGGGGGCAGCCCCAGCGGCGACAAGTCCAACACCCTCCACTACTTCGCGACCTTGAGCGCCCAGCACGGGATGCTCTGGGCCAACTGGGACGAACTCCCGCGGCAGAAGGACGGCACGAACCGCCTGGGCAGCTCCCTCGGCCTGATGACCCAGAACACGTCCGGTCCGGGGTCCACGCCGGTTCTGGATCCCGGCGACGCCCTCTCCGGCGAGAAGTACGGGCGGTTCGTGGCGGGGTTGGCCAAGCGGCTGGGGTAGGGTTGGGGGGAGCGGACCATTTCCAACCCGCTCCGGAGGGCGACTTCAGAGTCCCACGGATTCCATGTGCAGCGCGAGATCGATCAGCCGGTTGGAAAATGCCCACTCGTTGTCGTACCAGGCGAGCACCTTCACCAGATGCCCTCCGGACACCATCGTGGTGAGGGCGTCCAGGATCGAGGAACGCGGATCGCCCTGGTAGTCCGACGAGACCAGGGGCTCCTCGCTGTAGCCGAGGATCCCGGCCAGATCCTTGGATTCCGACGCCGCACGGAAGACCGCGTTCACGGCCTGGACATCGGTGGCCTTCTCCACGGTCGCGGTGAGGTCCACGATCGAGACCACGGGCACGGGAACCCGCAGCGAAAACCCGCCCAGCTTGCCGTCGAGTTCGGGGATCACCTTCCCGATGGCCTTGGCGGCGCCGGTGGAATGCGGGATGATGGATTGGGCCGCCCCCCGCCCCGCCCGCAGCTCCTTGCTGGGCTGGTCGTGGAGGGCCTGGCTGTTGGTGTAGGCGTGGGTCGTCATCATCTGCCCGTGCTGGATCCCGAAGTGTTCGTGGAGCACCTTGGCCAGGGGAGCCAGGGCATTGGTCGTGCAGGAGCCGTTGGAGACCACCCGGTGCTTGGCCGGATCGTAGAGCCGATGGTTCACGCCCATCACCATGGTGAGGTCGTCGCCTTTGGCGGGCGCCGAGATGAGCACCCGCTTGGCTCCGCCCTTGGAGACGTGAACCTCCGCTTGCGCCTTCTCCGTGAAGCGTCCCGTCGATTCGATCACGAGGTCGATGCCTTCGCTCCGCCAGGGGATCGCGCCGGGGTCGCGCTCGGCGAAGACCCGCACCCGTTTTCCGTCCACGGTCAGGCTGTCGCCATCCACTCCGATCTCGGCGCGGATCTTCCCGAGGATGGAATCGTGCCGGAGCAAATACGCGAGCGTCGGGGCGTCGGTCAGGTCGTTGACCGCCGCGATCTCGATGCCGGGATTCCCCAAGGCCGCACGCAGCGCGTTGCGCCCGATGCGTCCGAATCCGTTGATGCCGATCTTGAGCATGTCGCGTTCCTCCTTCAGTTGGAAGATGACGCCAGGCCGCTCGTGTCCGCAAGGACAACCAGAGATCAAATCCTGCCAAACCGCTCCCGGTATTCACGGGGGCCAACACCCATGTGGCGCTGGAATACCCGTCGCAAGTTGAGAGCGGTCCCGAATCCGCACTCCGCTCCTATCTGGTCCAGGATCTCCATGTCGGACTCCAACCGTCGCTTCGCGGCGTCCACGCGAAGCTCTTCCACGTAGCGCGCCGGTGGCACGCCGACTTCCTGCGCGAAGACGCGTGCGAAATTCCTCGGGCTCATGGCCACCCGCTCTGCCAGCCGTTCCACGCGCAGGTCCTGGTGCAGGTTTTCCAGGATCCACGACTGGAGGTCGCGGACCGGACCGGGGGAGCGGGCTTCGCGTTCCAGAGCCGCGCTGAACTGGGATTGTCCCCCAGGTCGGTGAAAGAAGATCACCAGTTGGCGGGCGACGGAACGTGCGATGTCGGCGCCCAGGTCCGCTTCCACGAACGCCAAAGCCAGGTCGAGTCCAGCGGAGGCTCCCGCCGAGGTGAACACATGACCGTCTCCGAGGTAGATCGGGTTGGGTTCCACCCGGACGTCGGGGTGGAGAGTTGCCAATTCTTCGGCGCACTGCCAATGGGTGGTGGCTTTCCGCCCGCTCAGAAGCCCCGCCTCGGCCAGGAGGAACGCTCCCGCGCACACGGAGGCCACCCGCCTGGCATGGCTCGCCGCCAGTCGCAGCCAGTCGGCGACGGCGGGCAAGCTCCGAGGCTGTGGCCCACCTCCGGCACCCGTGACCACCACGGTGTCGTAGGCACGGGTTGGATCCAGATCCGAGAGGCAAAGATCGGCCATCACCCGAACGCCGGAACTCCCTCGGACCAGCAGGCTGGCGTTGGTGGAAACCACGCGACAGGCGTAACGCGGAAGCCTGGACTTTTCCGGAAGGCACCGGTTGGCCCGGGAAAAGACATCGGCAAGGCCTGTCGCCTCCAGGAGGAGCCCGTTTTCGGGAACGATCAGGACGATTTCGCGCACGCCAGGCTCGGTGGTGCCGGTATCCGCAGGTTCGGCCGGAGTTTCCAGGATGTTTTTTGGGGCAAGCTCGATCATGGGAGCCTCCTCAATGTGATGGCCGCGATTCGATTCGACGTCTACGAAAATACGCGGAGCCGTTCCAAGGAGCGTTCCAGCCGGGCTCGGAAGTCCTCCAGATCCCGATCGGTCACGGTCAGAGGGGGCATCAGCCGGATGGTAGAGGCCCTCGGGGCGTTGAGGAGCAATCCTTCCTCGCGGGCGGCGGCAACCAATTCCACCGCCCGGGGCTCGGGCAGATCGAAGGCCCGCAACAGTCCCGCGCCGCGGATCCGCGACAGACCGTGGCGCTCCGACAACGCGACCAGGGTGGAATCCAGGACCGATCCCGCGCGAAGAACCGCCGATAGGAAGTTCGGCGTCTCCAGTTCGCCCAGCACCGCGAGGCCCACAGCCGCACCCAAGGGGTGGTAGGTGTGGGTCCCGCCCTGGTCGCCCGGCTCGAAAAGGTCGTGGACGGAATCCGTCAGACAGGCCGAGACGGGAAATCCCGCCCCCAGCCCCTTGGCCAGCGTGACCACGTCCGCCCGGATCCCCACCGTCCGGTGGAAGAGCATTTCGCCGCAGCGCCCCATTCCCGTCTGGACTTCGTCCAGAACCAGCAGCGCCCCGACCCGGTCGCAGGCCTCGCGCGCGGCGCCCGCGAACTCGGAGGTGGCCGCCATCACTCCACCTTCGCCCTGCATCGGTTCGAAGAGAACGGCGCACGTGTCCGCGTCCACTGCTTCCCGGAGCGCGTCCGCGTCGTTGAAGGGGATGTGTACGAATCCCGGGGCCGGCGGCCCAAACAGGATTTTCCAATGGGGCTTGCCCGTGGCGGCCATGGTGGCCAACGTTCGCCCATGGAAACCATCGGTGGTGCAAACCACGCGGAATGCTCCGCGGGCGGCGCCTTTTTTCCGCGCGAGCTTGATGGCGCATTCGTTGGCTTCCGCGCCGGTGCACCCCAGAAAGGCGCGCTCGTAGCCGGTGGCCTTCCCCAACGCTTCCGCCAGTTCCACGGCGGTCGGGTTCCAGAATCCCGGCGAGCAGTGCAGGAGCCGGGAGGCCTGCCCGGCGAGTGCGGTCGTGACAGCTTTTGGCGCGTGGCCAAGGGCGCACACGGCCCATCCTCCCACGAAGTCCAGGTACTCCCGGCCATCGGCGTCCCAGACACGGCACCCGTCCCCGCGCACCAGACACAGGTCCGGGCGCGAAGTCCCGCCCATCCAGGAATGCCGCCCACGCTCGGCCCAAGCGGAATTGTTCGTGCTCATGCTGGACTCCTCTCTCGGGACGCGTCCCGATGGTTTGGGGATGTCCGCGCACTGCCCGGAAAAGCGGGATCGAATCCGCACGCCATTCCTGGCGAGGATGGCGATGGTTCCGACGAGGCGACCGGGCGTGGCGGACGAGGATCGTCTGGGGATCAGACGGATCGTCGTCGGGCCAAGGCCCGGACAATCTTCCGCAGGTGCGGCATGCGGAAGATGGTAGCAAGCATCGCAGGGATGTTCAAGCGTGGTGGTGGGAGACACGAATCCCCCGCACCAGAGCCTTTCCTCAATACCCGCGACAGGGATTGAACCTGTGACCTACGGTTTAGGAAACCGTCGCTCTATCCAACTGAGCTACGCGAGCCGACCCGCCCGACCCGCCGAGCCGCTCGGAAGCGGATCGAACGGCGGTCGAAGCAGGCTCCAAAGTAGCTCCGTCGCGGATGGATGCGCAGGCCCGGGCGGCAGGCCATCCGCACCCTTTCCCCACCGAAGGTCGTCGAGGATTCCCTTCGGCTACTTCTTGTCGGCCTGGATTTCCTTCTTCTCCTGGTGGATGGCCTTCTTGTCCTTGTGCAGCTGCTTCTTGTCCTTGTGGACCGTGCTGTCGCCGGACTTGCGGTCCTCGTGGCGCTTCACCTTCTCCTGATGGATCGCCGCGCGATCGGATTTCACCGCCGAGGTGTCGTGCGCCTTGCGGTCTTCCTGGAGCTTCTCCTTGTCGCCCTTGATGGCCTGGTCGTCGCCCTTGATCTCGTCGTGGCGGGCTTCGCGGTCGGCCTTCAGCTTGTCCTTGTCGCCTTTGACTTCCTGGCGGTCGGCCTTGAGCTCCTGATGGTCGGTCTTCAAGGCCGCGCTGTCCTGGGCGTAGGACCCGACGGCCAGGAAGGCGGAGAGGGAAAGGGCGGTGGAAAGGATCTTGGTGTTCATGTTCGTTTCTCCTGTTGGTTGTCCCGTCGAGGAACGTCGGGCTCTGGACGCGATCTTACTACAAGGCCCATGCCAACCGCCAGACTTCACCGGCCCCGGCTTGCGCCATGGCTCAAGCCGGGGGAAGTTGGCGCGACCGGAAGGAATCCTCCCGCTTTTTGCGAACACCCGCGGTCGCTGAGAAGAGCCCGACGCTTCGGCACGAAGATTGACGAACATCTTCCATACGGTCATTGGCCGTCACCTCCCTCCTCCAACCATGGAACCACCCACAATGCAGAAAACCCTTTCCACCGCGACATTCATCCTCCTGGGCCTTGCCTTCACCAAAGCTTTTGCCGACCGGGAGGACGCCATCCACCGCATCCAGGAGGATGTCCGGATCCAGGACGCCCGGGCCCACGAGCTGGAGAACGTGGCGCGATGGGACGATGAAACGGCGAGGACCTTGCACCGCCAAGCAGCCGACGCCCGCCGTCACGCGCAGTGGATGAACGACCGGGCCAACGACTACTCCGCATCCGCCTCGCAATTCGACGAAGGTCGCCACGGTCGCAGGGAGCTGCAGAGGCTCGCCGACGACCTCCGCCTGTTCGCGCAGCGCGACAACGACTTCGCGAACCAGCGCGAAAATCTGGCCCATTCGCTGGAAGACCAGGCCCACGCGGCCCGGGACGCCGCGAAGGCCCACCACGAATCGGTGGACCATTTCAACGACGTGATCGACCACCTGGAAGAACACTGATCCACGCTCCATGATCTTCCAATCGCTCGGATCCCCGAACCAGGTCCAAGCTCGACGGATCGCCCGTGCGGCAACGCTTCTCTGCGCCGCCGGTGCAATTTCCGTCCAAGCCTCCTCCGCCTCCGACACCCTGGCGATCCCGCTTCCGTACATGATCGGGAATTCCCAGCTCGTGGATTTCCGGTCCGTCCTGAACGGACGGGACTACCAGCTCGCGGTCCACCTTCCATGGACCTACGCCGCGAATCCGGCGCGACGATATCCGGTCGTGTACTTCACCGACGGGACCTGGGATCTTCCCCTCCTCGTGTCCATCTACGGCAACGGGCTGTTCGACCAGACCATCCCCGACTGCATCCTGGTCGGTTTGACCTACTCCGGAACGAATCCCGACTACGGCAGCCTGCGGGCCCGAGACTACGTCCCGACGGGAAACGCCGCTCCACGCGGCCGCGTTCCGGACGGCGCGGAAGGCTTCCTGCGGGTGCTCGAACACGAGATCATTCCCACGGTCCAGTCGCGGTGGCGCGTGGACACGGGGTTTCGGGTGCTGCAAGGCAGTTCGCTGGGGGGTCTGTTCACGCTGTACGCGATGTTTTCCAGGCCGGGACTGTTCCAGGCCTACATCGCGGTGAGTCCCGCCATCACGCCGGATCTCGTCGATTCGGAGACTGCGTTCCACAAGAGCGGCCGGGGTCTTCCAGGTTCCCTCTACCTCACAGCGGCGGAACACGAATTCCCCGGCGATCCGCGTTTCCTGGAAAAGATCCAGGGCTTCGCGGACAGCCTTCGCCAGCACCGCTATCCCCATCTGCGCTACCAGTACCGGTTCCTGGACGACACCCGACACGCCAGCTCGAAAGCGGAGGGCTACGCCCGAGGCCTGCAATTCTCCTTCCGGCCCCTGGAAGGCGGTTGCGACGATGGCCGTCCCAGCCGGGAGCCGCCGGCCTCCGGTCCATGTTCGAACGGTCGGTGAGCCGTCCAAGATGCAGCGCGCCACCCGGCTCCTCCAGCTTCTCCAGATCCTGCGCCGCCACCGGACCACGGTGACGGGGACCACACTGGCGAACGAGCTCGGCATCAGCCTGCGGACCCTGTACCGCGACATCGCGAGCCTCCAGGAGCAGGGCGCGGACATCGCCGGCGAGGCGGGTATCGGGTACCGGATGCGGCCCGGCTTCCTGCTTCCCCCTTTGATGTTCTCCGAAGACGAAATCGAAGCCATCGTGCTGGGATCCCGATGGGTCGCGATGCGCACCGATCCGACCCTGGGCGCCGCCGCCCGGGAGGCGCTCGCCAAGATCGAGGCCGTGCTTCCGCCCCAGGCCCGCGACATCCTGGAACATTCGGCGCTGCTGGTGGGGCCGTCCCCCGGGATCCCGACCTCGGTCCCGGATCTTTCCGTGGCCCGCGCGTGCATCCGCGAGCGGCGCAGGGTGCGGCTCGCCTACCGCGACGCGAAGGGGGAACTCACGGACCGCGTGGTCTGGCCCGTGGCGCTCGCGTTCTTCGATTCCGCGCGTATCCTGGCGGCGTGGTGCGAGGCGCGACAGGACTTCCGCCATTTCCGTCTGGACCGGATCGAGTCCTGGACCCCGTTGGAAAGCCGCTATCCGGGTTCCCGGACCGCCCTGCTCGGCCGTTGGAAGTCCTCGCTGAAGAGCTGAGCCAACTCCATACTGCTGACATGGATTGGCAGCAGCAAGGCCGCATCTTCTTTCTGCGCCATCGCCTGTGGCGCCGTGCGGCTCCAAACCCTTCGAAAGGACCAAGGACCATGCCGGATCCCAATTTCATCCTCCTCTATGTCGATTCACCCGCCAACAGCGCCGCCTTCTACCAGAAGCTCCTCGGACGTCCCCCGGTGGAATCCTCCCCGAGCTTCGCCATGTTTCCGTTGCGGGATGGAATGCGCCTGGGATTGTGGGCGCGCACCGACGTCCAACCCGACGCGCCCTTCACTGGCGGCGGTGCGGAGATCGGGTTCCCCGTGTCCAGCGATGCCGAGGTCCTGGCCCTGCGCGACGCCTGGAACGCGATGGGGGCCCAGGTGATCCAGGAACCAACCCACCTGGACTTCGGGTTCACCTTCGTGGCCACGGACCCGGATGGTCATCGGTTGCGCGCCTTCCACCCTTCGGCCAGGGCCACCTCCTCCTCCGCGGAGATGGAGCGTCGGAAATAGCGGATTCCAGGGTCGAATGAAGTCGGCCCAAGCTCCGCACAATCGGAACAAGGGGTTCCGCTCCAACCCGATCCTCCCGCGATTTTACCGGCCTTCCAAGGAAACGCGGCTTCTTCGTCGGCGTGGAACGGAATTTGAGGCAACGACGGGTTCGATGTCGAATTCCGCTTTCCAATGCTGTTTGTCCATGGGACTCGCGGGAGCTTCCGCGTCCTTCTCGGCGAAGCCCGCCGTGGACCTGGTTTGGCTCGACCGCATCGGCATGGGTGCGAACGGGGCTTCGGCGGCGGAGTTGGATGGCTTGGGAGAAGAGAAATTCCTGGACCGGCAACTCGGCCCGGAGCACGCGCTTCCAGAGGACGTGCAAGCGCAGATCGATTCCCTTGAGATCCGATCCGAACCCCCTTTGGTCCTGATGCGACACCGCGACAGCCTGTCCAAGCTCGTCGATTCCGCCGTCGACGATTCCGCCAAAGCCCGCGCGCATCGGGCATTGGGAGACTGGAAAAGCGGGATCTTCGCCGAAACCGTGCGCAGCCACCTGCTGTGCGAGCTCTATTCGCCGGACGGTCTTCGGGAACGCATGGTGTGGTTCTGGGGCAACCACTTCTCGGTCTTCTCCGGAAAGGACGAGGAACAGATTCTCCTCGCCGACTACGAGGAACGGGCCCTTCGACCGCACGCCCTGGGCAAGTTCAAGGATCTCGTGATGGCCACCCTCACGCACCCCGCGATGTTGACCTACCTGGACAACGCGCAGAACGCCGCAGGACGCATCAACGAGAACTACGCCCGCGAGCTGTTGGAACTCCACACCCTGGGGGTGGACGGCGGGTATTCCCAGCAGGATGTCCAATCGCTGGCCAAGGTGCTCACCGGAGTCGGCGTGAACTGGCGGCGCGGCCCCAATGCGGATCGCCCGCCGCCGCCCGGGACCATCCGCGACGGCGGTTTCGAGTTCAATCCCCGCCGCCACGACACCGGCTCGGTGGTCCTTCTGGGCAACCATCTCCACGGAGGGGGATTCGAGGAAGTGGAGTCCGCCGTGGACATCCTCTGTCGCCACCCCGCCACCGCGCGGCACCTGAGTCGACGGCTGGCGGAGTACTTCCTGGGCGAGCCTCCGTCCGCCGTGTTGGTGGACCGCATGGCGACCACCTTCCGAAGGACGGATGGCGACATCTCGGCGGTCCTGCGGACCTTCTTCCTCTCTCCGGAAAGCCACGCACCGGGGGCGCTGAAGGATCCGCACCGGTTCGTGGTGGGCGCCCTGCGCCAGGCCTACGAAGGCAGGTCCCTCTCGAACCTCAAGCCCGTGGCGAACTGGCTGAACCAGCTCGGCGAACCTCTCTACGGTCGGCTCACTCCGGACGGCTACCCGCTGGACGAACAGGGATGGTCGAGCGAAGGCCAGATGGTCAAGCGCTTCGAAGTGGCGCGCGCCATCGGCTCCGGTCCCGGGGGACTGTTCGAGGTCGAGCCGGGGATGCCTTCCGGCGGTGGCTTTCCCCTGTTCCAACGGCCGTTTTTCTGGAAGTGGCGCAAGCCCTCGCTGAGCGTGAACACCCGTTCGGTCCTGGACCAGGCGACCAGCCCCCAGGAGTGGAACTTGCTCTGGATTTCCTCCCCGGAGGCCATGCGTGATTGATCCCTCGAACCTGGATCCACGTCGAAGATCCTTCCTCAAGCTTCTGGCGGCGGGCGGGGGAACCCTCCTGTTGCCGCGGTCGCTTCGGGCCGCCGTTCCCCTCGACCCCAAGACCCCCGACGCCCCGCGACTCCTGGTCGTGTTCCAGCGCGGCGGTTGCGATGGAGCGAACGTCCTGGTTCCGTGGTCCAGCGACGACTACTACCGGCTGCGACCCAACACCGCCATCCCTCGGCCGGATCCGGCGAATCCCGAGGCATCGGAACGGCTCGACGATTCCTGGTCCCTCCACCCGGCGCTCCGGGACAGCATGATGCCGCTTTGGCGGAAATGCGAGCTCGCCTTCGTGCCCTTCGCTGGCACCGACGACCTCTCCCGCAGCCACTTCGAGACCCAGGAACGCATCGAGGAAGGCGCTGGACCCGACACGGTGTTGGGCGGCATGGACGGATGGCTCTCGCGACTGGTCGGACACCTCGATCCCACCTCCGGCATTTCCTTCACCGCCAATCTCCCCACCATCTGCAAGGGCGAGGCGGACATCCCGAATCTGCCGTTGCGCGAGGTGCCCAAGGACCCGTTCGACCCGCGCCAAAGCGAACTGCTGGACCGGCTCTACCGGGGGGACCCCTTGGAGAACACGGTGAGGTCGGGACTCCAGACCAGGGACGACATCGCGAAGATGTTCGTGGACGAAATGCAGGCGGCCAGCCGCCAGGCGGTCAGCGGGGCCGGATTCGAGCAGGAGGCCCGGCGGATGGGCAATCTCCTGCGCAGGCGCTTCCGGGTGGGCTTCGTGGACGTGGGCGGCTGGGACACGCACGTGAACCAGGGCGCCGCCAAAGGCCAACTCGCGAACCTGCTCGGCAATCTGGGCAGGGGACTTTCCGCGCTGCGCGACGAGCTGGGCGAGGCATGGCCCTCCACGCTGGTGGTGGTCCTGACGGAATTCGGCAGGACGTTCCGGGAAAACGGAAACAGGGGCACGGACCACGGCCACGGATCGGTGCAGTGGTTCCTCGGAGGTTCCATCCGGGGCGGGCGGGTCCGTGGACGGCAACGACGCGTGGCGGAGGCGGAGCTGTTCCAGAATCGCGACTTCCCGGTCCTCAACGAATACCGCTCCGTCCTGGGCTCCGTGCTGGGAAGGCACTTCCAACTGGATCGGGCCGCAGTGGAGAAGCTCTTTCCCGGGTCCGCGCGGGACGGATCCGTGGAGATCTGAACAGCGGCAGCGCGCAGCCGGATTTCACCGTTTCAGCGTCTTGTACTTGATGGGCTTCGGATTGTCGGCGTCGATTCCGGCGCGCTTGCGGTAGTCGGCCTCGTAGTCGGTCCAGTTGCCCTCGAACCACACGACGTTGGATTCGTTCTCGAAGGCCAGGATGTGCGTGGCGATGCGGTCCAGGAACCAGCGGTCGTGGGAAATCACCACCGCGCATCCGGCGAATCCCAGGACCGCCTGCTCCAGGGCCTGGAGCGTCTCGATGTCCAGGTCGTTGGTGGGCTCGTCCAACAGGAGCAGGTTCCCCGCCTGCTGGAGGTTCTTCGCCATCAGAACCCGGTTCCGCATGCCTCCGGAAAGCTGGGAAAGGAGCTTTTGCTGGTCGGGGCCCATGAAGTTGAAGAGTCCGCAGTAGGCGCGGGCGTTCATTTTCCGCTCCCCCACCTTGACCTCTTCGCTCCCGCCCGTGATGGCCTCGAAGACGGTCTTGGTGTCGTCCAGCGATTCCCGCCCCTGCTCCATGGAGATGATCTCCACGGTCTCGCCGAGCTTGAACGATCCGGCATCCGGGGTCTCCTGCCCCAGGATCATGCGGAACAGAGTGGTCTTGCCCGCGCCGTTGGGCCCGATGACGCCCACGATCCCCGACCGAGGGAGCTGGAAGGAGAGGTTCTCGTAGAGGACCTTTTCCCCGTAGGCCTTGGCGATGCCCTGCGCCTCGATCACCACGTCGCCCAGTCGCTTCCCGTTCGCGATCTGGATCTGCGCGGATTTCATGGTGTCCTTCTTCTCCTGGGCCAGGAGTTCGTCGTAGGCTTTCAGACGCGCCTTGGACTTGGCCTGCCGCGCCTTGGGACTGGCCTTCACCCACTCCTGCTCGCGGGCGAGCCGCTTCTGGCGGTCGGTCTCGCCCTTCTCCTCGTTCTTCATCTTGTCCAGTTTCTGGTCCAGCCATTGGGCGTAGTTCCCCTTCCAGGGAATGCCCTTGCCGTGGTCCAGTTCCAGGATCCAACCCGTCACGTTGTCCAGGAAGTACCGGTCGTGGGTCACCAGGATCACCGACCCCTTGTACTCCTTGAGGTGCCGTTCCAACCACGCGACGGATTCCGCGTCCAGGTGGTTGGTGGGCTCGTCCAAGAGCAGCAGGTCGGGTTGCTCCAGCAACAGGCGGCACAGCGCCACGCGGCGTCTCTCGCCGCCGGACAGGTTGGTGACGGGCCAGTCGCCGGGCGGACACCGCAAGGCGTCCATGGCGATCTCCACATCGCGGTCCAGGCTCCAAAGGTCCTGGGCGTCGATGACGTCCTGCAGCCTGGCCTGCTCCTCCAGGAGCTTGTCCATCTTGTCGTCGTCCATGGGTTCCGCGAACGCCATGGAGATCTCGTTGTAGCGGTCCATGATGGCCTGGCTCTTGGCCACCGCCTTCAAGACATTCTCCTTCACGGTGAGACCCGCCTCCAACTGGGGCTCCTGGGGCAGGTATCCCGCGGTGCGCCCCGGCTCGATCCACGCCTCTCCGGAGAAGTCCTTGTCGATGCCCGCCATGATGCGCAGCAGGGTGGACTTGCCCGACCCGTTGGACCCGATGATCCCGATCTTGGCCCCGTAGTAGAACGACAGGTAGATGTCCTTGAGCACCGCCTTCTGGGGCGTGTACTCCTTGCTCAATCGGTTCATGTAGAACACGAACTTTTCGGGAGTCTTCTCGGCCATGGGTTCCTCGTCGCGATCGGTGGTGCCGGGCGGATCTCGCACGGCGCATCGGAAACGAGGAGGAAGTCTAGCTACCCGACCGAAGGTTCGCCGGCAAGGCGATCGAGCAGCCACCTGGCTCCGCGGGCCAGTGCAGGAGCCTGCGCGGCGACGGAGATCGCGGTGTCCCCGGAATAGGTATGGCTTGTCAGATTCCGGGCCTCGTGCCAGACGAGCCAGGGTTCGGCGGCCTCCACCAGGCCCTTTCGGTGCGCGAGGCGGAAGAGTTCCCGCCGCGAGAGGGGGTCGACGGTCCCGGCGCCTTCGTCCTGCGCCAATCTTCGGCGCATGGCCTTCCATGCCTGTTCGTAGACCACCTCGAAGTTCTGGATCACGCCCGCGCGCACCACGGTGCGCAAAGCGACGGTGGAGGCGGGATCGGCATCGATGCGCTCGAGTTCGAACACGGCCGAATCCAGGGCGTCGATGGACTGTCGGAATGCCGTCCACTCGAGCTTCATGCCGCGTCCTCCAAGGGTCGGAAATCCGGTTCGACCAGGTTCCGGAACACCGGATCCATGGAGTGGAGATCCACCACGTCCACGGAAAAGGGGAGATCGGACTCCACGAAGTCTTCGCGCAGTTCGGCAAGGACGGCAAGCGTCAATTTCCGACCCGCATCGACGGCCAGATCCAGGTCGGAGGAGGATCCGACTCCGCGGCGTCTCGAGCGCGAGCCGAACACCCATGTTTTCGCTCCGGGGATCCTCGACGCGAGGATCCGCCTCACCAGGTCGAGGTGGAGCGCTTCCAGACGCTTGCGAGATTCGGCCGAAGTTTCCATTCCGCCACCAATTCTACTTCCGGGAGCCCCTGCGCCGCCGCCCGGGCCGTCGGGTTTGTAGTTCAATCCCTCCCACACCAACGGAGGCACCATGGCGATCACGGCGAACTCGACACCCCCCAAGAATGCCCTGGATTTCACGGCCACGGCCTTGGACGGGAAGGATGTGGACCTCTCCCGATGGAGGGGCAAGGTGGTCCTCATCGTGAACGTGGCGAGCAAATGCGGTCTCACGCCCCAGTACACGGCATTGCAGAAGCTGTGGGAGGCCAATGCCGCCAATGGCCTGGTTGTCCTGGGATTCCCCGCCAACGAATTCAAGGGTCAAGAACCGGGAACCGATTCGGAAATCCAGTCCTTTTGCAGCCTGAACTACGGGGTCACCTTCCCCTTGTTTTCCAAGAGCGTGGTTCTTGGCGAAGGCATTTCTCCTCTCTATTCCTGGCTCACCGAGCACCCCAGCGCCCCGGTGGGCCCGGGTCCCGTTTCGTGGAACTTCGAGAAGTTCCTGATCGGGCGGGACGGGAATGTTTCCGCTCGATTTTCACCGCAGACGAAGCCGGACGACCCCTCCGTGCTGGATGCAGTGGAAAGGGCGCTTTCCGTGGCCGCATGAACCGGCTGGTGACGTTGACCGTCCTTCAACGACGCTACGTCTCGACGAGGGGTCGGCATCGGGCCCAGGAGGTAACCTTGGAGGGACATGCATCGGATCTATTCCCACGAGGATTGGCGAGCCTACTTCCAGGCTGAACTGGAGCGACGCCGCAACGCCGAGGAGGACTTCACCTCCCGCGCCTTGGCCGTCCGTTTGGGTATGGATCCCGCCCAGTTGCACCGCATCGTCCACGGGCGCGCGCCGCTACCTTTCCGCTACGTGCCTGTCATCGCCGACATTTTCCAGATGGATCGTCGCGCCGCCGCCTATTTCGAGGAGCTTCTCCGCTGCGATCGGGCCAAGTCGCCCGAAGAGAAGACGCGAAGCAGGGAAAGACTCTCCGCGTTGCGCGGGGTGGCCGCGCGTCCCGTGGAGGGCGGGCAGGCGGAATTCTACGAGCATTGGCGCCACTCCGTCATCCGCTCCCTGGTGGGATTGGGCGGGGTGAAAGGAGACGGTGCGGGCTTGGGCACCCTTTGCATTCCTCCGGTGTCGCCGGACGAAGCGCGACAGTCGGTGGAGCTGCTCCTGGAGCTTGGTCTGGCCGAGCGCAACGAGGACGGCAGGCTCCACCTTTCCGAGTCCCACCTCACCACCGGTCCGGACGTACCCGCGTTCGTCGTGCGGAGGTTCCACCGACAGGCGATCGATTTGGCTCGGGCGGCATTGGAGACCGTTCCCGCCTCCGAGCGGGACATTTCCGCGATCACTGCCTCTCTCGATATCAACGGACTCGAAACGCTGCGCGAACTCGCCCACGAGTTGAGGCAGAAGGTGCAGACCCTGTCCCATGGAACACGCGACCCCGACCGCGTCTTCCAGTTGAACATCCAACTGTTTCCGGTCGGGGCCGTTTCCACGCAGGGGCCGCCATGAGGCGTGCGACGGCATGGTCGGCATTGGCGCTGACCACGGCCCTGCTGGGGTGTGGCAAGCCCGAGCAAGTCGCGGGAGGGACCTCCTCGGAGGTTCCCAACGCCCTCAACGGGCAGATCGTCGACCAGCAGGGACGACCCGTGGCGGACGCAGCCGTACGGGTGGTTCCATCGTCGGCCTGGGCCGACAGCGGACTTGTCCTGGACTCGGCGCGAACCGACAGCGCGGGCAGATGGTTCATTTCCGTTCCCACCGGGAGCTGGAGTGTCGTGGCCCAGGGCCCGGCCGGCTGGTCCATGCGCAGTGGCTACCCCGACGGGGTGCGCTACACGGACACCCTCCGCTCTCCAGTGTGGGTGACGGGCAGCGTGGGGGCCGGATTCGCCCATGCGCAGATCTGGATGCGGGGCACCACCCTCACGGCCGTCACGGACAGCACGGGATCGTTCTTCTTCGGCCCTCTGCCCTCCGGACAGCTCCGTCTGCACCTGCGGGCGGATTCCACCAGTCTGGACGGTTCCGTCCACGCAGACCCAGGAGAGGTCGTCTCCACGGGCACATGGCTGTCCGCTTTCTGGGGCCAGGAAGACTATTCCCTCTGGCCATCGGCGCGCACCGCGCTCATCGACCTTTCCGCAACGGGTGCCAACGTGCAGGGCGACGAGCCCCTCTTCCCGGTACCCGTCCTGCTCGACTCGGTGCTCGACGTCCGATCGACGGATCCCGTGAGCCTGCGCTTCGACGACGGCCAGGGTGTTCCCTATCCGTACAGCCTCGCCTGGGACTCGTCGGGGGGCCACGCCCTGGCCTGGGTCCGGCTGGACACGGCCAACGGAAGTTCCGCCAAGCACCTGCTGCGGGTGTTGTGGGGAAGGCACGCACCCGTCCCCGCGGACATGCCCCAGGTCTTTTCTTCCTCCGCCCACTTCCTGGGAGCGTGGCATTGCGATTCCGCGACGGAAACCTCTTCCGGGATCTCGCTGCGCTGGACGGGCTCGTCGAAGGGAACGGGGGTCGTCGGAAACGCACGGGTGCTGGCCGGATCGGGAAGCTGGTCGACGGACTCCGTCACCTTGGGCGGAACCAATTCCTGGACGATTTCCCTATGGGTGCGGATGGATGCCCCGCCGACGGCTTCGGTCGTGCTCGCCGGCTTCAGTGGCGGACAGGATTCCGCCGATTGGGGAATCTCCCTGCGCAGCTCGGACGACCACGTCCGCGTCTGGTCCGGCTCGAACAGTTCGGACGACATCGTGAGCGACAGCGCCTTGAAACTGTCCACTTGGACGCATCTGGTGGCGACCTTCGATTCCCCTTCGAACCGGATCGGACTGGTGATCGACACCGCGGCCTACCCGCGCAAGACCGTCACTTTCCCCACTGCCTCGCGCCAATCGATCCAGGGTGGAATTGGTTTGGCTGGAGCCATCGACGAGATCCGGTTCTCCGACACCGCGCGGACGACCCAGTGGAGCCAGCTGGAGCGGCAGACGCAGATAGGTGTGCCATGGCTGAGGTGGTAGGAGATCCCGCCCCGGATCTCTACGCCTTCTCGGACTACAGGGCATTCCTGCGCAGGTACTACGAGTTCCGGCGCATCGAACAGCCAAGTTTCTCCTACCGGTTCATGGCCACCCGGCTGGAAATCGATCCCGGCCAACTGGCCCACATCCTCCAGGGCCGTCTGCATCTGCCCCAACGGGCCCTGGCGGCCGTGCTCAGACTGTGCAAATTCACGGCGCGCGAAGCCGCGTTCTTCGAGGAATTGGTCCGACTGGGACGGAGCCGGAAACCGGAGGAGGCGGCGCGCTGCAGGGCTCGCCTGGACGCCCTCCGCACGGTCGTCCCCAGGGAGCTGGATCAGGACGATGCGGCGTTCTACCTGCATTGGAGGCATGCCGTCGTCCGGGCCCTCGCAGGAATCGCGCATACCGCCGACGCCGGAGAACTCGGCCGCTTCTGCCTGCCCGTCCAGAGCGAGGCCGAAGCCGTGGAATCGGCGCGGCTCCTGGAGGAACTCGGACTTCTGGTTCGGGACGAAATCGGTTGTTTGACGCCCACCGAGGCGCACCTCACGCCCGGCGAAGGGGTTTCGAAGGATGTGCTGCGGAAGTGGCACGACCAGGTCCTGGCACTGGCCGCGGAAAGCGTGGAGCGTTTCGACACCGCCCAACGGGATGTCTCCACCTTGACGGTCGCTCTTTCGTCGAAGGATCTTCCCATCCTGCGCGCATGGATCTCGGATCTGCGACGACAGGTCCAAGCACAGGCCGGCGTGTCGGGTTCCCCGGACCGGGTCCTGGAGGTCTGCGTCCAATTGTTCCCGGTGGCCCGAACCGGAAGCGGCAACGGGGATCGGGAAGCGAATCTGGCCTGAACGGCCCTTCGCCCGCCTCACCCCTCCCGCAGCCTCCGGTACAGCGTCTTCGGATCGATGCCCAGGATCTCGCAGGCGCGACCGCGATGGCCCCCCGTGCGACGCAGCACCCTTTCCAGGTAACGGCGCTCCAATGCCTCCAAAGTGGGCCATTCGGCTTCCAGGGGGTCCTCGCCCCCGAGCCTGGCGCTCTCGTCGCGCAGGAAGGCGAAATCTTCGGCCTGGACGATTTCGGCGTCCGTGAAGGCCACGACCCTCTCGATGGCGTTCCCCAGCTCCCGGATGTTGCCCGGCCAATGGTGCGAGAGCAGAAGGCTCTGGGCCTCCTTGGACAACCGGCGGGTCGGCAATCCGGCCCTTTGGCAATGGCGCTCCAGGAACCTTTGGACCAGCGGCATCACGTCCTCCGCGCGTTCCCGCAGCGGGGGCAGGTGGATGGGAATGACGTTCATTCGGTAGAACAGGTCCTCGCGGAACCGGCCCGAGCGGACCTCCTCGGCAAGGTCGCGGTTGGTGGCCACCACCACGCGGGCCTGGAATTCCAGCTCCTTGCGCGAGCCGATCCGCCGGAACCTGCCCTCCTGCAGCACGCGCAGGAGCTTGGCCTGCATCAGGAGGGGCAGCTCGCCGATCTCGTCCAGGAACAGGGTTCCCTCTCCGGCCACTTCGAACAGTCCTTCCTGGGCGCGGACCGCACCGGTGAAGGCGCCCTCTTCGTGTCCGAACAGCTCCGACTCGATGAGGCTTTCCGGGATCGCCCCGCAGTTGAGTGGAACGAAAGGCCTCGGGGCCCGGTGGCTCAGGAAATGGAGGGCCCGCGCGACGCGCTCCTTGCCGGTCCCGGATTCCCCCGTCACCATGACCGTGCCGGAAAGCTGGGCCAGCCTGGGCACCTGCGACAGGATCCGTTGCATGGAGGGATTCAGGCTGTGCAGGGATTCGTCGGCTCCCTTCAGTCCGGCGAGCTCCGTCCGGAGCCGGACGTCCTCCAGGGCGCGCCGCACCCACAGGAGCAGGTCGTCGGCTTGGACGGGCTTTGTCAAATAGTGGTAGGCACCCGCGCGCACCGCCTCCATCGCCGCCTCCATGGTGGCGAAGGCGGTGATGAGCAGCACGGGCACGGAATTGTCCACGCGCCGGGTCTCGCGCACCAGGTCCATGCCGGTCATGCCCGGCATGTTGACGTCCGAGAGGATCACGCGGGCGTTGCCTTCGCGCACCCGCAGGAGCGCCTGGCGCGGATCCACCGTGGCCTCGGCGCGCAGTCCCTCGGCCACCAGCAGGTCCCTCAGGACCAGCGCCATTTCCTTCTCGTCGTCGACCACGACGACGTCGACGGTTCCCGTGCGGCTCATCCGGGGTGGAAGGGTAGAAACGGGGAGGAGATCAAGGACGGAGCACGACGACGCCGACCTGGCCCGGCACCTGGATCACGTAAACGCCGCGGCTATTCCACGGTACCTGTCCTCGACCGGAGGCGTCGGAGGAAACGGATCCGGTCCAGGATGCGGAGCCGTCCAGCGAGCGGATGCCGCACTGGACCAGGGACGATGGGGGCAACCCCTCCATGGCGATCCCGTTCGGCAGGTTCCGGACCCGCCAGCGAACCACCCCCGCCCTGCGGACCAGTCCGGACGCGTCCCGGCGCCCGACCCGCAGGCCGTTGCCGAAACTCGTCACCCAGATCTCGGCGGGATCGTAGGGACTGAAGAACAACCGCACCGGCTGGCGGAAAGGGTAGGCGTCCACCTTGGAGAAGACGGGGGCGCTCGCCGTCCTGTCGTCGGAATGCCAGAGCCCGCCGGTCTCGGTGGTGGCGTAGATCTCGGTGCCGCCATCGGGGGGAATGCCCACCGATTCCACCCGGTCCTGGTTCCAGACCTTGGTCCAATGCGCACCCGCGTCCACCGTGCGATACAATCCGCCCAGGCCGTTGGCCGCCCCGCCCCAGCCCGAGAAGACGCCGACCCACCAGGTCTTCCGGGTGGCGTCGGACGGATCCACCACCAGGTCCTTGGTCCAGTACTGCATTCCCGGATCCGACAGATCCTGCCAACTCGAAGCGCCCTTGGCCAGGCGGAACACGCCGGAACTGGCGGTGAAGGCCCCGGTGCCGCCGATCCTGCCGGAATAGGTCGCCAGAATCGAACCGTCGGAGAGCACCTGCACGTCGTAGGGATGGCCCTGGGTGCGGGGAGGAGCCGGCAGGCGGGTCCACGTCGCCAAGGCGCCCTGGTCCAGGTCGTGGGTGCAGTAGACGCCTCCGGTCGCGGAATCGACCACGCTCGCGTACAGCGTCTTCGGATCGGATGGGTCCAACGCGACCCAGGCCACGACGTGCCCCGGACTCCACAGGGTGGTCCAGGTCGCTCCCCGGTCGGTGGACACCAGCACATGGCCGGAGCCCGAAACCAGGGTCGCATCCTTCAAGTGCGTGCTCTGGTAGAGGTCGTGCACCGTGGAAGTGGCGGCGTAGAGTTTTCCGTCCGACGCCTTCGCGATCGCGTACATGGAATTGTCGGCATCGCCGGAATACCCGAATCCCCAGGAAATCCCCCCGTCGGGGGAAAGAACCCCCTTTATGTCCGAATACCCGGCGAACACGTGCAGGGAGTCTCCCCAGGCCATGGTCCATGCGGACGTGTTCTCCAATCCGGCGGATCGGTAGGCCCCACCCCTGGGGGTCGCGCTGCCGGACGGATTCTGGTCGGCGGGATCCAGGTAGGCCTGCCTCCACGTGGCGCCCCCGTCGTCGGAGACGTGGACGAACCCGTAGTCGGTGTAGGCGATTTCGGACCCGTTCCCCGACGCCACGCCGAACCCGCAGGCGGATCCTCCGTAGCTCCAGTCCCGGTCTCCGCCGCTGCCCGCCCATCCCGTGGATACGTTGACATTTCCCGTCGCTCCCAGGACCTCCGTCCAGTTCGCGCCGCCGTCCGCGGAGCGGTAGATCTCGGGCCAGTCGGTCTGGTAGATCCCGCCCGCCGCGAAGAGGGTGTCGGTGGTCGTGGAGGCCTGGCCCAGCAGGTACAGCCGGTGGGTGGGATCGATCCCCGCACTGCGCTGGGTCCAGGAGGCGTCGCCGGTGGTCCAGGTCCAAAGCGCGGTGGTCGAGGAGTGGAAATCCTCCACCGCCGCTCCGTTGTAGACGTCCGCCGCGGCGGCGGTCGCGATGAACAGGTCCACTTTGGATCCTTTGCGCCCTCCTGTCAGCGCGATCAGCCTCTGGCCGGAGGGAATCCCGGAAACGGAGGCGGGGGCGAAGGTCCAGCCACTGTCGTGGGAGACGAAGAGTCCACCGTTGGTTCCGAGGTAGACATCCGCCCCATCCCAGAAGGCACCTCCCAGGAGCACACCGGCGCCCGCGTCCGGTTCGCCTTCGATTTCCTTCCAGGAGGCTCCACCGTCTCGGGAGACGTAGAGGAAAGCCCATCCCGTGGCCAGCAGTCGATTCGGGTCGTTCGGATCCGCCGAAAGGTTGTAGACCCCGTCACCGGATGTGGGGTCGGTCGCGGTCGCGGTCCAGGTGGCTCCGTCGTCCAGGCTGCGCACGATCGATCCCGCACCGGACGAGTTGTCGATGGAATAGCTGGTGGTGCCCGATCGGAAGACCCGGGAGGATCGACCCGCCTGGATCTGTCCGAAGGGCTCCAAGGTCCACGAGCGGCCTGCGTCCATCGAGTGGTAGAGACCGCTCATGTCGCAGGACACGGTGAGTTCGGAACCGTTGGAGGAGAAGCTCGGCGAAAAGAGCGCACCCCCGCCACCCGGCCCGCGCGCGGCGAAGCTCGACGGCACGGCGGCACTGGCCGCGAACGGAAGCGGCACGAGCGAAAGGATGGCGATCGCGAAACGGCGCATTCTCCAGGGTAGCCATGCAAAGGCGGAAGAATCAAGTCGAATAGGGTTCGAAGGAACGGCCGCCCGAGGGGCGTTGTCCCGAGCGATGGGCTTCAGCCCGAGCGCCCCCCAGGATAGAACCCGGTTTCGTCTCAGAGCGCGGGATAGTCCGTGTACCCTTCTTCGCCCCTCCCGTAGAAAAGGTCCCGGCGCGGCGGGTTGAGTGGCGCGTCCGTCCGGAAACGGGCGGGAAGGTCCGGATTCGCGAGGAAAGGAACGCCGAAGGCGAACGCATCCGCCTTTCCGGTATCCAGCCATTCCGTGGCGGACGCCTTGGTGAAACCTTCGTTGGCCACCAGGACGCCTCCGAAGATCGACTTCAAGGTCGGTGCCAGGCTGTCGGGCCCCGCGGATTCGCGCAGGCACAGGAAGGCGAGCCCGCGCGCGCCCAGTTCCCGGGCCACGTGCGAGAAGGTCTCCCGGGGATTGGAATCGGAGATCCCTCCGGAACCACCGCGCGGCGCAAGGTGTACACCCACGCGACCGGACCCGAACACCCCCACCACGGCGTCCGCCACCTCCAGCAGAAGGCGGGCGCGGTTCGCCAAGGATCCGCCGTAGTTGTCCGTGCGGTGGTTGGATCCGTCCTGCAGGAACTGGTCCAGCAGGTACCCGTTGGCCGCGTGGATCTCCACCCCGTCGAACCCCGCCGCCTTCGCGTTCTTCGCACCCAGTCGGTAGGACTCCACGATCCCGGGGATCTCGAAAAGATCCAACGCCCTGGGAACCACGTAGGGCTTCGGGGGTCGCAGAAGACTGACGTGACCGGTGGCGGCGATGGCGCTGGGCGCCACCGGAAGCTGTCCCTCCAGGTAGACGGGATCCGAGATCCGACCCACATGCCAGAGCTGCAGGAACATTCTCCCCCCGGCTTCGTGAACTCTTCTGGTCACGGCGCTCCAGCCCACCACCTGCTCGGCGGACCAGATGCCGGGTGTGTCGGGGTACCCCACTCCCATCGCGCTCACCGAGGTGGCTTCGCTCAGGATCAACCCCGCCGAGGCCCTTTGCGCGTAGTAGGTCGCCATCAGGGCGTTGGGAATGCGCCCCGCATCGGCGCGGCATCGGGTGAGGGGCGCCATGAAGATGCGGTTGGGAAGCTCCAGGTCGCCGAGGGTCAGGGGATCGAAGAGCGTGGGCACGTGGGAATCCTTTGGTTGGGAGGGAAAGCGTCAGTCCCCCCGAAGATCCAAACCGGATCGCTCCCCGACCCGTTCCGGCGGCTTCGCAGGGGGGAGGCTACCGGAACCGGACCTGGAGCCCCGGCACCTGCCAGATGCGCTCGGAGGAGCCGTCCGGCCGCGCGGCGAGCGCCAGCACCGGCATGGGATCGATGGTGACGTCGCGGATCCACGCGGTGCTGGACTTGGTGTGCTCCTGCATGTCGGCGGTGAGCGCGTTGGAAACCAGGTACCCGGCAAACGCCCCTCCCACCATGCAGGAGGTGAACCCCATCCGAGTGTCCGAGGCACCCGTCATGAGCCAAATCCCCAATCCCGCCAGTTCTCCGCCGCCCAGACCCAAGTCGTTGTAGAAGGCGCGATCCTCGTTGTCGTTTCGGCTCTGGAAGGCGACCCATCCGGCACCCAGACCGCCGACGTATCCCGCAAGGGGTAGGGCGACGTTCGGTCTTTGACTTTTCGCATTGACGAGGGCTGCGACCTCCTCTCCGGCCGCGAAGCCCAGAATTCCCCACTGGCTGATTCCGTCGGGGTTTCCCAAGGGAACGTGCTGGTTGGGCTTCCAAGAGTTCGCCAGGAAATATCCACCCGCATAGCCGGCCAGCGCAACCGCGCCCTCCATACGCACGAAACCGTCGCCGTCGGTCACGTTCTGCACGAAGAGATTGGGAACGAAGAGGGCGGCAACAGCCGCATCCGAGGCGATGTCCTTTCTCATCGCGAGCCTGCCGGGATTGTCCGCGTAGGCGGAACCGTTTTCGTATCCGTAACGGATGGCGAGGGGGTAGCCGATCATTGCTGCTCCGGCGGCGAACCGCAAGGCGTTGAAATCGTCCCCCCCGATGATCGCCCCGAGCGCGCCCGATCCCCAGAATTCCATGTTCACCGCCTGTTCGACGCCCTCGACATTCCCTTGGGTCCATTCTCGATTCGACGCGAATGACGAATGACCCAGGTACTCGATCGGGACCGCGAGGATCCCCAGCCCGATCGCCGGCAACGGGGAGAGCCCGTCCCAGAACACGATGGGAAAGCCTGCTCCGTAGAGGTAGCTGGACGTTCCCAACTCGTTCCAGAAATACTGCCTCCGGTATTGGTTGCTCAGCGCCTTGGCCTTGGCGGCCTCGGAGGGGACCGTCTCCGCCGGAGTCGAGACGGAATCGTCGATGGGGACCTTTTCCAACTTCGCCTGGCCCAGGATATTCTCGCGCGCCGTCTCGTTCAAGGGCGTGCTCACCGTCCGCGTCGCCCCCGTCTTCCGATCCAGGACCGTGGCTTCGAGCGTGCCCGCACGCGTGTGCAAGGCGGTCACGGAATCCGTCGGGGTCAGCGTGGCGAACAGGGAGAGCTGGTCCTTCAAGGATGCCGACCATCCGGTGGTGGCGAGCATGAAGGCGATGGGGAGGATCCGCATGGGGGGCTTTCTTCGAAGATTGGAGCGGGAACACAGGGATAGGTCCTGGGGTCCCAAAACATGATTGCATGCGGAACAGCCGTCAATCCACCGCATCTCCGGTAGCTGCGGAACGGCTGGCACTGGAGAGGCCCCTCCTGTTTTTTGGCAGGGCCGATTGCTAGTTAATGACCCATGAGAACGGGTAACAAACCCATTCCAACTTCACCCACCATCGGAGATCGAACATGAACAAACGAATGCTGACCATCGGCTTGGCCGGGCTGGTCTTTTGCGGATCACTGTCGTTGCAAGGTTGCTACGGCTCCTTCGCGCTGACCAAGAAGGTCTACAACTGGAACGGGACCCTCGGCAACAAGTGGATGAAATCCATCGTGTTCTTCGTGTTCGGTTTCGTGCTGCCGGTGTACGGGCTGTCGGCCTTCATCGATGCGATCGCCCTGAACCTGGTGGAGTTCTGGACCGGGTCCAATCCTTTGGCCGCCGCCCAGACCCACATGGACAAGACCTACGCCGACGGCACCCGCGTGCAAGCCGACCGCCTCCCCGACGGACGACTCTCGGTCCACATGGTCCTTCCCTCCGGGGAGGAGCGTTCGTGGGTCATGACCCACGAAGTGGACGGGATCTCCGTGGCCGATGTCAAGGGCAACTGGATGGGCAAGGTGGCACAGACCGCCCAGGGCACCGTCATGATCCACCCCCAGGTGGCCCTCGCCCCCTGATGCCCGGATTCCGGTTGCCTGACGGGGTGATTCCCGCAGGCACCGGGAATGGCTTGACCGGAGCGGGTCCACGGGGCTAGATTCGGGACCGAACTTCATCGTTTCGAGGATTCCATGCGCCGTTTGCTCGCGAGCCTTGCCCTACTCTCCGTCGTGTCCCTGACCGGTTGCGCCGGCGGGGCGGCTTCGTCTGGTGCGAATGGGGAGGCGAAGTCCAGCCCCACGGCGCAAGTCAATGCGGCGCGGGCGGAAGCCGAAGCCCAGGAGCACAAGTTGTCGGATCTGCGCCAGGAGAAGGCCGATCTCGAGGCCCAACTGGAAGGCAAGTCCGCTCCGGCAACCTCCACGCCCGCTCCTGCACCGGTCGCGGCACCAACACCCGCGAAGGCGGATTCTGCCGCTCCCGCCGCCGCTACCGGCAAGACGAGCAAGTGACCTGATCCCGTCGCGCCGGACCTCCGTGCTGGAATCGGTTTCCGATGCCGCCAAGGAAGTGGTTCTTCGCAACGGAGAAGATCTTCTGGGCAGGGTGGAGCGGGCGTTCGGCACCCGCATCCTTTCTCGCGGTGCAGGATTTTCCGTGGAAGGCTCCGATCCCGGTGCCCAGGCGAGGACTGGTCAGGTCCTGACGGAGATGGTCCGGATCGCCGAGGAAACCGGCGAGCTGGATGGATTCGTGGTGGACCTTTTGGTGAAGGAGTCCCGTCCCGAGTTTGCCACCCGTCCCATCCTCTACGATGTCCGCGGCCAAGCGGTCCGCCCGCGCTCGGCAGGCCAGCACCGCCTGGTGGAAGCCGCCTCCAGCCATGAACTGGTCTTCGCCATCGGCCCCGCCGGTACCGGCAAGACCTACCTCGCGATCGCTTTGGCGGTGGCCGCCCTGGAGCGCAGGGAAGTGGATCGGCTGGTCCTGGTGCGTCCCGCTGTGGAAGCGGGAGAAGAGCTAGGCTTCCTGCCCGGAGATCTGCAGGAAAAGATCGCCCCCTACCTGCAACCCATGATGGATGCCCTGCAGGAACTGCTGCCGCGCAGCCGCTTCAGGGAGTGCCGGGAAGCGGGCTTGATCGAGATGGCGCCTCTGGCCTACATGCGCGGCAGGACCCTCAAGAGGTGCTTCGCGATCCTGGACGAGGCGCAGAACGCCACCATCCCCCAGATGCGCATGTTCCTCACCCGCTTGGGAGTGGGCTCCCGCGCCGTGGTCACCGGCGATCCCACCCAGGTCGACCTTCCTCCCCGGACCCGGTCGGGCTTCGAGGACGCATGTTCCCTGCTCTCCGGAATTCCCGGGATCGGGCAGGTGCGGTTGGAAAGCCGCGATCAAATGCGCCACCCGCTTGTCCAAGCGATCATCGATGCCTATGATTCCCGTTCCTCCCAGGAGATCCACACATGAAACAGTCCTTCGGCAAGATCAATCTCGTCCTCATCGTGTTCGGAGCGGTGCTCGGATTTTTCGGGCTCTATCTGCTCTCCTTGGCCCCGGTGAACAATCCCATCTCCCTCAACGTGGCGCCATTCGTGGTGGTGGCCGGATATGTGGTGGTCATCCCGGCGGGAATCCTATGGCCGAACAAGGGGTCCGAGACCACGGAAAAGAAGTCTGGACAGGCCGCGGGCGCTTGATTAAATTGGTGAACCTCTCAAAGGGCGTTTAGCTCAGCTGGTCTAGAGCATCTGCTTTACACGCAGAGGGCCGCAGGTTCAAATCCTGCAACGCCCATCGGATCCAGCCTCCGTCGCCTGAGGGGTGGTAGCTCAGTTGGTTAGAGCGCCGGCCTGTCACGCCGGAGGTCGCGAGTTCAAGTCTCGTCCATCCCGTCTTCGAAAACCCTCACCCCAAAAGGTGGGGGTTTTCTGCGTCGGACTCCTATGGTCCGGAGCATCCGCTTTGCGCGCGGTCGCCATCTCCCGCGGCGGCGAGCGGTCAGAGCACCGGAACTTCCTCGTAGTCGGCCTCTTCGGCAGGCAGGCCGTCGCGCAGCAGCATTCCTCCCAACAGTCCCGCGCCCGCGGCGAAGATCGCCCCGACCACGAAGGCCACGTGGTAGCCCCCCAGCAGGGCAGCGGTGGCGGCAGCACCGGTATCCGTCAAGGTCTTGGTACGAGCGGCGGCCACACTGGCCAACACGGCCAATCCCAATCCTCCTCCCATCATGAAGGATGTGTTCACGATCCCTGAAGCCAGGCCCGACTCCCCCGGCTCCACATCGCTCATGGCGGCAAGGAGCATCGGGTTCAGGGCGATCCCCGCTCCCAGGCCCAGCACCGACATCGCCGGCAAGACATCCACCGCGATGGACCCGTGCAGGGGGACCCTGGCGAACAGGAGAAGCCCGCAGGCCGCGAGCAACAAGCCGCCCGCCAAGGGGAGCCGATTCCCGAACTTCGTGACGATCTTGGCGGAGAGTCCAAGCGAACAAGCCGCCATGATGAGATTCGCGGGCAAGAAGGCGAGTCCCACCTGCATCGCCGAACAGCCCAGCACCAATTGCATGTAGAGGGCGGAAAGGAAGAACCACGCGAACATCCCCGCGGCCCAGAGGACCCCCACCGTGTTCGCCGTGGACAGGTTCCGCGAACCCAGGAGGCGCAAGGGCAGCAGGGGAGTCTCCACCCGCGCTTCGATCCAAAGGAAAAAAGCGAGGAGGACTGCGGAAGTGGCCAGCAATCCCAGGGTGCGCGACGAACCCCAACCGGCTTGGTTTCCGCCCACGATTCCGTAGACGGCGAGCATCAGGGACGTGGTCACGCAGAGTGCCCCGGCGATGTCCAAGTGTCGGGAGGCCTCTTCGCCTTTCCCTTCGGCGACCAATGCCATCGTGAGGGAAACCACGAGCACCCCGATGGGGATGTTCACGAGGAAGATCCAGTGCCAGTCGAGCGACTGCACGAGCAGACCTCCCAACAGGACGCCCACGCTCCCGCCTCCGGCGCACACGAAGCTGTACACCCCCATCGCCTTCGCCCGCTCTCCCGGCTCGGGGAAGAGGTTCATGATCAGCGACAGGGAGATGGCCGAGACCGCGGACCCGCCCACGCCTTGGACGGCCCTCGCGGCCACTAGCATCGTTTGCGATCGCGAGAGTCCGCATGCCAGGGAAGCGAATGTGAACAGGACGATCCCCCCGAGAAAGATCCTCCGCTGGCCGTACAGATCGCCGAGCCGGCCGGAGAGCAGAAGGAACCCCCCGAAGGTCAGCATGTAGGCGTTGACGACCCATACGAGCGAGGTTTCGGAAAACCCCAACGCCATCCGGATGGAGGGAAGCGCCACGTTCACGATGGTGGTGTCCAGGACGATCATCACCGTTCCCAGGCAAAGCACGAGCAACGCGAGCCAACGCTTTCGCTGCTCGCGGGTCTCCGCGGATTCGTCAAAGGCTGTGGTCTGATCCAGCATGGGACTCCGTTGGTGGCGCGAATGGGACGTGTGCGGCGCGGACCTTGGAAAATCCGTCACCGACCAATTTAGAGAATGCGTCTTTGTCGCGCACAGGAGCCGGCGATGGCACCCGATTCAACGCGCCACGGGACGCCCGGGATCGCTGCACCATTCGCTCCAAGAGCCGGGATACAGGGCGGCGCCGGGCAGTCCGGCGACCTCCATCGCCAGAAGATTGTGGCAGGCCGTCACTCCGGAGCCGCATTGCATAACCGACTCCCCGACCGGCCTCCCCCGCAGCAAGGCCTCGAATTCCCTGCGGAGCACTTCCGGCGACTTGAATCGCTGGTCGGCTTCCAGGTTCTCGCGGAAGGACCGGTTCTCCGCGCCCGGGATGTGGCCGCCCACGGGATCCAAGGTCTCGTTCTCCCCGCGGAAGCGGTCGGGCGAACGGGCGTCGACCACCAGGAGCGTTCCCGTGTCCAGGCCGGCGAGGATCCTCTCCACCGATACCGTGGGGACCAGGGCCGGGCGTTCCAGGAAGGAGCCCTTCCCCCTCGCCGCGGGGATCGCGTCCGTGACCTCCCCGCCCGCACCGATCCAGGCCGGGAGTCCTCCGTCCAGCACCGCCACCGCGACATGACCAAGCCACCGCAGAAGCCACCACAGCCGGGCGGCGAACATCCCCCCGTGCGCATCGCAGGCCACCACCTGGGTCCGCCCGTCCAGGCCCAGCTCCCGCATCCGTTCTGTCAAATTCCGTCGCTCCGGCAGCGGATGGCGGCCGTTGCGCCCCGTCCTGGTGCCGGAAAGAGCCTCGTCCAGGGACAGGTGGAAGGATCCCGGGACGTGGCTGCAGATAGGCCTCTTTTCCGGCGTCGGGATGGAGCAGGTCGTGGCGCACGTCGAAGACGATCCATCCGGGATCGGACACGTGGCGACGCAAGGTCGCGGCATCGACAAGGGTGGTGTAGGGCATTGCGCAAAAGAAAGAAAGGCGCGCGCGGATCCAGGCGGTCCACCACCCGCTATGGAGTCGCTAGTCCGCGTGGCGGACGGTCTCGAAACCGATGCTGCCGGACGCGGGCAACCCCGCTTGGGTCCATCGAAAGGACCATGCTCCCTGCCGCAGGCACAACGCATGGATTCCCTGGTCCAGGATCCCGTCCAACCGAAACCTGGCCTCTCCACCCGCCGGGGATTGCCGGATCGTCGCCAAGCGACGACCGGAAATCGAGAACACATCCATTCGCACGGATTCGGCGCCGCGACTTCGCACCACCAGAGTTCCCACGTCCCACCGGAGGTCCATCGTCGCGACCGAAGAAGAAAGGATTTCCGTGGTCTGGGTGGCCTGGGGAAACGTGGTGTCGGAGTCGGGTTTGGGGGGAGGATACCCTGAATCGACGGGGAGACCCAAGCTCGCCACCGCCAAGGGGACGGTTGTTGGCCGCCGCTGGATGGAACCAGTCTGGGCGAAGGCGCTGCTCGAGGCGACGACCAGCAGGAAGCTCGGAAGAAAACATCGGGGCATGGGGCGCATTCTCATCGGTCTACTTCCGGATACGGAGGGTGGAGGTGCGGGTAGGCACCGGGAAGGGAAAATAGTCCGTTGGTCGCAACCTGACCCGATGCTCCCGATCCTGGTAGTTTCCTTCCCGAGGTCACTGCGGTGGTTCCTGATTCGACATGCCAAGCCTGTGGCGCCTGCTGTGCCAGCTACCGGGTCTCCTTCCACTGGTCGGAGGCGGAAGCGGCGTTGGGCGGTCGGGTGCCCGAGGAACTGGTGGAACCGGCAGGTTCGCTCTTCCTGTGCATGAAGGGGACATCGCGCAAGGGCGGTCGCTGCAAGGCCCTGGACGGCGAGATCGGGCGGAACGTGACCTGCTCCATCTACGACCGCCGTTCATCCACCTGCCGCGAATTCGGGGACGATCCGGAACGCTGCGACCAGGCGCGTGCGCTGCACGGTCTGCCGCCGTTGGTTGGCTCCAAGGGCAGGAGGTTGGTCTGACCCGAGGCGGTACGGGGAAGAAACGGCTCCGACGGATCAAAACCAAAAGGAGGATCGATGGCCTACAGCAACGAACTCGCCCAGCGCATCCGGGACCGCTTCGCCATGCTCAAGGTGGAGGAGGTCGAGGAAAAGGCCATGATGGGCGGACTGTGCTTCATGGTGGACGACAAGATGTGCGTGGGGGTCATGGGCGAGACGTTGATGTGCCGCATCGATCCCGAGGAGATGCCCGCGGCCATGGAACGACCGGGATGCGGACGCATGCTCTTCACCGGACGCCCCATGCAGGGGTTCGTGATCGTCCAACCCGAAGGGATGGAGTCGCGGAAGGATTTCGAATTCTGGGTGGGGCTCGCCCTGGAGTTCAATCCGCGGGCGAAGTCGTCCAAGAAGAATCGAACGTCGAAGCACCCTTCGCCGTCTAGGTGACCCCAACGAAAAAGCCCCGCCCCCCGAGTTCCGGAAGCGAGGCCCAATTTCCCAAAGAAACCAGCTACCAGGGAACCAGCGCCCGTAGGGCGCGAAGTTCCCCCAAAGCAGTCAGGATCTAAGATCGAGCGAGCCGGGATGAGACGAAGCGACAAGCCCCTGACGGCGTACGCGTCGGTACGCCGAAGGGGCTTGGAGCGAGTATCGCCCGGCGCAGCCGATCTTAGTAGTCCATGCCTCCGCCCATGCCGCCCATGCCGCCCATTCCACCACCTGCGCCCGCGGAAGCCTTCGCTTCCTTCTTCTCGGCGATCAGGCACTCGGTCGTGAGCAGGAGGCCCGCGATCGAGGAGGCGTTCTTCAACGCGGTCTTGGTGACCTTGGCCGGATCGATGACGCCGGCCTTGATCAGGTCTTCGTACTCGCCGGTGCGGGCGTTGAACCCGTAGGCGTCCTTGCCTTCCTTGACCTTGTTGACCACCACGGAGCCTTCCCAGCCGCCGTTGCTCGCGATGATGCGAAGCGGCTCCTCCAAGGCACGGCGCACGATCTGGATGCCGATGGTCTGGTCGGCGTTGTCGCCCTTCAGGCCTTCCAACACCGCGATCGAGCGGATCAGGGTCACGCCGCCGCCGGGCACCACGCCCTCTTCCACGGCCGCGCGGGTCGCGTGCAGGGAGTCTTCCACGCGCGCCTTCTTCTCCTTCATCTCGGTCTCGGTGGCGGCGCCCACATTGATGACGGCCACGCCGCCGGCCAGCTTGGCGAGGCGCTCCTGGAGCTTCTCGCGGTCGTAGTCGGAGGTGGTCTCCTCGATCTGCTTGCGGATCTGGCCGATGCGTCCCTGGATGGCCTTGGAGTCGCCGGCACCTTCCACGAGGGTGGTGTTGTCCTTGTCGATGGTCACGCGCTTGGCGCGGCCCAGGTCGTCGATGACGGTGTTCTCCAGCTTGAAGCCGGTCTCTTCCGCGATCACGCGGCCACCGGTCAGGGTGGCGATATCTTCCAGGAGCGCCTTGCGACGGTCGCCGAAGCCGGGAGCCTTGACGGCCGCGATCTTCAGGGTGCCGCGCAGCTTGTTGACCACCAGCGTGGCCAGTGCTTCGCCGTCCAGGTCTTCCGCGACGATCAGGAGCTGGCGGCCTTGCTGGGCGACCTTCTCCAGGATCGGGAGGATGTCCTTCATGGAGGAGATCTTCTTGTCGTGGATGAGGATCAGCGGATCTTCCATCACGACTTCCATGGAGTCGGGATTGGTCACGAAGTAGGGAGAGATGTAGCCGCGGTCGAACTGCATGCCTTCCACCACGTCCAAGGTGGTCTCGATGGACTTGGCTTCCTCGACGGTGATGACGCCATCCTTGCCGACCTTCTCCATGGCGTCGGCGATGAGGTCGCCGATGGAGCTGTCGTTGTTCGCGGAGATGGCGCCCACCTGGGCGATCTCCTTCTTGCCCGCCACCTTGACCGAAAGCTTGGTCACGTTGGCGATGGCGGCTTCCACGGCGATGTCGATGCCGCGCTTGAGGTCCATGGGATTGGCTCCGGCGGTCACGTTGCGCAGGCCTTCGCGGACGATGGCCTGGGCCAGGACCGTGGCGGTGGTGGTGCCGTCGCCGGCGACGTCGGAGGTCTTGGAAGCGACTTCCTTCACCATCTGGGCGCCCATGTTCTCGTAGGCGTCTTCCAGTTCCACTTCCTTGGCGACGGACACGCCGTCCTTGGTGATGGTGGGCGAGCCGAAGGACTTGGCCAGCACCACGTTGCGGCCCTTGGGACCGAGGGTCACCTTGACCGCGTCGGCGAGCTTGTCGACGCCGCGCTTGAGGGCTTCACGGGCATCCTGATTGAAGGCGAGTTGCTTTGCAGCCATTGAGATTCTCCTTGAGACGATTGGAAAGGTTCGGTTTGCGAAGGTCTGTTTAGATCTTGGCCAGGACGTCGGACTCGCGCAGGATCAGGAGATCCTTGCCGTCCACGGTCACCTCGGTGCCGGCGTACTTGCCGTAGAGCACCTTGTCGCCGACCTTGAGCTCGAGCTTGATCACGGCGCCCTTGTCGTCCGTCTTGCCCGGGCCGATGGCCACGACCTCGCCCTTCTGGGGCTTTTCCTTGGCATTGTCGGGGATGATGATTCCGCCGGCGGACTTGGTCTCCGGCTCGAGGGGCTTGATCACGACGCGGTCGGCGAGAGGGGAAATCGACATAGAATGAGTCTCCATTGCTGAGGTTGTTTCGCTTTGCTAGCACTCGCACTGGTCGAGTGCTAGCAGTCGGGGGAAGAATATACGGGGGCTTGGGTGGTTAAGTCAAGGGGGGGAGTGACCCGCAACGGGATGGAAATGGGTGGCCTCCGCACCTTTGACCTGGCTCTCCGTGTCCCTGGCGCGAACAACGAGTTCAGATTTTTGGGTGAAAAACGGTATATTAATAACGTGAAATTTGAGTTCGATCCCGACAAGAGTCTGGCGAATCTGGAAAAGCACGGATTGGATTTCCGTCGAGCCCAGTTGCTTTGGCAAGATCCGATGCGTCTTGAGGTTCGCGCTCGAACCGAAGGGACCGAAGAGCGATGGGCGTTGATCGCAAGCGTGCAGGATAAACTCTGGACGGCCGTATGGACTTGGCGAGGGGACGTGATCCGCATCATTTCGGTGCGAAGAGCGCGCAAGGAAGAGGAGGTGCTGTATGGATAGGAAGAAGACCTCGATTTCCACGAAGGACTTCGATGCCTTGGTGGAGTCGGGGCAAGAGCTGGTCTCGCACCTGGATCTTTCCACGGCTCGCCGCCCTGGATTGCAGATCCAGCGTGTGAACGTTGATTTCCCCGTCTGGGAAATCCATGCTCTCGACCATGAGGCAAGCCGGTTGGGGATCACGCGCCAGTCGCTCATCAAGGTCTGGATCGCAGAGAGGTTGGAACGCGTCACGGTGGGCTGATCACCCGGGGAGAGAGGCCTCAGCCCTTTTCTTCGCCTTCCCGGCGTGTGACTTCCACCTTGTCGATGCGCAGACCATCCATGTCCACCACCCGGTAGAGCCAGCCATCGGCCTCGATCTCGTCGCCGGTGGCGGGGATGCGCCCCATGAGGGCCAGAACCAGACCCGCCAGGGTGTCGTAATGCCCTTCGTCCTCCTGGGGAAGGTGGTCCATCCCCAGCTCTTCCTTGAGCTTTTGCACGTCCGTGGACCCGGACACCAGCCACTGTCCGCCCCCCACAGCCACCACATCGGGGTCCAACTCCTCGTCGGTCTCGTCGCGGATCTCCCCCACGATCTCCTCCAGGAGGTCTTCCAAGGTCACCACACCTTCGAAGATGCCGTGCTCGTTGACCACCAAGGCCATGTGCTGGTGGGTGCGGCGCATCAGGGGCAGAAGGGCCATGGCCCGGGTGTTTTCCGGGACAAGCAGCGGATCCCGAACCAGGCTCTCCAGATCGATCTCGCCCCCCAGGCAGGCGCGGAAGAGATCCTTGGCCAGAAGGACCCCTTCGATGTGGTCCAAGTCGCCGCGGTAGGCCGGAAAGCGCGAATACCCGGATTCCATGATCTCGGGGAGCTGCCCCGCGAGATCGTGGTCCAGATCCAGCCCCAGGACTTCGGTGCGGGGCGTGCGGATCTGGCGCACCAGCTTTTCCCCCATGTCGAATACGGAATGGATCATGTCTTCCGCCTGCTCCTGGATCTCGCCGTCCTCGGCGCTCTCGCGCACCATGTGGCGGATGTCCTCCTGGGTCACCGTCTCCTCGGGGATCTTGTCCAGGCGCAACATCCACAGGATGCCTTCCGTGCAACTGGACAGAACCCAGATCGCGGGCCGGGCCACCGCGGCGCAAAACGCCATGGGCCGGCCGAAGAAGCTGGCCAGGGCATCGGCCGACCGCATCCCGATCCGCTTGGGGACCAACTCGCCCAGCAGAAGCTGGAGAAAGGCCACGCCCACCACCACGGTGCCCAACACGGCGAACCGGGTCCAATGCCCGGCCCAGGGCTGGTAGATCAGGGAAAGGGGCTGCTCCAGCTTGTCGCCGGAGAACACAGCGGCCAGGGTTCCCACCAACGTGATCCCCACCTGGGAGGTGGAGAGGAACCGGTTCGGGTGCTCCTGGAGGTCCATGGCGAGCGCCGCCCCGTGGTCGCCTTCGTCGGCGCGGGCCTGGAGTCGGCTTTTGCGCGCGGTGGCGATCGACATCTCCGAGGCGGCGAAGAGAGCGTTCAGGAAGATCAAGACCGCCAGGACCCCGGCGACCGTCAAAAGATCGGACATCTAAGGCCGAAAATGCATTCTCCCGGTCCCGAGGATGTTTCAGGGGTGCGCTCAGCGCACGATGCGGCGCGCTTCCAGGTAGTGGCGTTTCTCTTCCGCGTGGCCCATGGAGAAGGACTTCTTGGGCAGCGGTCCGTTCTCTTGCACCCATTGGAACAGGCGTTCGCGGGCGATCACCGGCGTGAAGAAGACCCCGGCGCCCGCCCCGGCGAGCTTCTTGGTGTCCTCCCAGCCGTGGATGAAGTCGATCCGCGCCGAGGGCCGCGCTTTCTGGAAACGCCCGAACAGGTCGTCCACCCGGGCCGTGGGGAGCTTCTTGCCCTTGGCGTAGGCGAGGACATACCAATTCCGCCCATCGAAGTAGCCCGCCTTGTCCTGTCCTTGGGGCGAGACCAGAAGGCGCGCGAGGTCGTCTTCGCGGATCTGCGTCACCTCCGCGGTGGCCTCGGAAAGCACCGTCTCGGTGAGCTCCGCGACGTCGTCGGTGAACACGGCGCGGTGGATGGGCTCGAAGAACAGCCCCGGCGAATGGATGTTCACGATCTCGGCGAGCGCGAACCGGGCGGGATGGGAGAAGATGGAAGCGTTGCTTTCCCCCGCGGCCTCCAGTTCCTTCTTGATCTCTTCCCAACGCGCCTTGGCGGTGGCAAGGCTGTGGTTTCCGTCGCCCATGGCCCAGAACAGAGGCTCCGCGCCTTGGACGGAAACCGTTTTCGAGAGGAGCGCCTCGAGCCCGGCCAGGACATCGCCCACGGCCCGGCCCTGGACCTTCCAGCCCCTCAGGTGGCCGCCCTTCTGGATCAGTTCCACGTCGTAGGCCGGTGCGAATTCCCCCGTGCGCGCTTCCAAGGCCTCGACCACCGCGAGTTCGGGATCGTCGATCAGGATCATGATGTGCGGCAGTTCCAGCGGCGCGGCGCGGCGCACGGCCAGGCGCGGCGGGATGCGGTCGACGATGGTGCCTTCCGTGGCGCGGATCAGGCTCTTGGAATCGCGGGAATAGTCGTACCGCTCCAGGTCCATGGCGACCACGATCCCCTGGCGCATGCCGGAATGCTCGGTGGTGCGTTGCAGGTAGATGAAGCCTTCGCCCGGGTTCTCCAGGATGCCTCGCGCGGTGTAGTCCGACATCGCATCGTGGATCTTTGCGATGCGCGCCTGCACGTCGGGGCTTTCCAAGTAGATCTCCGGAAGGGTCAGGCGAAGCGTGGACGGCGCGGAGCCCACGATGGCCTCCACCTGGTTCCAGTAGGCGTGGTCGGAGGTGTACTGGTCGCAGGCGACGATGGCCCACTTGGAAAGGTCGGTGCCGGCCACGGGCAACAGGACTTCGGGGATGGCGATTCCCAGGCGTTGGAGGGTGGGGGCGTAGGTCTCGTTCAGGCTGGGCATCGGCGGTGCGTCTCCTGTGGATCGTGGACCCGGGAGTTTAGAAATCGGGCGAGGAGGTACCATTCCCTCACCATGCCCAATGACGCCGATCGATTGACCGAGCTCGAGATCCGGTTGGCCCACCAGGAGCGCACCACCGATCAGCTCCACGAGGTGGTCCTGGATCTGCGCAAGGCGCTCGAGACCATGCGGCGGAAGTTCGGGGAGATCGAGGCCAAGCTCGAATCGGACGCCAACGAGATCGGGCCGGCCAACGACCTGCCTCCGCACTGGTGAGCGCCTCGCTTCTCGACGCACTCCCCCGCGGAGAGGAATGCACCGCAGACCAGCTCCTGGCGCGGTTCCTGGAGGTCAACGCCTTGCGCGGGCTCTCGCTCTACCCGGCCCAGGAAGAGGCGCTCCTGGAACTGTGGGACGACAAGAACCTGATCCTGAATACCCCCACCGGATCCGGCAAGTCGCTGGTGGCGTCCGGTCTCCATTTCCTGTCGCTGGCGCGCGGTCGGCGATCCGTCTACACTTGTCCCGTAAAGGCGCTGGTCAACGAAAAGTGGATGGCGCTCTGCCGCGAATTCGGACCCGAGAACGTGGGCCTCTCCACGGGAGACGCCACCGTGAACCACGGGGCTCCCATCCTCTGCTGCACCGCCGAGATCCTCTCCAACATGGCCCTTTCCGAAGGCGAGGACTGCCCCGTCGCCGACGTGGTCATGGACGAGTTCCACTACTACTCGGATCGACAGCGCGGCGTGGCCTGGCAGATTCCCCTCCTCACGCTGCCCCGTGCGCGGTTTCTCCTGATGTCCGCGACCCTCGGCGACACGGCGTTCTTCGAGCAGGAATTGACACGTCGCACCGGCAGGTCCACCGCCACGGTCAAGAGCGTCCATCGCCCGGTGCCGCTGGAGTTCGATTGGTCCGACCATCCGCTCCCCAACGCCGTCCAGGGACTCGTGACCCGAGGCAAGTCCCCCGTCTACGTGGTCCATTTCACCCAGGCCGACGCCGCGCGCAACGCCCAGAACTTCACCAGCTTGGACCTTTGCAGCAAGGAAGAGAAAGCGAAGATCGCCCATGCCCTGGAGGGCTTCCGCTTTTCCAGTCCCTACGGCCCGGACCTGAAGCGCTGGCTGAAGCAGGGGATCGGGCTCCACCACGCGGGCCTCCTTCCCAAGTACCGCATCCTGGCCGAAAAACTCGCCCAGCAAGGGCTGCTCAAGATCATCTGCGGAACCGACACCTTGGGCGTGGGCGTGAACGTGCCCATCCGCACCGTGCTGTTCACCCAGCTCTGCAAGTGGAACGGCGACAAGACATCCATCCTCTCTTCGCGCGATTTCCACCAGATCGGCGGCCGCGCGGGCCGCAAGGGCTTCGACGACATCGGGTACGTGGTGGCCCAGGCCCCGGAACACGTCATCGAAAACCTCAAGCTCGCGGCCAAGGCCGGGGAATCGGGCCGCAAGTTCCAGAAGCAGAAGCCTCCGGAAAAAGGCTACGTCCCCTGGGACGAGCAGACCTTCCGCAAGCTGATCGATTCCTCTCCGGAGCCGCTCAAGTCCAGCTTCGCGGTGAGCCACGGGATGCTGCTCAACATCCTCTCCCGGCCCACCGACGGCTGCCAGGCGCTGCGCGACCTGATCCGGGGATGCCACGAAGGGCCAAAGGACAAGATCCGTCACCGCGACCGCGCCTTCCAGCTCTTCCGCCCGCTGGTGGACCGCGGCATCGTGGAGTTCATTCCGCCCCAGGCGCCCGGCATGGCCAAGTTGCGCGTCAAGGCCGACCTGGGCGAGGACTTCTCCATGGACCACGCCTTGGCGCTGTGGCTGTTGGACACCATACCGCTGCTGGATGTCCAATCCCCGGAATACCCGCTGGACCTCCTCACCCTGGTGGAATCCATCCTGGAGGATCCCGACCTCCTCCTGCGCAAGCAGTTGGAGAAGGAGAAGTCCCGCCTGATCGCCCAGTGGAAGGCCGAAGGCGTGGAGTACGACGAACGCATGGCGCGGCTCCAGGAAGTGGAGTACCCGAAGCCCCAGCGCGAATTCGTCTACGGCACCTTCAACGCCTTCGCCGAGAAGCACCCCTGGGTGGGCAACGACAACATCCGCCCCAAATCCATCGCCCGCGAGATGTTCGAGGGCTTCCGGACCTTCTCCGACTACGTCAAGGAATACGAACTGCAGAGGTCGGAAGGACTGCTGCTGCGTCACCTGAACGCCACCTGGCGCGTGCTGGCCCAGACCGTGCCGGATTCCGCCAAGACCGAGGAAGTCCGCGAGATGGAGGAGTACCTGGCCGCCATGCTGCGGCAGGTGGACTCCAGCCTCCTGGAGGAATGGGAGCGCCTGAAGAACCCAGCCTTCGTGGCCGAGGAATCCCAGGAACTGCGCCCGCCCGGCGCGGAGGAGGCCGCCCGCGACATCACCCGCGATCCCAAGGCCTTCCTGGCCATGGTCCGCACCCGGATCTTCTCGTTTTTGGGGTCGTGGAGCGCCGAGGAATTCGAGGAGGCGCTGGATCTCCTGGCTTCGGAACCGGACGAATCCGAACAGGATTGGACAGCCATTCGCCTGCGGGAACGTCGCGAAGCTTTTCGCGAGGCGAACGACCGACCTCGACTGGACGCGGAAGGACGCAACCTGCGCCACACCCATCTGGAGAAGGCCCACGATTCCTGGCGTGTCGAGCAAGCGATCCAGGACCTTTCCGAACACAACGACTGGTCGGCGCTTTTCTCGGTGGACCTTTCCGCCTCCCGGGAACGTGCCGAGCCCGTGATGCGCCTACTGCGACTCGCCCCTCTCTGAGCCGGTCGCAAGGCGTTCGCGGATCAGGGCTCGATTCCCGCGTCCAGCCTCTCCAGGATCTCGCGGGCCAAGGCCACGGCCTGGATCTGGATCTGGAGGTCTCCCCACCACTCCCCGCCTCGGCAAGCATCCAGGAATCGAAGGTGCTCGATCTCCAATGCGTCTCCCCCCGCGATTTCTAGCGCACGTCGCACACCGCCCCTCGGATGCCAGTCCAGGGTGCGCGCGAGCAGGTCGGCCTGCCAGATTCCCTCATCGCAGTCCACTTCCCAAGTCCGTCTCCGCCAAGGCTGGTAGCCGACGACCATCTCGACGGAACGGTTTCCCGCACCGAGCAGGGACCGCACCGAACCGGTGTCGAGTTCACGGGTTTCCATCAGTGCGAGGCTTCCACCCAGGCGCAGGGCGAGATCCAGATCGTGGACAGCCAGATCCAGCACGGCACCCCCCTCCGGAACGGTCTGGGGTGCCGGTCCTTCCCGCACGCAGCGGATCGAGCGCCAACCAGTCACCCGTTCCAGTTCCGAGCGGAGCTTGCGGAACACGGGATGGAATCGTTCGGTCTGTCCCCCGAAGAGGACCCGGCCCGCCATCCTGAATTCCTCGGCAAGTCGGCGAGCCTCCCCGGCGCCTGGACAGATCGGTTTTTCCAGGAGCACGTGGCAGCCCGCGCCAAGGCAGATCCGTGCCACGCTCGCGTGGGCGTCGGGTGGCACGGCCACCACGACAGCCTGCGGCTGGAGCCGATCGAGGGCGCTCGCGAGATCCGGTTCCCAGGAAATCCCGGGCCATCCTGGAGCGTCCGGATCCACCACGCCCACCACGGATACGGAGGCATTGCGGCCCAGTGCGCGCAAGTGCATGGCACCCATCCGGCCAGCCCCCACCAGGAGGAGCCGGGATGGCTGGACGGACGGGGACAAAAATCGCATACTGGGATCGGATCCAGTTCCAAGGAGCCCTGCATGGCCACCAAAGAAGAACCCGGCGCCCACTCCAGTCGCAAGCCCTTCCGCAACTTCGTCTTCGCACCGCGCGTCCAGTGGCCGCAGATCGTGCGCAACGGGATGCTCGTCGCTTTCACCTCCATGGGGACGGGAATGGCCATCCTCCTCATCTACCACAGGGAATTCGGGGACGCATCCTTCTACATCATGGAACAGAACTCCACCATGTACCCCGTCGACCGATCCGGTCTCATGGGGCTGCTGGTCCCCGCAGTGGGGGGCACGGCCCTGACCGGCATGCTCCTGGGGTGGCTTCTGACCCTCGGGGCCTCCCGACGCATCGCGCTCCCGGTCTACAAGATCGGCCAGTGGGCCCAACGTGTCGCACAAGGAGATTTGCATGTTCGCCTGGGCTTTCGCGGCGGCGACGGTCTGGAGGGTCTCGCCGACAACTGCAATGCCGCGCTGGACTCCATCCGCGCCGGGATCCTGGAAGTGGAACAGTTGTCCGAAGATGAAAAAATCCCCGAGGAGGTGAGAAACCGCCTCGGGGCAATCCTGTCTCGCTACAACCTGTGAGGAATCCTAGCGGAGCTTCTTCTTGTGGCGGTTGAGCCGCTTGCGCTTCTTGCGCTTGTGGGTGGCGATCTTCCTGCGCTTGCGCTTGCGTCCACAGGGCATGGTTGGTTTCCCGCTGGGTTGAGTGGTTCTCGAATGTGATTAGGGAGAGGGGGGAAAGAGAGCAATTCCGATGCCTCCCGGCAAGTGTCGACGGTCTCAGGACGCCAAATGCATCCGGATTCACCTCCTTCGCAACTCCTCGGGGGCCGACGCCCGCAAGTAGTTGGGAAGCGGTTCGCCCGCAGCGTCTCGGACCGCCAGGATGCCCGCGGCTGAAACGAACCGCGAAAGGGGCATCCATCCGGGAGGGAGGGTGGCGAGGAAGTCCGGCTTGCCTTCGGCGACCACGACCGGATCGCCGACCAGGAAGTCCCGCAGCCGATCCAGGGGAACGCGGATGTCGGTTCCCGCACCGCCTGTCGAAGCCTTCGGATCCATGCGACGGACGTGGGCCTCGCCCCGCAGCGCGTCCAGCAGGGCCACCCTGGGGAGATCGCGGGGCAGGGAAGGATGGGAGATCGCGGCGTCCAGGCTCGAAACGCCGCCCAGCGGCAGCTCGCGACGGAACGCGAAGCCTCGCGCGAACGACAGAGCGACGCGGATGCCGGTAAAGGATCCGGGTCCGACGCCGCAGAGCACGGAACCGATGGAATCCGGTCCGATCGACAATTCCTGGAAAAGGGACGCGACCATTCCGGGGATCACGTCGCCGCGCCCGCCGGGGAGCGTCCGCTCGGACAAGATCCGTCCGTTCCGGTCCGCGATCCCGGCGACGACCGTGGCGGTGGCGGCGTCGAGGGCGAGGATCACTCGCTCTGTCTGTCCCAGGAGGCGTGGAGGATCGCCGTGACCAGGTCCCGGAACGAGAACCCGATGTGCGCCGCCTGCTGCGGCAGAAGACTGGTTTCGGTCATGCCCGGGAGCGTGTTGACTTCCAGGATGACGGGCCCGTCCTCGGTGAGGATGAAGTCGGTGCGGCTGTAGGCGCGCAGACGCAACGTCTCGTGGACCCGGCGAGCGAGGTCCTGGATCTCGCGGGTCTCTTCCGGCGAGATCGGCGCCGGGGTGATCTCTTCGGAACCGCCGGGCAGATACTTGCTGGAGAAATCGAAGAATTCACCGCACTTGGGGATGATTTCGGTGGGCGGCAGGGGGCCGGCGCCTTCCAACACGCCGCAGGTCAATTCCCGCCCCTTGAGGAACTTCTCCACAAGGACGCGATTCTCTTCCGCGCAGAGCTTGACCGCGGCGTCCTCCAGTCCTTCCAGCGTCTTGACGATGTGCACCCCGATGGAACTCCCCCCGGTGGGCACCTTCAGGACCAGCGGCAATCCCCCCCACTGGTAGGCCCGGCTGGCGAGATCCCTGGGACCGATGGAGGTGGAAAGCTCCATGGAAGGAGCGATGGGCAGTTCACGGGTGCAGAGGATCTCCTTGGTGCGGCTCTTGTCCATCGCCGTCGCGGATCCCAGGACGCCCGAGCCGGTGTAGGGCACTCCGTGGAATTCCAGGAGCGCCTGCATGCGCCCGTCCTCGCCCCAGTCTCCGTGCAACGCGAGGAAAGCCCCGTCGCAGGGGAGCCGTTCCAGCGCGGGGGAACGGGTCTGGGACCAGCCGTCGGAAAGGTCCTCGTCGGAAAGGTCGTGCCGCCCGCCTTCGAACTCGGGCTGCTCCGAGGGCGCCAAGGGCCGGGGCGGGAAGCGCCAGCGCCGATCGCGGGTCAGGATCACCGGCCAGGGCTGGTAGAGGCGGGGGTCCATTTGCCGGACCACGCCGGTTCCGGACTTCAGGGAGACGTCGTGCTCCGTGGAGTAGCCGCCCATCAGGACAAGCACGGTCTTCGTCATCTCAACCTCCGAGGCGGGAACGGAAAACGGAGAACAGGGGCCAGCAAAGACCGAGCGCAAGGCTCCCGATCGCGCACAGGAGCAGCGGGATCCCCGAAAGGAAGGCTGGACGGAAATCGTCTTTGCCGGGATCCGTCGTCGGCGCGTCGACCACCGCCGAACGCAGGATCCGCAGGTACGCCGCGGCCAGGACCACGGACCCGACGAGCGCCACGGCGGCACCCGCGAGCGGAAGCGGGCCTTCGCCGTTTTCCACGCCCGCTCGGACGACTTCCATCAGCACGGCCCATTTGCCCACGAACCCCGCCAGGGGAGGGATCCCCGCCAGGCTGAACACGCAGATGGACAACCCGACCACCGCCGTCGGCTGGCGTTTCCAAGAGCCCGCGAGGGACGCGAGCGCGGTGGATCCGGCGGACCGCTCCAACTGGTCCAAGGCGAGAAAGGCTCCCAGGTTCGAAACGAGGTAGGCGACCAGGTAGAAGGCCAGAGCCGCCACCGCGTCGCGGGTGAGCCATGTGGAGAGCGCCAGGACCAGGATGCCGGCGTTCGCGGTGGAGGAGAATGCCAGGATCCGCTTGGCGTCCTTTTGCACCAGCGCGGTCGCGGAGCCCATCGCGATGGAAAGCATCCCCGCGATCACCAGGAATCCGCCGATCGCGCCGGGTGCGATCCCCAAGGCATGGGCGGGGAGCAGGTAGGGCATGGTGCGCAGGAAGGCGGCGAAGGCCGCCGCCTTGGGAACGGTGGAAAGGAAACCCGCGTTCACCGTGGGGCACCCCTGGTAGACGTCCGGACTCCAGAAATGGAACGGCGCGAGTCCCGCCTTGAAAGCGAAGGCCACGGAAACCAGCAGAAGCGGCACCAACACCGCCCGGGGCTGCGAATAGAGCGCCATGCCGATTTCCCCGACATCGAAGCTGCCGGTGATTCCCCACAGGTGGCTGATGCCGAAGAGCGCCACAGCGGAAGCCACACCGCCGTAGAGGACGTACTTGAGCCCGGCTTCGCTCGCACCCGGGTCGCGGGCGCGGAAGCCGGCGAGGCCGTAGCCGGAGAGGGAGAGGAATTCCAACCCCAGGTACAGGGCCAGCAGGTGGCGGGCGGAGGCGAAGAGAATCGCTCCCAAGGCCACGGACAGGATCAGCAGAGCCGTCTCCCCCTGCTCCTCCCGACCATCCACGGCCTTGGAGCCGTTGAGCGCGAGAAGGGCGAGGATCGCGCCGGACAGGCTGAAGATCCGCACGAACTGGGTGATGGAATCCGGAGTGAACGTCCCCCCCGTCAAGCGGGGATCGGACGCGGCACCCGTCACCAGGGAGAGGATCAGGGTCGCCAGGGCGGAGATGGCGCAGAACCAGACCACCAGCCGTTTTCCGGCGGCGTCGGTGCCCCACTCCAGCACGCAGCCCAGGAGGATGGCGGTGGCCAGCAGGATTTCGGGAAACAGCCCGCGCAACGAATGGGGAATGGCCTGGAAGGTGGAGATCAGAAGATGGTTCATGGTGTCACCGAAGTCCCTGCACCCAGGCGATGTGGCTCGCCAGGGAGGCGGAGACCGGCCCCAGCGCCGCCTGCAACACCCCTGGCCAGACTCCAAGCAGCAGGGAGAGTCCCGCCAACGGCGCCAAGGTGACGGTTTCCGTCAGAGTCAGGTCCGGAAAGACCCGCTGCTCGGGATGTCGGACGGGTCCGTACAGGATCCTTTGGACCGCCCAGAGCAGGTAGGCGGCGGAGAGGATCACGCCGGTCGCCGAAACCCACCCGGCCACCCGGGTGGCGGCGTTCGCCCAGGCACCCAACAGCGAGGAAAGTTCCCCCACGAAGCCCGAGAGGCCGGGAAGCCCGACGCCGACCATGGCCGCGAACAGGAAGTAGGCGGAAAAGCGCGGCATGATCTGGGCCAGCCCCCCGAAGCCATCCACGCGGCGGTGGTGGACGCGATCGTAGAGCACCCCGACCAGGAGGAACAAGAGCGAAGCCGAAAGTCCGTGGCTGACGCTCTGGAACGCCGCGCCCGAGATGCCCATGACGGTCGCGGAGGCCAATCCAAGCACGCAGAAACCCATGTGGGAGATGGACGAGTAGGCGACCATGCGTTTGAGGTCCTTCTGTCCCAGCGCGGCGAAACCGCCCCAGACGATGGAGATGGCCCCGATCCACGCGAAGAAGCCCGCATTGGCGAGAACCGCGGTGGGGAAAAGCGGCCAAGCCACTCTCAGGAGACCGTAGACCCCCAGCTTGAGCAGGATTCCGGCCAGCACGACGGAAATCGCCGTGGGTGCCTGGACGTGGGCGTGGGGAAGCCAGGCATGGAAGGGAAAGGAGGGGATCTTGACCGCGAAGGCGACGAAGAACAGCCCCAGGCAAAGGGGCGCGAGCGCAACCCCCAGCACCGACCGTCGGGTCCAGAAGGGCGCCAGGAGCTTCCACTGGAGCAGGTCGAACGAGCGCCCCACGGGAACCGCCAGATGGTTGGAACGTCCAGTGGCGACATCCGAAGCCAAGGCGCGGGTCGGTCTTCCCAGGGAATCGATCATAAGCACGGGGAGATCGTAGAGCAGTGCCTCGCCACGGGGGCCGATCTCCATCTGCTCGACGACTTCCGCCGAACGCACCGGCACGACCACGCCCTGCGACGGAATTTCCACCCTCAAGAGGAAGATCGCGAACAGCAGCGCCATGGATCCACCCATGGTGTACAGGAAGAACTTGGCCGCGGCCCTCTTGCGATCGTCGCCTCCCCAGATCGCGATCAGGAGGAACATGGGGACGAGCATGATCTCCCAGAAGACGTAGAAGAAGACCATGTCCAGGGCCAGGAACGATCCGTAGACCCCCACGAACAGCAACTGCAGCAGGGAGTGGTAGGCGCGCATGCGGGTTTGGGGCGCGGAAGCCACGGAAGCCACCCACTGCACCAGCGCGGAGAGGAAGATCAGCGCGGCGGAAAGCCCATCGATCCCCAAATGCCAGGAAATTCCCCATTCCGAATCCAGGGGGATCCGCTCCCGCAGCAGAAACCCCGCCCGATGGGCGGAAATCGCCCAGGCCAGGAAGATCGTGGCCGCGACCAGGAGGATGGTGGCCGAAGATGTGGAAATCGCCTTCTGGATCCTGGCTCGATCCGGCGCGACCCACGAGAGAATCGCTCCGGCCAGGGGGATGAAGATGAAGAAGGAAAGGATGGCGTCGTCGGTCATCGAACACCCAGGAAGAAGATGGCCAGCGCCCCGAACAGGGCCAGCAGGCTCCACCCGGCGTAGAACTGCGAGCGGCCGGACTGGAGGAGATTGGAGAGGCGCCCGAGCCCCACCGAAATGCCGGCCGTCCCATCGACGGCGCCGTCCAGGGAGGGACCGGAACCCAGGTCGGCGCGCGCCACGGCTTCGCCGCCGCGTCGCCCCAACCCTTCGGCGAACAGCAGGTCGCAGGCGCGATCCACGAACCAGAGGTTCGCGAGGAACTGCCAGACGAGGTTGGTGGGGGGATCGCGCCGAAGCCAGTCTGCTGTCCTGTATCCCATGTTGGGCAACGCGACGTAGAGCAGGACGGCGGCGGCGAACCCGACGATGAGGAGCGGCAGGGCCCAAAGCATGGTGCCCACGTGCAGGTAGTGTTCGACGGTTTCGGGCAATGCCTGCACCGTACCCAGGATCCCGCCTCCGGGTGCGCGCAGCACCCCGTCCAGCCACGATCCGGACCCGAACGGATTGAGGGACCCCGTCCAGACCGCCTGGAGCGAGAGGAAGGCCAGCGCGAGGATCACGACCACCGAAGCCTTGTCCGGGTCGTGGGCGTGTTCCCAGAGATGCATGTCGCGCGGCTTTCCCGCGAAGGCGCAAAGCCACTGCCGCCCCATGTAGAAGGCGGTGAGGGCCGCCGTGACCATTCCCAGGAGCCACGGACCCCGCGCGGCCCACTCCCCGGTACCGGCCACCTGGGCGATGTAGACCTTCGCGTGCGCCGCCGCCAGGATCGTGTCCTTGGACCAGAAGGCGCTGAATCCGGGCACGCCCAGGATGGCCAAGGTCCCGATCCCCGTCGCGATGGCCGTCAGCGGCATCTTGCGGGCCAGCCCACCCATCCTGCCCAGGTCCTGCACCCCGTGCAGCGCGTGGATCACGGCGGCGGCGCCCAGGAAGAGCATGCATTTGAAGATGGCGTGGGTGAACAGATGGCCAACCCCCGCGCCGTAGCCACCGGCTTCGGCGCCCGCTCCCAGCCCCAGCATCATGTAACCCAGTTGGCTCACGGTGGAATAGGCGAGCACCGCCTTGTAGTCCCACTGCACGCAGGCGATGGTGGCGGCGAAGAACGCCGTGAAGGCTCCCACCCACTCGATGGTCGTCAAGGCGTCCGGCGTGAGCACGGGGTAGATCCGGGCCGTGAGGAACACTCCGGCCGCCACCATGGTGGCGGCGTGGATGATGGCGGAAGCGGTGGTCGGACCCTGCATCGCGTCGGGGAGCCAGATGTGGAACGGGAATTGGGCGGATTTTCCCATGGCCCCCAGGAAGACCAGCAGTCCCGCCAGCGTGAGAAGTCCCGGACCGGACAGCCCGAGGAAGGAGGCTTGGTAGAAGGCTCCCGCTCCCGCCGCGGAAAAGAGGATGTCCCAGGAGAGGGGATCTCCACCGCGGAAGCCGCTCCAGCTGGAAACCACCCAGGCGAACAGCGCGAGACCGGACAGGAACCCGAAATCGCCCACGCGGTTGACCACGAAGGCCTTGAATTGGGCGTTGGAAGGACTCAACTTGGACTCGATCACTCCGGTGGCGAAGAAGGGCTTGTCGGCCTGGTACTGGGGATCGCGGGAAACCACCGGCTTGTCGTGCCAGTACCCGATCAACAGGTAGGAGCCCAGACCCACCAGCTCCCAGCACACGAAGGCCTGCAAAAGGCCGGGAGCGAGCACCACCCCGGTCATGGCGAACACGAAGAACGAGAAGCTCGCGAAGAAGCGGCCGTAGAAGCGGTCCCCCTTCAGGTACCAGCGACTGAACACGAGCACGCCCAGCGACAGGCCCTGCACGACCAGGAGCATGGGGATCGACAAGCGGTCCAGGCGCACTCCCAGCGAGAGGGCGATGCCGGTTCCGGGGAAGGAGAGCCACGGAAGGGAGAAGCCCGCCGCGGAGTGGGCGGATACCGCCAAGACCAGGGCCGAAAGCGTCCCCACCACCTGCGCGGCGATGGACAAATGGTCGATCCCGGGAACCCGTCTCCAGGCGAAGGCGCCGAAGATGGCGACCACCAGGGGGGCACCCAGACAGAAGAGCGAAAGCAGCGCAGGATCCATCTCAATCCCCGTTCAAGGTGCGGATCTTGTCCAGGTCCACGTCTCGGAAGTTGCGGAAGACGGCATAGACCAGCGCCAGCGCCACCGCTGCCTCGGCGGCGGCCAACGCGATCACGAACAGGGCGGCCACCTGGGCCTCGGCCGCCGGTTCGGCTCCCCGAAAACGTCCATACGCCACGAAGTCCAGGTTGGCGGCGTTCAGCATGAGCTCGATCCCCATGAGGTACCCCACCGCGTTGCGCCGGCTCGCCACCGACACCACGCCCAGGCTGAAAAGGACGGCGGCCAGGAGAAGGTAGGGCAGGAGCCGGTCGGGGCCCGCCAGGAAAACGTCGATCACGCGGCATCCTTTCGCACCAGGCCGAGCGCCGCGACCAGCACGACGGTGAGGAGCACCCCCAGCACGAGGAACGGGACCAGCCAGGCGTCCAGCAGAAGGGATCCCAGGTGGAAGGGACTGTTGGTCGAAATCTGTCCGATCCAGGAATCCACCGGCGAGCGGACCTCCGCGAGTCCGGTGCCGCGCAGGCCGGGCACCAGAAGGGCGAGGCGGACGGTGGACACCGACGCGGCCACCCCCGCGGCCGCAGCCAGGACGCGACCGCCGACGGTGGGTCGACTCGATGTGCCGAGCACGTCGCGCGAGAACATGACGCCGAAGAGGATCAGGATCAGGATGCCCCCCACGTAGACGATCATCTGGATGACGGCGACGTATTCGGCCTGCAGGAAGAGGTAGAGTCCGGCGACTCCGGCCAGGCACGCTCCCAGGGAGAGCGCCGCATAGACCAGGTTCCTGGCGAAGGCGGCGCCGGCGGCGCCGGCCAGCGTCAAAGCCGCCACCGGCCAGAAGAGAAGAGCGGAAACGTTCAAGCGGCACCTCCTTCGGCGGAAGCCTTGGCCGCGGCGTCCACCTGGGCGGCCTGGGCCGCCGCCAGCTCCCGGGCCTTTTTCCGCTCGGCGCGCGCGGCATCCGCCAGAGCCTTGTTCTCGGGGGTGTAGTATCCGAGGCCGTAGCGCCCGAAGAGGAATCGGCCGGACTCCCTGTCCTCGATGTCGGAGAGGAATTCGCGATCCTCCGGGGAAAGCGTCCGTGGATCCCGCGCCGTGATCCGGTTCAACCGTTCCACTTCCAGTTCGTCCATCCGCCTCTTGGTCTGTTCTGGGCGCATTCGGAAGAGGTACCTGCCTCCGTGGGCGTTGACGACGTTGACCGGGTCGATCTCGTAGCCCTTGGTCATGGTGAGGCAGTCGGTGGGACAAACCTGGGTGCAGAGACCGCAGTAGATGCACTTGGACAGGTCGATGTCGAAGCGGCTGATGCGGAACTTGGCGTTCTCGTTGAGTTCGCCTTCCATGCTGATGCAGTCGATGGGGCAGGCCCGCTGGCATTGCTTGCAAAGCGTGCAACTGTCCACATTGTTGAACAGGTGCCCCCGGAACCCATCCGGCACCCTGGCCGGAGCGGCGGGGTAGTCCACGGTGAGGGCGGTGGCGCCTCCCTCGGCGTCCGTGGTGTTCTCCCACAGGAACCGCGCGGTGGTGGAGAGCCCCATCGCCGTGGATTCCACCCCGTCGACGATCTCGCGAACCCAGCCCAGGAAACTCATGCGGTCTCCTTCCCCAACAGGCGCCGCATTTCCGGCGTCTGTGCCGGCGCATCCCTTTTGGCCATCCACACGACGAACCCGATCGCCCCGCCCACCACCACCCAGGACGCGGCCCAGGTGAAGAGATCCATCCGGACCACGGGTGCGGAGAGGTAGCGTCCGTAGGCCACCTGGACCACCCCGACACGCCGGGAGGCGACCAGCTGGGTGAGGGCCAGACCGAACAGGCAGAACAGGGCGAGCGGAACGAGTTTGGTCCAGGCGAGCTTCATGACCTGGTCGATGCGAAAACGCGGCAGGGTCCAGCGGATCCACATCATGACGCCCACGGACGCGACCGCCTTGGCCACCGCGATCAGGGTGTGGACCACGGCCTCCGCGAACGGCGGAAGCGAGACGATCCACTGCTCCCCGATGGGGGACTGGAAGCCGCCCAGGAAAAGGGTCGCGAAGATCCCGCCCACCAGGAGCATGTCGCTGTACTCGGCGATGAAGAAAAGGCCCCACCGCAATCCGGAATACTCGGTGTGGAAACCGCCCACCAGTTCGGATTCGCCTTCGGAAAGGTCGAAGGGCGCGCGGTTGCACTCGGCCAGCGCGGCGATGTAGTAGACGCCCGCGAGGAGCGCGAGAAGAGGGCTCTGGAAGAGGTTCCACCCCGAGAACGAGAACCAACCCGGATGGTACTGTGCGGCGATGATGCCCTGCAGGCTCATGGTGCCCGACCACATGCAGATGGTGGCGATGGCCAGCGCGATCGGTGTTTCGTAGGACACGATCATGGCCACGGCGCGGATCCCGCCGAAGTAGCTCCACTTGTTGTTGGAGCTCCAGCCCGCCTCCAGGATGGACACCGCGACCAGGCCCGTGACCGCTCCCAGGTAGAGCGCCGCCACGGGGGGGTCGCCCATGTGGTACCACTGGCTGAAGGGGAACACGGCAAAGGCCAGGAAGGCCCCGGTCAACGCCAGATAGGTGGAGCCTCGGAAAAGCACCCGATCCGCACCACCGGGGACCATGTCCTCCTTCAGGAACATCTTGACGCCGTCCGCGGCCATGGATCCCAACCCCCACTGCCGCACCTGGCGAAGGAGAGCCCCGAGCAGGGGAAGTCGTTCCACGCGTCGGGCGATGACGCGGCGCTTCCACCGGGGAAGCCAGAAGAAAAACATGTCGGCCACCAGATCCACGATCCCGGTGGCTCCCACCATCGGGCCCTTGCGGCGCTGCATGGAAGCCGCGATCTTGCGCTCGAAATACTGGGCGACACCGGCGATGGGGAAGACGATCCCGAGCACGGGAAGGACGCAGACGAGCAGCACCGCCAGGATCTCCGAGCATGCGAGTGGCAAGCCCCGCCCGGCAAGCCAGGAAGCGATGGAATCGGAGACGGGACCGACGGAGATGGTCATCTGTCGACCTCGGGCAGGACGATGTCGAAGGAACCGATGAGCGCGACGAGGTCGGCGATCATCAGACCCGGCACCAGCTTCTCGAAGATGGACATCGCCGTGAAGGATCCGGTGCGGATCTTGATGCGGTAGGGGAACTTGGTCCCGTCGGAAACGATGTGGTAACCCGTTTCGCCGCGCGGGTTCTCGCAACGGAAATAGACCTCCCCCACCGGGGGTTTGCGCAAGGCCTTCTGGGCCGCCTTGGCGACGCACCATCCGCCCACCGGGTCGTCCTCCACGCCGGAAGCGGGCGGCATCTGGTCCAACGCCTGTCGGCAGATCCGGATGGACTCCAGGACCTCCAGGAGGCGCACCACGTAGCGGTCGTAGCAGTCGCCCAGGCGTCCGTCCGCTCCCGCGTACGCCTTGCCCACCGGAACATCGAACCGGAACCGCTCGTAGAGACCGTACGGCTTGTCGCGGCGCAGATCGAAATCCACTCCCGATCCCCGCAAGTTGGGCCCGACCAGCCCGTAGGAGACCGCATCCTCGGCGCTCACCGCGGCGACTCCCGCCAAGCGGGCCTTGAAGATGTTGTTGGAGGAGATCAGCCGGTTGAAGTCGATCATGGCCTTTTCCAGGCCCTCGAGCATGGCGCGGATCTCGTTCTCCGCTCCGGCGTGCAGATCCCGGACGAGACCACCGACGCACATGTAGTTGTAGGTGAGCCGCGCCCCGCAGGTCTTCTCGAAGATGTCGTTGATGAATTCGCGTTGCGACAGGGCGTGGAGGAAAGGGGTGAAGGCACCCATGTCCATGGTCATGGAGCCCAGTCCGACCATGTGGCTGGAGATGCGGTTCAGCTCGGCGAACAGGATGCGGATGTACTCCGCGCGCTCCGGAATGGCGAGCCTCGTCTCCTCCGAGGAGGCGAGCAGCGTCTCCACCGCGCAGACCCAGGCGTGGTTCGAGTTCATGGAGCACACGTAGTCGACCCGGTCCGTGTAGGGCACGAACTGGTACCACTCCAGGCATTCTCCGATCTTCTCGATGGAGCGGTGCAGGTAGCCGATGTCCGGCTTGCAGGCTCGGATCACCTCGCCGTCGGTGGTCACCTCCAACCTCAGGACGCCGTGCGTGGCCGGGTGGTGGGGACCCATGCTCAAGGTGATGTAGTCGCCTTCGCGTTCCAGATTCACTTGTAGGGCCCCGATTCGAAGGTCTGCCCTTCGCGCTTGAGCTCCACGCCCGCGTAGGCCTCCGGGTACACGTAGTCCTTGCGCAACGGATGCCCCACCCAGTCCTGGGGTGTCAGGATCCGTCGCAGGTCGTGGTGGCCCGGGAATTCCACCCCCAGGAGATCGAAGATCTCGCGTTCGAAGTATCCGGCCACTCCCCAGACCGACTCCACCGAGGGCACCTCGGGACGGGTTCGCGACGCGAAGACCTTCACCCGCACCTCGTGGCGATGTTCCAGGGAGTGCAGATCGTAGGCGCAAACCAGTGCGTCGCTGGACGGACCGTCCTTCTGGAGGGCCGGAAACCTCAGCAGATCGATGCCGGACAGGCAGCAGAGGGAATCGAACGACAGGGCCGGATCCCCCTTCAGGAAAGTCGCGACGCCAAGCGCTTCGGATGGTTGGACCTCGATCCAACGCGCCCCGTTGGGTGCTGAACCAGCACCTGCCGCCGGGAAGCGCACCTGGACCTTGGCGAAGATCGCGTCGAAGGAGAGGGCCATCCCAGGACTCTGGTTCCTGGACGGAACTGGACTCATGGACCCCGAAAAATAGCCATCGCGGAGCGAAGGCGCCGGAGAGATGGCATTTTCCCTTCCTCGCCGCCAACGCGTCCGTGGATTTCGCACGGGCCCTTGCCGACCTTCGGGGAATCATCTTTCCTTCCGACTCGTCTTCCGTTCCGTGGGTTCCACAGCCACAAAACAATGGAGGCAAACAAGATGATGACAAGAATGATCGCGACAAGACTGATCATGAGCACCGCCGCGGTGGCGGCATGCGTGGCGGGGATCGCCATCGCCCACCCCGGCGAGGGTCCATCGCCGGAACAGCGCAAGGAATTCCTCGAGAAGGGGATCGCCAAACTTCCTCCGGAGGAACAGCAGCTGGCACGCCAGCTCCAACCGCTGCGGGATTCCCTCTTCCGCACCATCGGGCGGTACAGGCACAAGGTGCACGAGGGCGCCGCCGCCCGAACCCTGACCGCCGAACGCGGTGCCATCCAGTCGCTTCAGGGGCGCATCTACACCTTGGAGACGCAAAATCCGGACGTCACCCTGGATCTTCTCGCCGACCTCCCCATGCCGTTCATGGGCAAGGAAGGCCCCCGGGGCTGGGGCCACCACAAGGGCCCCATGTGCGACAGCATTTCCAAGGGCGGCGGCAATGCCCCTCCAGCACCACCAGCTCCGACCAACTGAGGAAACCTCTTGGCGTCTTCTTCCGATTGGATTCCGTGGGTCTCCGGCGCCAAGGAGGGCGACGAGGACGCGTTCGCGCGCCTCTACCACGCCACCCGACCGCGCCTGCACAACGCCATCTGCCACCTGGTCGGCGAGGACCATGCGGTGGACATCGTGCAGAAGGCCTTCGTGCGGGCCTGGGAACGGCTCCCGGATCTGGAGGAAGACGCCGCCTTCGCCGGTTGGTTGCGCCGCATCGCCGTCAATCTGGTGCGCGACCAATGGCGCAGCCGCAAGCCGCACGACGAGATCCCGGAAGACGACGAAGACGGAGCCCTCCAGGAACCTTCCCCCGACCCATCCGTCCAGGTCGAGGGTCTGCAGGACGCCGAACACCTCCGCAAGGCGGTCTCGGCGCTCCCGGAAATCTTTCGCGAGGCAGTGGTCCTCCACTACCTCGACGGATTTCCGGTGGACGAAATCTCACGCATCCTGGACTTGCCCCGCGGCACCGTCCTTTCCCGCCTGGCTCGGGGCCGGGACCGTCTGCGACGGATCCTGTCCCCCATCCGCGAGGTGACACCTTGAACATCGACGACGAATCCCTGGAAGCGGCGCTGCGCGCCGTTCCTCCCATCCTCGGCCAGGACGACTGGACCGACCTCAAACGCCGCCTCGGCGCCAGGCGCACCTTCCGGACCCGGCTGCGACGCTGGCGTCCCACGTTGCGGCTGGCCGGCGGCTGCCTGCTCGTGCTTCTGGCCGTGGGACTCTGGCAGACCCTGCAGGGCCACCGCTCCGTGGTGGCCTCCGGCCTGGAACTGCGCACATGGACATCCGCCCATCAGGAAGCCGTGAAGCAGACGCCTCTGGCCGATCCGTGGACCCAGGCCCTGGCCGAGACCTCCCGGTGATCCCGACCCTCCTTTCCCTGCTCGCCGGTGCCAACGCCACCATATCCTCCGATCTCCTGGACCAGGCCTTCTGGGGCAGGCCCGGCTCGGCCTGGAGCGGAACCGTCCTCGTGGAGCGGCCGGGAAAGGGCGGCGAGGACACCGCCCAGGTTTGCAGGGAGGGCACTTCCGAGCGCCTCGATTTCCGCGACGGTTCGCTCTGGATGTCCGGGGACAGCGTCGTTTTCCTGCGACCCTCGGACCGTTCGGCGACCGTCCGTCCCCGGCGCCATCAACCGCTTCCGCCCCGCGGCGGGGATGCGAAGGTCGTGGGGACTTCCAGGTATCTGGGCCGATCGGTGCTGGAGGTGGAGCTCACGGGCCCGCTCGGACGCGGGCGACGGGTCTGGGTGGACACCTCCCTGCCGGTCGTGCTCAAGGGCGAGCCCATCGGTCCCGGGCACCTCCACCTTCCGGAACGCCAATTCCTGTCCATCCGTCCGGGGACGGGGTGCGCTCCTTCGGCGTTCTCGATCCCGGCGGGCTGGACTGTGCGACAGGAATCGTCACGATTCGATTCCGGCGGCGGCCGCGGTCGCCGGCACGAAGCGTCGTCGTTGGCCGAAGTCGTCGCGGCCGTGGGCTTCGAGCCACCGCCGCCCCCGTGGTTGCCGGCGGGGTTCGCGCCGCGCAACTGGGCCTGGGTCGACACCCGCGAAGGCCCCGCCGCCCAGATCCTCTATTCCGACGGCACCCGGAACCTTTCCCTCTTCTGGCGAGCCGCCCAGGGCCCTCCGCCCTTCTGCCCGGCGGATGGCTGCCGGGACCACAAGGGCGCACCGGTGTTCTTCGGGCAGGTGGGCAATCTGGGCCTGGCAGTCACCGGGGATCTCCCTCCCGCGGACCTGGAGCACGTGGCGGGAGTTCGGAAGTAGCGGAAACCGCCTCCCAGCAAGTGCCGCGCGCCAGATGGAATTCCTGCCCTCCGCTCACGACGGGAAACAATCCAAGGACATCCCCCCGAAGCGCGAGGAGCAGCGCCAGATAGCTTCCCAGGTGGCAGGAGAGTTCCCGCAACACGGGCACGAGGCGGTGGACCGGGGCGGGAAAGCGCTCGGCCAGGTCGGCCGAAACGGAGTAGTACCGGCAGGCGCGATCGGCCAGGTTTCCTTCCGTGACCTGGTAGTAGCGCCCCTGCTGGTTTCCCTGCAGCCCGTCCCAAAGTCCCAAGTACAGCAGATATCGGTCCGCCGCGCAGCGCAGCACTTCCAATCGATCTCGGGGTGACCGCTCCTTGCCGGTCGCCTCGGCGACGTCGATGTCCAGTCGCGGGCCGTGGCGGTCCAGGTCGAGCAGCCAAGGAGAGCAGACCAGATGCGCGAGCAGCCCCGCCAGGTACACCAGTGCCGCCGCGTCGTCGCCCTCCAGCACTTCGTGTCGCTCTCGGGTCCTGCGGGTTTCCAGGAGACGCGACAGGAACCAGTCGTGGAAATTCCCGGGTGCCAAAGCCAGAGCGTCCATGGCCAGTACCTCCAGATGACTCATCGGCGGATCTGCCTTCGAGTATGAGTCGCAGGATGAACAAACCGGGTGCCAAGAAACGGAAAAACCTGGAATCCGCTCCATTGTCCGACAATTCAGCTCACTTGCGCAGAATTGTCGGAATCGGAATTCGCAATTTGTGCCAGATCAGCGCGCCCACGCCAGCGAGATCGATTTCGCGCCGCACCGGGCGAAGTAGGTGCCGCGAGGCAGGTTGGCCAAGCTCAGCGGAGCTCCGGCGGCGGCATGCCCCAACATTCTGCCATCCGGGCCGAGCAAATCCAGGCCATGGAGCCCGTCGCCATACAGGGACGAGCCGTTCAGGTAGATGGGCCTGTCCGCCGTCGGTCGCGGCGAGATGCCGTCGGTCACCGTTCCTGTACCATCGGCTTCCAGGCGCAGGTAGTCCCACTGGATGGTCGCGCTTTCGCCAGCCTTGGTCTGCCCGATGGTCAAGGTGTTCGCCCCCGCCTTGAGCAGGTTCGCGTTGAATAGGATCTGGGTGTCCCAGAAAGCCCCGTGGCTTCCCAGTCGGACCATCGCGTCGGAGGGGTTCCCGGGGGTGATGTTTCCGATGGACGTCCCGTTCACGCTCACCGAAAGTCCGGAAACGAAGCTGGATGCCAAGGCGAGATAGAACCGCGCCTGGGTTCCGGCTGTGGGCGCTTTTGGCAAGGTGAAGTTGACGGTGTTGGCCGGGTTCAAGCCCCAGGCGTTGTTCATGTTGTTCATCAAGGCGAAGTTCCAGACCTTGGAGTAGTCGTCCTTGCCCACGGTGTAGGTGATGCCCTTGGGGAATTCCGTCGGATATTTCACGTAGGATGTCGCCCAATACCCGTAGAGGGAATCGCCGTTGAGGAATTCATGGGAATCGCGATCGGGAACGCCGATCTCCCACAAGGTGGCTGCCGTGCGCGGTGGTGTCCAGGTCACGGTCCCGAGATTCAACGCCTGTCCGGCGGTGACGGTGACGCCGGTCTTCTTGAACGTTCCCGGGGCACCTGGTCCGAATGCGTAGAGCGCGTAGCTGCCGGGACGCACGTGGGGGATGGTGAAGGACCCGTCCGCCGCGGTCTTGACCCAGAACTGGTAGGTGAAGAACTGGAACTGGAAATCGGTTCCGTTGTCCGGGGCCAACCCGATCCACATCCCGGCGGGGGACGCGTTGGGGGCGCCCGGATCGGTGATCGCGAAGGTGCCGCTCACCGTGCCCCGGCCGGCCTCCGCCGGGTAGTCGGGGTCCTTGAACCAGGAGTAGGGCCACGCCGCCTGCTCGGCCTTGGACTGGGCGATGGCGTCCTGGAACAAGACGTTGTGGAAATCGGCGGTCCCGGCCGGAACCTTGTTGATGTAGTAGAACCAGGGCCCGTAGATCTTCCGTTCCTGGGTGCCTGCGCCGATGCTTTCGGCATTGCCCATCCCGTAGTGGCCGCCACCCAGCATGTTCAACATGGTGGGCCCCGTGTGGCACATCAGCTCGCGCTTCTTGGGGCCGCCGTTGTAGTACTCGAGGCTGGGCTTGGTCACCCAGATGCCCATGTACTTGGTGGACGAACTCCAACCCCAGGCGTCCTCCTCGCCCAGGTCCGCGCTGTAGGTGTACTTGCATTCGAACTGACCCTTGTAGATGCCCTGGGTCAGAAGCTCCACTTCCTTGGGAGCGCCCGCGACCGGCGATCCAGCGGTCCAGTCGGCGGGAGCGCACATCATCCTGTTGCGCTTCGCGTCCACGCTCAGCCAGTCGAAGGTGGATCCCACGTAGACGTTCGCGCGCCATTCGCCACCGGGGAAAGCGGGCAAGTTCGCCGGGTGGGACAGGATGCCTGTGGCGTAGAATCCGCTGTTGCCCCGCAGGAGTGCGTAGTCGATGTCCACGTCCAGGGTGGCGCTGGTCGTGTGCAGGTTGACCTGGGCGCGATCCCCGCCGTTGGTCTTGGGATCGTCGGTGAGCGTGTAGACGCCGTTCCCGGATTCCAATTCCCAGTAGACCTGTCCGCCGTTGTTGCCTCCCGCCAGGACGTTGGCGCCGCCGTAGTTCACCGTGTTGATGGTTCCGCTCGACTTGGTGATGACGATGGAAACGATCCCGTTGGCCAAGGTCACCGTGGCGCCGTTGTCGGTCACGGTGACGTCGGCACCGGTCGTGCCGCCGCCGGGAACATTGGCCAGAGCGGTTCCGGCTGCCAGGAGCAACGACAGGACTGAGCTTCGACGATTCATGACATCCCTCCGCGCGCCGAAATCCTGGCGACGCGGATAAGGTCGCTTCGCGCGGCGAAGACCCCCCCCACGATCCGGTCCGACTGCCATGGATCCGTTGAAACGGAATCAACATCGGATGAAAACCTCCCCCATCGGGGGGGCGTCGCGAACCGTCAGGACAGTGCGCGCTCCAACCCTATTCGAACCACAAGTCGTAGCGAGGCAAGGTCTCCAGCCGCGATACCGTCATGGTCGCCTTGAGCGTGCGATCCGAGAAATCGTCCAGGTTGTCGAAGTAGAACTCCTCCAGGGTCTTGGACATCTGCACCAGATTGGAGGCTCTGATCTGGTAGCCCTTGGGCACCTGGATCTGGAATCCCTTCTTCCGGTAGTAGATCTTGACCTTCACGGATGCCCCTTCGACGACCTCCACCTTGGGTGTCAGCAATCGGGAGAAGTCGCAACCTGCACAGACCTTTTCGATCTGGGCCAATTGATCCGCGAAATCGGACTTCCGTACTCGGAACAGGTATTTCCAAGACAGGATCTCGATCCTGGCGTTCTCCGCGGCCTTCTCCGGGGTCAACCCCTGGTTCAGGAAATCGTCGAATACGCTCTTGATGAGACGCGTGATCTCGGCGGCGCTGTCCGAGCCGTCCTTGCTGCTGATGAAACTGTTGATCCGCTTGCGGACCATTTCCTTGTCGCTCATGTCCTCGGTTCCCGCGCGGGAGTTCAGAAACGCAAAATATACTTTCCCAAAGGCGACGAACCCCGGTCATATTCCGTCAAATCGTTCCCCGGAACGAGGGCGCGTTGCCACCGATAAGGTAATGTTCTATTTCGTTTGCGATCAACCTCACACCGGAGGCTCACCATGCCGGCCAAGAAGAGCGCCAAGTCCAAGATCTCCACTCCGGTGGCCAAGCCTGCGAAAAAAAAGGCGGCGAAGACGGCACCCAAGGTGGCTGCGGTCGTGTCCGCTTCTCCCGCGAAGAAGGCTGCGCCTACCAAGAGCGCCCCCAAGCTCGCGAAGAAGCCGGTTGCCATCGCGGTCGCACCCCCGAAAAAAATCCCGGTCAAGGCCGCAGCGAAAGCGCCCGCCAAGACACCCGCTTCCGGGGTGTTCGTGCGGTTCGAACGGTATTCTCCCAAATCCACCCGCGTCGAACTGGTGGGCTCGTTCAATGGATGGGCGCTGGGGACGTATCCCCTGACCCGCGACGAGAGCGGTGTCTGGAACATCCAAATCCGTCTCGCCCCAGGCACATATGAATACAAGTACGTGTACGACGGCGCCTTCTACGAACCCGACCCGGAGAGGGAGCAGATCGCCAATCCCTTCGGCTCGGCGAACAACCTGCTCATCGTCACCTGAAGCGCACCCTCGTCGTGGGCGACGTCCACGGCTGTCGGGACGAACTGGCCGAACTGCTCGGGAAATTCGGGCCTGCTCGCGGGGATGTGGTCGCGGCCGTGGGAGACCTCGTCAACAAAGGCCCCGATTCCGCCGGGGTCCTGGATCTGGTCCGCTCCGAAGGAATGCGCTGCGTCCTGGGGAACCATGACGCCAAACTGCTCCGGGTCGCCCAGGTTCCCCTCTCCGACTTGGATGAAAAGTCGCTTCGCTTCACCCGTTCGATCGGCCCCCGCATCCACGAATTGGCCGAGGAAATCCGAGCCTGGCCGCTCTGGTTGGATCTGGATGGCCTCCTGGTGGTCCACGCCGGTTTGGAGCCGGGGAAAAGCCGGTTGGAGCAGATGTCGCCTGCCATCTTGATCACGATCCGGACCTGGGACGGCATCGGCAGATGTCTGGACCGGCCCGAGGATCCCCCCTGGTACGAATGCATGCGATGGCCGGTACCCGTCGTCTTCGGCCACTGGGCGATGCGGGGTCTGGTGGACCGGCCCGATGTGAAGGGGCTCGATACCGGTTGCGTCTACGGAGGGCGACTCACCGGCTGGTGTCCCGAAGAGCAGCGCTTCTACCACGTCCAGGCCCGCAGGCAATACGTTCCGATGGAAAGGGACTGAATCCGTGGCCAGCTTCCTCGAACGCTACCACGAACGGACCAAGTACGACCCCCGCACGCTGGATCGCGCGGGGGTCGTCGACTGGGCGGCGCGACCGAAACCGTGGAAGGAGATCACCGGCACGGAGCGCGTGGACATCCGACCGCACCTGGGGTTCCTGGAAAATCTCCAGCAGGGAGTCGGGCAAGGATGGACGGCCACCGAACCCGGACGACTCGACCTGGCCGCGCTGTCCCGGCTGTCGTGGTTCGCGGCGGGGGTCAGCGGCGTGGCCGGCGACCAGGACGATCCCCACCTTTTCCGGACCACCCCCTCGGCGGGTGGATTGTACCCGGTGGAGCTCTACTGGATCGTTCTCGACGTGGAGGGTCTCGCACCTGGAATCTGGCATTTCCACGCCCCGGGTTTTTCCCTGATTCCGGTCTGGAAGGGATCGTTCCGCGCCGAGGCCCGCTCCATCCTTCTCGACTACCCCCTTCCTCCCCAAACGGGAGCCGTGGCCATCCTGACGGGAATCTTCTCCCGCGGCTCGTGGCGCTACGGAGAGAGGGCCTACCGCCGCGTGCTCCTGGATGCCGGACATCTCGGAGGGAATCTCCTGGCGGCGGCGGTCCGGGAAGGTCTGCACCCCTGTCCTCTCTCCGGCTTTCGCGACCAGGCCCTTTCCGACCTGCTGTTCCCGGACAGCGACGAAGTCCCTCTCCTGGCCGTGCCGGTGGGCGGTTCCCCGGTCGTCGATTGGCCCCGCTCCTGGAGCGGGCCCGCGATCCCACCCTCGCGCATCCCCTCGGAAATCCCGCCTGGCCGCATGCAGCAGGTGGCGCACGGCCTGGGCGACATCCTCGACGTCCCGGGACCGCCTGCCGCCATCCGCGAGGAGCGGCGGAGCACCGATGGATTCCGTCTGGCCGGGCGCACACCGCCCCTCGACGTCGCGAAGGCCTGCGTGGAGCGGCGTTCCTGCAGGGTGTTCCGGATGGGGAACCTTTCCCTGGACCGGTTCTCGGCCCTTCTTTCCTGGAGCGCGATTCCGAGCTCGCAGAAATTGTCTCCTCCCGGGCTCCTCGCGACCTGGATCGTGGCGCTTTCCGTGGACGGAATCGAGCCGGGAGTGCACCGCCTCCACGACGACGACGTCCTGGAACCGATTTCGAAGGGCCTCCTGCGGGAGGCCTGCCGCACCTTCGGTTTGGGCCAGGACCTCGCCGCCGACGCGGCGTTCCTGGTGGTGCACTCGGCACCGCTCGCCGAAGCGGTTTCCATCCTCGGGGAGCGCGCCTACCGCCCGCTGTGCATGGACGCGGGCCACCACGGGGAGCGACTGAACATCGCGGCCCAGGCGCTGGGGCTCGGAGCATCGGGCATCGGAGGGTACTTCGACGATCTCGTGAACGAAACCCTGGGCCTGGATCTGCAGGACGCGGTTCTCTACATCACCGCGGTGGGAACGCCAGCCTAGGCGCGGATGCGCCAGGCCAGGGTCTCTCCGGCCCTGTAGGGGACCACTCCGTCGACGCCCCACGGCACGGTCCAGGGGTCGCGGACCATGGTGACGCTTTCCGTCGTCCTCGCCAGGCCGTAGAAGTCCGCGCCGAACCCGGCGACGAAATCCGGGAGCGCCCGGCGCATTCCGGCCGCGTCGAAGACGCAGGCCAGGCCCTCCAGGGCGACCGGCATGGAGTAGACGCCCGCGCACCCCGACGCGCATTCCTTGCGGTCCCGGCGGTGCGGCGCGCTGTCGGACCCGAAGAAGAACTTGGGGTCGCCGCAAAACGCGGCCTCCCTCAACGCCTGCCGATCCGACTCCCGCTTGGCCACCGGTTTGCAGAAGAGGTGGGGATGGAGCTCGCCGCCGAGCAGGTCGTCCAGGGTGATCTCCAGGTGGTGCAGCGTCAGGGTCGCCGCGACGTTTGGACCCAGCTCCCGGATCCTGCGCACGGCGGCCGCCGACGATACGTGTTCCAGCACGAATCGGACCCCGGGATGGGCGGAGGAAACCTCGGAGAACTCCTCCAGGAACGCCTCCTCGCGGTCCAGGCTGAACACCCCCGGCTTCTCCCCGTGGCAACACACCACCAATCCGTGCTCTTCGATCGCGGGAAGCAGCGGAACGATCTGCCGCAGGTCCCGAACTCCACCCTCGGAATTCGTCGTGACTCCTTCGGGGTAGACCTTCCCGGCCACGGCACCCGCCGCCGCCAGATCCGCGAGGTCGGAACCGGAAAGCTCCGGAACCAGCTTGAAGGCCATCAGGGGCTGGAGATCCGGTGCCGCGCGCAGGATCGCCATCCGATAGGCGGATACTTCCGCCGCGGTCCGAACCGGTGGCGCCAAGTTCGGCATGACCAGCACTCGGGCGAAGCGGCGCGCCGCCTCGCGCGCGAAAAGCGGGAGGTCGTCGTCCTGGCGCAGATGGACGTGGAAATCGTCCGGACGCGGTAGAATCCAGGTTTCCGACATCAGAATTCCCACCCGACCTGCACGTAGACCCCGGGATCGAACCAGGCGATCACGGAGGGGATCCGTACGTCGAGCTGCAGCCCCGTTTCGGCGATCCATCCGCCCTCGGCGTCCCACCGCGCCCCGCCCCGAGCCTGTCCGCCGGCGTACCAATAGCGACTCCGGTGGCCGAGCTGGGTTCCTTTCCCGGACGGATCCGGATAGACCCTCCGGAAGGCTTCGGTTCCCAGGAGCCCTCCCAGGGAGCCCATCAACGCCCAGGGGCTGCGTCCGTCGTCCAGGTGCCTGCTCCAGGCCTGGCCTCCCAGGATTTCCCCCGCCCAGACGTCCGTGTAGCTGTCGCTGTTCCAGATGCCGCGAAATTGCGCGGCTGCCCAATATTCCAGGGCCCACCCCACCTGCGGGTCCACACGCTGGGAATAGCGCAAGGCCATGGACTCGGTCTGGAAGCTCGGCGATGCCGAGATCCAAAGGTCGTGCTGGACGGAATTCGGCACACTGTCCTTGACGGGGATCCCGAGGGGATCGGCCGCGCTGTCCGGGCGGGGGACGATCATCGATCCCGCATCGGGCACCGGTCGCCGGGCGCCACGGAGCATGGTCAGCGCGTCCCGGATGTTCCCGCGAACCAGGCCCATCTGGTCGGCGGCGGATTCGAACCCCTTGTTCTCGGCGTTGGCATCCGGCGTCAGCAGCACGCCGGGCCTGGCGCTGTCCAGCGAAACCACGCGGATCCGGACATGGGAACGAACGGGGTCGGGGCCGGGTTGGACCACCGGCCAGGTTTCCAGTGAAAGGAGCTCCAGCCGCACCGGAAGCGCACCGCTGTCCGGAACCACCCAACCCAGAACAAGGGAGTCCACTTCCTTGGCCACGGTATTCTTGGTCATCAAGGCGGTTCGCTGCTCGAACAATCCCGTTTCCGTGACTCCCAGCAAACGCGGATCCTCCTTGGCCAGGAGCCGCAGGTCTCGGACCTCTTCGACACGCACGGGCAGACGGATCTTCGTCGTGTCCAGGGGACTGGACAGACCAAGGACGATGGGGTTCGCCGCGGATAGACAGAGCAGGAAGGAAAGCATTCAAGACCTCGTAGGCTGATTTTCTCGCAGCCTTGAGTATGATAGAATCAGGCGATGAGAGAGACCGCGGAACGCCACCTCGAACTCCGGACCGACTGGAACAGCCAGGAGACCATCGACCGGCTGGAAGGCGAAGCGGAGCGCATGTACAGCCAGGGCTGGAAGTATTCGGGAGCGCACGTGGACGCGCTGCTGGAGAATGTGGTCCTCTGTTTCGAGAGGGACATCTCCCTGGCCCCCGTGGCATGGAGCCAAGGGGGCTCGAACCCCTGACCTCCTGGTTGCAAACCAGGCGCTCTACCAACTGAGCTATGACCCCTGGGTATCGAGTGGGTCCGGGTGGACTCGAACCACCGGCCTCCGCCTTATCAGAGCGGCGCTCTAACCAACTGAGCTACGAACCCTTGCGCCTTCCCGGCGAAGGAAGAGCAATAGTAGCCAAGCGGTCGGTGACTTGCAAGATCGGCCGGACGACACCCCCCGATCCCGTCAAAAACCGCGCCCCCAAACCGCCGAGCCGAGGTAGACTTGTCAAAGCCGGAGATTCGACTCGTACATCCGCGAGCCCGGCGGGAAGGAGAGCGCATGAAGTGTCGTACGCTGCGAGGTGCCGTCTTGGCCGGAGCGGTCCTGATCCTATGTGCCTGCGATGGCAAGAAGCAGGACAAGAAGGACGTGGCGATCAGCCAGGAGATGGTTCAGGCCATCGTGCAGGACAAACCGGAAGCGGTCAAGAACCTGCTGGACAACGGGGAATCCGTCGAGGCCACGCAAAACGGCCAGACCGCTTTGCACATGGCCGCCATGAACGGGAAGGTGGACATCCTCACGATCCTGATCGCCCGCGGAGCCAACGTGAACGGCCAGGACGACCAGGGGATCACGCCTCTGATGCTGGCTGCGCGCGACGGGCATGTGGACGCCGTGCAGGCCCTGATCGCCCAGGGAGCCAAGATCGAGGTCCAGGACAAGCTGGGCGAGAACGCCTTGCACATCGCGGCCTCCCATGGAATGCGGGACGTCGTGGCCGCATTGCTGGATCGCGGCGCCAACATCCGCGCGACCACCAATGCCGGACTCAATGCCCTTGTCTTCTCCCTCAACCGCGTCGCGCAACCCGGTGCGACCAAGAGCGACACCGATCTGGTGGAATTCATCAAGTCCAAGTACGGGAGCGGCGCGGACACGGTCAAACCCACCGTCCAGACCTACGACGAGCCGTCGGCGGACCAGGCCGAATCCTCCAAGAAGAAAAACAAGCCGTAGTCAAGCACCCTGCCCGCGCAGGGATCCCATCCAATGGGGGTGATTCGACTCCTGGGAGAGCAGTAGCCTCGCTCCGCCAAGCAAACCCGATCGGTGCCGAGTATGTTTCACCGGATGTCGGATGTTCTCGATCGACCTGCCGTCGTTCTCCTGTCCGGTGGACTGGATTCGGCCACCGTCCTCGCCTGCGCCGTCGCCCAGGGGTGGACCTGCCACACCATGGCCTTTCGCTACGGCCAGCGCCATGCCGTGGAGCTCCAGGCGGCCGAGAACATCTCCCGCGCCCTGGGTGCGGCGTCGCATCGGGTGTTGGACATCGGTCTTGCCTCGCTGGGCGGCTCCTCCCTCACCGGGCACGGAGAAGTCCCCAAGGGCCGTTCCGAGTTGGAGATCGGCGGGGGAATCCCGTCCACCTACGTGCCCGCCCGGAACACGGTCTTCCTGTCCCTGGGTCTGGCCCTGGCCGAGGTGCTGGGAGCCACCAGGATCTTCATCGGAGTGAACGCCGTCGACTATTCCGGCTATCCCGACTGCCGTCCCGAATTCGTCCAGGCCTTCGAGAGGCTCGCGAACCTCGCCACCCGCCTGGGGACGGAGGGGGCGGGCTTCGAGATCGTCGCCCCATTGCAGAAATTGACCAAGGCCGAGATCGTGCGCCTGGGCACCGGGTTGGGAGTGGACTACTCCCTGACCCGGTCCTGCTACGATCCCGGTCCGGACGGCAGACCCTGCCTGACTTGCGACTCCTGCCAGTTGCGACTTGCCGGATTCCGACAGGCCGGTCTCGAAGATCCTCTTCTGGCCCTTTTCGGGATCCGCTGAGACTCCCGGTGGGATACCGGGTCCAGGAGATCTTCCCGACCCTGCAGGGCGAGGGAGCCCAGGCGGGACGCAGCGCGGTTTTCCTCCGTTTTTCCGGCTGCAACCTGTGGGACGGCGATCCGCGGTCCCGCACCGGTGCCGCATGCCCCTTCTGCGACACCGATTTCGTTTCCCTTTCCGGAGACCACGCCGGCGACTACCCCGACGCGCGAAGCCTGGCCGCAGCGGTGTCCGACCGCTGGACGGGATCCGGGGGGACCCCCTACGCGGTCTGCACGGGAGGGGAACCGCTCCTCCAGTTGGACCGCCCCCTTCTGGAGGCCCTGCGGGAACGGGGCTTCGAGATCGCCGTGGAGACCAACGGCACGCGGGAGCCTCCGGGCGGGATCGACTGGGTTTGCGTGAGTCCGAAGGCGGGTGCGCGCTGGGTGCAGAAGGCCGGCGACGAATTGAAGATCGTCTGGCCCCAGGCGTTCGATCTCGAGACCCTCGAAGCGCTTCCGTTTCGCCATCTTTTCCTGCAACCCAGGGACGACCCCGACCCCGCGACGGCCGCGCGCAACCGAGCGGCGACGGTGGAGGCCTGCCGTCTCCGCCCCTCCTGGCGACTGTCGTTCCAGATCCACAAGGCCTTGGGAATCCCCTAGCCTGAACTTCCAGCGGCAAAAACGACAAAACCCCGTAGTTATCGGGGTTTTGGTCGAATCGGGGTATTCGATACTGGGTACGATCCTTAGGGATGGCTTCCCACGAGGCGGAATGCCTC
>Ga0181516_10000179_pt1 | contig 66077 bp, 38 predicted proteins | sample PEATcosm2014_Bin_25_FD_121104 | JGI IMG/M metagenome (GOLD analysis project Ga0181516, IMG submission 121104) | Peatland microbial communities from MTU Mesocosm Facility, Houghton, MI, USA - PEATcosm2014_Bin01_10_metaG | ecosystem: Environmental > Terrestrial > Soil > Wetlands > Peat | place...
GTCGTTGCTCAGCCCCGAATTCAATTGCGTGTAGCTCACGATGCGCCCGGCGGAGACCCGGCTCAAGCCGCCCATCGTGCCCGCCCACACATCGCCGGTGCGTTTGTCCAGCGCCAGCGAAAGCACGGCGCGATGCGCCAGGCCGTCCTTGGTCGTGTACGTCTTCCACTGGTGGTTCTCGTACAAGGCCAGACCGTTTTCCGTGCCTGCCCACACGCGGTCGCCATCCACCAGCACCGCAAAGATGTGGTTGTCGGGCAGTCCGTTTTCCGTAGTGAAGTTCTCAAAGCGGAAGCGTGGCATCTGCGGCGGCGCGGCGCGAACCACCGATGCCACGGTCAGCGCCGCCGCAATCAGCGTGGCCAATCGCACTGCGAATCTCCTGCATCCAGGGCTTTTCATCGCGTCCTCAAATATTCAATCAAGTCGTTCAACTCATCCTTCGTCAGATCGTTGGTCCGCCCGTGCTTGTCGTCGGGATTGTAGACAGTCCAGATTTCTTCCAGCGTTTGCGCTGAGCCATCGTGAAGATAAGGCGCCGTCAGCGCGATATTGGTCAACTGCGGCGTGTCCAGTTTGCCCGTATTGTCCGTGGCCTTGCGCGTGCCCACATCGAATGATTTTTGACTCGTACCCTTCATCCCGCTATGGCAAGAGGAACAGCGATTCGCCGGCGGAATCGGCTTGCCAAACTTGTCAACGCCGCGCTCGAATATCGCCTTGCCGCGTTGCTGCGCGTCCGTCAGCTCGTAGCCAGGCAAACGCCGGCGATTGGGCCGCGATGGAAGCTGCAGTATGTAGAGGCTCAGATCGGCAAGTGTCAGGTCGTCGTAGGTCTCCGAGCGCCAGAAATACTTCTCCGTGCGCGGTCCGCACTCCGTGGGAATGTTTGGATTCCCTCCGTTCCACTTGTACGGTTCGGTACCTCGCAGGTCCTCGATCAGCCGGTTGTCGACAATATCGCGGCCGAAGCCATCCGGCTCCAGGTCCCACGTAAGTCCGTCGAAGGTGGAGTCAATATGGCAACTCGAGCAACTGATCTGCCCCTGGAAAGAGTAACGCGCGGAATAAAAGGTCTGTTCGCCCCTGCGCCGCGCACTCACGGCGCTTGGCTCTTTGAGCGGAATCGTGGTCCCGACGCGACTTGCGCCCGTGTCGATCACGCTTATCGTGTCCTGGAGCCGGTTGGCCACAAACAACCTGCGCCCGTCGCGGCTCAGCGCGAGCCCGCGCGGGTTGCGTCCCACTGGAATCCGCGCGACCACATAGTTGGCGCTCGCGGAGAGGTCTTGTGCGAAAGAACCCGACTCCGGACGCGGCCGCGCGTGAATGAAGCGCAGGAGCCGCGGCACATCGATCGCGATCACGCACTCCGACCCGCCAATCGTGACATACAAGCGCGACTTGTCCGGCGCAAACACCACTCCGAAGGGCTGCGAGGCGTAGCGTTCCAGTTCATCAAGTGGAACCTCTACGGGCTTGCCGACGTCCGCGCCGAACAACGTGAGTGTGTAGGCGAAGGCGCCGCCATGTTCAAGGTGCGCCAGCGGAACAAGGTTCTTGGGATGGTATTCGGCAACCGCGCCCAGGCGGCCATCGCCGGAAAAAGCCAGGTGAAAGGCGCCCGCGATTGCGTGCAACGGAATTCGATCGACAACCAGCGCGCTCCTGCTATCGATCACCGTGATCTCGGACTCAGGCGCGGTGCGGTGTGGAGATGCATTTGGATAGACGTGCGTGCAGTAGATCCGGTTGCCGTCCGGCGACATGGTCAGGTAACTGGCTCCGCGCCCAGCCAGCAGGCGTTTCTGCTCCTCGCCGGTATGTGCATCGAGCACCGCCACGTCATTCGAGATGCGGTTGGCAACAAACAGTCGATCGCCCGAACGGTCCGCAGCCACGCCGGATGGCTCGGCCCCAACGCTCCAGGTGGCAATGACTGACAGCTTCTGTGTATCGATAACGGAAAGTGTGTCGTCCCACGAGTTGGTCACATAGAGACGATCACCAGATGCGGAAAGCGTAATGCCCCGGGGGACGCGTCCCACCGCGATGGTCTTGATCGCCGCATAGGTTTTCGCATCGAGTACGCGAACTGTTTCACTCTGCTGGCAGAGCACGAAAAGACGCGCACCATCGGGCGACACAAGAACTTCAAGTGGCGAATCGTAGTCGATCGCGCGCGGCAAAACTGCGTTATGGTCGTCATCGGCATGTGCAGGCGGATTGAATACGGGCCAAAAAGCGAGCCCGCACAAAAGCGAGGCAGCGACGGCCAGCCCGGCCGCCAGAATCCGCCTTCCGTCCCAATTGGACCCGCTCATGCGCACTGCTCTCACTTCGGCTCCTCCACAGTGAGCACGCGGTCAACGCCAAGTTTTTCCAGCGTCTGCTCACGTCCGCTCGGCCAGTGAATCACAAGTTTGTCCACCGTTGCGGCCGCCCCTAGTCCAAAGTGCAGGCGATCGTCGTTCTGCGAAAGATACCCTGACCCGGCCACGCGCTCTGCTGTTTGACGCTTGCCCCCAGCCATCACCTCAACCCGTGCGCCGATACCATCGCGATTGCTCTTCGTGCCCACAAGCTTGACGCCAATCCAGTGTCCGGTAGCGCTGGAGATATTGTGCAGCAGCGTTCCTCGAGCCCCGAGATTCACCACAAATGCATCCATCTTGCCATCGTTGTCGTAATCGGCAAAGCACGCGCCGCGCGCCACAGTGCGATCGCTCAATACCGAACCGCCATCGCGCGAAACATCCTGGAATCGTCCTGCGCCAAGTCCGCGAAAAAGCGTGTGTTCTTGCGGAATTAGATGAATGAGCCCGCCATGAAAAATCAGGATGTCGAGCAAACCGTCGTTATCGAAGTCATACACGCCCGTGCCCCAACTCACGTATTGCGCGTTGGCTTGCGAAACTCCGTTCGACGCTCCCAGGTCGTCGAAGTTCATCTTGCCGGTATTATGCAGGAGCCGGTTGTATCGGCCGTCGGTCACCCACAAATCCAGCGCGCCTGTTCCTTCGATATCGGCGAAGACCGGGCCCATCGACGACGTCGACTCTCCGTTTTGTCCGTAGGCCGTGTTTGAGTCGCTGCCAATCTCTTCGAACGTCCCATCGTGCTTGTTGTGAAACAGAAAGTTCTCTGTCCGATCGTTGGCCACATAAATATCGTCCCAGCCATCGTTATCAAAATCTCCAGCCGTGACGCCCATGGTGCGGCCCACATAAGCGCCAATGCCCGACTTTTCAGTTACATCGGTAAAGGTCCCGTTGCAGTTGTTATGAAACAATCTGTTGGTCTCGCCTTCGTAGTCCAGCGGACCCGGATAGTTATCGGCTGCGTAGAAGGCGCGATACTTTGGATCGAACTTCACATAGCGCCCCACAAACAAGTCCACGCAGCCATCCTTGTCGTAATCGAGCCACGTGGAGCTGATAGCCCAGCCGTCTACCTTGATACCCGCCCTTTCCGTAACGTCGGTGAAGTGCCCGTTGCCGTCATTGTGATAGAGAATGGTCTTGCCGTAGCCCGTCACGAGCAGGTCCACGAATCCGTCGTTGTCGTAGTCTGCCGCCGTCACTGCAATCGAATACATCTCCGGATTCAGCCCGGCCTTCTCAGTAACGTCGGTAAAAGTGCCGTTGCCGTTATTACGATAAAGATGGTTGTGCGGCGGTGTCGCCGGCTTTTCGAGCAGTGGATACGGATGCATCGAGTCATCAAGCGGGCGGCCGTTGACTACATAGAGATCGGGAAGTCCGTCGTTGTTGTAGTCGAACCAGATGCAGCCTGCGCCCGTACCCTCGAGCAGCGATCCAAGCTGGCGCGATCCATAGCTATGTACGAAGTGAACTCCCGCTTTCTCGGTGGCATCCTCAAAGCGAATCGCCGGAATGTTCGCTGCCTGGGCAGCCAAGGGCTTTGCCGCGGGCGCGAGGGGCGCCTGGGATTCCGTTTGAGCGGCAGCCACGGAGATAACGAACCAAATCAAAATAAGTCGAACCATCAATTTATTTACCCCCGGCCTTCGAACGAGACATAAGAATTGCGCCGGTCAGGTCGACGGGCGTAGTGGTCCGCAGCAGCACCGCCGGCACGCGATTCTCCGACGCGCGCTCCGGTCCCGTGTGGCAGCCAACGCAGATGCGCTGTTCGCCTCTGCGCGCCCAGATCCAACCTTCTTCTTTGCGCATCACGGACCCGCTATCGCTCAGCAATGCAAAGCGAATCGGCCTGTCCGCAGGCACTTGAACAAAGAAGGAACCGTCAGCTTCAACGGGCGCGGTACCGTTGACAACGATTCGGCCTTGCGCATCGAGTGTCTCCAGTTGGACAGTCGCCGGCGCTTGCCGCAGATCCCCCAGCCGCGACTGGCGAGCGTCCAGAGCCAGCAGGTTGGCGTAGCTCCAATCGTGGAGCCCCGTGGGATGGTGATGAGGCCGGGTGCGCGGCGCAACCACAACCGGCTCCACAATATTTTCTCCATCCACCGCCAAAACGCTTTGCATCGCGGCTGCGCCCGGCTTCCACAATTTCAGTCCATAATGCCCGCCGGCAGCGGCGCGCACGCTCACCAGCCAATCTCCTGAACCAGTCTCCGCAATCGCGCCCGCATACTCGCCGCGCGGCGCCGTCACTTGAACCTCGTGCGCAAAGCTCGATGTAAACCGCGCCAGGTTCGCTCCGTGCGTAAACACGATGTCGCCCGAGTTCAACTGTCGCCCGCCCCAGCGCGCGGTCCCGTGATCGCACCGCACCGATTCAACCCCCGAGCCATCCGAGTAAACCAGAAACAACTCCGGAGTCTTGCCGGATCCTCCAAGCGGAAAGGCCGCCTCGAACAGAATGCGTCCGTCCACAAGAACATCGGCCGGCACGGCATTCGCGGGAATGTAGGAGAGCGGCGTCAGATTCAACCCGGCATTCGCTTCGACAGAGGCAAGCGCCAATGGAGCGTCCTTCCCCGCGGCTTCCAGCTGAAAACCCTGCGGCGTACGCTGCGCGTAAACAAGTCGCCCTGCCGGAAGATAGTACGGACGAATCGCATCTTCCGGACCCGCGATCAGCCGGCGCAGAGAGTGATCGGCAAGCGCCATTTCCCAAATCTGCCATGGATCGTTCGCCGCCTGTTTACCGGAGAAGAGCACCGTCTTGCCATCGAAGGAGATATTTGCATCCGCCGTCGCCGCAAATCCCGGCACCAGGCGCTCAGTCTTGCCGGCTTGAAGCAGCATCAATTGCGCCCCCGCCGGAAACCGTTCCCCTCCGCGCAAGGCGGCCAGCGGCTCGTACACCGGAGCCGCGGTCACGATGATATCCGCATTCGGCATCTGTGCTTCGTCGGGTGCGAATCCGCAAATCGGAAAGACCATCGAAACAAGCAGACCGGTCGCCACGAGCCCGAGGGACGATCTCATCCCAACACCCCAACGGCTTCGATCGATTCTTCGCGCTGTTCCAGTTCCTGGCTGCGCAACTCAATCCATGGGTTGAGCGCTGTCATCATCGCTTCGAATCCCGCAAAGTCGAGCGACTGTTCGCCATCGCTCCACGCTTCATCGGGACTGGGATGCACTTCAACCAGCAATCCATCAGCGCCGGCCGCCACGGCGATCCGCGCCAGTGCTGGAACCAGGTCGCGACGCCCCGCCGCGTGGCTTGGATCCGCAATCACCGGCAGGTGCGTAATCTGCTTGAGCAAGGCTATCCCGGCCGCGTCGAACGTGTTGCGCAGGGCTGTCTCAAAGGTGCGAATGCCGCGTTCGCACAAAATCACATTTGGATTGCCGCAATCGAGAACCAATTGTGCAGAGCGCAGCAAGTCCTCAATGGTCGCCACCAGGCCGCGCTTCAAAAGAATGGGCTTGCCCGACCGCGCCGCTGCCTCCAGCAGTGAGTAGTTCTCCATGCTCCGCGCGCCGATCTGCAAAATATCCGCGTACTCGGCCACCAGCGGAACATCGCTCACCGACATCACTTCCGTCACGACGGCCAGGCCGCTCTCTTCGCGAGCCCGGGCAAGCAGCTTCAGCCCTTCCAGGCCAAGTCCTTGAAATGCGTAAGGAGAACTGCGCGGCTTGAAGGCGCCCCCGCGCAAGATACGCGCCCCGGCGCGACGAACATGAAGCGCGGTGGCGATCAACTGGAACTCGGTTTCCACCGAGCAAGGCCCCGCCATCGTAATGCATTCGCCCGCGCCAATCCTCAGGTCAAGTACCGGCACAACCGTCTGTCGCCGATCGGCGCTCACCAACACATCAGGTGCATCGGCAAATCTTTCCTGCCAACTTACACACACCCTGCGCGCTCCATCCTGGGGAAGCCCAAGTGTACCGCGCATGTTTCCGCGCCGCCTCCATCGAATGGTTGAGACGGATAGCCGCTGCCGGTGCGCCGAACGGCTCCAGAATGCATCGAAAAGCCTGATTTTCCAAGGGTTAACCGCGGTAAGCGACCGCTACGCCAATGCCATCTTTGGCGGCGAAAAGCCAAACGCGGCGTCCACAACCGCTGCGATGCCCAGCGCCAACTCATCCTCAAACGGCCGCGCCACAATCTGCACGCCGATCGGCAACCCCTCAGGCGAGCGGCCAACGGGTACAACTGCTGCCGGCGCTGCCAGCGTATTGAACCATTGCGTATGCCGCCATGCATCAAGGTATTCAACCATCTGGCCCTCGACATTCCATGCCCGCTCACCATGACGAAACGCAGGAACGCTCGCCACCGGGCACAGCAGAACCGGAAACTCGCGCATCTCCTCAAGAAACCTGGAGCGCAGCAGATCCAGCTCCGCCCATGCCGCCAGCAACTCGACAGACGTCAACGCCGGCTCGGCTTCTGCAATGCTGAGAAACTCCAGAAAGATGGGGCTTAGTTGATCCCGCTTCCCACGAATCTCCGGCTCATAAAACATGGCTCCACATTGTACAAAGAATTTCCACCACAACTTGCGCATCGATTCAAGCATCCGCGGCCGAAACGGCTCTACGCGAAACCCCGCCGCGCGCAGCGCCGCCGCAGCAGCCTGTACCGCCGCGCGCGTCTCCGGAGTTACCGGAACCAACCCATCGTCCTCGAAGAATCCAATTGCAGCCCTTCGCAGTTCATCGAGGCTGGGCTCGCGCAACTGAACTGGCGGGCTCGATGGATCGAGTGGATCCTGGCCGGACAGCGTGCGGAACATCAGCGCAACATCGTCAATCGTGCGCGCCATCGGCCCAATCGCGCCCAGTGTGGAGAACGGCCCCACACAAGGGGGCAGATGTCCGCGTCCCGGTATCCGCCCCGGCGTCGGCTTCAGCGAGCAAATGCCCGTAAAGTGCGCCGGCACCCGCACTGACCCGCCGCTGTCGCTGCCCAGTCCCGCCGCCGAAAGACCGGCTGCAATCGCCGCCGACTCGCCTCCGCTCGAACCACCCGGCGAGCGATCGAGATCCCACGGGTTGCAGGTGCGGCCGTGCAGAAGGTTCGCAGTTTCGTAGGCCATCAGAAATTCAGGGCAATTGGTGGTTCCCAGAATCAGTGCGCCCGCTGCGCGAAGCCGCGCCACCACCTCAGCATCTTCGCGGCACACATCGCCACGATGCAACAGGCTGCCGATCTCGCAGAGGTAACCTGCCGTCGAAATTGAAGACTTGATCGTGACCGGCAATCCATGCAGCGCGCCGCGCGGCTCCGTTGCCGCATCGAGCCTGCGCGCCTGTGCCCGAACCCGCTCAGCGTCAAAGTCCACCAGCGCGTTGAGTCTTGGATTGAGCCGCTCGATCTGCCGGATGTGGGCCTCGGCTAGTTCGACTACCGTGATTTCGGCATTGCGCAATAGCTCCAGTTGCCGCACTGCCGGAGCCAGAACCACATCGTTCACCACATCGTTCATGGGTGCGTCCCCTCCTTCACCGCCGGCGCCAGATCATCCTGCGGCGTGGAGGGCGCAACATGGTATTCAAAGCGATAGGCGCGCCTCGGCTCGCCCGTGTCGAATCGATTGTTCCAGTTCAACTGGTAATCGAGCGCGTCTGCATCGTCGGGATACTGTTCGTTTATCGGGTAGGGATACGTACTCATGCCGTGGAATGGCAATTGCGCTACGGTAAACGGCGACGCGTCCCACCAGTCCATGTCTTTCACAAATCCATTCGCGTAGAAAAAGTAATCGCGCTTCCAATTTGGCGGAAGTGCGGGCAGACCCGTGGTATCGAACCTGGCCGCGATCTCCTCGCCGCTCCCAAAGATGACAAAGCGATCGTCGATGCTCGTCAGCAGCGCCTTCACGTCGCCCAGGCGCGTGTAGTTGCCACGCTCGTGTTGAAAGGGGCCCGTAAGGCTCACGCGATCGTAGTCGTAGTCCAGGTCGCCGGGGCTTGCTCCCTCAATCTGCGTGGGGTATCCGCGGAAGTGAAGCGTCGCCGAAGCCAGAGGAACCTCCGTGCTCCGCGCCTCGGCATCCGAGCTTTGATCGATCAACACCTGGTCCCAGTAAATCTGCAGGTTCGTCGCCAGCCGGATTCGCCGTGTGCCCGCAGGCAATTTGCCCGTCAGGTCCATCACAATCGTTCGCTCCAAACCGGCCGGGAACCCTGCCTCGCCTGGAATCCGCTTCCACTCTCCATTCGGCATCTCTGCCTCAACGTACGGCGAGATCGGCTTCAGGCCTGCCTGCCATGCCGCATAAAGTGAGGTAGCGCTGAAGTAGTTGATATATCCGGTCATGAGCAAACGCAACGGCGCGCCGGTGCGCACTTCGCCCAAATCCAGCGTCAGCATGTGCAGATTGGCAAACCCATCGTAACTCAAGACCGAAAATCCACTCGCAAACACGTGATCGCTGCTGCTCACCTCGCGAAGCACGTCGCGCCCCTCGCCGTCCCATGCGCCCACCGGAGTCCGCACATCCCTCGACGCCACCACGCGCCCTGACGCAAACGGCGGATCGTCCAGAAAACGCTCATCGGGATTCACTTGAACTTCCTGCGGATGATCGACAGCAATCAAGCGTAGCTGGTCAGTGTAATTGACCTCCTCCATCGGCTCCATGAAGCGAAGGCTCACCATGCCGTCCACCGGCGCCACCTTCGCGCCGTCAATCTTGGTCCACTCCCCGGGATTCGGAATATTGCGGCGCGCCGGCGTAAACCAGTGCCCCACCACCGCCGCGCCAATCACATCGGTCACAAAGCGGTACTTGTGGCCATCCCAGACAAACAGCACCGGGCACGAACTCCCTCTTCTGTCTGCTTCCTGCATGGCAATCACCTGCGTCTTCGGCAAATCGATCTCGTCCTGCAGCACGCCAGTGGGCCACAGGATTCTCAGCAGGTCGATTCCCTTCGCGTCGCCCAGCCCCACGAGAATCTGCGGCGCCGATTGCGTTTGATAGCCTGAAGCTCCGGCCAGCTCCCACTTCTGCCAGAGTCCATCCGCAAAGACTTCTATCTTTGCGCCCAGCCCCGTTTTGTTATCCGCCATTCCGGTCAGATCGAGACGCACAAAGTGGTTGCGGTTCGCGCCGATGTTGCGCAGGATCACGGGAGGCGCATTCACCTGCGTCACAATCAAATCGGCAGCGCCGTCTCCACCCAGTTCGGCGGCAATCAGCCCGCGCGGCGTCTTAAGATGAAGGCCGTCCAAACCCAGCGCGCGGCTCACATCCTCAAAGCTGCCGTTGCCGCGGTTGCGAAAGACGCGCACCTGCGGACCCGCGCTTGTCTCGATAATCGCCGCAAGGTCGATCCAACCATCGTTGTCGATGTCCACCGGAGTTAAGCCCCATCCCCGCACTCCGTCTGCAAGTGGAAGCTTGACACGCTCAAAGCGACGGCCCATGTGATTCGGGCCTTCTACATTGCGCCACAGCGTGAGTCCTGGCGCGCCCGCATGAGTCACGGCAATGTCCATCCAGCCGTCTTTATCGAAGTCGAGAACGGCGATGCCCGTCGTAGGCGGCAGAGCCGTGCCGTCATAGAGCGGTTGAGTCGGATACTTTCCCTCGCGAGGATTGATGTAGATCTGCGGCGCGTGTCCGTCGCCCGTCACCGCCAGGTCCACCGCGCGATCGTTATTGAAATCGGTCAGAATGGCCGCCGCAGTCGTGCCGCTTCCGCCCAACCCGGTGGGCTCCGTCCACTCGGTAAAACTGCCATCGCCGTTATTGCGCCACAGAATATTGGCGTAGCCGCCGGGCTTGATCGGCGCGCCCGTCAGCAGCAGATCCAGATCGCCGTCGTGATCGTAGTCCACAAACGTGATACCCGAGGGATGATTCTTCGCCACAAGGCCCGCATCCGCCGTCACATCCTTGAATTGTCCGTGCCCGAGGTTTCGAAACAGCAACACAGAGTCGTCCAGCGCCACCACCAGATCGTTCAGTCCGTCACGGTCGAAATCGCCTACCGTGCATGCTACCGCATGGCCGCTGGCCTTGAGTCCAGCCGCCGGTGCGTCCCACTCCTCAAATCTTCCTTCACTCTTTTGATGAAACACACGGATCGCCTGTGCGCCTGACTGCATCAGAACAAGGTCCATCTGTCCCGATCCCGTAACGTCCATCATGCACGCGCCGCCGGTGGTCCTGAAAGCGATCGGCAAGCTTCCTGCACTCCGCCCGCCCGCGCCCGTCTTCCGCACAGTTGCCTCTTCGCCCACCAGCGGTTGCTCCTCAAGCCGCACCGGAATCATGGCTCGCTGCACCAGCGCCGGCATCTCCACTGGCGTCACTGTCGAGTAGTGCCCTTGTTCCCCATAAGCCAGCCCGATGGCCGACGAGATCTTGGTGCTGGTCAAATGTTGAAACCGTTTGAAGTGATCCTTCGCCTCCGCGGTATGCCCGGAGCGTTGCAGCGAACGCGCCAACGCAAACTCGGCCGAGGCATGCAGCGGATCGATCGCCAGCGCCTTCTCGAGAATCTCGACAGCCTTGTCATATTCCTTCATCTCCTGGTAGCAGTTCCCCTCAAAGTAAAGAGAGTCCGCATCCTTCGGATCGATTTTTGCCGCGCGCTGAAAGCTGGCCAGCGCCGTCTCCGTTTCGTTGCCGGCATGCTGCAGCAGGCCCAGGTTGTACCAGGCCTGCGCGTGATTCGGGTCGAGCGCAATCGCCTGTTGAAGCGCCTTCCGGGCCTCATCCAGCTTTTGCAGCGTCATCAGTGCAATGCCCTCGTTGATCGCCGCCTGAACCAGTTTTGGATCATCCTTGAACGCTTCGGCAAACTCATCCGCCGCGCGCTCGGTAAACTGCTGGCCCATCAGCGCCACTCCGCGATTGTTATGCAGCACCGCCTCGGCATTCAGGTGCGCCTCCGCTGCGCACGCTCGCGCCATCCCTGCCATCAGCAGAAGCGCCACCGCAGTTTGCATACGCGTATTCATTGCCCTCATCAATACGGCTCTCCCATTGCGCTGAACAATCCAGTTTACGTGAGGAATACCAGAATTCGAAGAGTCCGCCCCGGCAGGCACACTCGGCCCTGCTCTCCAGAAGATGCATGCCGCCAACTTGAAAACCGAATCGCAGGCGCCGACCATCCGGCTGCTTTCAGGCTCCATTACTCAATGCCGAGTTTGTAGGGAATGCCAAACCGTCCGATCTGGATCAGGCCTTTGTCGTCGGGCGGCCAAATGTGCAGGCTTTCCACTCTCGACGATCCAGTGATCAGGTGCGCCTCCGTGGTTCCAACCAGCGTCCCCGTCGCCGCTTCGTTGAAGTGCACATTCAGTACATCCCCCGTGTCCGCGCGCCTCCATCCGAAAGCATAAGTCCCCGGCTTCAGAACAACTCCCCCAATCGAGACTGGCACTTGGACAACCATGTAATGCGAATACTTTCCTTCCGCGGAGTATCCGGCCGTTAGCAGTACAACTCCGGCAATGTAGCGCTTGCGCCCATTCACAATCCCGGACGCAGTCCGCATCTCCGTCTCGATGTGCTCGTTCTCTACCAGCGCACGCGAGGGCAGCACCGATGCGAGCTCCGTCTCCGTTGCCTGCCGCCACGCGGTCTTTTGCGCCGGAACGCACACTGACGCTGCCAGCAGAACCATTCCACATGCAATTGCCTTTCCTGCGATTCTTATATTCATGATTTCGGCCTTCTGAGAGATTCCCATGGAACAATCCCCCGCCTGATTGCAGCGGTCGCAGCCTGGGTCCGATCCGCCACACCCAATTTGCTCAGCAGACTATTGATGTGCGTCTTCACCGTAGCCTCTGAGATCGCGAGCTCTGTCGCAATCTCCTTGTTGCTCTTTCCATCGACAATCTGCTCCAGCACATCGGCCTCGCGCGGCGTCAATTCCTCGGTGCCCATGCGTTCTGCCAGCCTCTCGGCAATCGCGGGAGGTATGCGCGACTTCCCGGCATGAACTTCGCGAATCGTGCTGATCAGTTCATCGGTTGTCATTCCCTTCAACAGGTACGCCTTGGCCCCGGCTTTCAGTGCGCGATAGATATCTTCGTCGCCGTCGTAGGTCGTCAGCACAATTAGCCGCGCCTGCGGCGCCTCCATGCGGATGCGCTGGATCACTTCCACACCGCTGAGTTTTGGGAGCCGCAGATCGACCAGCGTTATATCCGGCTTGCTCTTGCGGTACTCCGCAATGGCTTCCACTCCGTCCGCAGCCTCGCCCACCACTTCAAGGCCCTCCACCACATTCAGCAGTGCCACCAGTCCCTGGCGCACCACGTTGTGGTCTTCGACGATCAGCACGCGAATCGACTCCTTCGTCACCTGGGCTCTCCTGTCTGCTCCCGCATCGATTCACGAGCCGGAGCACGCAACCGCACCGTTGTTCCCTCGCCCAACACGCTGTTCACCTCCAGCGTCCCCCCGATGGCCTCCGCGCGCTCTCTCATCCCCGTCAGTCCAAAGTGTCCCGGAGACTGCGGCTCCTGTTGATCCGGCGCGCCCCCTTTGCCATCGTCCTTAATTTCCAGCTCGATCATCGCAGGCCCATATTCCAGCCGCACCGGCATCTCTTTCGCTCCCGAGTGCTTCTTCACATTATGAATGGCTTCCTGGGCAATGCGGAGTAATTCGCGCTCCATCTCGGCAGGCAGAGGGCGATACACGCCAAACACGCTTAAACGGGGCCGAAGTTCGCCATCCGCCGCGGCATCCACCATGCGCCGCAGCTTTACCGGCAGTGTCTTCTCGCCGGAGTCCTGCGTGCGCAGTGCCCAGATCGATTGCCGTGCGTCCGCCAGTCCCTCCCGCACGTACTCGCGCGTCTGGTCCAGATGCTTTCCCAGGGCCTCCACCTTGTTTTGCCGCAGCAGTTCCGACAACATCTCCAGTTGCACCGAGATGCCCACATAGCCCTGGGCCAGTGTATCGTGGATTTCGCGGGCGATCCGGCTGCGTTCACCCAGCACTGCTCGAAACTCGCGCTCGGCCGTGCGCACCCGCTGCTTGATAAGAAACACCACCGACCCCGCTGCCGCAGCCAGTAACAGCAGGTAGAACCAGATGGTCTGGTAGAAGTGCGGCTTCAATTCAAACGGGAAGGCTGCCCCTTCGGTATTCCAGACTCCATCGTTATTCGCCGCCTGCACCCTGAAGGTGTACTGACCTGGCGGAATGTTGGTGTAGTAAGCAGTCCTCCGAGCGCCCGCCTCGGTCCAGTCGCGATCGAAGCCCTCCAGCCTGTAGCGGTAACGCACCTTCAACGGCGCCGTGAAACTCAATCCCGCATAGTCGATCTCGAAGTGCACATGTCCAGCCTTGATTCTCAGCCGGGAGTCTGGTCCGCTTGGCGGCTGATCCACGTCATCCACCACAAACCGCTCTACCGCTACCGGCGGAGGCGCCGTATTCACCGGAAAATGCTCCGGATCCACCTCGACAAGTCCTTTGGGCGTTGCAAACCAAAGCAGCCCGTCTCTTGATCGCGCCGCGGATGGGTGGCTGTTGGTCGCTGTCTCCCGGCCGCGCAGTCCGTCGGCCGCGCCGAATGTCATCCAGTGGGAGTATCCGGCCACCCCATTGGGGTGTCCGTTGGCATCGCAATCGCAACGGGCGATTCCATCTTCCGTGGCAAACCAGAGATGCCCCTGCGCATCGTCCAGAATTGCACGGATGGTCGTCTGCTCCAGGCCGTTCCCTCCTGCCACTGAGAAACCCCGTCCATCCCAGAGATCCCAGCCGTGGTCCTGTGTCCCGATCAGCAATGTCCCATCGCTGCGCGGCAACAGCGCTGTCAACACGTTGCTCGAAAGTCCATTCGCAGTCGTAAAGTTGGAGATCTTTCCGTCGTGAAGCCGCGAGAGCCCGGCAAAGGTCGCAACCCACAGGTCTCCGTGCGCATCCCGCGCCAGCGCGCCCACCAGGTCGCTTCCCAGGCCATTCTTTTGCGTCAGGGTCTGGGTGCGCGCAACAGCATTCGCGCGCTCCGAATCGCCGGCCCCATGGCTCCAGTGCGCCAGCCCCCGCCGGGTTCCGATCCACAGAGATCCATCTCCGTCCACCAGCAGCGATCGAATAAAATCGTCAGGCAATCCATCGGCCGAAGTAAACGAATCGACTCTGCCGCCACGGATTCGGTTGAGTCCATCCGGCGTGCCCACCCAAAGATCCCCATTCGGCGCCGCAGCCAGCGACAGGATCATGTCGCTCATCAGGCCGTCGCGCGTGGAGAACGTGCGAACCGCACCTGCGCCGGGAAAGGCACGCGGAACCGCGCCCTGGCCCTTTCCGTCTGAACGTCTGCGCAGTGCATTCAGCCCCGCGCCCTGGGTTCCCACCCACAATGTCCCCGCGTTGTCCTCGACAACCGCCGTCGTTGCATCGGAAGAAAGCCCTTCCCGTGCGCCCACCGTCCGGAACCGCTGGTCGCGCAGGATGTGCAGCCCGTCCGTCTCCGTCCCGACCCACAGATTGCCCTCCCGGTCCTCCATCAGGGCCAGCACCGATGCGGTGGCAAGTTGATCGGTCACCGGCAACACTTGCAGACTGCCCTCGGCCAGCCGCGCGAGTCCGCTGTTTGAACCGATCCACAAGCTCCCCTCGCGATCCGTCAGCAGCGTTTGGATGCGGCCTCCCGGCAGCTCCCTGCCCGTGCGATACTTCTGCATCACCCGGCCTCCGCGTTCCACCACCAGTTCGCTCTTGCTGGCGAACGCTGTCTCCTCTTTGTTGAGCGCTGCCACAAACTCGACCCCATCCACCGGCAAACCCGCCTGCTCCGCGCTTTTCCTCCACGAAGAGCCAAATTGCGTCGTTGCCGCCTGCTCAGTCTCAACCCGAATTCCTGTGCCGCCGTTTCCTGTCATGAAGGTGATCGCGCTCCCTGGGCGCCAATCTCCCCCAGTAACAAACTTATCTCCGCTCAATCGCGCCAAACCTTGGTCCGTGTACGCCCAGATCTGGCCGGAGCCGTCCGCTGCCAGCGCCCGAATTCCATTCCCCGGCAGCCCGTTGCGCGTGGAATATGCAGTAACTGCATCGTCCTTCCAGCGCGCCAGGCCCTCGCTGGTTCCAATCCAAAGCGCGCCGTCCGTGCCCTCCAGCAGGCAACTGACATCGTTGCCAGGCAACGCCGGGGTTGAATTGCGATCGAAGACCTGAAACCCGACGCCGTCAAAGCGCACCAGCCCCGCCTCCGTCCCCAGCCACACAAACCCCTGCCGCGTTTGAATCAGCGCCCTCACCGTGTTTTGCGGAAGCCCGTTTTCCATCATCCAGGTCTGGCGGCTGTAGTTCACCAGGGCCGTGGAAGGCTCCAGCGCCTCTCCAGCGCGTGGATAGCTCAACAGAACCCCGGCAGCCAGGGCAGACCAAACGGCCATCCGCGCCAGAGACGCGGTCTTCAGCCGACGCGGATGGCTTTGGCTGCACGCGGAAGAATGTGCCGGGGCAACAATCGCCTGCTCTCGCCGAGCGATCGTCCTTCCGGCAGCATTCGAGTTGGCGTAAACAGGGGGCATGGAAGAGCCTGGCCGGCACCTCAATTAAAACTAACTTTTACTGAGAATCACATGCCCTCTACCATAATTCAGCGGACACGCGAATTGCATGCCGGCCGCTCAACCGAGGAACTTTCCGGCAGCAGAAGCGCCTCGGCCATTCCCAAAGCCTCCACCGATTGATGGATTCCCGCCTCATTCGATTAGCCCAAGACAAGGCATGGACCTGACAGTACCCTGTGAATACCTCCTGAACGCGAAATCATGTTTAACTCTCGGGCGGCTGCATTCTCGCAGTGCAGCCGCCCGATTTTCTCTTGGGTGGATTGCTATTTCTTCCCTTTGTCCCGGCACGAGCGCAGATAAGCCAGCAGATCCGTGAGTTCCCTGTCTGAAAGCACATCTCCGAAGGCCGGCATGATCTTGCTGCCGTACAGAACTTGCTTGCGTATCTGCGCTTCCGTAAGCTTTCTGCCCACTCCGGAGAGGTCCGGCCCTTTGTTGCCGCCTTTGTTGCGGATGGTGTGGCAATGCATGCAGCCGCTGTCGGCGAAAACCGCCGCGCCCTGCGCCCTTTGGCTTCCGGAAGACGCGAGCCCCTCGGTTGAGCCAATCAGGAGCAGGGCAATTGCCGGAAACCACAACCTCATTGAGAGCCCGCCCCAGCACCCGTGACAGGCTGTGCGGTTATGTCGCTGTGCGTGTGCCAGGGCACGCTCTCCGAGGTAATCTCCGGATGCTTGCGCAGGAATTCCAGCGCAAAGGTGCTGGCCGTGGGATCGTCCTTCTGGTCCGCAAAGGCGTTCGCTTCGCGGGTGGCCTGTTCCTTCATCCCCAGCCGGCGATAGACGATGGAAAGAACATAGTGCGCCGCCAGGTCATCCGGGTCGATCGACTGCAGAGTTTCGTATTCAGCGCGCGCCTCGTCGTATTTGTGCTCTTGATAAAAGGAAAACCCAAGTTCGCGATGGGCGTCGCGCGAACGCGGAAACTGCGCCACCACCTCCCGCAGATCGCCGATCGCGGCATCCACATGACCCTGCGTCCGCTCCACCAGCGCAAGATAGTAGAGTGCGCGCGCATTGCGCGGAGACAGTTCGAGCGCCTTCTCCAGGCTGCTGCGCGCAGTGTCGTAGCGCTCCCACTGAAAATTGGCAATTGCAATGTTTGTGAATGCGTCGGCATAGTCCGGCCGCATCGTGGCGACGCGCTCAAATGCGCGCGCGCTCTCGGCATACTGCTGCGCGTCCAGCATGGCGATGCCATAATTGTTCCAGCGCATCCAGTCCTTGTTATCGTCAGGGTCGGGCGGGGTCGCCGGATTGGACCCCAGGCTCAGTATTCGGGTGCGCGCCGCCATCTCCACCACCGGCATCTCATAGTGCTTGCCCAAGCCGAAGTCTATAAAGTGCTGATTGAACCGCCGATAGTTGACCTTGGCGGCGATGGTGATCGGCCCGGAGGCATCGGCGGGCACCTTGAACTCGTAGCGCACAATCTGCGAGCGCCCCGATTGGATGGTGTTGTTGTACGCAACCACGCGCGTATCCCATACCTGGTGCAGGTCGTTCAGTCCGCCTTGCGCATTCACCAGCCGATTGGTAAAGCTATGCGCCTGGGGGTCGAGCGCGCCTCCCGCCTGCAACGCCCCTGAATGCGTCAGGGTGTGGCCCGCTGCATCCTTCGCTTCGAATTCCACCCAGCTCTCGTAGAAATCGCGCTGCTCCGGGACCAGGCTGTGGCCGATGCCCTTGTTTTGAATCACGACAGAGACAGTGAGCACATCGCCTGCGGCAACATCGAACGGCTCGCTCCCCAGCGGCGCAATGATCTTGCCTCCATTGCGTTCGATTCCGAAGAGGTCCACATTCAAAGCACCGTTGCGCAGAAAGGCGATCGTTTTCTCCATCTGCTCATCGTATTCGTAGTACTTTGAAAGAACGGTATTGGCGCCCAGCCAGCGATGCGAAGCCAGCTTGCCGTCCTTGGCCCCATAGTCCGGCAGTCGGATCTCTTCCTGCTTCATGTGGCAGGTCTGGCATTTCGAGACCTGGTCCTTGACATAGAACGGCAAAGGAGATTGCTTGGCGAAGGATGCTAACTGCCACTCGTCGGAAAGAAAGATCGCGCGCTGCCACTTGTAGTCATTTAACTGCCGCGGCAAGGCGGCCTTATGGCACACGCCGCAGAATTCGCTCGTCCGGTAGAAATCCTTCATCACCGCCTTCGAGTGGCGATCGAGATGCGCCAGGATCTCCTTGTCTGAAACCTCGCCAGAAATCGGCTTGCCGCTCTCATCGACCATCACCGCCGGCTGACCCATCACATAGCTGCCCGTGCCGCGCGCATCTACCTTCTGGATGGAATGGCACACCGAGCAGGTCACGCCGTCCTGGTCGAACTTGCGATTCACCGGAGAGTTCTGAGTCATCGCGCCGGAGGTCAGGGCGATGGGGTTGTGGCATCCTTCGCAATGGCGAGCGTACTCTATTCCCTTTCCATTGATCAGCAGGTTGACGTTCTTCACATACCACGGAGCGCGGAAGGAATTCGCATGCGCGCTCTGCCGCCATTCGGCGTGGGCCTCCTGGTGGCAGTGCCCGCAGTACTTTGCTGTCGCAAAACTCTTTGAGTCGATGAACTCGCCGGTATCGGTAGCGGCGTTGGAAGGCAGAAACGGCTTATCCGCTCCAAAACGGTAATTGTAGTGTTCACTCACCGCACGGGAATAAGTTGCCCGCGACTCGGCTGCAGTCAGGTCGTCGCTTCCGGCAAAAGCTCTCTCCGCCCGCCACGCCAGCGAGACAGAGGCCACGGCAACCCCCAGCAAAAGAGCGCTGAGAATGCGAAGACTCCGATCGCCGAAGTGCTTTGAGCCCGGCCCGTTTTCGGTTTGATTGGTGCTCACAGCGATTGACCTCCAGCGGCGATCGGGGAAAACGCTTCTCCAGAAAACAGACAATAACTTGCTGGAAACGGGTTCTATAACTTCGTTCCCTGCCCTTCCGTGAGAGTCACAATCAGGTCGATCCCCGGCGCCTTGAAATGCTCTTTCGCGCCGCTTGGCCAATGCACCTCAATCTCATCCACGGCCGTCGCATCGCCAAGCCCAAAGTGAAGCCGCGGATCGCTTGTCGAGGCATAGCTGCCACCGGAGATAACATCTCCCCGCTGACGCATCTTGTTTGCGGTAAGGTAAACAGTCGCGCCGACAGCATCCCGCGGGCTCTTCGCGCCCCCTATCAGCTTCAACTCGATCCAGTGATGTTTATCCGCCGATACGTTCCGCAACAGCGCTGGAACGCCGTCCATCACGTTGATTACCACATCGAGTTTGCCATCGTTAAACAGGTCGCCCACTGCCAGGCCGCGCCCTGCATAGGCTTTTCCAAGGCCGGATCCTTCAACCGCGGGCATCAGTTCAAATTTCTTCCCGTCAATATTGTGGAATAGCAGCGGCCGCTGCGCAAATGTGGTTCCCCAGGGCATGCGATCCACAATGGGATAAACATGCCCATTGGCGATAATCAGGTCCTTCCAGCCATCGTTATCGAAGTCGAGGAAGGCCGTGCCCCATCCCAGAAATGGAACCGTGGTTTCTGCAATTCCCAGCTGAAAGCTGATATCCGTGAAATTCGCATCGCCGTCGTTGCGATAGAGCGGGTCGTAATCGTCTGAAAAAGTCGTGTTGAACAAATCCGCGAGCCCGTTGTTCTGGTAGTCGCCCACCGCGATGCCCATCGTGGCCGTCTCCCGGCCATTTTCGTTGAGCGCATAGCCTGAGGCGTAGCTGATATCTTCAAACGTCCCATCGCCCTTGTTGTGGTAGAGATAGTTTGGCGTCGAGTCATCGCCTACAAGCAAGTCCGGCTTGCCATCGTTATCTACATCCACAAAAACCGAAGTCAACCCGTAATAACCGCTCTTGTCAGCCACGCCGGCCTTTTCGCTCACGTCGGTAAACGTTCCATCGCCGTTGTTATGAAACAGATGATCCGGCTCGCCCTTCAGGCCTCTTGGCCCGCACATCGTATTCTCCCCGCGAAACTGGCAAAAGCTGTAGGAAACGCCCTTTTCGCCCGAACCGGGCGGGTTCGCCATGTCGTAGTGAACGTACCCCGGAATAAACAGATCCAGCCGCCCGTCTCCGTCATAGTCGCCCCAGGTCGCCCCCGTCGACCAGTTGCCCAGGGCCACGCCAGCCTTCTCCGCCACATCGGTAAACGTTCCGTCGCGATTGTTGTGGTAGAGCCTGTTCTTGCCGAAGTTGGAAACATAGATATCCGGCCAGCCGTCGTTGTCGTAGTCGGCAATGGCCACGCCAAAGCCCCAGCGGTCGTTGGTCACGCCGGCTTTTTCAGCCACGTTCGTGAAGGTCCCATCGTGATTGTTGTGGAACAGTGCGGCCTTCGGCGGAGCTCCCTTGCCGGTCATGGCGTCGTAAGTTGAGCCGTTTACGAGATAGATATCCAGCCAGCCGTCGTTGTCATAGTCAATCAAGCCCACCCCGGACCCATTGGCCTCGATGATGAACTTCTTCTCCGGCGTTCCCATCACGTGCTGCCACGTCGTCAATCCGGCCTGGCGGGCGATGTCCTCGAAAAACACCGGCCCATCCTTGACGAATCCCCCCGCGGTAATCGGTCGGTGGTCCTTGTCCAGCACCGCCGCATGCGCGCCTCCGGTATTGACGCCGCCAACCGCGGGCGCCTGTCCCCCCTCGCGCGGCTTGTCAGACTGCGTATCGGCAGAATGTGAATCCGGTGTGGTGGACTGTGCCCCGGTGCAGTTCGGTCCTGCAACCAGCCCGGCGCATAGAAGCATCAGCGCAAGCCCAAACCATGAAAACTGCCCAGGGGAAGGTCGCCCTCCGCCTTTGCATTCGACCGGCACTTTGAAATCCAGGGACCGTGAAGCCAGGAATTGCCGGGGAAGCGACAGGATCATGGTGTCTCCGAACGAAATCGTCCTAACGATAAATCATTTGGCTACTGTTCAGACTCATCCTTTTGGTGGAGGCCACGGACCGGTCCAGGCGACGGCCAATTCCGGCTTCAGAGCGAGAGTCTTTGGCGGGACGGTTTGGGCAAGAAGCTCCCCTTTTCCTTTCCGGTCTCAACCGAAAGGATGAGGCCTTATCCCTACATTTGGTTGAAGACATGCAAGCGGCTGGAACCTAGACTGCTTCGTAGTCGATTACAGACGAGTCCCTGGGCGTTTACCCAATTCCCCAAGCCCATTGAGGCTCGGCACCACCCGTTTCCGGGCCCACAGTACCTGCACATGTTAAGCGGTTCCTGCCTCCCGCTATCACTCGGTCTTTCGTTAATGGAGCGTCAGAATGCGAAGAGTTGTCTTGGTTCTCATCGGTCTTGCAATCGCCGTTGTCACTGCTCGCACCCAAAGCAACTACGCAGTAGTTCGCGGTTCCATCCTTGACCCGCAGCGTAGGCCCATTGTCGGGGCGCGCGTCCACGTTACCGCTGCCGATACCGGCGCCGAGCGAGAAGTCGTGTCCAACGGTTTGGGGCTCTATGAGATCGCAGGGCTGCAGCCGGGCGCATACAAGCTCGCTGTCGATAGCTCCGGATTCCTTCAAGCCACTCAAGCTATCGATCTCGAGGTGGGCCAGCAGGCCACGCTCGATCTGCAGTTGCGCCTCGGCTCCGATACCCAGTCTGTCACCGTCCAGGCCTCGGGCGAGTTGCTCAAGACCCAGGATGCCAGCGTGGGCGAAGTGGTCGACGAGCGATCGGTGGATTCGCTTCCCCTGAATGGCCGCCTGCTGATCGACCTGGTGCTGACCGTGCCCGGAGCGCATGTCAGTCACGGAGCCGCGACCGGTGATATGAATTCGCTTTACTGGAGGCCGGGCCAGCGATCTGCCGTGAGCATCGGAGGAAGCCGCCCTAACGCAAATTACTTCCTGCTGGACGGAGCCACCAATACCGATCCCACATTCAGCACTCAAAACTTGAGCCCCTCGCCGGATGCCGTGCAGGAGTTTCAGGTCCAGACCGGCAGTTATTCGGCAGAGATGGGCGGCGCCGGTGGCGGACAAATCAATATCGTCACCCGCTCCGGGTCCAGTCGCTTCCACGGAACCGCCTATGAGTTCCTCCGTAACGGCGCCATGGACGCGCATTCCTTCAATCAGATGGGCACCTCGAACTTCCTGGTGCAGAACAACTTTGGCGCCTCGCTCGGCGGCCCCATAAAGCTCAACAAAAAGACATTCTTCTTCGTGAATTACGAGGCCCTGCGCCACGTCGAGATCGACGCGATGGTAGACACAGTGCCAACCCAAATAGAAGACACTGGCGACTTCAGCCAGAGCGGCGTCGACATATACGATCCGAATACCACCACCGCGAATCCCAGCTACAACCCCAGCCTCCCGGCCAGCCCCTCGAACCCTCAATACATCCGCCAGCAGTTTGTCTACAACGGAGTCAAGAATGTGATTCCGCCCGGACGCCTCACCCAGGCGGCCTCAATCATGCTGAACAAGTACACGCCGCAGCCGAACACCATGGACATGGGCCTGATGACCATGATGGGTCAGCCCACGGTCATCGGCGCCGGCAACGACGCCAACAACTATCTGGATACGCGCAAGGAGCGCATGACCCACAACCAGGGAACCGCTCGCGTCGACCACAGTTTTGCGAACGGCGATACCGCCTTTTTCCGTTACTCGGCCTCTGGAGAGTTTGGCTTCATGCCGGAGGGCCTGCCCGGCTTCGGCTTCTATCACGACAATCTTTCCCAACAGGGCATCCTGGCCTGGAACCGGATTCTCTCCCCGCACATGGTCAACATGGCATCGGCCGCCATCTCGCGCCTGGTGATGATGCACACCACTGAAAGCGCGGACAAGAACGACATCGTTGATCAACTCGGCATTACCGGAACCGGGTTCGGCGGCCCGAATGCCTGGGGCGCGCCCTATTTCACTGTGCAAGGCTATTCGCCGTTTGGCGACAACTACCTCGCCACGCCCATGCACGCCTGGGACACCGTCATCGAGGGCCGGGACTCGCTCAGTTGGCAAGTTGGCCGCCATAGCACCAAGTTCGGAGGCGCCTACCAGAAATTCATCTGGCCCATGTGGGGCTTCTTCCAGAATCGTGGCTACTATCAGTTCACAAACGGCTTCACCACTAAAAACGCGATCAACGACGGCAGCACCGGATCGGCCCTTGCAAGTTTCCTGCTGGCGCTTCCCGCCGCGCGCCAGGGACAGGTTGGTGTGCCCCAGATGCAGTTGCGCCAGTGGTACGCCGACGCCTATGCCCAGGATGCCTGGAGATTGACCTCAACCACAACGCTCACCTATGGACTTCGCTACGAGTTCATGAGCCCTCTGGTCGATCTCGACTATACAAACAGCAACCTCGACCTATCCAGTGGCGTGCCCCGGGTCTTTATTGGCGGCCAGAACGGCTACCCGCGCGGACTCATGTATGCCAACCACACCAACTTCGCGCCCCGCCTCGGCCTGGCCCAGAGTTTGCCCCGGCTCGGCCTCGTGGCCCACGTGGCTTATGGAATTTTCTACACCCCGGTAGACATGAACACCTGGTGCAATCAGCGGCATAACGTTCCATACGTTTTCCCTGAAACCTCCCAAAGCGACCCGTTCATTCCCAGCATTACGACTCTGAATTTCCCCACTCCCGTGCTCGGCACAACGGCAGTCAGCTTTACGTCAGTCCAGTTGCACGCACAGGCGCAATACGTCCAGCAGTGGAGCGCTTCGCTCGAAAAGCAGTTAGGCAGTCATACCACCGTCGAAGTTGGCTACCTGGGCTCGGGTGGATTCCACTTGCAGCGCTCCCATCTCATCAACAACGCACAACCCGGACCAGGTCTGATTCAACCCCGCCGTCCATTCCCCAAAATCAGCTTTGTTGCCAACTCCGTCTTCCCGTCCACGGTCACGGTTGCCAGCACCACATTCCCTGTGAGCACCATCAACTTGCTCGAAAACACATCGCAAAGCTGGTATGACGCCGGGTACGTCAACGTCCGCCGCCGCTATGCCAATGGGCTCAGCTTGCTGGCCAACTACACCTTTGCCAAGGCCCTTGAAAACGCGCCGGACTTTCGCTCACCCATGTTCGAAGCTGCCACCCCGCAGAACAACAACGATCTGAATGCAGAGAAAGGCCCCGCCTGCGATATCCGCGATCGTTTCGCCTTGAGTGCGGTCTACAACCCTCCCACCTTCAGCCGGAACAGCTTCACAAGCGTCCTCACCCGCGATTGGCGCGGTTCCCTTGAGTACCAGGTGCAAACCGGCTTCCCTCTCACCATCTCCGTCTTTGGCGATACCGCCAACGCAGGAACCGTTGTCGGCGAGAATCCAATCCGCGCAAATTACACGGGCAAGTCAATTTTCCCCTCGGGCACCCGAAACTCGACAACCTGGTTCAACCCCGCCGCCTTTAGCGCTCCGCCCGCCTACACCTTCGGCAACGTCGGCCGCAACTCCGTCTATGGCCCCGGCATGCAGACCATGGACATTGGACTGGCAAGGACCTTCGCCCTCGCGGAAAAGGCCCGGTTCGAAGCTCGCGCAGAGTTCTTCAACGCGCTCAACCACACCAATCTGGGAACGCCCAACCGCTTCGTCAATACCTCTACCTTCGGAAGCATCACCGAAGTTTCCACGCCCGGCCGCGAAATCCAGGTGAGCGCACGCATCAGTTTCTAGTCGTATTCGCTTCAATTTGTTCAACCGAATTGCATGCGGAACTCACCAACGGAAATTTCAGCGGGAAAAGAAGTGCTTGCCTTCGGCGGATCGTCGAGGCAAAATGGGCCTCGGAATTCGGCGTAGCGCAGGACTCTGTCCGCGAAGCCATCAACATCCTCGTTTTTCTCGCCTCTGAATCCACAGAGATGACGGACGGGAAGCCTGTAGGCTGAAGACTTAGGGATAAACTTGGCTTTCTGGTACGGCTCGAATCAACACTTAATCGTGATTTCAACAACGTGCAGGTCAGCGGATGACACCTAAGACCATGCGAAACAGGAGTAATCCGGCATCGCGTCCTTTCGACGTCACTGGGAGCCAGTGCAATTGGCGCGTTCCGCATGGGATGATGTTGATAGTGGAAACGGAATCAGCCTTTGCCAGGAAGGCATTTACAAGTGACCGAGTCGATGCAGCCATCCATAAACACACCCGACCGGCAGGCCCAGGCATTCCCTGTCCTGACTCCCGCGCAGATTGACCGCATCCAACCGTACGGCATTGCGAGAACAGTTCGGGCCGGAGAAATCCTGTTCGAGCCCGGTGAGCAGGGAATGCCCTGCTTTGTTGTGCTCTCAGGAAAGCTCGAGATTCTCATGACGGGGCTCTCCGGCGAGCACGTATTTGTGACGTATGGTCCTGGAGGTTTCTCCGGAGAAATGGTCTTGATTTCCGGAGCCCGCTCACTGTCGCGGGGGCGTGTTGCCGAGCCGGGAGAATTCCTCGAAGTTAGCGCAGATGCCTTGCACTCGCTCATCGCAAGAGATGCCGAACTCAGCGATATCTTCATGCGTGCTTTCATCCAGCGACGCCTCGCGCTGATTAGCGGAGGCATGGGTAACGTGGTTATCCTGGGATCGCGTCACTCAGCTAACACGCTGCGCCTGCGCGAGTTTCTCGCCCGCAACGGACATCCGCACACTTATGTCGACCTTGACAGCGACACGGCTGCTCAAGAGCTTCTCGATCGTTTTAACCTGAAGATCGACGAAATACCCGTTGTGATCTGCAGCGGAAAGGCCGTGCTGCGCAATCCCACTACGCAGCAGTTGGCTGAATGTCTGGGATTCGCGGGCACAGTCGATGAATCACGCGTTCGCGATGTCGCCATCGTGGGCGCCGGTCCGGCCGGGCTGGCGGCGGCGGTTTACGCTGCTTCTGAAGGCTTGGACGCCGTCGTGATCGAAGCCGACTTTCCCGGTGGACAGGCGGGCGCGAGCTCCAAGATAGAGAACTACATCGGTTTCCCTACCGGCATCTCGGGCCTTGAGCTAACGGGCCGCGCCGTTGTCCAGGCAGAAAAATTCGGCGCTCAGATGTTGGTGGGGCAACGCGTGGTCCAGATCCACTGCGATCGGAGGCCATATCGGCTCACGCTGGAGAATGGCGGCATTGTGCAGGCTCGCAGCATCATCATTGCCGCTGGAGCGCAATACAATACCCCGAACATCGCCAACCTAAAGCAGTTTGAAGGCAATGGAATCTATTACGCTGCCACATTCATGGAATCGCAACTCTGCGGGGGTGAAGAGGTCATCGTCATCGGCGGGGGCAATTCGGCCGGTCAGGCAGCAGTTTTCCTGGCAGAGACTGCCCACAAGGTCTATATGCTGGTTCGCGGAAAGACCCTTTCGGAGACGATGTCGCGCTATCTGATCCAGAGGATTACGAAGCATCCGGTGATCGAGCTGCATATTGAAACTGAGCTTCTGTCATTGGAGGGCGATTCGCGCCTGGAACGCGTCGCCTGGCTCGACCGGTCGTCGGGGGAGAGATCGACCCGCGAGATCCGGCACGTCTTCGTGATGGCGGGTGCGTCGCCGAACAGCGGCTGGCTGCGAGGCTGTGTCGCCCTGGATCAACAGGGCTTTATTCTTACAGGACGGGACTTGGATTCCATTTTGGCAAGCACGCCACGAAAGTGGCCGCTTGACCGGCCGCCGCAGATGCTTGAGACGAGTTTGCCGGCAGTTTACGCAGTTGGCGACATCCGCTCCGGAAACGTGAAGCGGGTTGCGTCAGCCGTTGGCGAAGGTTCTATCTCCATCCATCTTGTACATCGCGCGCTGGCAGAAATATAGCATCTGGCCTGTCCTATCATTTGCGCACACACGATGTGCGTATTCATAAGTGAAGGTCTCAGCTGCACCCGCTCGTTGACCCGCAGCTCATGCAGCGGTAGCAGCTCCCGTTGCGCACCATGATCGCTCCGCACGTCGAGCAGCTCGGTGCGTCGCCCATCTCGTACATATCGCGCATGGCGTCCGCCGCGTGGTAAATCCCGCGGTCCTTCAAGTCGGGCATATGCACTGGGCTGCTCGGCGCGGTCCAGGGCTGCGGCTCCGGCGCAATGCCGCCGCCTGCCGCCGGCCCGCTGCCATGGCTGCCCATCTGCTTCAGACGATCCGCCACCTGTTTTACCAGCTCCGCCATATTGGGCGGCGTCATCGCCTCCTCTTCCGGTTCGTGCTCCTGAAGAATCGTCGGCGAAGCCGGCAGTTGGGGCGCCCGCTGACCCAGGCCCGCAAAAAGCGTCAGCTGCTCCCCGGAGAGAAAGCGGAGATTGAGCCAGCGGAAAATGTAATCCATCAGGCTCTTCGCGTAGCCGATCTGCTCATTGCCCGTCCAGCCGGAAGGCTCAAAGCGCGTGTGCGCGAACTTCTCGCACAGCACCTTCAGCGGAACGCCGTGCTGCAGCGCCAGCGAAATCGAGGTCGCGAAAGCATCCATCAACCCTGAAACGGTCGATCCCTCCTTGGCCATCTTGATGAAGATCTCGCCCGGCTGCCCGTTCGGATACATGCCCACGGTGATGTAACCCTCGTGTCCCGCAATCGAGAACTTGTGAGTGATTGAAGCTCGCTCCTCCTGTAGCCGGTGGCGGACTGCGCGTGGCGGCCCATTGGTGTCCTGCACTTCCCTCGTCGGCTCGGCCGCCGTGCTGGCTGCCGGCGTCGAAGTCAGCACTGCGATCGCGGCTGTCTTGGCATAGTCATCCAACGTCTTTTGGAAGGTCGCGGCGGCTTCAAGCATCTGCCGTGCGCTCACCTCCACCTTTGCCCCGTTCCCGGCTTCCAGCGCCTTCAGGTCGGCCTCGCTGGCCGACTGCGAAGCAGCCAGTTGACCCAGTACGCGGCTACCCGCAACGTCCAGCGCCGAGGGTTCCTTCTTTGCATCCATGCTGGTATTCAGAGGCTGCGTGCCCTTCGACCCGTCGCGGTAGATCGCCACTGCCTTGATGCCCTGGCGCCAGCTCTCCGCATAGGCCTCGGCCACATCGTCCACCGTGGCCTCGTGGGGCAGGTTCACCGTCTTCGAGATCGCGCCCGACAAAAACGGCTGCGCTGCCGCCATCATCTTGATGTGCCCCATGTAATTGATTGACCGCGTGCCCTTGGCCGGCTTAAAGCTGCAATCGAACACCGCCAGGTGCTCCGGCTTGATCCCCGGCGCACCTTCGATTGTGCCCGTCGCGTCGATGTAGCTCACGATCGCATCCACCTCATCGTTCGTGTAGCCCAGCTTGAACAGCGCCGCCGGCACCGTGTTGTTCACGATCTTGATCATGCCGCCGCCCACCAGCTTCTTGTACTTCACAAGCGCCAGGTCGGGCTCGATCCCCGTCGTGTCGCAATCCATCATGAAGCCGATTGTCCCGGTCGGCGCCAGCGCCGTCGTCTGCGAGTTGCGATAGCCGTACTTCTCCCCGCACATCAGTGCCGTGTCCCAGCTCTCCCGGCTGGCCTCGATCAACGCATCCAGTTGCGGTACATTGAAGGGTTCCCCACTCTGGCGCGACTTGCCGATGTTGTTTACCTCGGCGCGATGCATCCTGATCACGTCCAGGAACGGCTCGCGGTTCACGTAGAACCCCGGGCATGCCCCTCCCTGCCGCTCCACTGAAGCCGTCAGCGTGGTCGCCGACTTGAGCGGTGGGCAGTTGGCCGCGATCACCGCCGACTGCAGATAAGCCTGCCCGCACATAATCGCGGTCAAACTCGCTGCCAGGTCGCGTCCGGCCGCGGAATCGTACGGAAGCCCAAAGGCCATCAGCAGCGCCCCCAGGTTCGCGTAGCCCAGTCCCAGCGGACGGTAGTCGTGCGAATTCTTGGCGATCGCCTCGGTCGGATATCCGGAGTTATCTACCAGGATCTCCATCGCCGTAACCATCGTCGAAATCGCGTGCCGGTAGTCGTCGATCTCGAAGACCCCCGCGGCATTCACAAACTTCAGCAGGTTGAAGCTCGCCAGGTTGCACGCCGAGTTGTCCAGGAACATGTACTCACTGCACGGATTGGAAGCGTTGATCCGCGCCGTGTTCTTGCTCGTGTGCCACTTGTTGATGGTCGTGTCGAATTGCATGCCCGGATCGCCGCAAAGCCAGGTGGCCTCGGCAATTTTCTTCATGATGTCGCGCGCCTTGTAGGTCCCCGCCACCTCATGGTCCTTCACCGTGTAGGTGTTGAAGTCGCCATCGGTCTCATAGGCGCGCATGAAAGCGTCGCTCACCCGCACCGAATTATTCGCGTTCTGGAAGAAAATTGACGAATAAGCCTCTGAATCCGGACCCGAACCGTCGTAGCCGGCCTTGATCAGCGTGAAGGCCTTGGCCTCTTCCTTCGCCTTGCAATCGATGAACTCCATGATGTCCGGGTGATCCACGTTCAGAATCACCATCTTGGCCGCGCGCCGCGTCTTGCCGCCCGACTTGATCACCCCGGCAAACGCGTCAAACCCGCGCATGAAGCTCAAAGGCCCCGAAGCCTGTCCGCCACCGGAAAGCTGCTCCTTCGACCCGCGGATCGACGACAGGTTCGTCCCTGTCCCCGAACCCCACTTGAACAGCATTCCCTCGGTCTTGGCCAATGTCAGAATCGAGTCCAGAGAATCGTCTACCGCGTTGATAAAGCACGCCGAGCACTGCGGATTCCGGTAGCCCGTAGCCGAGTACTTCACCGCGCCCGTCGCCGGGTCCCAGTGCCAGTTCTGCCCGTCGGAGTTCGGCTCCAGCCGGTCGCAACCCACGTTGAACCACACCGGCGAGTTGAACGCCGTCTTCTGCGTCAGCAGCATGTGCGCCAGCTCGTCGTGGAACACCCGCGCGTCGTCCACCGTGGCAAAGTAGCCGTTGGTCAGGCCCCAGTCCCGCACCGTCTCCGCTACCCGGCTCACCAGTTGCCGCACCCCGGTCTCCCGCTCCGGCGTGCCAATCTGCCCATGCAGGTACTTCGAGGCAACAATGTTTGTGGCCGTCATCGACCAGTCGACCGGCACCTCGACGTCCTTCTGCTCAAAGATCGTGTTCCCCTTCGTGTCGGTAATGGAAGCGGTCCGCCGCTCCCATTGCACCTCGTCGTACGGCGACACGCCCTCCCTGGTAAAACGGCGGGTAAAGGTCAGCCCTTTCTGGTTGTAAGGGGTCTGGAATGTGGTGCTGGACGTCTGGACATAAGCCTCGTTCATGGGGATCCTCTCTAATCGGCAAATTCGGTGATACCACCCCTGTATCCAGACGCTATGAAGCCTGAATATAGGCCCTGTTGCAACTCCTCAAACAAGCTGGAAACTGGGATTGGAATTACTACTTAATCTCGTCTCGCTGCGGCCTTCCGGCGAGTCGTTGCGCCGGAGATTCATTAACAGTCTGTTTACAGCCGCAGATGAAAAAATACCGCTGTCTATGGTGCGTGTCAACAAGAAACCACAATATCTTGTATTTTGTTTGTGTTTCCTGCATCTGCCTGCTAAACACGGCCAATCGCCTGTGGAAAGCTCAAGAAAACCTCATCTGACGCGGACTTCGACCTGCCAACCCTGCCCTCTGTTTGATGCAACTCCAGCCCTCCCCGTCTCAGCCGCTCCTACCCAGCCCTTCCAACCTCAAAATCCAGCCTAGCTCCGCTCGAACCCCGCCGCAAGACGCATTATCGGTGCAGATTCCTTGCATCCCTGTGCGAAGTGTGGACATTCGGTGACCTTTCGGGCTGGGTCAGCCCCAACCAGCAGCTCGGGTCCGCCAAGAGAAGAAATCTCGCTCTCCCAACTCCCCCTAACTTGCTAACTCGCCATCTCCGCGCAGCGGGGGGCCAACCTGCAGCTTTTATCCCTGCCATGCTGCCCCTTCCCCCAAGACACAAATGCGGCTCGCGCCGGGTGCCCCATCCTTTTCGCGCATTCTGCGAAAAGGGTGGGATACGAAGAACTCCACCTCGTCCATCCCCAAAACGGAAAATGCGGCGCGGGTCATTCGTCCGCCATTCTCACAAACCACCAGATCAAAGGACCGAAGGGTCAAATGACCCCGAATCATTCTCCGGAACGGCGTACGCAAAGTGCATACTTGGTGTTGCGAAAATATGGTAAGTCCCCTGAGGGTTTCGAATAGACGAAATCGAAGAAATCCCCATCCCCGTAAGAATGTCCGAAACGATCCTTGTCCCGGTTGCTGCTCCATGGATCGCCCGCCAGTGACAAGCCACCCCGTACATGACGGCCGAGATTGATAGAGAAAGTTTCGATATTGCCGGCTCGCTCGGGAGTGAGAGTGCTCTTGTCGACAAGAGTTGCTAACTCATCGAGTGTTGCCAGCCTCCAATCGGAGTGCCTCGCTAAACGCAGGTCGTGGCAATATTTCATCGCCTGGCGCCAGGTCACGTCTTTTCCGTTGTCCTTCGCCGCCCACATGAGCCCGTTGGTGGGATCGATCCAGTAACCACGCGCTTGCGTCTCGTGCGCCAGCCTCTGTTCCTCTTGCGCTTGTGCCTGCCTTCGCGCTTTGTCCGCCTCTGCCTTCTCGCGGGAGGCAGCGTCCTGCTGCTGAGTTGCAGGCAATTGCTCTTGAGGAAATGCCGGCCGCACCGGAGGGGCTACGGCTGGCGTGGAAGACCCCGTCGGCGATTGAGCGCCGGCGATCATAGCTGCGCTTGATAGAAGAATCTCAACGAGCGTCGCCTGCCACTTCATGATGCGCACTCCAGACTGCACAACGAAAACGCCGCCCGTTTCCAGGCGGCGTCTCCATCAATCCTCGACACTGAGATCAGTTGCTCTCCTTGGACTCAATCCTCATGCCGTAGAACGATTTCCGCACGAAGAACACTGACACCAGGAGGAATGCGACTGCCAGCACGTGTGTGAGCATGGGGTTGTTCGCGCTCAAAGTCACGGCAAGCTCGACCGCTAGCAATCCGAACAACGTGGTGAACTTGATCACCGGATTCATGGCCACCGAGGAAGTGTCTTTGAATGGATCGCCAACCGTGTCTCCAATCACGGTGGCGTCGTGCAGAGGCGTGCCTTTCTGTTTCATGTCCACCTCTACGATTTTCTTGGCATTGTCCCAGGCGCCGCCTGCATTGGCCATGAAAATGGCCTCATACAGACCGAAGATCGCAATCGAGAACAGGTAGCCAATAAACAGGAACGGCTCCATGAACGCGAACGCCAGCGTCGAGAAGAAGACGGCGAGGAAGATGTTGAACATTCCCTTCTGCGCGTACTTGGTGCAGATTTCAACCACCTTCTTGCTGTCGCTGACCGATGCTTTCTCCGCGCCTTCCAGGTGGATGTTTGCCTTGATGAACTCCACCGCGCGGTAAGCACCGGTGGAGACCGCCTGTGTGGAAGCACCCGCAAACCAGAAGATGACTGCTCCACCGCAGATTAACCCGAGCATGAAGGGCGCGTGCAGCAGGGAAAGTTTATACACATCGGTAGTCAGTCCGTGGGTCAGCGCCATGATGATGGAGAATGTCATTGTGGTTGCGCCTACCACGGCAGTGCCGATGAGCACCGGCTTTGCCGTAGCCTTGAACGTATTGCCGGCTCCATCGTTGGCTTCGAGCAGGTGTTTTGCTCGCTCGAATCTCGCGACGATGCCGAAGTCCTTCTTCAACTCGGCTTCGATGTTGGGAACATCTTCGATCAGCGATAGCTCATAGACGGACTGAGCATTGTCGGTCACGGGCCCATAGGAATCGACGGCGATGGTCACCGGCCCCATCCCCAGGAAGCCGAAGGCAACGAGGCCAAAGGCGAAAACGGCGGGTGCCAGCATCATGCCCGCCGGATTGTTCTGCGAATCCGGTATGCCCAAGCTGAAGTAATAGCCCAGTCCCATGAGGGCGACCATGCTTAGGCCAAGCCAGTATGCCGAAAAATTGCCGGCCACGAAGCCCGACAGGATTCCCAGGGATGCTCCGCCTTCCTGCGCCGATTTAACAACTTCCTTCACGTGGGTGGACTTGGTTGAAGTGAAAACCTTGACCAACTCGGGAATGAGCGCGCCCGCCAGGGTTCCGCACGAGATGATGGAAGCAAGCTTCCACCAGAGGGTTCCGTCGCCCAGAGTGGGAAGCATGAGATACGAGACGATGTAGGTGAGAAGGATGGAGACGATGGACGTGATCCATACCAGCGAGGTCAGGGGCGTCTCGAAGTCCATTTCGTCGGCGTCTTTGTACTTCGCGCTGGCGATGGCGGTATTCAGGAAGTACGCGCCCGCGCTGGAAAACAGCATTCCAACGCGCATCACGAAGATCCATACCAGCAGTTGCGCCTGGATGGTGGGATCCTTGACTGCCAGCAGAATGAAGGTGATCAGGGCCACGCCGGTAACGCCGTAGGTTTCAAAGCCGTCGGCGCTGGGTCCGACCGAGTCGCCCGCGTTGTCGCCGGTGCAGTCTGCGATGACACCCGGGTTGCGGGCATCGTCTTCCTTGATCTTGAATACGATCTTCATCAGGTCGGCGCCGATGTCGGCGATCTTGGTGAAGATGCCGCCGGCGATGCGCAGGGCCGCTGCGCCCAGGCTTTCGCCAATGGCGAAGCCGATGAAGCATGGGCCCGCATAATCGCGCGGGATGAACAGAAGGATGAACAGCATGATGAGCAGTTCGACCGAGATCAGCAACATGCCGATGCTCATGCCGGCCTTCAGCGGAATCGCCATGATCGGATACGGTTTGCCGCGCAATCCGGCAAACGCGGTGCGTGAGTTGGCAAAGGTGTTGACGCGGATACCGAACCACGCCACGCCATAGCTGCCTGCGATGCCTACCAGTGAAAACAACAGAATGATGGGCAACGTGACCGCGATCGATTTTCCGGGCACTGGCGCCAGCCAACCAAAGTACATCGAAATGATGACCGCGATGAAAACCCAGAGCAGCATAATGAACTTGCCCTGAGTGATCAAATAGGTTTTGCAGGTTTCGTAGATCAGCTCGGAGATCTCGAGCATGCTGCGATGGACCGGCGCATTCTTCAGCTGCACAAAGATGGCGAGGCCGAACAACAGGCCGCCGACGCATGCGAGCAACCCGATCATCAGCAGGGCATGTCCGTTCATGCCGAAGAAATTCACGGTCGACAAGTCCGGCAGGACCAGGTTGGCCTCGCCTCCGCCCGCGTGTTCCCCTTGCCCGTATGCGAATGTGGGAAGCAGCAACCCCAGCAGGGCCGCCATGGTTTTGTACTGACGATTCAGAAATCCCTGAACGCCGTCTTTAAGGCCTCCGGCGATCTTCCGCATATCCGGTGTTCCAATGTCGGAACCAATCACCTGGCGCGCAAACATGAACGCCAATTGGAGCGCCAGCGCGCTCACGCCAAGAAAGAAACACACCCAATACGTTACAGTCACAATTCCTCCCGAACTTTAAGGTTTTGAAGCCGTAAGACCTACGGCCTCGCAAAACGCGACCCCGGAACCGCTAGGGAAATGCCACCGGAAGGCTATCATCCGCATTCGCCACTGTCGAGTGACTGCAATCACAGGATTCCCGGACCGGTTCCCGCTCTCAACCCCGTCCCGTTTCAGAACCGTGTAAAGTACAGGCGAGGTACTTCGATCCTGCCATGACCGCTTCCACCCTGCTCACCCCCCGCCAGGCCGCGGACAAAATCGGCATCAGCTACCCGGCCCTCAAGCACTGGATCCTCGCCGGCCGCATCCGCACCGTCAAAACCCCCGGTGGCCACCACCGCGTCCCACTCGAAGCCCTCGAAGAGTTCCTGCCCACTTCCGTCCCGCACTCGTCAGCCCATTCCGGCTCGGGCCGCATCAGCGGCCGCAACCAGCTCCTCGGTGCCGTCCTCGAGGTCACCATCGAAGGCCTTCTGGCCAAGGTCGTCCTCGCCGTCGGCAACCAGCGCGTCACCGCCATCATCACCGCCGACGCCGCCCGCGACCTCGCTCTCAAGCCCGGCGACCAAGCCCTGGCCCTGATCAAAGCAACCGAAGTCATGATCGGCCGCCCCTGAACCAAAGCGCATAGAAAATCGAGAAGAACGGCACCAGTCGATGAACCCGCTAACTCGCCAACTTGCCACCGCCGCGTGAGCGGCGCCAACTTGCTGGGTCTGGTCAAAAAACCCTGCCTGATGCCTCTCCAGTCAAAATTCGCATTGACTCGCCCATTAATATCGTATAAATTCGTATTGAGACGGTCGAGCCGCCTCGTCTCATTTCTGTCCCAACAACCACAATTCCTTCATCCGCCTTCCTTTTTCAATCCATCCGAACCCACTTCGGATGACTACAAAGCAACTCGGGAGAGCCCTATGATGACGCTTTGTCGCACCGCCTTCATCCTTTCCTTCTTCACGCTAGTAACCGCTGCCGCCGCCGCCCAGATCGCCGCAGAACTCCGAGGCCGCGTCCTAGATACATCCGGCGCCGCCGTCGCCAACGCCCAGATCGAACTCACCCAATCCTCCACAAGCCAGCACCAGGCAACCATCTCCACCAACTCCGGCGACTACGTCTTTATCAACCTCGCCCCCGGCTCCTACCGCATCGTTGCCTCAGCGCCCAGCTACCAGCATCTGACCCGTACCGGCATCACCGTAATCACCGGCCAAACCGTAAGCGCCGATCTGATCCTGACCCTCGGCTCCGATCAGCAAACCGTCACAGTCAACGACGACCTGCCCCTCCTGCAATCGGCCACCAGCAACATCGAGACCAACATCTCTCATCCCCTGGTAGTCGCCATGCCCCTCAACACCCGCAACTTCGTGCAGTTGACCACCCTAGCTCCTGGCATCGAACTGCCCCCCGGCACCGTGCTTCCGCGGATCAACGGCGGACGCCCGCGGACTAATGAGTACCTGTACGACGGCATCTCCGCCCTCCAGCCCGAGCCTGGCCAGGTCGCCTTTTTCCCCATTCTCGACGACATTCAGGAGTTCACCGTCGAAGCCAACAACGTCCCCGCCGAGTTCGGCCGCTTCAACGGCGGCGTCGTCAACGTGGCCACCCGCGCCGGTTCCAATGCCTACCACGGCAGCCTCTTCGAATTCCTTCGCAACGAAGACCTCAACGCCCGCAACTACTTCGCCACCAGCGGCCGCAAGCCCGAGTACCGCCGGAACCTCTATGGTGGAACCCTGGGCCTTCCCCTCGTCCACGATCGCCTCTTCTTCTTCGGAGACTTCCAGGGAGTCCGCCAGTTGATCGGCGTCACCCGCATCTCGACCATTCCCACCATGAACGAGCGCCAGGGCATCTTCACCGGCGTGTCGAAGATCTACAACCCCGCAACGACCACCGTGGTTGGCGGCGTCTATGTCCGCCAGGAGTTCCCCGCCGACACCATCAACACCCCGCTCGATCCCGCCGCAAAGGCGCTGCTGGCGCGCTTTACTACCCCCACCAACCTCACCGCCGCCGCCAACAACTACACGCGCACCGCCAACGACGCCGACCACCAGAGCCAGTTCGACGCCCGCGTCGATGGCGCTTTCCGCGAGCGTGATCGCGCCTTTGGCCGCTACACCTATTACAACGAAGTCGAGAATCCAGTAACGCCGCTGTCCGATGGAAGCGGCCTGATCTCGGGGTCGGTCCTCGGTACTGGAGGCGTCGCCGGCCTCTCCAACGTCCTCGGCCAGCAAGCCGTCTTCAACGAAACCCACAGCTTCTCCGCTCGTCTCCTTAACGACCTGCGCCTCGGCTACACCCGCCGCGGCAACACCATCGTCGGCACAAATCTCAGCAACACCGCATCGGCGGCCCTCGGCATTCCCGGCATCCCCACCAACGCCGCCTTCAATAACGCTCTGCCGCTCTTCACCTTCACCGGCTTCCAGCAGCTCGGCCCCTCCGCCAGCACCTTCTCGAGCTACCAGACCGCTGTCTGGCAGCTTGTCGACAGCCTCGTCTTCACGCGCGGAGCCCACGCCTTCAAGGCCGGCGTCGATTTCCGCTGGTATCAGCTCAACGCGGTCTCGCCGCCCAATCCAACCGGCGCCTTTGCCTTCACCACCACCGGAACCGATCAGCAGGGCGTCACCAACAGCGGCAACTCGATTGCAAGTCTCCTGCTCGGCCAGGTGGACACATTCCAGATCGACTTGCAGGAGAATAAGATTCGCCCCCGCGATCACATTGAAGAATATTTCGTTCAGGACGACTGGAAGCTGACTAACCGCCTGACCGCAAACATTGGCGCCCGCTGGACCCTCCACTTTCCATCCGTCGAGAAGAACAACCAGGGCGCCGTCTTCAATCTAGTGACCCAACAACTGGATTACCTCGGCGTCAACGGCAACTCCCGCAGCGCCCGCCAACTCCACTACAGCAACGTTGCGCCGCGCCTCGGACTCGCCTATTTGGTCACGCCAAAAACCGCGGTCCGCACCGGCTTCGGCATTGTCTTCATCGATCAATCCGGCATCACCACGCCGTTCACCACTCCTCAGTTTCCATTCATCCAGAATGTCCAGCAGAAAACCCTGGACAGCGTCAACGCCGCCTTCACCCTCTCCACCGGTCCTTCCGTGGCGCCCATTCCCCTCACCCCGGATGCAGGTCTGGGCCAGAGCGTCTACACCGCAATACGGACCGCCGGCTCCGGCTACTCCCAGCAGTGGAATCTCGCCGTCCAGCGCGAGATCGACAACAACTTATCTGTCGAATTCTCCTACACCGGCTCGCACATCGTCCACGTCGGTATTCCCGACTCGAACCTCAACCAGCTAACCGCCGCGCAACTCACGCAAGGCGCCCCGCTCCTCAAGCCCGTCACGAATCCGTACTACGGCCAGTTGCCAATCTCCAGCCCCATCGGCGGCAAAACCGTCGCCGCGGCACAGCTCATCAAGCCCTATCCGCGTTTTCAAAATGTGGCTACTTACCGGCACAACAGCGGCGAGACCAACTACAACGCCGGCCAGGTAAAGGTCGAGCGGCGCTTTTCCAACGGCCTCGCGCTTCTCTTCGGATATACGCACTCGCGCCTGATCGACGACGCCTCGTCCGTCTTCTCAACCACCGTGCTCTCGTCGCCCAACTCCAGCAGCTTGATCGCCGCGGATACCTTCCGCCCCCAGCTTGAGCGCGACGTATCCAGCGGAGACATGACCAACGTGACCACCTTCAGCGGCGTCTACAACCTGCCCATCGGCCGCAGCCACCGCTTCGCATCCAGCGGCCTGGCAGACGCCGTCATCGGCGGATGGACACTCAACTCTATCCTTTCCGTGCAATCCGGCATGCCCGTCACCGTCACGCAAGCCACCAACAACAACTCCTTCGCGGGATTCGCCCTGCAGCGACCCAACCTGACCGGCACACCCAACCTGGCGCCCGCCCTGCGCTCCCCGGCTCACTTCATCAATACCGCCGCATTCGCCACCGCCCCGCAATTCACCCTCGGCACCGCCTCCCGCAACCCCGCCCGCGGTCCCGCCTATCGCGATCTCGACTTCGCGCTTGCAAAGCACGCCAGACTCCCCGGCGAAACTGACATGGAATTCCGCGGTGAAATCTTCGACATCCTCAACACGCCGGAGTTCGCGCAGCCCAATGGCTCCTTCGGCTCCGCCGCATTCGGCACCATCACCAGCACAGTCACCGACCCGCGAGTAGTTCAGTTCGCCATCCGCATCAGCCGATAGCGTTGAGTAGAATCGGGCGCGGGTGCCGGGTGCCCCATTCAAGCCGCGTCCGCCGCGGCGGACGGCTTGAGTGGGATACAACAGAACTCAACCCAAGGTACCTTACTGTCACCGTGGTTTCATCGCTGTGAAGGTGAAAGTCTACTTTTCGCCTTGTAGTTCTTGCCTTGGATGTCCTCCCGCCCAGCCCGGCACTGCACCGAGCCCCCAAACTCCGCGAACACGCGCGCGGCTACAGCGGTTTCGATTCTGCTGTTTACAGAAACGCAGACGCCAAGTGGCATTTTTCTCAAGAAAATGCCACCTCGCATGACCTTAAGATGGCAACACTTGAATCGAAACCGCTCTAATCCGCCGCGGCGAACAGACTCCGCTGCTTTTCTCTGTCCACTGTCCAGTGTGCACTGCCCGCTGTTCTTCACTCCACCGGAACATCGAACGAATCGTCCGTCAGCGCATCCTGCATCCCCTCCGCGTTGGGATCCCGCACCATCCCGCCCGGCAGCGGATGCAGCTTGAACAGAACCAGCGTGTTCCGTTCCTTGTCGTCGAATGCGTTAAACAGGGCTACTTGTTCCAGAGAGTAGTGAACATGCAGGTCCTCGAGCGTGCCTGGGTCCAGGTCGTTCCAGGCAGCGTACCAGCCCGGCTCATACGCCGCAACTTTCGTGGGCAGGTCGGCAATCGACTTGCTCGGAGTCACGAAATCGTCGCAAAGCGCCGGCACGTGATTCACCAGCGAAAGCTCGTCCCCGCTGATGGAAACCAGCAGCCGTTTCCCGTTGGGATGCGTTTCCATATACTGTGCGAGCTGTTCCGCCGCATGCACAAATGTGTATTGCGGGTGAGCCGCATAGTTCACGGTCCGTGCGCAATTCATCGCCGTCGCCACGCCGGCAAGCCCAATCACCGCCCAGCCCGCAACATGCGCCTCCGGCAGGCTCCTGAAGGGCTCCGCTGCCGCCAGGCTCACCATTGCTTCAGCCCCCCGTGCCACCAGGATGAAACAGAAAAACGCCACCACCGCAAAGTAGCGCGGCTGAGGATGGTTCTGGATCGTCATAAAGAAAATGTACCCGGCAACCGCACAAATCGAAGCCCCAAAAACAGGATCCATCAGCAGGGCCCGGCCCCCTGTGCGCCACCACGTCGCCACCGCGCCAAGCACCAGAATCCCCGCCAGTGGAATCAGGATGTGATCCGCCCAGAGTCCCCCGTGGAACGACCAGATCGCGCTCACCAGCGGCCAGAAAATCTCCTTGGGCTTGGGATAGTCATTCACAAAGAAAAGGTAGCGATAGTCGCCCATCATCCCTGCGCGCGCCACCACCGCCATCCACAATCCGTAGCTCAGAACAAATGCCCCCAGCGCCGCCACCGCGCAACGCAGCGCCACTTTCCGCTCGCGACGCAACTCCAGCAGCAGTGCCCACCCCACCGCCGGCAACAGAAACACCGCCGTCGTCTTGGTCAGCATCATCAGCGTAAACAGCAGTCCAATCCACATCGACGCCATCGCCGGCCTGCGCATCCGCGGCAGCCGCACCGCCAGATTCATTGCACCCAGCGTAAACGCCGTCAGCATCGGCTCCAGAATCGCCAGTCTGCTAAAGCAGTAAAGAAATGGGCTGGTCACCATCAGCGTCACCGCCAGTAGACCCGCCCAGCGCGGCCCATGCGCCCTCAACAGCCAGTAGCTCAGCAGCAGATTGGCAAAGAAAAATGCCACAGCCAGTCCCCGCGCAGCCTCCGGCGTCACCCCGGTCGCAAAGAACAGCACCCATTCCAGAAACGGCAACACCGGAAGCGCCACCGCCGGATTGAAGTCACCCGCCACATACCAGTTTCCGAACAGGTGCGCGCGGATCGCCGCATTCCCATACCAGCCCTCATCCGTGTATTTGGCCCAATCGAAGATCCACGGCGAATGATTCGGAAAATCGGCCCTCAGGTTCAGCGCATGCAGCACTGCGAAGACGCCGATCAAAACCAGCCATCCCCCGTAACCCCAGCGTTTGTATCCAGTATTCAATGGCCCCCACTCCCCGAACGAGATCCCCGCATCAGGCGCCTATGCACCTGCTCCCACGATTCTTCAAGAATCTTCAATCTGGGATGAACACACCTCGGCGGGATTGCAAAAGTATATATCGACTCAGCAACCTTCCCCAGTCGGCGGTCGCTGTTCACTGTCCACTGTGCTCTGTCTTTCTCCCCTCTTCAAGTTTTCTTCCCCACCGCCGATGAAACCACTATTGGCCCACTACAACCTCCATGGGCCACGGAGGCGAGGCACGTTGAGACCGATGCAAAGCGCCGCCCAATTCCAGCCCCAAGCCTCCGGACTCTCGCTCGTTGAAGCCGAGGCCCAGCCCCTCATCCAGGTTGTCGGCGTCAGCGCGGTCTGGCGCAAGCTCCTTATGCAGGCGGAAATGGCTGCGCCCCACTTGCAGGTGGCCACCCTCGAAGGCGAACATGGCACCGGCAAGCACACCCTGGCACGCTATCTCTTCACCCGCTCTCCCTTATCCGGATCAATCTTCCAGCGCCGCGATGCGCGCGAGTGGTTGGCCACGGACGCCGACCCTGCAACCCTCGCCGGCTTCACTTATCTCGACCGCGTCGATTTGCTCGCCCCTCCCGGCCAGGGACTCCTCCTCGGCGTTCTCCGCGCACTCCAGGACCGCCCCGCCGGCCGCGCCGTCCTGCTCGCCTCTTCACAGACCTCCCTGCGCCAGATGGCCGGTCAAGGACTCCTCCTCCCCGACCTCGCCTTCCGCCTCACCGCCATCCGCTTCGCCATTCCACCGCTGCGCCAACGCCGCGAAGACATTCCGCCGCTCGCCCAATCCCTGCTCAACCGCGTTTGCGCCCGCTACCAGCAGCGGCCCGTGCTCCTCGGACCCGGCGCCCTCGCCCGCCTTCTCCAGCACAACTGGCCCGGCAACGTCCGCGAGCTTGCAAGCGTCCTTGAAACCGCCCTCCTCGAAGCCGACAATGGCGTCATTCTCGCCGGCAATCTCGCCCTTCCCTCGGAGCCCGAACTTCACGCAAACCAGCTGCCAGTCGGCCAGCCGGACAACCTCTCCCTCGACGCCGTCATCCGCCATCACGTCCAGTACGTGCTCGACCTCAACCGCGGAAACAAGCTGCGCGCCGCCCGTCAGCTCGCCATCAGCCGCTCAACCCTCTACCGCATCCTCGGCAACGAATCCCTCCTCGACCGCTGACCAGAACCTCAGCATCAGACGCACCGATCCCGCCCACCCCGGATCCTCACCAATTTGATTGATATTTTCTAGAGCAGTCATCCTGAGCAGCTTGACTCGCATCAGCGAGTTACGGCCAGAGATGAGCCAGCACCGGATCGCCGGGTGCCGGGTGCCCCATTCAAGCCGCGTCCTTTGCGGCTTGAGTGGGACAGCAAGAAACGAAACCAAGGAGTCCTTCTATTCCCTATTCCCTATTCCCTATTCCCTGTGCACTGTTCACTGTGCACCGCCCACCGTCTTCACATGCACAATCGTGCACGTCACCTTGTTCACGTTCGTCGCCACCGCCCCCATCTGAAATGGATTGAAATTTGAGGTGGCCCCGGGCTGCAACGGCCCGTTCAGCGTCGTCCGCATCTGTGCCAGGTCGGCACCGACCAAGTTGTACTGGTCGCACTCCAAAACCGAAGACTCAATCGGAACAGTCGCGTTGTTCGTCCACTTCCCGTTTGAGATCTGGACGAACCCATCCACGGCATCCCAGTGAGCATCGAAGGCCTGCTGCTTGGTCAGAGCCGCGTTGTCTGCAGGCGGTGGCGGCGGTGGCGTCTTGCGCTGCATGTAGTAGTAGTACCCCCCCGCAAGTGCCGCCAGAACCAGCAGCGTTCCCATCATGCCCCCGCGTTTGGCTGGAGCCTGCGGCGGCATCGCCACCGCAATCGGAATCGCCCCCGGTCCCGGATAAGCGCCCGGAACGGTCACAACATGCTGTGCCGCCGGCGCAACTGCCGCGGGTGCAGCCACCACCGTAGCAGCCGCGGCAGACGTCGTCGCCGCAGCCGGCGTCCCCGTCCCGCTTCCCGTCGCCGCCTTCGCGGAAACATCCGCTCCGCATCCCACGCAGAAGCGCTCATCCCCTTGCAACTGAGTGCCACAATTCCTGCAGAATGCCATATCGTTTCCATCTCCTTGCAATGCCGATCGATGTCGCCATCGCCGCCGCGCGAACGCTATCGCCGGCGGTCAAGCTCCGCTCACACCACCGCCGTCCCCGGCGTCTGCATTTGAGCCTCCACTGTCTCCAACGTGCTCTGCAAATGCGTCTTCTGTTCTTCCTGCACCTGCCGCAGTCCCTGCTGCACCAGCCCGAACACCACATACCAGGTCACGATTCCCGTAATAATCTGGTTCCCCAGGAACGGTAGCTGCCACGGAGCATCCCAAATCGCATGCAGCACCACCGGAATCATGAATGCCTTCAGAAACCGCGTGTCGAACAGCATGCCGACGCTCGTAGACTTCCCTTGTTTCACCCGCCAGAATGCGCCCGCCGCCAGGGCCGTCCACGCCACGTGGCCCAGCGGCGCCAGAATCCCGCGCAGCCGCAGCACCTGCAGCATCTCCACCACGCCCCCGCGCGTCGCCACAGCCAGAGTCTGCCCGTGGGTGATACCTGTCAGCAAACCGGCAAGAAAGCCTTCGTTCAACGCATACCCGGCGGTCTCAAACGCGGCGAAACCCGCGCCCACCGTCGCCCCAAACAGGATCCCGTTCAGAATGTATTTGTAGCGCAAGCTCCGCATCACCACCACAGCCGTGAGCAGCTTCGCCACTTCCTCCACCACGCCCGCTTCCATATCCGAGATATCGAAGATCGGCAGGCTGTAGCCCAGCAGCGCCACGGCCAGCGAAACGATCGCCCCCGACAAGAACAGCTTCCCGACCGTATGAATCGAGACATTCCGCGGCGTGTTCAGCTCGAAAAAAAGCACCAGCGTCGCCAGCGGCACGGCGAACGCTCCCAGGAACATCATGCCCGGCACACAGTTGGTGTTGCCGGTTCGCATGTAGAGAAAGGTCAGGGCTACATAGGCAACCACCAGCGCCACCAGCAGCCGGAAGAAAAGCCAAGGCTTAGGCCAGCCGGTTTCCACCAGCTCAATGGGTGGGGTGCTCTTCGACGTGCCTACCAGGATGTAGTTTTCCACCGCGTCCTCGCCGTGGCGCTTGAAGGCCTCTGAAAACATCGCCTTCAGGCTGAACCCTTCCAGGCTCTCCGTCGACGCTAGGCTTTGAATCCGCCCTCTCAGTCCGGCCAGCAGGTTGTTCTGATGAACATTTTGCGCGTGCGCCGATTGTGCGCTCACGTAATACACCTGTTGGGGAACACTCTGGTAAACCACCTGCGGCACGCCCGGTGGCACACTCGGATATCCCGCCGGCGACATCGCCTGCACCGCTGGCCCCTGCACCGCCGGCACTTGTCCGGCTGACCCCTGTCCTGCCGGCCCTTGTCCGTTTTGAATCGCTGCCGCAAAAGGCGCACCATCCTGCACGCTGCCGGAGCCCTTGATCGCCGCTCCGCAGTTCTTGCAAAACTTATACTCCGGCGAGGATGCCGTTCCACACTGAGCACAAAACATTGGGGAATCTCCCTTCCTGACTAGGGCTGGGGGATGCTTTGCAAAGTAGCATTCCCGCACCGATGAAGTAAAGCAAAAACCTTGGCAAACCCCTTCGCCGATTCAGCTTTTCAACTGGGTGCCCCAGGTCCCGCATCTGGGACCCGGGATGACGAGCCGCCCTCACTTCGCTGCCGCCACCATCGCCAACCTCCGAGGCTTCCACGCCGGCCCGCCCTCTTCCCACTGGTCGTCGGTGAGCGGCTCCACACCCGTCCCGTCATAGTCCATCACAAAAATCTCCCCATAAGGTTGCGGAGCGCCAATGAGCAGGGCCTCATCTCTAAATCCCGTCCGCATTCGAGATGTAGAGGCTCGTCTGCGTTGGCCCGATCCGGTCAAAGACCACGCGAACCGCCGCAAAGCAGCCGTCCACAGCAGGCGCAAACCAAAACGCAGACACAAAAACGCCGACGCAAAGCGCACGATATCGAGCCATGATTCTCTCCGTATTCAGATTTGATGGGGGCCGGGGAAGTTACCCCGAGAGAATAGCACCGCGAGATCGTATCAAGATAGCAAAGGGTTTTGCGGGAAGTAACGCCGGGTGCCCCAGGTCTCGATCCTGAAACCTGGGATCCACCAAACTCCAAAACCGCCCTGATCGTCATCTTCTACTGAGCCTTGCATCAGACACGCGGAAAACCATCCACCGTGCGGGCATCAGTGTCAGGGCACGACTTCAGTTGAGCCGAAAATACGCCCAATAAATGAAAGAGGGGCTTTATTCCCTGCAACCAGACTTCCTTTAAACTGCGCCGCGCCCATGGATCCTATCCACAGGCGCGGCCCGTATCTATCTACTTCCGCTCCCGCGGCGCAATCCCGAACGTCACCGAGAACGAGAAGCTCCGCCCCGCCATAAAGCTCGGCGTATCGCTCCCCGCCAGCGGCGTGGGCCTCGCCGTATTGAACTGATCGGTGTAAGCCGTCCCCGGAATCAACTGCGTCTGCAATGGTCCGGTCAGCCCCACCGATTGCATGTTGTGCAGGTTGAGCAGGTTGTTTGAGATCAACCGAATCTTCGTCTGATCGAAGATCGAATGGCCCCGCACCGTGTAATTGATATACGCATTCGTCGTGCTGAAGGGATCCACGATCGCCTGGTTATGATAGGCCCCGTTGTCCATCCGCTGCGAACCGATCCGCTTGTTGAAGAATCCAAAGTCGAATCCCCGGCTCTGGTAGGTAATTCCTTCCGCCTCGGTATCGGATGGAGTCTGCGCCACCCACAGCCCCGAAGGAGCGTGCTCGGTGTAAGGGCTGGCCGCGGTGCCCGCGTTCAAAGTCCCCGCATAGTACGCAGTCCCCACGGTCCCATTCAGATACAAGCCCAGCCCATGATAGGCAACAATATTGCTCTCCGCCTCGAAGCCCTGCGAAATCGAGCTCGGTTGCAGGAAGTACACCGTCTCCGTGGTCGTTGGGTCAATTACCCCGGAGTAGCTGTTCTGGAATCGGATGTGATAGTAATCCGCATCCAGCGTCGCCCGCTGCAGCTTCAGCACCGTCCCGCCTTGATAAATCGTCGACTTTTGTTGCTTCGGCGGAGTCAGCAGTCCCGGCTTCGGCACGCTCGCCGAAGGGGTGTGGTTAAAGTCGTACACGTTGCTCGGCGGCACGATGCTGCCGGTTGAAACCTGTCCATACACCGACCAATTCTGACGGATGCGAAAGTTCGCATCGATTGAAGGCAGCCAGGTGGTGAAGGTGCCCGTGTCGGTCGCTGTCGTCGGGCAGCCGGCCGTTTGTCCAAGCGGGCACAGGTTGCCCACCGTTTTTCCATTATCTGCGTGATGCAGGATGTCAAACGTGTAAGCCGCAAACTTCGTTCCAGCTGTGATGTTCAGCTTCGGCAGTACATGGAACTCGTACTCAAAATACGGCTGGTACGAGTTGGTCCAGAACTGCTCGGCAAAGTTTGGCAGCGGCTGATCCGCCCAGCCGTTCAACGGATCGCTCGGATACTGGTGCCGGTCCGTCCGCGCCCACTCATACCACACGCCGCCGCGGAACACGCCAAACTTCGAGGTCTGCGTCAGCACCGAAGTCTCTCCGTATTTGCGGTAGCTGTTGTACTTGTCCACGGCGCAGGGAAGGGCCGATACGCCCTTCTTCACCACCTGCACATTGCACGGTGCGACATTAACTCCGTTGTAGGTCTTCGATCCGTTCACCGTGGCCGCCTCGGTAATCGGAGTGGCGTTTGTGAACAACTCTGCGTTGTCGTAGTTGAGGGTATACGGCTTCACTTCCATGTACCAGCCGTGTCCGAACTCGGTCTTCAGTCCCACATACTCAAAGTCCGTCGGCACATGGTAATGGTTGTACTGGTAGTCGAGCCAGTTCACCGGGTCGGAATTATTTGTCATCATGAAGTTGACGCCCACTCCCACAAATGCCGAGTTGGCGCCTGTGCAACCCCACGTGCCTGCGCCAAGCGTCTCGCAACGCGTCGGATTCAAGCCATACGTGTTCGCCTGCAGCTGAATCACGCCGCTGAATCCCGTCAGCACCGTCTTCGGCGAAAACTGGTATTGGTATAGAATCGAGCCCGCGTCGCGCCTGTTGAAGTTGAAGGTCTGGTAGCCGTCTGAACTCATGTGGTGAACGTCGATAAACAGATTCGACTTCCGGGGGCCGCCAAACAATCCGAAGCTGCCCGAGTTGAATGCCCCGTCATAGAGTTTCGTATTCCACGTCCCGTATGAGAATGTCCCTCGAGCATCCTGGTCATTGGACAGAGGCATTGAGAGTAGATGAATCGACCCGCCGAATGGCGTTGGCCCGATCGTCGATGCCGATCCCGGACTGCGGTCGAAATCCACTCCGCCAACCCACTGCGCGGGAAAGAACGCCCACGAGTGATGCGTCGGCGAATTCGTATCGTAAAAAGGAACGCCGTCGAAATCGATATCGAAGTCGCCGTCCGGGAAGCCGCGGAAGTAGGTCTTGCTCTGCCCAAGTCCCACGCCATCGCTGCTCAGCGAGAAGGCGCCGGGCACAATCTGAACAATCTCGCCGTAGTCTGCGATCGGCGAAGTAAAGTTCTTGACATAACTATCCGAGATCAGCGACTGCGCGGAGCGCTCCTCCACAAAGCCGCCGCTCGGCGCCGTCTCTGCCGCGACGGAATCGATGCCCGCGTTCACCGTGATCTGCGTTGTCAGTGAGCTGATGGTCAACGCCAGGCCAACCTGCTCAATCTGCCCGTCAACCGCTTCTACGCCCATCTTCGAGATTTCGGCAAAGCCGCTCGCGCTTGCTTCCACCGTGTACTTCCCTGCCGGAAGGCCCTCAACCGAGTAAAATCCGCTCGCGTTCGTCTTTGCATTGGCGACAGAGCCCGTTGCCTCGTTCTTGATGCTGACCTCGGCGTCGGCGACCGCCTTGCCTTGCGAATCTAGAATCGTGCCGGTAATCGTTGAACCCGTTTGCTGCGCATGCAGCCCCAGGGCGAAAGCAAACAGAAGTGCGAACAAGGCCAACGCAAACAGACGCTCAGATAGTTTGGGTATAGAGAGTGTCACGGTAATCCTCCAAATGTGAATGAATCAGGGTTTCGCGAGACCTTCGTGAGCCTCGCAAGGGAATTGATGCCCTCAAAAAGAGAGGACGCTCTCTTACCCTAACAATCGAATGTTTCAATCCGGTTGATGAAATGTTTAATTCACGTTACTGGCTGTGAAAGACCGGTTGCTTCTTGCGCGGCCTTCTGGAGACGCGGCGTATCCCAGGTCTCGCCTACTGCGGCGGAAGACCTGGGATGTACGGATGCGCCCGCTTCCCGCACTCCCTCCCGCAGGGAGAGAAGGAGAATAGCCCAGAGCCGGGGACCCCGCGAACAGGTCTTCGTTCGTGGGGCGGAGAGTGAAACCCTGGGTAAGCATCCCCAGAAGATTCATTCGCCCCGTAGGGCGGAACGAACAATCCCAATGCACCATCCCAATGCACCAACCCAATGCACCAACCCGATGCACCAACGACCGTTGATGCAATTGCCCGCTTACAACTTCCCGCGGCAAGCACCCCTCCGCGCTTGATCGATATACTGTGCAGTTCCCGAAAGAGGCATCCATGAACCGCCGCAAGTTCGTCCTCGGTGTCACCACGACAGCCCTCACCCCACTCGCATTCGGCGCCGATGCCTCCACCATCCCCGTCCATCTCACGCCGCCCACCCGCGATTGGCCCCTCATCCCCGCCGACTTCCTCGGCCTGAGTTATGAGAACGGCCAGCTCTACAACCCCGACTTCTTTTCTCCGCGCAACCAGCCGCTCATCGATGCCTTTCGCAAACTGAACCCGGCCGGCGTGCTGCGCCTTGGCGGACACCTCAGCAACATCACTCCCTGGGAGGGCGTCGGCCAAGACGACCCCAGGCAGATTCGCGGCGTGCGCCACGGCATCGAGGACTATTGGGAGTGGCCGCTCGTCGATCCCGTCGTCCAGAAGAACAAACACGGCATGCTCACCCGCAACGCAATCCGGAATCTCCGCGGCTTTCTCGACGCGGTCAACTGGCGTCTCCTCTACGGGCTCAACTTCGCCTGTGGCAGCGCTGCCCGCGCCGCTGACGAAGCCGCGGCCGTCGCCGCAATCATGGGTCACCGGCTCATTGCATTCGTCATCGGCAATGAGGTGGATGGCTTCGGCGAGGATCCCTTCTTCCGGTCCAAGGATTACGGCGTTCAGCAATACCTCGCCGAGTACGAATCATGGGTCAAGACCATCCGCAAGAAGCTCCCGCATGCGCAGTTCGCAGGCCCCGATACTGAAAACAAAGTCGATACATGGGTTCTCGAATATGCCCGCCGCGCCCGTGGCGATGCCGTTCTCCTCACCAGCCACTTCTATGGAATGGGCCCCGCAAGCAATCCCGGCATGACCGCCGCGCGCCTGCTGCGCAAGGTGAATCCCGACCTCGAAGCGCAGATTGCCGCAGTCGCCATCGCGCGTCGTGCCGCAGGTGGAACCCCCTACCGCATGGACGAAGGCAACTCCTGTTTCGGCGGCGGAAGAAAAGGTGTCAGCGACGCATACGCTTCTGCGCTCTGGGCCGCGGACTACGTGCTCAAAGCCGCCTGCGCCGGCTTCGCGGGAGTCAATCTGCACGGAGGCGGCGTCGGTGTCTACACGCCGATCGAGAGTTCCGCAACCGCGCCCGCATCGCCCCGCCCCGTCTACTATGGACTCCGATTCGCCCAGAGGTTCACTGGCTGCCGCATCGCCCCGTGCGTCCTCGATACCAGTGCGAACATCACCGCCTGGCAGGCCGTCAAGACCGAAGGCAGCAACACCCAAAAGCCCCTGCTCGCGTTTGTAAACAAGGGCGAGCCGGCGGTTCAACTCACGCTCCCGGAGAGCTTCGCATCCGCAAAGAGCTTGCAACGATGGGAGCTTCGCGGACCTTCGCTCGCCGCCAAAACCGGAGTGACCTTCGCCCCCGTGCCGCACCAGCAGCAATCAGCCGCAATCGAAATCGCCGGCTATTCCGCCGCGATCCTCGAATTCAAATAAGCCGGCCGCCCCATCCGCGCACAGGGGAACCGGTGCCGGGGTGCCCTCAATTGCGGTCTCCCTGGCCCCCACCCAGGTCCTGCTCCCTCAAAATTGTCGGTCCTGCTCCCCCAAAGTTGTTATGGTTTACCCTATCGCCCACCGCTATCATGCCCACACGGTCAAAAGTGGGCCTCGCCCAGCCGTGCACGCGCCCCGACGAGATAAAAACACCGAATGCGCCGTTCCTCTGGAGTTGCGATCGCCGTTGCCGTCGGATCGGTCGCCGTTGTGGCGCCCATCTGGATCTCCATCCAGCTCGCGTGGAACGAGGCTCTGGCCAACGCCGAGTCCAGAGTTCAAAGCTACGCCACTGATCTGGTGCGCCGCAGTGAAGAAGCCGCCAGGCAGCTCAACGACGCGCACAGCCTGCTCAACGCGGTCCACTACCCGCCCTGCTCCCCTGAGGAAGTCGCCCTCATGCAGGAGCTCGACGTCACTTCGAATTACATTCAGGCCATCGGCCGCCTTTCCGGCAATCAGCTCACCTGCACCACTCTCGGCGCCGCGGCCCCCATCGATATCGGGCCCGCCAACCTGGTCACAGAGAACGGCGCCGAAGAACGCTTCAATGTCTGGATGTTCAAGGCGCAGGATCACCCGCTCCTCGTCACTTCAGAAGATGGATTCGCGTTCATCGTCGACTCTTCGCTCACGGAAGACCTGCCGAATACCGGGCCAGGCATCTCCGTTGGCATCTTCGTTCCGTCGCAGCCGCAGCATAATCTGATCTCCACCACAAACGGAGGAATCTCCGCTTCCTGGCTCAGGACAATTCCCAAGGGAACCTCAACCACCTTCCTTGACGGCGGATATGTGGTTTCCGTCGTCCGTGCCCAGCACGCCGATATCGCGGCCGTGGCAGCCTCTCCCAGCGTCTACATCCGCCAGCAACTCCGGCCCTTTGCGTTCATCTTTATCCCCATGGGCCTGATTTGCGCCGGCGGACTGGCCTGGGCCGTGGCCCACATCTCCCGCATCCGGCTTTCGCTTCCGTTTGCGCTCCGCAGCGCGGCCAAGCGCAAGGAGTTCTACGTCGAATACCAACCCATCGTGAATTTGGCCACCAGGCGCTTGGTCGGCGCGGAAGCGCTCGTGCGCTGGCGCCGCAGCGGCCTTGTCGTCATGCCCGACGAGTTCATTCCCGAGGCCGAGGCCAGCGGCGTCATTACGCTCATCACCGCCTGCGTGGCGCACATCGTCGCCGAGGATCTTCCGGCCCTGCTCGCAATCGACCCCGAATTCCATGTCGCCATCAATCTATCCGGCCCCGATCTTCTCACCACTGACACCGTCCACCTGCTCCAGAACGTGATCGTCACCAGCCACGCCCAGCCCCGCAACCTCCATGTGGAGGCCACGGAAAGGTGTTTCCTGCAGGCTGACCTCTCGCGCTGGATGATCTCCTTGATCCGCTCCCAGGGAATTGGCGTCGCAATCGATGACTTCGGAACCGGCTACTCCAGCCTCTCCTGCTTGCAGACGCTTGGCCTCGACGCCATGAAGATCGACAAGACATTTGTTGAAACCATCGGCACCGACGGCGCAACAAGCCAGGTTGTGCCCCACATCATCGGCATGGCTCATTCGCTTCAGTTGGCCATGATCGCCGAGGGCGTCGAAAACGAAACTCAGGCCGATTTTCTGCGCAGCCGCGGCGTTCGCTTCGCCCAGGGCTGGCTCTTCGGAAAGCCCATGAGCCTTGCCTTGCTCTGCGCGTCCCTCCACGAGCGGCAAATGGTCGAAAGCCCCGAAGCACTCGCCTGAGCCTTCGCGGCACACTCCCGGCAAATCAACGCGCGCTTTTCACCATCCCCGCCGCAACCCCAGCGAGCGAAAGTACCCTCCGCCCGCCCGCTGGGGCATCTCTTCACGGATCCCTGTTCCCCGCACTTCATGCTCTGATATGGAGTAACCCTGTCAACTCCTGCACATCGGCGGGGTTGTTTTTGTATTTGTCGTTGTTTTTGCCGTCTTCCGAGGACAGAGCCAGCAGCAGCCGGGGCAGGTTTGAGCGACGATCGATCAGTCTGATATTCGCGGGTCGAAACCGCATGATCGTGATCCGTCGGGAGCTGCCTCTGAGTAAATAGCCCGTCGGCCCAGCCCCGTAGCAGGCTCGCACCTGATCCACGGGCCCCAGCTTCCTCACCAGCTTGCGTATCGATTCGGCGCGGTTGGCAATCGTGCCCAGGCTCCGCACTTCACAATCCGGCTCGGCATCCGCGACGGCAATCGTCTCGGCATGGACATCCTAACCCAAAAATCGTACCTTTTCCCTCATGACCGGTTCCTTTCCGCTTGTGGCTCTGAACCGTGCTTCCTTCTCGAATCACAGCCTAACCCACGACCAGCGCATTGGACCGGTCACTCCATGATGACTAAGCTTTGTCCAGGTTTTTGTAGACGTCGGCGATATTCGCGTTCACATCGTCTTGGAGAGGGGGTATCGGGTCAAAGGATGGGTGGCCCTCCCCCAGGGTCCGCTCGAGGAATCCTCGATACCCGTTCGACCGCATCGACTTGAGCGAATCAACCGTCAGGCGCGCTTGCATCTCCGCCAGAGTCTGGCCGGCCTTCTTGCCCGCCTCTACCTTTTCCACGAGTTCCTCGATGTAGTTCCGCTGGCACATCATCACCGTGCGGTCTGGCTGCATAGGCCCATGCCCACCCATCGTGTACTTGAAATCGGCGCGGGCCACCTCGTCGATGGTGCCTGGCCACAGCCGCGGATAGCCGTCGGCGATATTGGGCAGCCAGCCGTGGCTCGCATCGCCGGTTGCCAATGCGCGCTGCTGCGGACAATAGACGAAGACATCTCCCGCTGTATGCGAGCGGCCGTGAAACTCAAGATGCAGATCGAAGGCCGGGTCAGCGAGCAGGTACGACTTGTCAAAGGTAATCGTCGGCAACTCCAGGTGGTAGTCCTTGATGTCGGCCTGGTAGGCCTCAAGCTGCCGAATCTGTTCCGCGCAAAATTCCTTCTCGGCCTCGGAAGCCCCGCCCTCGGCGCGTTTGCGCATGGCTTCGATCTGCGCCGGCACGGCGTCTCTCGAAGCCTTCATCCGCGCTACCGCAAACTCCTCCATCAAATGTTTCGTCATTGAACTCGCGATGAAGTCCACCTTGCTGCCGGTCATGGCATAGGCATGGTCGCCTTGCGTATGGTCCCAGTGGAAGTGGGTGTTGATGACGTAGCGCACCGGCTTTTCGGTGACCTCGCGCCGGATCTGGCGAATGATGGACGCGGCAGCCGATGGCTTGGAGTGTGCGTCCACCACAACAACGTCCTTCGAGCGCACGAAGATCGCCGCGTTACAGTTGATCACCGTCTGCGGCCGCGCATGGGCGAAGTAGACGCCCTCAGCCGCCTTCTGAAGGTCGAACAGGTCGGCGTCGCCGGCAGGAGCGGCCGACCGCGCCCACGCGGCACGATGATAAGCCAGTTCCAGCACCGGCGCGCCGGCCAACGCGCTGCCCATCAGCACGCGCAGAAAGTCACGCCGTGTGGTATGGTCCCGGCCGGAATCGTGATTACTTGCCGGCAGGTGGTCATGAGCGTGAGCATGATCGTGCGAGGGCTCGTGGCTATGCGCGTGAATCTGCCCATGTGCATGATGGGAGTGACTGTGATCGCCTGCGTGGTTCTCCATGCTTCCCGTCCTCCAATGCAAGTTTGAGAAACCGTTTGTGTGCTAAAGCAGAAGCCGCAAATCTCTACACGCTGCGGCGTTGCTTCTCGAAACGAGTCCGGCCATTGTAGTGCACGTTCGACGCGGCTGTCAGCACATGGAAAAACCAACGCCGCCATTCAGAGGAATGCGCCCATGGACGCCCTTGCATCGGTCCCGCCCGCCTGCAATTCGCGGTGGACTTGGGAACCGGCAGGCGTGTAGTTTGGAAAGGTCCCCGGGGAGTGTCCATGCTGCGTCGTGATTTCGTTCGCGCCGTTATCTCAGCCGGCCTTGCACCCAAACCCCTTCTTGCCCAGGAGGCAGGCAATCCAGCTCCCTCGCTTCCCGCGCCCGTTCCCTGGACCCTGGGATTGAATCCAAAGACGCCGCTGCCCGTAACAGAAGCCGCGGACGTGGTCGCCGAGACCGAAGTGCGGTTTTTTACTCAGCTGCAAATTTCTACTCTGAATCGTCTCGCCGATCTGCTCGTTCCGCCCATCGGCGGCAAGCCTGGCGCGCTGCAGGCTCAGACACCTCTCTTCCTCGACTTCCTGATCGGCAACTCGCCTGAGCCGCGCAGGAAGTTGTACACGTTGGGCCTGGACTGGCTCGACTCGGAGTCGCGGAAGAAGTACAGCACGCCATTCTCCGCCATCGACGATGCAAGCGCCGGCGCGCTGCTCAAGCCTTGGCTGCGCACCTGGATGAGCGATCACCCGCCCACCGAACCCCATGCCGGCTTCATCAACATCGCTCACAACGACATTCGCAATGCCACCGTTAACTCCAGGGCATGGAGCGACGTTCCCACGGTCGGAGCCGAAGAGTCCACAGCGATCGGGCTCTACTGGTCTCCCATAGAGCCGGAACCCGCCGGACTGAGCGCGGAGCGCTCACCGGTTCCGGCGCATGTTCGTGCCGCGCCAAAATCAGGCGAGTCCTTTCCCATCTACCCGCGATAGCGCTGCCCGCGTTTCCTCCAAACCAAGAAGCCGATGAAAAACGAGATCTTCGATGTACTCATTATCGGGTCCGGACATTCCGGCGGCATGGCCGCCAAAATCCTGACGGAAAAAGGCATTCGCTGCCTCATGCTGAACGCTGGCCCCGTCGCTGATGTCAGCAGGGATGCCGAACGCAAGCCGGCGTCCGAGTTGCCCTATCGCGGCTTCAAGCCTCCCGGCCGCCTTCAGCATGTCTTCCAGTGCAACGAGTTCAACGCCAACGTCTGGGTCGATGAGCAGGAGGTTCCCTATACCTTCGAGCCGGCCCATCCTTACAACTGGGTGCGCGTGCGTCTCTTCGGCGGCCGCTCGCTCTTTTGGTCGCGGCAGTCCTTCCGGCTGAGCGACTACGAATTCAAGGCCAGGTCGCGCGACGGCTTTGGCGAAGACTGGCCCATCAGCCACGCGGATCTGGCCCCCTATTACTCGCGCGTGGAAGAAATCTTCCAGGTAACCGGCGCATTGGATGGGCCGCCCCAGATGCCCGACGGCAACTTCATCCTCGACAATGCTCCATGGTCGGCATCCATGCAGCGCTTCATCTCCGCCGCCAAGCCCTGGAATATGCCGGTATGCAAGCAGCGGCGCGCATCGGGCCGCGACGGCCTGGCCAGCTCGGTGAACCTGCTGCTGCCCGACGCCGAAAAAACGGGCAACCTCACCTCCATCGCCGATGCCGTCGTCCGCGAAATCACGGTAGACAAAAACACTGGCCGGCCCAACGGTTGCCACTTTGTCGATCGAATCACCCGTCGCGAAATGGCCGTGAAAGCGCGCGTCGTGGTGCTTGCCGCCGGAACGCTCGAAAGCACGCGCCTGCTGCTCAACTCGAAACTCGCCAACTCAAGCGGCGTCATGGGCCATTACCTTATGGATCAGATCTACGGCGCAGGCGTTGTGTGCTCCGTGCCTGAGGCGCGCGGCGGTAAGTCGAAGGGCATCATGGGCGGCGGCGCCATTGTTCCACGCTTCCGCAACATAACTGCAAACCACGACAAATTCCTGCGCGGCTATGCGTTCAACGTCTCCAGCAGCACTGGAGCCGTCGACCCGCGCAACTTCGCGGCATACGGCGCCGAGCTGCAGCGGAATCTCGACGAATATCACGGCAGCGGTTTTCACATGACCGTCATGGGCGAGGTGCTGGGCCGCTACGAAAATCACGTCCGCATTGACAGCAACAAAGTGGACGCCTGGGGCATACCGGTGCTGCATGTCGAAACGAAATATACCGAGAACGAATTCAACATGGCCAAAGATGCCGTGGAAGTTGGCTCCGCGGTAGCCGAAGCAGCGGGGTTTGAAGTGCTGTCAAAGAATCCGGAGCCCAATCCGCCCGGCTACAGCATCCATGAAGTTGGAACCTGCCGCATGGGCGACGATCCAAAACGCAGCGTTCTGAACAAGTGGTGCCAGAGCCACGACCACAAGAATCTCTTCGTGGTCGACGGAGCCTGCTTTGCCAGCGCCGGGTGGCAGAACCCGACCATGACTATCAGCGCAATTTCCATGCGCGCCGCGGAGTATCTGGCAAGAGAGATGAACCGGCAGAATCTTTAACCCCGGAGCGAAATCCCGCGGTCCGCGGTGAGGCCTCCGGCAAAGGCATTGGCAGCGATAGTATGGAAACCGGAGGCCTTGCGCCTATGTTTACTTTCCGGCCGATCGGCTATGTTCACAGCCCCTACAAGGACACGTCATCCATCCCGCGCGGCCTTGGCGCCAAACACGAGGCCGAAGGCGAGCTCGAAATCCTGCGCTCGTTCGCGCCCGGCCTGACCGACATCGAGGGCTTCTCTCACCTATTCGTGATCTGGGCTTTTGACCGCGCCGAAGGTTTCGACCTCATCGCCCATCCGCCCACGGACGAGAAGCGCCCTCACGGCGTTTTCTCCACTCGCTCCCCGCGCCGTCCCAACCCGATCGCTCTCACGGTTGTAGAACTGCTCCGTCGCGAAGGAGCTTCGCTCCATGTGCGCGGTGTGGACATGCTCGACGGCACGCCGATTCTCGACATCAAGCCGTACCTGTCGAGCATTCCGGCGGATAAGCTGCGCCGCGGCTGGCTGGCCGAGGCGGAAGCCCGCAAAAAGTGAGGCTATGGAATCCCCAATATCTTGTGGGTCTGCAAACTCAGCCGCCACTGCGGATGCTCCATGCAATATCTGAGCGCCAACTCCGTATTCGCCGCGCAATCCGGCCCGTCCATCGGCTGCAAAAAGAAATGCTGGAATGCCAAGCCGCCAAGATCCGCCGGATCAAATCCCGTCTGCGGAAACACCAGCTTCAACTCGTCTCCGCTCTCCTGAACAAGCAGGGCGCCAGCCTTCGGGCTCACGCACAACCAGTCGAGGCCATCAGGTGCCTCGATCGTCCCGTTTGTCTCAACCGCAATTTCGAAGCCGAACGCATGCAGCGCTTCGATCAGGCTAGCGTCTAGTTGCAGCAGGGGCTCCCCGCCGGTGCAGACCACGTATCGCTTTCCTGCTGTGGAGTCCGAAGGCCACTTCCTCTGAATCGCCGCAGCCAGCGCCTCCGCGGTCTCAAACTTACCGCCGCCCGGGCCGTTCACATCGGCAAAATCCGTGTCGCAGAACTGGCAGATCGCCGTCGCACGGTCCTGCTCGCGCCCTGACCAGAGGTTGCAACCCGCAAACCTGCAGAAGACGGCGGCGCGTCCCGTCTGCGCCCCCTCGCCCTGCAGCGTATAGAAAATCTCTTTCACCGCGTATCTCATAAAAGCAGCCTCTAGCTTCTAGATTCTAGCTCCTGGCTAAAAGCCCGTTGCATGCTCAACCAATCCAATATCCGAGTACTAAGAAGCTGGTAGCGAGAGGCCAGCAGCTAGAAGCTGGTCTTCCGATACCGCAGCGGATCTTCGCGTCCATTCTCGCGGAACCCCTTTTGCCGCAGCAGGCACGAGTCACACTGCCCGCATGGCTCGCCCACCGGCGACGGATCGTAGCAACTGCTGGTGAGCCCGAAATCCACGCCCAACCCAATTCCCTTGGCGATGATCTCCGCTTTCGACAGCGCGATCAGCGGCGTGTGAATCTTCAACGCCTGCCGGCCCTCGACCCCGGCCTTGGTCGCCAGGTTCGCCATCTTCTCAAACGCCTCAATAAACTCTGGCCTGCAATCGGGGTAGCCGGAGTAATCCAGTGCGTTGACGCCGATGAAGATATCGCTCGAGCCTAGCACCTCGGCCCACGCCAGCCCGAAGGAAAGAAAGATCGTATTCCGCGCGGGAACGTAAGTGATTGGAATCCCGTGCCCCATCTCTTCCATCGCTCGGCCCTTGGGAACAGCGATGTCGTCGGTGAGCGCCGATCCACCAAAAATGCGCAGATCGATGTGCGCAATGCGGTGCTCCAAGGCGCCGATGGATGCCGCAACTCGTTTAGCGGCCTCAAGCTCCCAGACATGCCGCTGCCCGTAGGAGAACGACAGCGCGTAAAGCTCGAAGCCCGCGGCGCGCGCAATGGCCAGCACGGTCGCCGAGTCGAGACCGCCGCTCAGCAGCACCACCGCCTTTTTCGGAGCGCTCACTTGAGATCTCCACCCTTGCCGATGTCCATCGACGGCGAGATGGGATTGTCCTCGTCGATGTAGGCCTCGGTGCACTTGTCAAGTAAGCCCTTTGCCTCAAGAATGAATTCGACCGCATCGCGCCCTGCCCCATGTCCGCCGCGATTTGGAGTCACGTAGTGTGCTTCGGCCTTCACCTGCTCACGCGCATCGCCCACTGCTACCGCAAGGCCGCACGCGCGCATCACCGGCAGATCGATCACGTCGTCGCCCACATACGCAATCTCATCGAGCGCGACGCCGCCCTGGGCCATGATCTCGCGCACCGCCTTCATCTTGAACGCCTGCCCCTGGTAAACGAACTCGAGCTTCAAGTCGCGCGCGCGCAAAGCTACCGTCTCCGAAATGCGCTTGGTGATGATGCCGCACTTCAGGCCGCCCAGCCGCGCCAGCGAAATCGCCGTGCCGTCGTGCGCGTTGTAGCCCTTGGCCTCCACCATTTTTGTCGTGGACGTGCCCTCCACAAATACAGGCACCGGGATCAGCCATATGCCTCCATCGGTAAGTACGCCGTCAACGTCGAAGAGAATCACTTTAATCTTGCGGGCGCGGTCTTGCGCGGAAACTGTCATGCTTCAATTCTACCTAGTGAAAACGGGCGCAACACTGCACACGCTGGCCGGTTCAAGAGACAATGGAAACATGGACGAGAATCCGCCCGCCGCGCCGCCTGCTCTTGAGCCTGAGGACTACTACTTCGAAGGGCCGAACCTGGTCTTCACGGCGGCCTATCATCTCAAGCGCGGAACATGCTGCGGGTCGGGGTGCAGGCATTGCCCCTACGCCGAAACGGGCCAGACGACGCAGCCTCCGCCTGATGCCCGGTAGCGGCAAGTTCACCGTCCGCAACCGCGCAAACTTTCGCAAATCTTTTACATGGTCAGATTTGAAGCCTCCGTGGTATAAATCCAATCCATGATTGAGCCGCCTGGTGCCGGCGTCTCCTGATCAGCAGGAGCATGGCAGTCCCCCATGCCGCACCAAATCAACTTCACAAGGAGAATAAAATGCATATCCTTTGGTGGATCATCGTTGGTCTGATCGCCGGGTGGGCTACCGGCAAGATCATGAAGGGCTCAGGCTTCGGATTCTGGGTCGACATGCTGCTGGGCATCGCGGGCGCGCTGGTTGGCGGGTTTATCGCCGGCCATCTTGGTTTCGCGGAATCCGGCGGAATGATCTACACGCTCGTAATCGCCATCCTCGGCGCAATCCTGATCGTGTTCCTCTTCCGCCTCATCACCGGCAATCGCTGACCCGGCGCAGACGTTCGTTCCGCCGCTCTCACTCATGAGGGCGGCGGAGCGTCCTTCCAAAATCACACTGCAAATGATTCGCTGAGTTGGATTATTGTGCCGGGCCACCGCCCGCGGAAGTTGCAGGGACGGCCGCCGCAGCCGGCTCCCGCACCAGCACCGCAAAGCGTGGAAACGCGAAGCTGCCGCCGGCGTCGTCAATCACGTTCAGCTGGCACAGGTAGGTGCCGGGCTTCAGTCCCGCCAGCGGCACATCCATCTCCACAGCCACCGCATCGCGCCCTTCCACGTTGATCGACTTGGCCTGCACGAGCGGCGACTCGTACACCTTGGTCGAGCCCTGAATCAGTTCAAGGCTGCTCAGCAGATTGATCCCCGGTTTGGTCCCCTTCGGCGCATTTTCCGCGAGCTTCTCGCGCGCCGGGCCGTACACCTCGTACAACAGGTACATGTGCTGATCCTGCCTGAAGACGTGGGCGATGTCGGGCACGTACTCCTCGCCGTTGCGCACCAGCGGGTTAATATCCTTGCCATCCTTGCTCGGCTTCTTGCTTGCCTGGCGCGCGGCGGCAAGCACAATGGAACTCAGCTTCAGCGGAGCCTTCTTCATATCCGGCAGCGTGACATTGGCTTCAAACGAGCCCATGCGGCCTGTCTGATTCTCGCGCACCACAAACTTCAGGTCGTACGTGCCCGGCGGCAGATTGAAGCTGGTGGTGTACTGGATGTTCTTCTGCCGCGCGTTCAGGGCCGGATCGAGATTCAGCTTCACGGTCTCGCGTGCGCGGCCGATGGGCCGCTTCACCTCGTCGATGACTTCGCCGATGATGTCCAGCGTTGCCTTGTCCTTGTCGCCGCCTTTCACAAACGGAATCTGCGAGCCCGGCACCAGCAGCGACACCGGCATGTAGTAGCGGTTCTCGTCGAGCCGGAAATACATCGCGTCAAGATACAACGCGATATCGGTGGCGGGCAAATCGCTGGCCAGCTCGTCCGCAAGCTCCTGCTCGCGATCCTCCCGGCCGGAGTGTTGAAAGTCCGCCGGCGCGTAGTAACCCTGACGGAATTCGAGCTTCACGCCTGGGATCTTCACCTTCACGGTCAGCTTGCGATACTTGCCATCGCGCGCGAGGTTCGTGGAATGGAAGCCGATGGCGTAGTAGGCCGATGTATCCTTCTGCACCTGTGCAAAGGCCGGAGCAAAATCGTTGGAATCGAAGAACGCCTTGCCGCCGGTGTCGCTCGAAAGCGTTCCCATCACTTCCTGGCTGGCGAAGTTTGCGTTCATGTTGCTGGTCAGCGCGGCTCCGTTGTAGCCGCCGCTCCCGCGCAGGCTTCCTGTCGATGCATCGCCGAGCGGCCCAATCGCCTGCAAGCCGCGCGTGTCAACACTGTAAATCGAAAGGTTGGCGCGCACCGCCGCATTGGTGGCCGCTCGCAGAGACGCCTGGTTCTCAATGCCGTCGCGCGAAATGCCGCCGGAAAAATACAGCAGCGATTTTTTTTCGTCGATCTTTGAGAGCGACTGCGCCACCGCCTTGAGCGCGAAAAGCTCGCGGTCGGTATTTACGTCGTTGTATTCGCTCTCGTCGGGGGTGTAGCCGGTCGTGTCTTCCACCTGGTTTGAGTTTGCGGTCGCGCCCTGCGCGAATCCAGCGCCTTCGGTCCCGTTGTAGACGCCCACTTCGTTGATCAGTGCATTCTTGTCGGCGGTAAAATCCTGATCCACCGCCAGCGTGTCGCCCAGGGAAACCAGCGCCACCAGGTCGGCCGGCTGCATCTTCGTTTTCAGAAATGCCTGCGCCGCCTCGACGCTTCGGTCAAGATCTTCCGGTTGCATCGAGGTCAGGTCGAAGAACATCACGATCAGCCGGTGATTGCGCAGTTCCTGCGGCTTGGCTACGACGACAGCCTTCTGTCCGTTGCCGCTCGGGCCCGCCGCCAGGCCGCTCACCGCGGCCTCGTTCAGCGGCCTCGCCATGTCCACGCTCTCAAAGTCGAACGTGTCGATTTGCTGCTGCTTGCCGTTTTCGTAGATGCTGAAGTCGCTCTGCTTCAAACCGCGCACCAGTCCGCCGGTCTTTGCGTCGCGCACCACAACGTTGGTCAGCACAAGATCGCTATTCAGCTTCAGCGTGAAGCCGCCCTGCGGAGAGTTTGAAACCTGAGTCGCGTTCTGCGCGAGCGCCGGCCCCGTGCCCGGCACTGCAAGCGCCATCGCCGCCATCCCCGCTCCGACCTTCCGCAACCAGCCCGTCATCGATTCCCTTCGACCCCTAATCTTCGGGTGTCCCAGGTCTCATGCGCCGCGGCGGAAGACCTGGAATTCTGCTAACTCCGCTAACTAGCGCGCAGCGCCGCTAACTCCGCTAAAACCGGAACCTCGCCGTAAATTGAAACTGCCGCATCTGACCCGCCGAGGTTACCTGGGCGAATCGCGGCGCGTTTACCACCGTGCCCACTCCGCTGTACTGCACTGTGTTAAACACATTGACGATCGTGGCGCGAATCTCCATGCTCCGCGTGTCGCCCATCTGCATGGTCTTCGAAAGCGACATGTTATTCGAAATCGTCCCCGGTCCTTCAATCGAGTTACGCGGCGCATTGCCGAAGAAATCGCAGAATCCCGGCGTATTTGTTGGTGCTGAGTAAGCCGCCGGGTTGAACCACTGATGCAGCGATCCGCCTCCGGCAGTGATCGGGGCCCCGGTAAGATTGGGCCTCATCGCTCCACCGGTGCCGCACGTGGTGCTGGTTACAGATGCCTGGTAACTCGGGCTGAGCCATGATCCGCTTGCGAACTTGAACGTACCCGAAAAAGAAAAGCCCTCAAGAATGTGCGAACCGGTGCCCGTAGTTACCCAGTACTTATCCTTTCCGAAGGGCAACTCGTAGAGATAGTCGCCGCTGACCGAGTGGCGCACATCGCCACTTGAATTTCCAACTTCGCCGAGCACATCCTGCCAGTTCTGCACGCCCACGCCGGCAACGCCGCCCAGCGCGCCGGCATCGTCGATGGAGTGAGAGTACGTGTAATTCGCGCCTAGATGAACTCCGCCCGACAACCGCTTGTTCACCCGCACTGTGCCGGCATTGAATTTGGAGAACGATGCCGCCTCGTCGTACGTGAAGTTCAGCGGATAACAGCCCAGCGAGCCATTGCATACCGAGGGGTCGGTCCCGGGACTGCCGGGGATGGCGCGCGGCGCAATCACTGTGTCCAGATGATTGCCCCGCGACCCGTTATAGCCGACGTTCATCACGATGCCCCAGGGCAGCGTCTTCTGAATATCGAGATTCCACGCCTGCACATAAGGCAGAGGATAATGCGGATCGATCGCAACATTCCCCAGCGTGGCCTGCGCGGGGAATCCGTTCGCGAACGTAAAGCAGGTCATGGGCACAGTCCGCGCGCAGGCAGAGGAAGCGGTGTTTCCATTGGCCTCCTGGTTGGTCTGCTCGTTGGTAAACGGCGGCTGATGCGCCATCTGCGACGCAAAGGTTGCGTACTCGCCCAGTGTGTAATTCATTCCAAAGCCCGCGCGAACCACCGCCTGCTTGAGCTTTGGCACGCGCCACGCCAACCCCACGCTCGGCCGAAATGCTTTACGCCACGGAGAAACCAGCGCGCCAGGGTATCCTGGCGTACCTGCCGTGACTTCGGTCTCAGTAGTGAATCCACCCGCCGGATTCGTCGCAACGTAGGCAAGATGACCGTACTTCTCGCTATACGGCGCGTAAAACTCGTAGCGCAGTCCATAGTTCAGTGTCAGCGAGGTCGTGGCGCGCCAATCGTCCATCGCATACGCGTCCATCACGTTGTCGCGCAGGTAGCTCTTCTGGAGAGATGAGTTCAGCGTTGTCGATTGCGGAAGGCCAAGCAGAAAATCCGCCAGGGACGAGCCGGTTGCAGGGTCTTGCGCGGAGTTCTCTGTGAAGAGCCCCGTAAAGGTGAAGTTTCCTGTTGCGTTTGAGCCGGCCAGAAAGTCGCGATGCACGCGCCGATAGTCGCCGCCGAAGCGCAGATTGTGCTTGCCGTGAATCCAGCTCAGTACCTCTGTTGCAGAAATCGTCTGCGAGATCGAAAAGCTGGGCTGCGTCTCGCTGAGCCCGTTGAGCTGGTTAAGATTGATGCCCGGAACCCCGTAGTTGAGCGGAACGTCGTTGGGCACGATGACGCCGGCCGCGTGAGCAACATCGTTAGCTGTGTTGGTAAAGAAGTTGGTCGTGTTGCTGCTGCTGCGATTCCAGCTTGTGTTGAAGTTGCTGGTGAACTTGTGGTAGCCGATCGTGTAGCCGGCCTGTACCGCATTCGAGTCCGACGCGCTCTTGCCGCCCAGTTGCGGAACGAAGTTCAATTGATCCGAGGCCGAGTGGGTCCAGTTGTAGTTGAAGTTGATGCTCTGCCGCAGCCCCTGATTCTGTTGCGCCCTGCGGCCCCCGCCTCCGCCACCGCCGCCGCGCCCGCCGCCCAGCAGGGTAGCGTTTGCGCCCAGGGCGCGCATGTAGCGGACGCCGAGCTGCGTGCTGTTCGATTGCGCCGTGGTCAGCAGGTGGTAGTTATAGTTGTTCAATCCACTGCCGGCGGTCACATTCGGCTGCGGAAAATAATTCAGCAGCGCGGCGGCTTGCGATGAAATCAGCGCTGGCGGAATCACATTGGTTACATTGGTTGTGCCGTTATTGTAGGCGAATTGCTGACCGCTGACGGGGTTGTAGATCGCCGGCAACCCCGCCGCACTGAAGTCCCCGCCCCGCTCTGCAAGCGTCGGCACAGTCTCGTAAAACTCCTCGGGACTGGAACTGCGCGAACCTGAGAGCGTGAGGAATACGGTGTCCTTGCCGCTCGGCTTGGTCAGGTGCGGCAGGTACGGCGCGCTCATGAACGTGAGACCGAATTGATTGGTCCCCGACGCCGGCTGAACCTGCGGCTGGCCGAGCAGCGCAAACGGCTGCGCATTCAGCGCCGAGTTGCTGCCTCTCCAGAAGATGGCGCCGTGCGGCTGCGCGGGGTTGAAGCCGCGAAAGTTACCGCGACCTCCTCCCCCGCCGCCACCGCCTCCGCGGCCGCCGAAGCCTCCTCCAGCATCGCCGAACCCGCCGCCTCCCAATCCCCCGCCGCCGAATCCACCGCCGCCGCCAAATCCTCCCCCGCCGCCGCCGCCGAAGAGGCCGCCCGCGCCCGGAAGCTCCTGGCCGGGATTCGCCGCTTGATACGCTGAAATCGCATCCCTGATCTGATCTACATTCACGCCCGCCAGCGGGCTCACCTGCCCCGACTGCCCGCTGATGGCCACGGAGTCGCCGCCGAAGTCGGAGTTGCTTGCCGCCGACGGGAGCTGAGCGCCGCTCGTGCCCGCTGCTCCTCCGCTGGTGTCGGTATCGGCGCTTAATGCGCTGGTCAGGCTCAGGCTCTCCGTGCCGTTGCCCGCCAGTTGCTGGATGATGGAGCGTGCGGCCTGCTGGGTCGACGCCTGGTTGTCCTTCTGCTCCTGGACAGCCGCGCGCGAAGCCAGCATCAACTCAAAGTTCACTGCCTGATCGTGGCTTGCCGCGTTCAACAGAGCTTCCTGCGATCCAACCGCAAACGCCGCAAACTGCGTACGGATCACGTAGCGCCCATTTTGTGGAAGGGTCATGGACCAGGCGCCGGTAATGTCGGATGTTGTCGAGTATTTTTTCCCGGTCAGTGTATTCTGGGCGGTCACGGTCACGCCGGGGAGCGGGATATTGCCGCTCTTGACCACTCCGTGCAGCTTGCCTCCGTCGACTGCCTTTGCTGCCGGGGCCTGGGCTGGCGCAGCCTGTGCCGCAGGATTAGGAGCGCTGGTGGCGGAGGGCGCACCGGACGCAGCCGGAGTCTGCGCCGGAACCTGCGCGCGTCCGGCAAGGCTGCCGGCCACAAAAATCACCTCTATTGCATACACCAGCGCTGCTCGCCGCATCCGCGCTCCCCAACATTTCCTGCCTGTACTGAGTCTGACGGACCACTCGCCGCTAAGGTTTACGGTCGCCTGCCATTGTGAACCCATCGTAAACTTGAACATGGCCACAATGGATGCCTTAGCCCAGCAAATTCATATCGAAGAAATCACCGCGTCTTCCTCTGAATCCAAGCTCGCCGGCGCTCGGGATTTGCTGCTCGAATATGGCAGATTCGTGCTCGCGCAACCCGGCGCGGGCCGTTTCTGTTTCGGCACGCTCGAAAAGGAAGCCGCGGGGCTTCCTGATACCTTTCGCGAACAAGGCGGCGGGTGCCTGATCGCCCTTGCGCACGAAGAACCCGCCGGATTTGTTGCATGGCGCTCCCTGCCTGAGAAGGTGGGGCCGAAAGCCTGCGAGTTGAAGCGGCTCTGGGTGCGGCCTGCAAGCCGCGGCCTCTCGCTTGGCCGGACTCTGACATTGGCCGTCCTTGACCGTGCGCGCGCCGCCGGTTACAAATCCATCTTTCTCGATACCGCGCCCGCATCGATGGCTGCGGCGCATCGCATGTACCTTGACCTGGGCTTCGAGCCCTGCGCGCCTTACAACGACAACACGGTGGAAGGACTCGCGTACCTCAGGAAAGTTCTGTAGAGCTGGGGGTAGGTTTTTTTGCGCTCGGGCCGGTTCGGCAAGAATACCGCAATCCAATCACCCTAGCCTGCATATCTCATACGCGCGCATCAAATTGTGTTGAAGGGATTTAGGAAAAGACTTGGAAAGGCCGTCTTTTCATGGCATAACTGCGTTATCGAAGCGTAGTTTTTGCCGTGCGGA